>Ga0073928_10002550_pt1 | contig 30990 bp, 17 predicted proteins | sample PaiPotPPA55metaG_FD_76969 | JGI IMG/M metagenome (GOLD analysis project Ga0073928, IMG submission 76969) | Iron sulfur acid spring bacterial and archeal communities from Banff, Canada, to study Microbial Dark Matter (Phase II) - Paint Pots PPA... ...
TGAGCGGACGCTTCGTTTTTGCAGGCAATGGCTACGTGATCAACAAGTCCAAAATCAATCCCTACGAAGGCCTCGATGTGCGCGGCAAGATCGTCGTGGTTGCCGGGGTGCCGCCGGAGATTGCCGCTCAGCGAGCGGCGGCCGCAGCCAGGGGAGGCCGCGGCGCTGACACGCAGAACCCGCTTGGTGAGAATTGCCTCGACTACCTGACCCCGGAAGAATACGCGGCCAAGAACGGGGCGCTGGCGGTGATCGCGATCGCCGACTTTCAGCAACTTTCGGCCATGGCCAGTCCCAATCCGGCCGCATCGTTCAACGGCCCGAGTTTTCAAGTGACAAAGTTTCAAGACCCGCCCGCTTGCCCCATCGTCCCGTCGGTAGTCGCCGGACTGCAGGCGACCAACCTGATATTCCAGGACGAGAAGATGAACGCCGCGCAGGTGTTTTATGCGGCGGGCACGAATACCAAACTAGATTCATTGGAGCTGAATGCAGAGAAGAAGCTGAGCCTGCACGTGGTGATCCGCAGCGAGCCAGGACACGGCGAGAATGTGGTTGGCATGCTCGAGGGTGACGATCCCTTGCTGAAGCACGAGTACGTGGTGATCAGCGCCCATCTGGATCATATTGGATTGGGCGCGCCGTTGCCCGACGGCCACAACGTCAATAATGGCGCCGACGATGATGGTTCCGGTTCCACCGGCCTGCTGGCCATCGCCAGGTCTTACGCACAAGGCGCCGCCAAAGGCATTCGGCCCAAACGGACCATCATCTTTCTATGGAATGGCGGCGAAGAAAAGGGCCTTTGGGGCTCCCGATACTTCAACCAGTTTCCGCCGGTCGATCTGACGAAGGTAGTCGCGAACCTGAACATGGATATGATTGGCCGCACCAAGAGTGCGGATTTCTCTGATCCGGATCCCACGCATCTGCTCGTGAAACCGGGCGAGGTTTTGGTGGTGGGCCCGCAGGTCAGCAGCGATGACCTTGAGACGATCGTCGAGACGGTGAATGGCAGCTACCAAAAACTGGCTCTGAATCATTTCTATGACGCGACCGCCCCCGATGCCACCCACGATAACCTGGGCCCGAAACCAAATGGCCAGCGCATCTTCTATCGAAGCGATCATTACAACTTCGCCAAGATGGGAATCCCAATCGCTTTTTTTACCATCGGTTTGCATCCCGATTATCACCGTCCCACCGACACTCCCGAGAAGATCGATTACAAGGAAATCCAAGTGATATCGAAGACCGTTGCCGCCGTTGCGTGGGTACTCGGTAATCAAGCAGGGCGTCCGAAGTTGAAGGCGAGTCTGCCGGATCAATTGGTGAAAGACATGAAGAGCGCGCAAGCGCAAGGCTGGGGGAAAATCACTCCAGTGCTGGCGCCGCTGCCGGGCGAGCCGTATTGAAGGAGCGCGCAGGAAGGGGTCTCAGGCGTAAAGATTAGGATCGAACTCCGCAATCCGATAACCAAACTGCCCGTTCCGGCCAGCAAGTCCATGTTTTACGCCGCAAAGCAATGCGGTTCCAGCCTGGCTACGGTCTCGCGTGCCAAACGTCTTGTTTTGAACTGCTTCGCTCCCAAGACTCGGATTCGAACTCGCCGCTATCGGGAGTGACTCCAACGGTGCCAATCCTCTTATATACATTGTTTACTGTAGGTCCCCGGGAACGGCTCCATGGTATCAACAGCAGTTCATTGAACTTGCGCTAGGCGAGCCCGAAGTGTCGTCACTCGTGTGATGTCGGGTCTTGCTACAGATGTATCGTTATGTGAACGACCCGTTCTCGAAGATCCTTGGTCATCATCGCGAAAAGCCGCACATGCGTGCTGACTTTGATGCGTGGAGACGAGTATGAAGAGAATCGACCCTAACAAGACAAAAGTGAGTGCAAGTCCCGAACTTGCGTTGGACACAAAGAGCAACGGGCAGGGTTCCGCGAGCGCTGAGTCTAAGCACGCGGACCTGAGCGTGATACTCGCGAGTCTACAGACCATGCGGGACGGAGACTTCTCGGTGCGATTGCCGGGGAATTGGACCGGATTGGCCGGAAAGATCGCGGACACATTCAATGACATTGTCACGGCCAACCAGCAAATGGCGATGGAGCTAAAGCGCGTCGGACAAGTTGTGGGCAAGGAAGGAAGAACGCGAGAGCGCATGCGATTCCATCTTCCGAAAGCCGCTTGGGGCGAGATGGAGGTGTCGGTCAACACGCTCGTGGATGATTTACTCAGGCCCACTACTGAAGTGACGCGGGCCATCGCGGCTGTGGCAAAAGGCAACTTGACGCAAACGGTCCAACTGGATGTTGACGGCCGGCCCCTGGAGGGCGAATTCCTGCGCTCGGCAACGATCGTAAACACCATGATCCAGCAGCTCGGCGTGTTCACGGCGGAGGTTACGCGTGTCGCGCGTGAAGTGGGTACCGACGGCAAACTCGGCGGGCAGGCACAGGTACCGGGCGTCGCCGGCACGTGGAAGGATTTGACCGACTCCGTTAACTCGATGGCAAGCAATCTGACGGGGCAGGTACGAAATATTGCCGAGGTGGCCACGGCAGTCGCGAGCGGCGACCTCTCGCGCAAAATCACGGTCGATGTCCGAGGCGAAATTCTTCAATTGAAGGAAGCCATCAATACGATGGTGGATCAATTGCGATCGTTCGCGTCCGAAGTGACGCGAGTTGCACGCGAGGTGGGCACAGACGGCAAACTTGGCGGCCAGGCGATCGTGCCTGGCGTAGCCGGAACGTGGAAAGACCTGACGGACTCGGTTAACGCGATGGCCGGGAACCTCACGGCTCAGGTGAGAAACATCGCTGAAGTGACGACCGCGGTGGCGAGAGGAGACTTGTCCCGCAAGATCACAGTGGACGTGAAGGGCGAAATCCTTGAATTGAAGGACACGATCAACACCATGGTGGACCAGCTCAACGCATTCGCGGGAGAGGTCACACGTGTGGCGCGCGAAGTGGGTACGGAAGGGAAGTTGGGCGGCCAAGCGCAGGTGCCCGGCGTGGGAGGCACCTGGAAGGACCTGACGGATAACGTGAATTTCATGGCCAGCAACCTGACGGGTCAGGTGCGGAACATCGCCGAGGTGGCGACGGCCATCGCCAGTGGCGATCTCTCACGCAAGATTACAGTGGACGTTCGCGGGGAAATCTTGCAGCTCAAAGAAACGCTCAACACGATGGTGGATCAGTTGAACCGGTTCGCCGGAGAGGTGACTCGCGTTGCGCGCGAAGTGGGCAGCGAAGGCCGGCTCGGTGGACAGGCCAACGTGCCGGGAGTAGCGGGCACTTGGAAGGACCTCACGGACTCGGTTAACTCAATGGCCGGAAACTTAACCGGGCAGGTGCGTAACATCGCTGAAGTCACGACCGCCGTGGCGCGAGGGGACTTGTCGCGCAAAATCACGGTGGACGTGAAGGGCGAAATTCTGGAACTGAAGAACACGATCAACACGATGGTGGACCAGCTCAACGCGTTTGCGGGCGAGGTCACGCGGGTGGCGCGCGAAGTGGGCACGGAAGGCAAGTTGGGCGGCCAAGCGCAGGTTCCCGGAGCCGGAACGTGGAAGGATCTCACCGACAACGTGAACTTCATGGCGAGTAACTTGACCGGTCAGGTCCGCAACATCGCCGAAGTAGCCACCGCCGTAGCGAGAGGCGACCTATCGCGCAAGATCACTGTTGACGTGAAGGGCGAAATCCTCGAACTCAAAGACACTCTCAACACCATGGTGGACCAGTTGCGGTCATTTGCCTCCGAAGTGACGCGCGTGGCGCGCGAAGTGGGCACCGACGGAAAACTCGGCGGCCAGGCACAGGTGCCGGGTGTTGGCGGCACCTGGAAGGACCTTACGGACTCGGTCAATTCCATGGCGAGCAATTTGACCGGCCAGGTTCGAAACATTGCGGAAGTGGCCACCGCGATTGCCAGCGGCGACCTCTCAAAGAAAATTACGGTCAACGTGAGCGGCGAAATCCTTCTGCTGAAGGAGACGATCAACACGATGGTTGATCAGCTGAACGCATTCGCCGGAGAAGTAACGCGTGTCGCGCGGGAAGTGGGCAGCGAGGGCCGGCTCGGTGGACAGGCCAACGTGCCGGGAGTGGCGGGCACTTGGAAGGACCTTACGGACTCAGTCAACTCGATGGCCGGAAACCTGACCGGGCAGGTGCGAAACATCGCTGAAGTCACGACCGCCGTGGCGAGGGGAGACTTGTCGCGCAAAATCACGGTGGACGTGAAGGGCGAAATTCTGGAACTCAAGAACACGATCAACACGATGGTGGACCAGCTCAACGCGTTTGCGGGCGAGGTCACACGCGTGGCGCGCGAAGTGGGCACGGAAGGAAAGCTCGGTGGCCAAGCCGAAGTGCCGGGAGTGGGAGGTACCTGGAAGGACCTGACGGACAACGTGAACTTCATGGCGAGTAACTTGACCGGTCAGGTGCGCAACATCGCCGAGGTTGCTACAGCGATCGCGAGCGGCGACCTGTCACGCAAGATCACCGTGGATGTCCGCGGAGAAATCCTTCAGCTCAAGGAAACGCTTAACACGATGGTCGAGCAGTTGCGTTCGTTTGCCGCCGAAGTAACGCGCGTGGCGCGCGAGGTAGGCAGCGAAGGCCGACTGGGAGGCCAAGCGAACGTCACCGGCGTGGCCGGCACGTGGAAGGATCTTACCGACTCCGTGAATGCGATGGCAGGCAACCTCACCGCTCAGGTGCGAAACATCGCTGAAGTCACGACCGCTGTGGCGAGGGGGGACTTGTCGCGCAAAATCACGGTGGACGTGAAGGGCGAAATTCTGGAACTCAAGAACACGATCAACACGATGGTGGACCAGCTCAACGCTTTCGCCGCCGAGGTAACGCGCGTGGCGCGCGAAGTAGGGACTGACGGCAAATTGGGCGGCCAGGCGCAGGTCCCCGGAGTGGCCGGCACGTGGAAGGATCTCACAGACAACGTAAACGTTATGGCCGCAAACCTTACCGAGCAAGTACGCGGAATTGTGAAGGTTGTGACGGCCGTCGCAAACGGTGAGTTAACGAAGAAACTCACGGTGAACGCCAAGGGCGAAGTGGCGGCGCTGGCCGACACGATTAACAATATGACGGACACCCTGGCCACGTTTGCGGATCAGGTGACGACAGTCGCGCGTGAAGTGGGCGTGGAAGGCCGCTTGGGCGGCCAAGCGAACGTGCCAGGCGCGGCCGGCACGTGGAAAGACTTGACGGGGAACGTCAACCTGCTCGCTGACAATTTGACGAACCAAGTAAGGGCCATCGCAGAAGTAGCTACCGCTGTGACGAAGGGCGACCTGACCCGTTCCGTCCAAGTGGAGGCCAGCGGCGAGGTAGCTGAGCTGAAGGACTACATCAACACGATGATTGATAATCTTCGGCTCACCACAGACCGCAACAATGAACAGGACTGGCTGAAGACAAACCTCGCGCGTTTCACTGGAATGTTGCAGGGACAGCGCGATTTGACGACCGTGGGGCGAATGCTCTTGACCGAGTTGGCCCCTCTCGTCAACGCCCAGCAGGGCGTGATCTACCAGATGGAGTCGGAGGAGTCCCGAACGATGGTATTGCTATCGGCATTCGCCGATAGCGACCCCGGCGGGCATGCTGATCGCTTGCACGTAGGAGCCGGCCTTGTCGGGCAGTGTGCTGCGGAAAAGCAGCGCATGTTGATTACGGATGTGCCGGAACATGCCGTTCCGATCCGGTCTGGATTATTCCAGGCGGTGCCCCGCAACGTTATCGTGCTGCCCATTCTTTTCGAGGATCGAGTCAAAGCGGTCATCGAACTTGCGTCGCTAAGCGTTTTCACTGCCTCGCACCTTTCGTTTCTCGAACAGTTGACCTCCAGCATCGGCATCGTGCTCAACAGTATTGAAGCTACGATGCAGACCGAAGGGCTTTTGAAACAGTCTCAGCAACTGGCAACCGAACTCCAAACGCAGCAGACCGAGTTGCAACAGACCAACGAGCAACTCGCTCAAAAAGCCCAGCAACTTGCCGAGCAGAACGTGGAAGTCGAGCGCAAGAATCAGGAAATCGAACAGGCACGCCGGGCCGTGGAAGAGAAAGCCAAGGAATTGGCACTCACGTCTAGGTACAAGTCGGAGTTTCTTGCCAATATGTCTCATGAACTGCGCACGCCGCTGAACAGCATTCTGGTTCTGGGACAGCAGCTCACGGACAACCCCGATGGTAATTTGACTCCAAAGCAGGTCGAATTCGCCCGAACGATTCACGGTGCCGGAACGGACCTGTTGAACCTGATTACCGATATTCTGGACCTGTCGAAGATCGAATCCGGCACGGTCTCGGTGGAAGCGGACGAAGTTTTCTTCGCGAGCTTGCTCGATATGATCGGCCGGCCGTTTCGTCATGAGGCGGAAAACAGGGGCCTCGATTTCGAATTGAGCGCCGATCCGAACTTGACGCGCAGCCTTGTCACCGACTCGAAGCGTTTGCAGCAAGTGCTCAAGAATCTGCTCTCCAACGCATTCAAGTTCACGGAAAAGGGCGGCGTGAAATTGTCGGTCTTTGCAGCCGATAGTGGCTGGAGCGACGAACATCCGGTGCTAAGTAAATCAGCCGCCGTGGTCGCCTTCGAGGTTACCGACACGGGTATTGGCATACCGCCGGAAAAGCAGCGAATCATCTTCGACCCCTTCCAGCAAGCGGATGCCGGAACAAGCCGCAAGTACGGAGGCACGGGGCTCGGGTTAGCGATCAGCCGCGAACTCGCCGGCCTGCTGGGTGGCGAGATTCAATTACGCAGTACGCCTGGCGAAGGCAGCACCTTCACGCTTTACCTGCCTCAAACGTATGTCGGTCCTTCAACGGGTACGGCTGGGACCGACGCCAAGTCCTCCTCCCTCCCCGCCGCGATCCTTGTTGCCGCGAGGAATGTGCAAAACCGCTCGATCGAGCAAATTACGATCACCGACGACCGCGAAGATTTGCAGGCAGAGGACTCGATTCTGCTGATCGTGGAAGATGACCCGTACTTTGCGACGATGCTCTGCGATCTTGCCCACGAAAAAGGCTTTAAGGTCATTGTGGCCTCACGGGGCACGGAAGCCCTAGAGCTGGCCCACGAGTTCCATCCCACGGCCATTTCCCTGGATGTTTTCCTGCCAGACATGCTGGGTTGGACGGTGCTGAACCACTTCAAACAAGATCCGACCACACGTCACATTCCGGTTCAAATGTTGACGCTGGACGAAGACAAGCAGCATGGCCTGGCACGCGGGGCGTTTGCCTATGTGACCAAACCAGCGACACCCGAGCAACTGGAGGCGGCGTTCGCTCGCATCAAGGAATATACGATACCCCGGCGCAAGCGATTGTTGGTCGTGGAAGACAATCCCGCCGAACAACTCAGCATTCGCGAACTGCTTGGTTATGAAGATATCGATCTCGAGATTGCTTCCACGGGCGCGCAGGCCCTTGCGGCCATGGAGGAGAAACCGTTTGATTGCGTCGTGCTCGACCTGCGTCTCCCGGACATGTCGGGATTCGAGATTTTGGAGCGCCTTCGCGACACTCCGTCAATGAGCAATCTGCCCGTGGTGGTATTTACGGGCAAGGATCTAACGCCGGACGAAGATGCGCGGTTGCACATGCTGGCGCGCAGCGTGGTGGTGAAGGGAGTTGAATCGCCGGAAAGGCTCCTCGATGAGACCGCGCTGTTCCTGCATCGTGTCGTCACCGATCTTCCGCCGGAGAAGCAAAGGATGCTGGATCTCTTGCACCACTCGGACGAAGCGCTTGTAGGCAAGAAAGTATTAGTGGTGGACGACGACGTGCGAAACATCTTCGCGCTCAGCAGCGTACTTGAGCGTCGCGGAATGACGGTGCTTACCGCCGGGACGGGCCGCGAAGCAATCACTACCCTGGAGTCAACTTCGGATGTGGCAATCGTGTTGATGGACATCATGATGCCGGATATGGACGGATATGAAACGATGCAGATTATCCGCCAGAATCCTTCGTTCCGACGCTTGCCGATCGTCGCTTTGACCGCTAAAGCCATGAAAGGCGATCGCGAAAAATGCCTCGAAGCGGGTGCTTCCGAGTATTTGGCGAAACCGGTGAATACTGAACAACTGCTTTCCGCATTGCGCATGTGGTTTCACCGGTAGTATTCGTTCCAGGTCACCAGGTCGAAGTTCGATTTTGGAGGACGCCGCCTATATTCGCCGTGGACGAGAGAGAAACTATGAACGAACAGGAAAAAATTAACATTCTCATGGTGGATGATCAACCCGGCAAGCTCCTCACTTACGAAGCCATCTTGGGTGAGCTAGGAGAGAATCTGATCAAGGCCCGATCGGGGAAAGAGGCCCTAGACCATCTCCTAAAGACCGAGGTTGCCGTCGTCCTCATGGACGTGAGCATGCCTGAACTGGATGGATTCGAACTGGCGGACATGATCCGGCAGCATCCGCGTTTTCAGAAGACCGCCATCATCTTCATCTCGGCCGTGCATCTCACCGACGTCGACCGGCTCAAGGCGTATCAACACGGCGCGATGGATTACATTTCCGTTCCTGTTATTCCCGAGCTGTTGCGGGCGAAAGTGCGAGTTTTCGCGGACCTGCACCGCAAGACGCAGCAAATGGAAACGCTCAACCGCGATCTCCGCACACTCTCCGCTCGCCTGATTGCGGCTCAAGATGAGGAACGCCGGCGCATCGCTCGCGACCTGCACGACAGCGTGGGCCAAATGATTGCGGCCCTCTCGATCAATAACGCGTTGGTGTTTCAGGAAGCTGAGAAGCTTACACCCGAGGCTGCCGATGCCCTGAGTCAAAACACTGCGCTTGTGGAGCAGCTCTCGAAGGAAACACGAACCATTTCACACCTCCTTCATCCGCCCCTTCTTGACCAAATCGGCCTGTTGCCCGCAATCAAGATGTTCGCCGAAGGTTTCGGCGAGCGGAGCAACGTAAAGGTCACCGTGGACCTGTCGCCGGAAATCGGACGCCTTTCCCCCAACGCGGAGATTTCCATCTTTAGGGTCGTGCAGGAGTGCCTGACCAACGTTTACCGCCATTCAGAAAGTAAAACAGCGCTTATCAAGATGTGGCCTTCCGAGGATAAGCTGCTTACTCTCCAAGTCCGCGATGAAGGCAAAGGGATGCCTCCTTCAAATCGTGCGTTCGCGTCCGCCGGAACAAAACAAGGCGTTGGACTCAGCGGCATGCGAGAGCGTGTGCGAGAGCTGGGAGGCACGCTCGAAATCCAATCGGGTGAGAACGGTACCACCGTCACAGCGTCCTTCCCCGTCGCGAATATGATGGCTGTTGGGGTTTGATTTCAAGGACAAGCACGCCACCAACACTTTTTTCCGTTGCGCAGATTCAAATCTTGGCTGGAGCCAAGGGGTTCAGATGGGAACTCGGTTCCTGATCGTGGATGATAACGAACTCGTTAGGCGTTCGCTTCGAGCAGTTTTGCGAACAAGACCCGGATGGGAAGTCTGTGGTGAGGCGCCTGACGGTGCCACGGCTGTAGAAATGGTCAGGAATCTGCAGCCCGACCTGGTGATGTTGGATTTTCAGATGCCCGGCATGAACGGAATAGAGACCGCCCGCCGGATGCTGGAGATCGCGCCGACCGCGCCAATCGTTCTTTTCACTCAGCATGCCGGTGCTGATCTGGAGAAACACGCTCTGGAGGCAGGCATTCGATCGGTTGTATCGAAAACCAATCCGTCTTCAATGATGGGAATCATCGAGGCTCTTCTCAGCCCTAGGGGTGTCGAGCAAGGCCCCGAGAGTTCGGGTCCGAAAAGTTGTGACAAATAGAGGTCACACAGCGCACCCGAGATACCTGCCCCAAGCTATCGCCCTTAGTTGTGAAAGATCCAACGGGACCGCCATCTGGGTTTCCGTCCGCCCTAAGTGAAACACTGTATTCCGCCGCCCCATCTGTAACATTTCTACTCCTCCGCCCGCGACCGGGCCATGAGCACTTCCTGTCACAAGCCCTAACTCACTGTCCTGGATAGACCTAGCCCTCGTCGTAGCTGGCCTGAGACATGCACCATCCAGCCTGAGATTGGATGTTTGTCCTAGATCACTCAAGAGGTGAGAACGTGAAAAGCCGGGGACACAAGTTCCTCAGGACGCGCCAGAAACAAGGCGGCTTTACGATCATCGAGATGGTCGTTGTGATCGGCATCATCATGATCATTGTCTCGATGGCCATTATCCAATTGCAGCCGACCTTGCAGCAGTTCCGAGCGAACGCCGGGATGGACCAGGTAAAAGGCGCGATGCGCCAGGCGCGCGAGATCGCCATCTCGCAGCGGCGTACCATCGTGATCCAGTTCGTCGGCAACAACACGATTCAATTATTTCAAGTAGTTGAGCCCGGAAACGTTCGAGCGGTGAACCCGTTCCTGATCCTGCCTATCGAGAATACCGTGACGTTCCAGACGTTTGCGGGAGAGCCAGACACTCCCGACGCCTATGGCATACCCGCCGTTCCGGCGGGCGTTGACTTCAACGGCGTGGTGGGAGGTCCTCCCATCGGGATGCAGTTCCAGAGCGATGGAACCTTCACGGATGCGAACGGCACGCCCATCAACGGTACGGTCTTTCTGGGCATAACGAACATTAAAACATCGGCTCGCGCCGTGACGGTGTTGGGCGCCACCGGCCGAATGCACGCGTGGCATGGCACGGGATTGTCGTGGTTCCAATGAAACGGAGAAACCGCATGAGCGTTCGGATGACTCAACGGCGTCAGTCGGGTTTCACGCTGCTTGAAACGATGATCGCGGTCGTGGTGCTGGCCATTGGACTCTTGGCGCTCGCCGCCATGCTGGGCGACGGTCTGGCCTACATGAATATGTCGCAGGATGATTACATCGCGCAAGAAAAGGCCAACGAAGCCGTGGAATCGATTTTTACGGCGCGCGACATGGGTCAGGCGACGTGGTCAACGATTTGCAACGTGGGGAACGGCGCCGGATGCATCTTTCTTGCGGGTCCAAACCCAATGTGCGACCCGGGACCTGACGGTATCGTTGGAACGGCCGACGACAATTGCGCCGGTTTGCCGGACGCCATTCTCCTGCCGAACGGCGCCAACACTTTCAACCCGCCAGTCCGCGTCCCGCTCTCGAACTTTACGCGCACCATAGCGATCACGCCCGTGCCCGGCGTGCCGAACCTGAACCAGATCCAGGTGACAGTTACGTACGTGTCGGGCCGGTTCACACGCTCGTACGTCCTGACCACGAACATTTCGAACTTCTCGTAGCGGATTTTGACGGAGGCCGTGAATGAAACGCAATGGCGGATTTAGTTTGATCGAAGTTCTCGCAGCAACCGCGCTGATGCTGATCGTGATGGCGGCCACGCTGCGGACACTCACGGACGCGATTCACGCCAATGAGGGCGTCACGCTTCTGGCGGACACACAAGAAAATCTGCGCGCCTCCTTGAACTACATGACCAAGGACATTGTCCAGGCCGGCGAAGGAGTTCCACAGGGCGGCATTACGATACCCAATACCGGCGGCGCCGGCGCGGTTTCTGCGTTGAATCGCCCGCTGCCTCCAGGAGCGCCCCCTCCAGTCACTTTTCCCACCGGCTGGGTGGCGCTTCCCGCAATCTCGCCCGGTTTTCAGTTGGGGCTCGCTTCCCTGGTTGCAAACCCGGCGATACAAGGGGCAACGGTTGCAGGGCTCAAGACGGACATGATTACAGTCCTTTACGCGGACACGACAATGCAAGACGCCGCGGGAAACTGGCTCAATCGTTTTCCGATCCGCCAAGCGCCATTCGCAAATTGTGCCGCTGCGGCTCCGAGTCCAAACGGAACAATCACAACGGCGGGCAATACGACGACGATCGCCTTTGATCCGACCTGCATCAACATCAACACCGGGAACACAGCCATCCAAGCCGGCGACCTTATTCTGCTGCAGAACAACGCCAGTGGCTGCGCCGCCAGCGGCGCCTTGGTGGCCAGTGATAGCTGCGATGCGAACAACCCCAGCAACCCCGGCAGCATGGCCCTTCTGGCGGTCACAGGCGTCAACCTCGGAGCGAACACGATCACCTTTACCTGTGGAGATGCGTTCGCCCTGAATTGCTCGGGCCAGCCTTCCGGTACGGTCACCCAGATGCAAACCGCGGGTTCGTGGGCTGGCGTCACGGTTACGGCGACGCGGGTTTGGATGGTCACTTATTACATCAGCAACGCCAATCCACTGAAGCCCATGTTGATGCGTCAGGTCAACATGAATCCGGCGCAACCTGTGGGCGAAGTCATCGAAAACATGCAAATTTTCTACGACGTCCTCAACCCTGGGTCAAGCCCGCCGGCCCTGCAAGTACCGGCCGAAAACGAGGATCCGCTGGGCACTCTGGGCTTCGGCTCGCTGTCTTATATTCGCGACTGCTACATCGTTCTGTATGCAAGATCGGAGAATCCGTACAGCCAGAGCAACCGCTACTTCCGCAATAATCTGCAGACGGTAGTCAGCATCCGCGGGTTGGATTTCTATAACGAGTTTCAGTGAGCCAGATAACAATGAGCCGGATACCTGTGGAGCAGATGCGTTTGGTTGGTTCGTTCAGGACAAGGAGAACTTTGATGAGAAGCCGTCGTGAAACGGGGATGGCGCTGGCAACCGCACTCTTGGTGTTGATGCTGGTGTCGACGATGATCGTGGGCCTGGCGTGGCTCGTGATGACCGACCAGAAACTCGGCGGCAATAGCTCGGATCGTCAAAGGGCGTTCTATGGCGCCGAGGGTGGCATGGAAACTCTGACGGCGGGCATCGAGAACCAGTTCAATGCGAACCCCGGTGTCACCTGCAACGCCATTAACGGTCCCGCAGGTGTGACCTCGACGCCTCCCGTTAACATTCCAGGTATACAGTTTCTGAAGCCAGATGGAACGTCCGGCTACCAGGCACTCTTCAATTGCGTGGCAGGTCTTCCGACGTCCGCATTTTCCACAATCACTACGGGTCCGTACGCTGGCTTGTACGCTCAGTCGACTCCTTATACGCTGCAGGTTACCGCGCGCAGCACGTACAACTCGGAAGTAAAGCTTCAGCGCGAAGTCCAGACCGTAGCGATCCCCGTTTTCCAGTTCGGCATGTTTTCTCAGACGGACCTCGACTTTTTCGCTGGCCCGAACTTCAACTTCGGCGGCCGCGTCCACACGAACGGGAACCTGTGGCTTGCAGAGGGAGGCGGCAACGCCTTGACGATGTCCGGCAAGGTGACTGCGGCGGGCGAAGTCATCACCGCCAACCTCGAGAACGGCCTCGTGACGGCCGGCAACTACGGTGGCGCCATCGATATCACCAATGGCTCGGCTTTTCCGAACCTGCTGGCTCAGGCTACGACGCAGAGCGTTCAGGGAAACGCGAACGCAGTGGGGGCCTTGGGACCGATCAACGAACCCGGTTTTGCCAACGTTGCCAGCGGAGTCTACAATGGCGATATCGGCGTCAAAGAAACCGGAGTCAAGACCCTGAACCTGGCAATCGCCATGCCGGGGTTTGGGCTTAACGGCCAGAGCATTGATCTAATTCGCCGTGGGTTGCCGGGTGACCCTGCAACGAAGCTCGGTCAACGTTATTACGGCATGCAAGGCATGGGCATCCGAATTCTGTTGTCCGACTACGGCGCTGGTGGTACCTGCGCAAACAGCGATATCAGTAGCACCAGCGCGACTGCAATACCCAATCTTTCAGCCAATCTCGCGGCACCGGTGGCAACGCCGGTCGACCTGGCTACGCTGGCTTGGGATACTTCGGCACCGGGCGGCTTCCCTCAAAGTAATGCTGCACCGGCGTGGCTGGCCAATGTGGGGACGGCCGTGTTCCCCTTACCCGTGTCCGGCGCGACTGGCGGAGCGAACACCTACAGCGCAGTCGACGGCTACTGGGTGAAGCGATACTACCCGACGATCACCGGATGCCTGAAAATTGATTATCAGAATAACGCGGGTGCGTGGACCGACATTACGCCCACGATCCTGCAACTCGGTTACACCGGCCGCAACATCAACCCTCAGAGTCTTGCGACGATGAGCATCGCAGCGAACCAGTCGCCCAACCTCTTGGGCCTGCCCGGTGCTCCTCAGATCAACGGATCCGGCCCGACAATCAAAGCGGGAGTTGCGACAGTCGGCTGCCCGGACCCGAGTGCCTTCGCGGTAATTCGGTTTGCGAGGGAGCGTGATAACCCGTCTTTCGCGAACGGCGTCGGCGGGTGCCCTAATCCTCCAGCAGCGGTTGGAAATCAGCATGGGACCGACTACTGGCCCAATGTACTCTACGATACGCGCGAAGGAATGCTCCGCGATACTGCTGCGGGCATGAACCCCGCTCCGCAGGTGCCCACTGCCGGCGCGATGTACTACGTGGAACTCGACGTTCAGAACCTCGCGCTGTGCCTGACGAACGCGGCCATCTGCCCCGGCCTGCCGGGAAACGTGGCAACTACCACGGGCTACGCGGTCTATTTCTCTGATCGTCGCGGCGAACGGCCTGATCCGACCCCGCCCGCATCCGTGGGTGGCGCGAACGTGCTCACGGGCGGCTATGGCTACGATGACATTGTGAATCCCGCCAGCGCCAGCAGTTGCCCGAACGGTGCGCTCGATCAAGGTGAGGACGTCGAGGGGGATTACAACAACAACGGCCTTGACCCTAATCCTCTTCTCGTTCCGCGAACCTATGGCAATACTTTGAATCCGATGCCGGCGAATTTGTGGCCGATCGGCGGGATGGCTGGCACCCAAGTAACCGCGAACGCGACGAACTTGGTCGCCTCCGCTCTCGCCAACAACGCGAATTGTCCCGGGAACGGCACCGCGTGGCCGTACGCGGTCGCGAGAGGTACCGAACTACGAGAGAACCCGCCGATCTTCTTCCGGCGTGCGCTGAAGCTTGTCAACGGCGCCTCCCTTGGTCAGATTGCCAACCCGATCGGAGTTTGCGGCGCCGGACCCTGCGGTTTGACGGTTGCATCGGAAAATCCCGTTTACATTCAGGGCGATTACAACAACAACCCGAACGTTGATGCGACCCTCGCGACGCCCAACGCTGATCTGCACGTTGCAACGTCTGTTGTAGCGGACGCGGTGACGCTCCTTTCCGACAACTGGAATGACGTCAACTCGTTTGCCTTCCCGTACGGCATTGGCGGTGCGGTGGGGAACGGTGGCCGCGATGCCACGACAACCACGTACCGAATAGCCGTCGCCGCGGGCAAGAACGTGCCTTTCCTTCAACCCGGTGTCGGCGTTGTGGGGAACGATTTTGGCACGGACGGTGGAGCGCACAACTTCCTGCGGTACATTGAGAACTGGGGACCGGCCACTCTGTATTACCGGGGCTCGATCGTCAGTATGTATTACAACCATCAAGCGGTCGGTAACTTCAAGTGCTGCAATCTTGTGTACGATCCGCCGACACGCGGCTACAACTTCGACAGCGACTTCCAAACGCCGGCCAAACTGCCCCCTCTGACTCCGATGCTTCGCGATGTGAACACCATCGGCTTCACGCAGATGAGTTTGCCGACACAGTAGAAGTTCGCACGCCCTAACCTGAGCGGCTCCCGTTTCCCGGGAGCCGCTTAATTCCCAAGTCTCGTTGTCTTCATGGTTCCCGCGGCCTGGTCCGAGGATTGAAACTCGCGTTTACTCCCGGAGTGATGCATGGGGGTGTCCCGCCGGCGGGGCAAATATCATCCAAAGCTACGCCGAAATCGCCCGGGACGACAAGACCATCAAGCGGCTCGGCGTAGATCATGTAGTTGTGCCCAACGGGCAATCGCTGAATATCAAATGTGCCGTCGAATTTCGACGGTGGGTTCGACGAATCGCACGTCCACCCAGCTAGAGTGCCCGCGATCACCGACCCAGTATCCGCATCGACTGCCACAACGTGGGCACCTGCAACCCCAGTCACGAAGCTGCCAGTCGAGGTCGCGGAATACATCGCCAGCGCGAATAAGTTTGCCGGCAGAACGCGGCCCCGAATCTCCCCCACGTTGATCGCATCGTTCGGATCGGGATATAAAGCGCGAACACCCGTACGGTCGTCGTCTGCCAGCGGACCGTCAGGAACCTGCGCCGTCGGCCGGTCGCCCAGAAACTGACCCGGTGGTGCAGCATACGGGAACATCATCGACCGCCACACAGCGGAATGGTCGAGTCCGAACCAATGGCCGAGTTCGTGGGCGAGTATCGTTTCCAGATCGTACGCGCCGGCACCTTGCGGCGTTGCGAGTGCCGCCGGCGTTGCGAACGTGGCCTGGCCGTCGTTCCGCACCAAGGAATCTGAGTCGAGTATCTGTCCTGCGAAACTCGACGTCGCACTCAGGCCCACCGACACTCCCCTCGCGTTAGCCGTAATCACTCGCGTGAATGCCAAAACTCCGCTCGCAAATCCCGCGCTCGACTGGTTGAAACAAATTGTGTTGATTCCGTCCACGTTGCTTTCCGAGTCGTTCGAGCACGAATTCGCACCGCTCACGCGCGCGATGGGCGAGATCAATCCGGGGTACGAGGTCGCGTTGAACGTCGTGCCCGTAACGCCCGACCACGCCGTGAACGAATCCGTGATCGCTTGTTCGATCTCGGTGAGTTGGGCGCTTGTTTGCGAAGCCGCCACAGTCACGATCGTTGGCGGGGCCAATGGTAACGACGTGCTCCCCTGCCGGCTGAGTGGGGCCGCGAGTGACAAATTCCATCGATCCGGCTGCGGGCATCCGCCCGCGGCGGGAACCGTTGTGTCGAACACGTAGCCTCGCGCCGCGGGGATTCCCGCAGTCACGACTGTCAGAATCGCAGTCAACATCAGCGCGAAGGTTTTTCTCACGGCTTGCTCCCTGCTCGTTCGGCGAGCGCGGACTGCACCTCTGCGCGAAAAACCTCCAGCGGCAGACTGCGAATCCCAGATGCCCTGAATTGTCGTGTTTGCGCGTCAAAAGTTTCGAATCCAGCCGTATCCTGCGTCACAAGCTCCGCGCCGTTGCGAGGATCACGTCCCACGCGGAACGTGCCTTGCTTCCAGCTCACGACGGTAAAATCCCCGCGCGCCGTCGGCTCCAGAAACAAAACCACTTCCTCTCGAGCTCGGAATCGAGGCACACCCGAGACATGAGACGTCAGCGAGCCGACCGTTCCCCCGAGAAGCCGTACTGTGAATCGCTCGGACGCCGAACCTTTCCACGTTTCGGCCACTTCAAAAGAAGTGAACGTCCAGATTTCGCCTGCGTCCCAACCGGTCGAGTTCGAAAGGCAACGCGCTCGCGCGATCACTCGCGCCAAGTCCGCCATTCGTTCAACCGGCATTTTCTCGAGGGTCGTGCCTGGCACTCCGGCGCAGCCAATCAGCAGGCCTGCACAGAAAACGGAAAATCGTCGACCGAATCGCATTCTTATTTCACCTCCAGCATTCCTGTCGCGACTGCGTGATCGTTATTAAGAGTGGTAATAAATAAAGTGCGTACGCCCGGCAGCGTCGCGCTCGAAATCGTCAAATCGAGTTCGATCATGTTCGAGAACAGGCCTGTGATTCCCGACGCCACGACGCCGATATCGCCGCCGCTCGGGCCCGTGAAAGCGTAGGTGAAGGTTGGATCGAGCCCGTTCCCATGCACGCACAGGCTTACCACTGCGGATCCGGAGGCGGGCCGAGTCACCGTCAGCGGCGAACCCTGAACTCCGCAGTTGTTTCCGCTCGTCAAGAACCCAATGAAATCCACGTTAATTGGTGAAGATGCCGCTGCCGTTGTGGGATCGACCACGACGATGTCTTCGCTGGCCGCGGCGGGCTGCGCCTGCGTCAGCCCAATGGTGTCCACCGAAACGTCGAATGGCACGATGACGAACGGCACTGGGTTCGACAGCGCCCCGGGCGACCCTGGATTCTGAACCTGAATCGAAAAAGTCGCTGCCGACTCCACATCCGCGGGATTCAGCACCGTGGCGCAACTCGTGGCAGTTCCGCAAGTGGTCGCCCGGGCCGCGCCGTTCAGCAGAATCGCGGAAGCGGCGCTCCCACTTCCCGCGACAAAGTTCACGCCTTGCACTTCGAAGGGAAAGCTCTCGACGGCGCCGGCCATCACGCTCGAGGGCAAGACGGCTTCGATCGTGGGCCCGTTCGTGATGGCCACCGTTGCGCTTGCGCTCTTCGTCGGGTCCGCGGCGCTGGTCGCCAACACCGAGATCGCGTTGGGCGAAGGTGCTGTTGCGGGCGCTGTGTAAAGCCCATTTGCGTCCACCGAACCGCACGCCGCGCCGCCGCATCCCTCACCCGCGACCGCGCTTTGCACGCTCCACATAACGTTTGTGTTGCCCGTATTCGCGACGTCCGCAAAGAACTGGGCCGTGCTCGACTGCCCGCCCGAAGGCGCCACGAATGCATAGAGAGGCGACACGGTTACCACAACCGGGCCCGTTTGGGTGGCGATCGTGACGATCGCGCTGCCGGTCCGGGATGGGTCCGCTTTGCTTGTTGCCACCAGTGTCACAGGGTTCGTCGGAGGAACTGACGCGGGGGCCACGTAGTCCACTGCGCCGGACGCAGGCCCATTCGGTGAGACGCACGGATTCGATGCCGCAACGCAAATCTCGCCCACCGAGGGGCTGCCATTCAAAATTCCATTCACACTCCAAGTGACGGCGGCATCCGGCGTGTTCGTTACATTCGCGGCAAATGTCCCGCGTTGCGTGACGCTCACTGTCGCACTTGGCGGTGAGATGCTGACGGTTACGCTGCTCGTTACAGTCACATTCGCGGAAGCGGTCACGCTGCCAGCGGTCGCATGAATCGTCACGAGCGTCGACGAAGGCAAGTCGGCTGGGGCCGTGTAAACGGCTGTGCTCCCGCCGGCCCCTGGATTCGCTGCAATGGTTCCCACCGTCGCGTTGCCGCCCGCAATTCCGTTGACGTCCCAGAAAATCGCCGCGCCGCCCGTCGCGCACAATGAAGCAGCAAAGTTCTGTGTCTGCCCAAGCGAAACATTCGCGCTCGCCGGGGAAATCGAGTCCGTAGTGCAGGTAATCGTGACGCTGGCGCTGCCGGTCTTCGTAGTGTCCGCCACACTCGTTGCCGTGACGGTGACCGTGGCGGGGGAAGGCGGTACTGTGGGTGCGGTATACGTCGCGCCGGAGCTTCCGCTGGCGATGATTGTTCCCACCGTCGCGTTGCCTCCCGCGATTCCGTTGACGCTCCACGTCACCGCCGTCGAAGGACTGCCGGTCGCCGTCACCGTCGCCATAAACACCTGCGCGCCCGCTGCTGGCACGTTCGCAGACGCCGGGGACACGTTCACGACCACGTCATCCTTTAGCGTCACGCTGACCGAAGCACTCGTCTGGTTGTCGGCAGCGCTAACAGCGCGGACGCTGACAGTTCCGCTCGCGGGCAGAATCGACGGTGCGGTGTACAGGCCTCCTATCGAGATAGACCCAACGGTCGCGTTGCCGCCAGCCACCCCGTTTACGCTCCAATTAACGCTTGTGTTTGATGTTCCAATGACGATCGCCCGAAACTGCTGCGTCTGCCCAAGAAACAAATTCGCACTCCCGGGTTGAATCGTGATCACGATGATGCCGGGTCCCGTGCCCGGTGGACTTCCTCCGCAGGCCATCAGTGCAGCGATTCCGATCAGCGCCAAAACGAAGAAAACGTCTCCGGCAATCTCGCGGACGCTTGACCGTGAAACACGATCGGCTTGGCCTCGATTAGCATCGCCGTCGCTGCGAGACCGTTGCATGCCTGACGCGATATCGCACGATCTGTGCCACTGAGGAGCAGTGCCGCCTGCGTAATCCGACCGCACCCGGCCTAGGTGCCCCCAGAGCCAAGATTCGGTTAAAACGATGTTCTGAAAGAGATTGCCGAGCGGGGAAGAACGTTGGTTGGGAATCAAACCTGCGTCATCGCTCGGCGGCGCGGTGCTTGAATTCGGAGCTTAGTTTCACATCGGAACGAGCGACTCCCATTTCGGGATCGCGCCACGTGCCATTTCGTTTGGGATTCCGAGATGATGCAACCCGCAAATCTTAGGTGTGGTCGAATCTCTCCTTGGCACGGTCCTCTCGAGTCGAGCTTCAAGATGCGGAGAGAATCTCGCGACTCTCACTCGCAATTCCCTCAACAAATAGCGCGCGGCGGCTGTAGCGCGAATTCGAATCCTCTTGTCGCACGCTTCGTTTGTGCTCGAGGCCAAGCTTTGCGGCCAGACTATTGAGTTCTAGTACTAGGTGTACTATGCTTCCAAAAATTGGGATTCTAGACATCTGCGGACGTGAATATCAAAAATACGAAAAACCACTTGACTTGCAACACTCCCTGAAACTAGACTCCGGCCCATTAAGGGGTGTGGTGGTTGTCGTTTCGGTGATGAGTGGGTGGTTCCTGGGGGCGGAATCGGAATGCAGTCGTTCCATCCTCTTTGTCATTATCGTGCTGGGCGTTCTGGCGAACGCGGCGCATTTTCCGTGCTGACGCGTTCTCAGGTTGCTGCCCTCACCACTCTATCGATTTCGACAGATTCGCCACTTCGACCTTTGACCCATCAAGGAGGCTTGCATGTTTGGTAAGCGCATGATTCCAGTTTTCGTAGCTTTGTTGTGTCTTCTCGTCGTCAGCGTCGCACCCGCTTGGGCTCAGGGCACGTCGACGGGCACCGTATCCGGCACCGTGACCGATAACACAGGGGGTGTGGTCGGCAGCGCCACCGTAACCCTGGTTGACAGGGCGACCAAGGACTCCCGCACGACCACGACGAACGCTGACGGCCGCTACATTTTCGTTAGCGTCGATCCCGGAACGTATGATATCCGGTTGTCGAAAGCCGGTTTCGCCGAGACGGTTGTGGCCGATGTCCGGGTAGAGGTGGCCACCGCGCTGACTGAGAACGTGCAAATGAAGCTGGGAGCGGTCTCAACGACGATCACCGTGACTGAGACGCCGGGCGCCGAACTGCAGACCATGAACTCCACGGTAGGCGCCACGATTGAGCACCAGGAGCTCCTGCAATTGCCGAACACCAGCCGCGACGCGACTACGTTTGCTACCCTTCAGCCCAGCACGAATATCAACGGAAATACTGCTGGCGCGGTCGTCGATCAGAATACATTCCAGCTGGATGGTGGCAGCATCACCGACGATATGTCGGGCGACAGCAACGTCTACGTCAAGAGCTTCTCCGGCGATGTGTCCGGCGTAGGCGCAATGCATAGTCCGGGCAACAACGCGGCGCCTTCTGGAGTCATCCCAGCGCCCGTTGAGAGCATTGAGGAGTTCAAAGTCGGAGTCTCGAACCAGACTGCCGACTTCAATGGCGGTGCCGGTGGCCAGGTTCAAATGGCCACCAGGAAGGGAACCAGTGCCTTTCACGGCGCCGTGTACGACTACTACCTCGACGACAATTTCGCCGGCGCCAACACGTGGGACGACAACAACGTTGGCGTTGTCCAACCCGGTTATCACTACAGCCGCTTTGGGGCCAATGCCGGTGGCCCGCTTCATCCGGGAGAAATCTTGGGCGGCCGGACCTTCATGTTCGGCGACTACGAGGGTTTCCGCTATCCACAATCTGAAAGCTTCGAGCGCAGCTATCCCAGCCCTCTGTTGCGTGCCGGGATGATGGGTGTTAATGGCCAAGTTATCAATCTCAATCCGACTGCGACGGCGGTTCCCGCGGGGTTACCAGCCAAATTCTATAGCACCTATGGTGTCACTGCCGGACAGATGATCCCCACGACGGCGTGCCCGGGTGGTCCCTGCGATCCACTGGGTCTTGGTCTTAACCCGGTTATTTCAAATCTTTGGAGTACCTACCTGCCGCTGCCCAACGACTACACGCACGGCGACGGAGTCAACTACGGGGGCTACAAGGGGAACCTCGCGCTACCCGACGACAGCAACTTTGGCGTGGGGCGCATTGACCACGACTTCGGCCAGAAGTGGCACTTCAACGGTACCTACCACTACTATCACCGAATTCGTACCACTTCCAACCAAGTCGACGTAGGCGGTTTCTTCCCCGGTGACAAGCTGGGTCAATATACCGCCACCTCCACGCGTCCACAGAATACGTGGTTCTACACTGCCGGCATGAGCACCAATATCTCCTCAACCTTGACCAACGATTTCCACTACAGCGGCACTCGCAACTGGTGGGCCTATGAAACCGACGGCGGCGTCCCCAACGTTGCGGGCTATAACGCAGCGCTCGAAATCGGCGGTGAGACCAGCGGCTCCTTCCAGCCCTACAATACTGACAACCAGAACACTCGCTGGCGCTACTGGAACGGTCACGACAATATGTTCCGCGACGACCTCACAAAGATTTTGGGCAAACACCTGTTTACGTTTGGCGGCATTTACCAGCGTAACTTTGACGCTCACCTGCGCATCGACAACGGCGGTTTCATCAACATTTATCAGCAGGACCTGATCGGCCAGGGTACCGCAACGTCCCTGGTGGGCATCGACATGAGCAACTACACCCCTGTGGGAGTCACCAGCACGAAAAAGTATGGCGACCTCTACGCAAACATTTTGGGTATGGTCACGTCCACACAGAAGCTGTATACGCGCACCAATGGCGCCACTCTGTCCCTGAACCCGTCCACTTCGTGTGCCATTGCCAGTGTTGCGGCCACCTCCGGCTGCTTGGCCACGCCGGCGGCCCTCAATCAAAGCATCATCCCGTTCTATAATGCCTATTTCAACGATACTTGGCAGCTGAAGCCGTCGTTGACGCTGAGTTACGGTTTTGGCTATACGGTGGAGATGCCGCCGTACTCGCCGAATGGTGCTCAGGATATCGCCGTCGACCAAAACGGGAACCCCGTGAACACCGCGAACTTCCTGGCGGCGCGTCAAGGTGCGGCGCTGCAAGGTAACGCCTATGACCCGCTGTTAGGCTTTGCCACCATCCAGAATGTGAACGGCCATCCCAAGTACCCGTATAATCCGTTCTATGCTGGGATCAGCCCACGCCTTTCGGCCGCATGGAACCCTCATTTCGACCCAGATAGCCTCATGGGCCACGTCTTCGGCTCGGGCAACACGGTCATCCGCGGCGGATGGGCGCGCGTCTATGGCCGCTTGAACGGCGTCGATCAGGTTCTCGTGCCAATCCTGGCTCCGGGCTTGATGCAGACGGTGCAGTGCTTTGGTCCGATAGCCGGCACAGCTAACGGTTGCGGCGGCGGCGACCCAAGTACAGTCTTTCGTGTTGGAGTTAACGGCACCAACGCGCCGCTGGCTGCCGTCAGCGCCCAACTACCCCAGCCTTGGTATCCCGGCTACAACGACGTTGGTACCGGGGCGGGCGAAGGTCTCGACCCATCTTTCCGTCCAAACCGCTCGGATGAGTTCAACTTTAGCATGCAGCGGCAGATCAGCCCCAAGATCATGCTCGAAGTGGGCTACATCGGCCGCATCATCCGCAACGAATTTGGCGCCTACGACCTGAACAACGTGCCGTATATGATGACCCAGGGTGGGCAGACTTTTGCGAATGCCTGGGCCACCCTCACAAAGCAAACGAACTTCGGCGCTAACCCTGGTGCCGCAACCCCCCAACCCTTCTTTGAGAGCGGCCTCAACCCAGCCTTCTGCGCTGGGTTCTCCAGTTGCACGGCTGCTTTCCTGAATAGTTCGGCCACGGGCACCAATGGGGCGGCGGGTCTTAGCTACGCCGGCGTCTGGGACGCTTGGACCTCTCTTTCGAACATAGGCGCCTTTAACTTCGGTCGCACCATGCTGAACGATCCGATTCCGAATGCGCCTTGCGAGACGACGGAGCCGGGGTGCAGCGCAAACGGCCAGTCCAGTGACCTGTTCCTGAACGAGAGCAACGGCTATGCCAATTACAACGCAGGTTACTTCAGTTTGTCATTCCACGATTGGCATGGGGTGACGATGAAGACGAACCTGACGTATAGCAGAACTCTGGGCACTCAGGCAGTCGTACAGGCCAGCAGCGCAATCACCACCAACGATCCCTACAACTTGCATAACTCCTATGGCGTGCAGCCCTTTGACGAGACATGGGCCTACAATCTCTACTTCACCTATTCGCCGCCGTTCTACAAGGAACAGCAGGGAATCGCGGGAAAGATACTCGGCGGCTGGAGCATTTCGCCCCTCTTCGTTGCCGGCAGCGGCTTCCCAGTCGAAGTCCAAACTGCCAATGGCAACGGCGAATCGTGGGGTGAAGGTAACGCCAACAACGAATCAGGTCTCACCGAGAATGCGATCATTATCGGCAATCTCGACTACACCAACACTCGCAAACAGGGCGTAAACGGTAGCGGCGGCGTTGGTATCGCTGGCGCTGGCCAAAACGTCTTCACAGATCCGCAGTCGGCATTTCAAGCGTTCCGGAACCCAATTCTTGGTTTGGACAACAAGGATGGCGGAGCCGGACCTCTGCGCGGTCTGCCCTTCTGGAACCTCGACATGTCCATCGACAAAAACGTCAAGTTCACGGAGCGGCTCAACACGTCGTTCTACGTGGCGTTTATTAACGTCCTGAACCATATGCAGCCTGCCGATCCAACCTTTGCTCTTTACGATCCCACCACCTTCGGCGTTCTCGGCGGTGGCGGCAACGTTCAGGGCAATACTCCTCGCCAGATGGAGCTCGGCATCCGCATCGGCTGGTAATTCGTAACCGTCGGCTTACGGGGCCGTCTCGATCACTCGGGACGGCCCTTTTTGTTTGTTGTTGTTCCCTCTCCTGGCGGCCCGCGGTCCCAGCCCACTTATAGCACTACAAACGTAATTTGTGACCGATCGCCACTTTCTGTCAATCGGTACAGAAGATAGACGGAAATGACTGTAACTCACACAAAACAAAGGACCGCCGGTCGCGTCAATCGGTACAGTTCTTCACGGATAGACCTAGGTCTTTAGGACGAGGCGGCCAGCCTCCAGCAGGTGGCCTTCGGCAGTTCCTGGTTTGTGGTAAGGGGGTACGGGTTCCGGCCCGACGATGGGTCTGTCGCCTGCAGGACATGGCAGGCCATCGTGGCCGGCGAGCAGATGCTTGATGAGGGCGTCGATTCTTCGGTGGCTCTCGCGGCTCAATTCGGCATCCTCCTGAATCGAGACGTCTCTTGACCTGCGAATTTTCTTCGCCTCGCAGACCGCCGCCATAGCGTCGCCCCTGAGTTGGTTCAGAGCCTCGCACTTGGGCGTAGCCACCATCGGTTGAGGATTCTACTTGGTGCCCCGAATGCCGCACAACGGTACTTCCGTACCATTCACTCACGCCACGCGCATCAACCCTAAACACTACCGAAATGCACACGGCGTCTCAGATGTCTCCGTAGCGTCGGAATTCTCCACCGGATCGCCTTCTGACCGAGGAGGTGCTTGAGGCCCAAGGAATTCGCTTGGGGTGAGCTTCTATTTGTGTCTTGGAGGCGCGGGTGGGAATCGAACCCACGTATAAAGGTTTTGCAGACCTCTCCCTTACCGCTTGGGTACCGCGCCTTGAACCGTCAAGTATAACGAAACTGTCTCGCGGTTTCAGCACTCAACCAACGCAACGCTTCGGATTCGCACGCAATTTGGTCCGGTCTTCTCAGCGTGCTCAACGCCTCCCGGCCGACCCCTGGGCTTTTGTTGCACGCCCAACCTGTGCCGCTGATTGCAGCACTACCGGATCCGCAGATCGTACGCCACCCGGGCCTGCACCGGACCCGCGGCCGCGACCATACGCCGCAACTCACCGGCAATCGACGCCGATTCGCTCATGCTCCGTTCGCGCTCGAATAGCAACTCCAAGAAGGTTTTCTCCTGCGGGAAGCGCACGATGCGCACGGACTCGCTCGCAGGAATGTGCGCGAGCTGCTTGGCCACCTCGATGGCGCGGTCCATTCCGCCAAGCTCGTCCACCAGGCCCAGCTCTTTTGCCTGCGTGCCAGACCACACGCGCCCCTTGGCAATCTTATCTACGGCTTCTACCGACATATGCCGCCCGCGGGCGACTCCTTGCGTGAATTCCGCGTAGGTTTCCTGCAACGACTTCTCGATCCACTCGCGCTGTGCCGGCGTGAAATTCTGCTGATCGGAAAAAAGCGTCGCATTGTCGCTGGTCATTACCGAGTCCGTGCTCAGCCCGAGCAATCCGTACAGCCCCGCAATGTTGAACTTCCCGATCAGCACCCCAATCGAGCCCGTAATCGTATTGGGATCCGCCACAATCTTTCGCGCCGGCGTCGCGATCCAGTAGCCGCCGGACGCGGCCACGTCCGACATCGACACCACCACCGGCTTCACCGCGTCTGCCAGTTCCACTTCGCGCCGAATCACTTCGCTGCCGACCACCGATCCCCCGCCTGAATCCACGCGCAACACGATCGCCTTCACGCCCGAATTCTCCCGCGCCGCCCGTATGTCCGCGGCCACGGAATCGCCCCCCATGATGAAGCCGCCTGTGGGACTTTCCTGCGAATCGCCGGAGACGATCAAACCCGTCGCGTGTACAACTGCTATCTCCGGCCCCCCAAATGCATTCTCGAACATGCGGTAGCGTCCGAGTGATATGGGGTTCCAGCCGCGATGGTGCTGCTTGAAGTAATCCTGCACCTGGTCCCAATAGCTCAGCCGGTCAACCAGCCCGCTTCCCACGGCGTCCTGGGTCATCAGTGGCCCCTGCTTCACAAGTTGCTCGAATTTCGTGGCATCCATGTGGCGAGCCTTCGCGGCCTCGCTCACGTACTGGCTGTAGACGCTGTGCAGCAATGATTCGACTTCTTCTTTGTGCGCTGGAGTAAATTTCTTTTCCGTGTAGGTGTTGCCCGCGGTCTTGAATTCCGCGATATGGTAGAACTCCGGAACGATCTTCAGCTTATCGAGCGTTCCGCGTAGGAACAGCGCTTCCGCCATCATGCCGTGAATGCTCACCGGCGCGGTGGGTACCAGCCAAATCTGGCTGCAGCCGCTCGCCAGGTAGTATTCGGGATTCCCGATCCCGTCGTAGCCGAGATAACAGATACTCGGCTTGCCGCTCTTTTGAAACGCGACGAGATGCGAACGAATCTCCTCGAGCTTTCCCCAACCCGTCTCCAGCGGCGCAATACGGACGACGATTCCCGTCACTCGTGAGTCCCTCGCCGCCGTATCGATGGCGTCGAGGTAATCGTGCAGAACGGGAACCGTGTTCCCGTTGAGCGCGCTCAAAAGATCGAACGGGCGCTGTTCGTTGATCTCTCCTGACGCATCGATCACCACCACCGCGTTCGGCGCCATTCGCTGCGGCTTCCTCACCACCCAGACGATTACCACGAAGAAGAGAATCACAAACACGATTACGATTGTTCGCCGCTTTCCCCAGGTCATCGCCGTTCACCTCTCTATTTCGTTAGGCGCCCGCAAACACCTGCGAGCCGCAAACCCTCGCAGTTGGCGCGGGCCCAATGATAACTCGACCACGCTACACGGTGCGTGCCCAACGGCGCTCAGTTATTGTGCTTTAGATTGCTCTCGATGTACCAGTTGGGCAAACACCGGACCCGAAGTCCATCCTCTCGGTTTTTCCGGCGGTACCATTCCCTAGTACGGAGTCTCGCAGTCTGATCAATATGAAAAGCAAGTGGCTCGAAAAAGTGATGACGATTAACAAGGAACTCTTGTTGATTTTGTCGATCATCGTGTTCGCAGCCATCGTGAACTTCTTCGTCGCCGGGCAGAAGCTGGTCCTCTCGTTCTACGACCTGCCGACACTTTTCGCCGCCTACTATTTCGGCCGCGCCCGCGCTGTGCAAACAGCGCTCGCGTCCGCGCTGATCGTCTGCTGGCTGAACCTGATGAACCCCGTCGCTCTGGCCAGCGGTTCCGCCGTCGACGTGCGGCAACTGATCGCCTGGTCTGACATCGCTATCTGGGGCGGATTTCTGTTGATCACGGCCTATGCTATGGGAACGCTTTACGAGCGCAAGGAACAAAGCATGGCAGAGTTGCGCGAAACCTACTACGGCGTGCTTCAGATTCTCTGCGGCGTCGTCTCGAATGACAAATACACGCAGAATCATTCCTACCGCACGTCCGTGTACGCTGCGCGCATCACCGACGAAATGCGTCTGCCCGAACAGCGCGTCGAAGACATTCGTGCCGCCGCCCTCCTCCACGACATCGGCAAGCTCGAGGTGAGCCGCCAGATCCTGTATAAGGCCGCGAAACTTAGTGACGAAGAAATCGTCGAAATGCAATCGCACTTGAACAAAGGAATCGATACTCTGAAGCCGGTAGGAGGCACGCTGCGGCGCGTGCTACCCATCATTCTGAGTCATCACGACAAATTCGACGGCACCGGCTATCACCCGACCAAGGCTGAAAACATCCCCCTCGAGGCACGCATCATCAGCGTCGCCGACGCGTTTGACGCCATGATCAGCGACCGGCCCTATCGCAAAGCCATCACGCCATTCGAGGCTCGCGACATCATCTTGAAAGGCGCGGGCAAGGATTGGGATCCCAAAGTTGTCGACGCCTTCCAATCCGCTTTCCGCGCGGGCCGCATGGAAGTTTCCGACGTGTTGGTATAGGGCGAGCGCCGGTCAATGCGAGGTTCTGGCAATCGGCTGGCGTGAGGCGAATTCCGAATTCGATTGCGGCACATTCTGCCGTTTCTTGATCACCGCGTCGGAAAACCGTTCCATTTCCTCGAGCTGCGGACTGAATTGCAGCAATAGAAGATCGACGCCGGCTCGCTCGAAATCCCCGATCCGATCCGCCACTTGCTGCGGCGTGCCCACAAGACCCGAGCGCAGGCCCCGATTCGACACCGAATACTCTTCGAGCGAAACGCGATGTTCCAGTTGCGTGTTCGCCAGCCACTGCTGGTAGTTGTTGTAGCCGGCGGCGTTCTGTTTCACATCCGTGATGCGGCGGAGTTCTTCCTGAGCCTTGGCTTCGCTCTCCCGCACGATCGCGTACGCCGCAACTCCGTATTGCATACGCCCAAGATTCTTCTTCTCGCGTCGCTCCGACATGTCGCGAATCTTTTCCGCGATCCGCGCCGGAGGATCACCGTGCATCACGTACGCGTCGCATTTCTGCGAAATCAGTTCTTTGGCAGCTTCGGATTCGCCTCCGGCGTAGATCGTCGGGCGCGGCTTTGAAACCGGCTTCGGCTGCATCACTAGATCGCGCACTTGGTAATACTTGCCGGAGTACGAAACGTGGTCCTGCTTCCACGCCGTATCCACCACGTCGAGCCACTCCGACGTGCGAGCATACCGGTCATCGTGCTCGTCGAAGTGAACGCCATATTTTTTCGCTTCCTCGGCCCACCAGGACGACACCACGTTCAGCGAAACCCTTCCCCCGCTGATGTGATCGATGTTTGCCGCCTGCTTTGCCAGCAGCGCAGGCAAATGGAACGTCGGCCGCACGGCTACCATCAGTTCCAGCGATTGCGTCACGGCGGCGAGCCCGGCAGCCGTCGACCACGCGTCCAACGAGGGCGCATCCACTCCCTTGATGTCGTTTAGATTGAGTTCCGCAATCAGTGTGAGCCCGAATCCGATCTGTTCGCTCCGCCGCGCGAGGCGTGACACGTAATCCCACGTGGCTTCCATCTGCTCGTCTTCCACGTTGCGCAGCCAGCCGCCGAAAACTGGAAGCCAATAGCCGTAGCGCACTATCGCACCTCCTGCACAAGGTAATCCACCAACCGCTCGAACGGGTCGAAGCCAACGACGCGCGGGCCGTCGGAAACGAAATTGGAAAGCGCGTTCACGTCGTAGAAATAGAGCTGCCCGTCGCGATCGTCCACGATGTACTCGGCGCCACCGACGTCGATTTTGGCGGCGCTGAAGATCCGTTCCACCGCATTGGCGATCTCCGGCGGGGGCTGGTAGCCCTCGACGCGCAATCCGCTCTTCGCGCCCTCAACCACGCAAGTCGTCGTCAGCTCCGCGCCATCAGTGGTCTTGCATATGTCCATCGGGCACAGGTCAAAAGTTTCGCCCGACGTGAACACTTTGATTCCGTAAAGATATTTGTAGGCTAGGGTCTCGACACGCACGATGTGACCGCCACGCGCGGGAATGTACTCCTGCACGATGCCCGTCGAATCTAGTCCCAGCGCGATCGCGTTGTTCCGAGCCGCTGTCTCAAGCTGCTCCGGAGTGTCAAATCGGACGATTCCCGCGCCGCTTCCGCCAATATTTGGTTTCACCACGATGGGGAAGCGCAGCCCGCGCGCCGCTGCCGGCGCCTCCAGCGCGTGGTTGATCACTCGCGAACGAGGGTAGGGCAATCCCAGGGACTGAAGCATCGAGAGTTGGAGCGCCTTCGAAGTCTCCACCCGGAAAGCGTGGCTGCCGTTCACCACGCGCGTGCCCAACTGCTCCAGGTGCGCCAGGTAGTTAATCGTGTAGAAGATGCTGTGGGCTTTTCCACGCGTCCACGCGGAAGGACTCATCCGATTGAAAACGAGCCCGTACTCCTGGTCGCCGTTGGGGGATAGATCGAAGTGGTGCCGCGCCGCGTCCAGCCGAACGTACGAGACGCCACGCCGGTCAAGCTCCGCGAACACAGGCTGAAACCATCGCGGATGCTCGTAGTAAACCGCAATGGGCCGCACTATCTTTGACACTGCCGCTCTCGCTTTCGCCTTCAGCGATTGATTGAGTTAACCGATCGTCTACTGCTGCTTCGCCTCACGCAGGAATCGCGCAGCCTCTTCCGGCGGCGTGGGATTGATGTAGAAGCCCGTCCCCCACTCGAATCCGGCCACCTTCGTCAGCTTAGGCATGAGCTCGATGTGCCAGTGATAGTAGTCGGCAGACTCCTGCGCCGACAATGGCGCGGTATGCAGGACCATGTTGTAGGACGGACGTTCGAGCACGGCGTCCATCTTGGCAATGACCAGCTTGATCATCTTTGCCAAGTTCTCGAAATCCGCCGAGCTGGCA
>Ga0073928_10002551_pt1 | contig 30971 bp, 29 predicted proteins | sample PaiPotPPA55metaG_FD_76969 | JGI IMG/M metagenome (GOLD analysis project Ga0073928, IMG submission 76969) | Iron sulfur acid spring bacterial and archeal communities from Banff, Canada, to study Microbial Dark Matter (Phase II) - Paint Pots PPA... ...
ATTCAGGCGTGCAGAATATCACCCCATCGGCGGCGCGGATCGCGTCGGCGAGCACGTTCACCCCTGCGGGAAAACCGGTCGAGTTCTGAATGTCGGCGTTATAGAGCGGCAGCTCCGCATAGGAGGGCGCAGGTTTCAAGGTCATGCCTTCGGGGGCAAGCCCCGGCAGCGCCCGCTGCACCATGCCGTTGTATGATCCTTTGCGCAGGGAGCCGCAGATGGTGAGAACGTTCAGACTTGGCATACGGTCTTTCCTTATTTCTCAGCCTCGATCGGATTGATCAGGACGCCGACGCGCTCAATCTCGATCTCGCACGTGTCGCCAGGCTTCATCCATACCGGATTGGGCTTGCGCGCATGCCCCACCCCCGATGGCGTTCCGGTAAAAACGATATCGCCGGGCTCGAGCGTGAGCCCCTGCGTGATGTAGGCAATGGTCTCGGCAATGGGAAACATCATATTGTCGGTATTGTCGGACTGCATGACCTGCCCGTTGAGCCGGGTTTGAATCTTCAGTCCCTTGGCGCCCGGCGGGACCTCATCCGCCGTGACCATCCACGGGCCGAATCCGCCGCTGCGATCGAAGTTCTTGCCCATATCCCATTGCGTGGTCTTGCGCTGAAATTCACGCACGGAGCCTTCGTTGCCGCAGGAGTATCCGGCAATGCAGGAATACGCGTTCTCGACACTCAGATGCTTGGCGCGCTTGCCGACGACAAAGATCAGCTCGGCCTCGTAGTCGAGCGTCTCGGAGACTTTGGGCCGGATGATCGGCTGCCCATGCGGGACGAGCGAGGTGGCGCCGCGCATGAAGATGGTGGGGAATTTCGGAATGTTGTCGCGCTGGGACCCTTCCTTGACATGCTCGAGATAATTGAGCCCCAGGCAGATGATCTTGCCGGGTTTGGTCACGGGCAGGCCGAATTTGAGCCCCTTGAGCGGACGCCGCGCCGTGCTCGGCGCTCGCTTTGCCGTCTCGCGCAAGGAGGAGAGATCGCCATCGTGTCGTCTTAGGACCTCGCCGAGGTCTTCGGGGATAGTCCTGTCGACGGCCCGAAGATCGATGATCTCATCGCCCTCCACAATGCCGAGATGCAAACCTCCATCAGCCTCGAACCCTGCAATCTTCATGATGACTCCTTGCACGTGATGCGCATCGACCAAATCACGCCGCGCGGGTAAGCAGGCACGCGCTCAGCATCTCGCGCGCGGCAAATCCGGCAGCGAGGTTCCAGGCATTGACGATGGCAAGACGGAAACCGCCGGGCGGCATGGCATGGCCCTGCGGATCCTTTTGCTCGTGAAACGTGATCTGCACGCTGGAAACGCCCGGGATGTTGCGCACGCGCGCAACCAGAGCCGCAGGCGGATGGCGATAGCTCGGGCCGTGCGGCCCGAACAGCACCACGCTATATCCGTCGCGCCGTTCCTGATCGGCGAAATCCCATTTGCGTTCCGCATAAAGGCGCACCACCGCATCGACCCAGCCCGCACCGTAGAGGTCAGGCCACTGATCGCTCATGCGCAGGTGCACCTCGATCATGCGGCCGCCGATCGTTTCGGCGTTCAGGATGCCGGTGTATCCGCGCAGATGCCGTGCAATCCACGCACCGCAATAGTCCTCGATGGCAGGCTCCGCCGCCGCATGCACCGTCCAATAGTCGAAGGTGCCATCCCCGCTCGGCTCGCCGGTGACATGCCGCCACCACCGCGGCTCCCCGTCCAGGATCACGACGTCGGAGCTGACGTGGCGCCCTTGCAATAACGTCATCCACATGTGGCCGGGCGTGAGGCTCTGCGCATACTCGCTCGGGCCATGCAGTACCCGGCTCGCCACGCCCATTCCGCGCAAATTGGTGATCGGCTTGGAGAATACGGGAAAACGGGAAGGCGTCACGCCGTGGGGTGCGGCCTCGAGCCCCTGACTGTGGGCGACCGCGATCTTGTCATAGACCCAACGGTGGGCAGGGTACCAAAGCCAGGCGTCGCAATCCTCCGTCGGGATATTCACGTCCGCCGGACAGGAGACATGGGCGAAATATTGCTGGCGCCAGGGATCGGCCTCGCAGATCGGCATCTGGCTAAGCCGCCTGCATCACTGGAATGGGGCGTGCCCCCTTGATCGCCATGCGACGGAGCACTCTGCGCTCGGACGGATCAAAATCCGTACGCGCATGCAAGGTGCAGCGGTTGTCCCAAAGCAAGAGGTCGCCAACCCGCCAGACATGCTCGTAGATGTGCTCGGGCCGCTCGCCGGCCTGACAAAGCTGCTCGATCAGAGCATCGCTCTCCTCCCGCGGCAGGCCGACCACGCTGTCGGCCATAAGACGATTGACGAGGAGCGTGCGGCGCCCGGTCTCCGGATGCACCGTCACCGCCGGGTGGATCCAGCGCGGCGCATCCGCCCAGTTGCTCGGGCCCTTGCGGTTGGCGTTCTTCTCGTAATCGTAGAGGAACAGGATCTGCAGACGCTCGGCCTGCGCGCGCAAGTCGGGGGCAAGAGACTCGTAGGCGGCATAGGTGCTCGCGAACAGCGTGTTGCCGCCGCGCGACGGGATCTCGAGGGCATGGAGAACCGCTCCCTTGGCCGGGTTCTCGTAATAGCACTGGTCGGCGTGAAACTGCATGTCGCCTTCCGGGAGCTCGCCGCGTTGGCTATCAATCGTCGCATTCGCAATCCACATCACGGGATTGTTCTGATCGCGCTGACCCGGACGCGAGCGCGGCGGTTGAATCTCGCCGAACAGGCTCGTGAAGCGGTGCTGATCATCGCTGGTCAAGCTCTGATCGCGAAACACCAGAACGAGGTGATCAAGCCAGGCGGCGTAGAGACGAGACGCGGTCACAGGATCGATCTCGTCGCGCAGGTCCAGGCCGCGCACTTCTGCCCCGATCTCGCGGCTCAGCGGGATGACCTCGATCATGATGCTCCAGGCGCCGTCGTGCTCGGGATCGGATTAGGATGGTCGAGGGGCGTGTGCGAATGTTATGGGCGCAGCGGCGGTTTGGCAAATCGGAGGATGACGGCCCTGCCATGCGCGAGTTCGATTACATCATCGTCGGGGCAGGCTCGGCGGGCTGCGTTCTCGCGGAGAGGCTCAGCGCGGATCGCGACATTCGTGTGCTGCTGCTCGAAGCCGGGGGATGGGACTGGCACCCCCTCATTCGGATTCCGCTGGGTGTCGGGCGGATCTGGGGGTTCGGCCGGTTCGACTGGGGGTACGGGACGGAACCCGAGCCCAATGCTGCCGGCCGGCGGATCGAGACTGCACGCGGCAAGATCATTGGCGGTTGCCACTCCATCAACGCGATGGGCCATGTGCGCGGCCATCGCGCCGATTACGACCGGTGGTCCCGCCTGGGACTGTCCGGCTGGTCCTATGCGGAGGTCCTTCCCTATTTCAAGCGCGCTGAAACCTGGGAGGATGGCCACTCGGCTTATCGCGGCGGTGCTGGACCGATCTTTGTGCGGCGTACCAAAGGCATGGACCCTTTATACGAGGCCTATATCCAAGCCGGCCTGAAAGCCGGTCATCCCTTCACCGACGATTACAACGGCGCGCGGCAGCACGGCTTCGGCTGGGCGCAATGGACGATCCGCAATGGCCGGCGTGACAGCACCGCGCGGGCCTATCTGCATCCTGCATTGGGCCGGCGAAATCTGCATGTCGGAGTGCGCGCGCTTGCCACGCGGATCGTCGTCGAGCATGGCCGAGCTGTCGGCATCGAGTACCATCAGCGGCGCGCCAAATTCACCGCGCGTGCCGCGCGTGAAGTCATCCTCTGCGCCGGTGCGATCAACGCGCCGCAGCTATTGATGCTGTCCGGGATCGGCGATCCCGACCATATCGGCGAGTTTGGGATAAGAGCGACGGTCCCCTTGCGCGGCGTCGGGCGCAATCTGCAGGACCATTGCTCGACCGGCCTGCTGCATGAACGGCTTCAACCGGGACCCTTTGTAGCGGCTACGCGCGCTGATCGGCTCGCTTGCAATCTTGCGCGCGCCTATGTTGCGGGCTCGGGCCCCGCAACCGACGTGCCGAGCGGCTTCATGGCCTTCGTGAAGACCGATTCGGGCTGTGCGATCCCGGATATCCAGTTTCTGTTCCGGTCCGGTTCATCGCATGCAGGCCCTTGGTTCCCGGGCATCAGGCCGGCGTGGACCGACGGCTTCATCTGCCGTCCAATCCTGCTGCGACCAAGAAGCCGCGGCCAGATTCGGTTGCGCTCCGCTGCCCCCCACGATCCCGTGCGCATTACCCAGAATTTTCTCGCCGAGGAGCACGATCTCAGCACCTTGCGGGCGGGGCTCAAGTTGTTGCGCGAGGTCGCCGCACAAGCTTCGCTGGCTCCCTTCCGCGGCCGCGAGATCGGCCCCGGAGCAGACGTGCGTTCCGATCATGAGCTCAACCGCCATATTCGCGCGACACTTGCGACCGCTCATCACCCCTGCGGCACCTGCCGCATGGGGGTTGAGCCGGATGCGGTGGTTGATGCGAGCCTCACGGTGCGCGGCATTCAGAGCCTCCGCGTGGTGGATGCTTCCATCATGCCCGACCTGGTCGGCGGCAACATCAATGCGACGGTGATCATGATCGCGGAGAAAGCCGCAGACCTGATTCTCGGCAGGCCTGCTCCGGCAGCAGCACTGCTGCAGCACGATGACGAACCGGCACGGAACTGATAGACTTGGCGCACGGAGTGCATGTTACAACGGTACGAACGAGGCGGAGATGGGTTCTATCAGCAGACGGGCGGTGCTGCGCGGAGCAGCGGCAGGCGTGCTCGGCACGGGCACGGTGCCACGCATCGCACGCGCCGCGCCGGTGACGCTGCGCATCGGTTATGGCGGGGCGGCGGAAGAGCCGTTGTGGCTCCTGATCGCCAAGCCGGAGCTGGGCCGAAACCAGGGCAAGCTCTACACAATCGACGGAACCAAATTCCAGGGGTCGGACAAGCGCGCCCAGGCCTTCGAGGCGGATGCCATCGATCTTGCCGCGGGCGGCGCGAACGGCGTCATCTTCGCCGCCGCGGAGGGCGTGACCGCGAAGATCATCGCGTCCATCTGCCGCGAAAGCTCGCGCGGGTTCAGCACCTCGTACTACGCCAAGGCGCAGTCCGCGATCAAATCGGTGCCCGACCTGAAAGGCAGGATCGTCGGGCTCAACGGCTTTTCCACCTCCGGCCATCTGTGGCTGTGGGCAGCGCTCGGCAAGCACGGTCTCTCCGACGCCGACGTGACAATTGCCCCGATCCCCTTTTCCGCGATGCAGGAGGCCTTGACCGCCGGCAAGATCGACGTCGGGGAATTCCCGCAGCCCTTTGCGGCGCTGCTGGAAAGGGATGCAGCGGTCACCAAGGTGTTCGACGCCAAATATGGTCTGCCGTTCGATGAGGAGCTCGATGTGATCATCGGCAAGGAGGCCTTTCTCGCGAAAAACAGCGTCGCGGTTCGCGCGTTTCTCGAGGACCTCAAGGAAGCGATGCGGTTTTATCTGGAACAGCCGAATGAGGCACGCCAGCTGCTGATCGATGATCGGATGGTTCGGGTGAGCCCGGAAGTTTATTTGCACATGAAGGACTATTACCGCGACCCGACGCTGCGGCCGGACCTCGACGCGCTGATCAAGATGCAGGAATTTCAGGTCAAGGCCGGATTCCAAAAAAACAGCATCGACATCAAAGCGCTGGTCGATCCGAGCTACTTGCCCGGTTGAGGGCGTCTATTCCCCGGTAAGCGGCTGCCGAGCAGCAGTTACGCCGTCAGTGAATATGAGGGCATGAACGGAAAACTTCCCATCGGGGTCGGTCCATGCCGAGATCGGCGTCCATCCCGATCCGCGCGCGAGCGCAGCAAACGAGGCAAGCGTATATTTGTAGCTGTTCTCGGTATGAATGGTCTCGCCCGAGCGGAACTCTATGCTGCGGCCGGCCACGCTGACTTTCTGACGCTTCTTGCTGGCGAGATGCATCTCGATGCGGTGTCGCCCGGAATTGAAGAACGCGTGGTGGCTGAAGCTCGCGGGGTCGAACGCCGCGCCGAGCTCGCGGTTGATGCGCGTGAGCAGGTTGAAGTTGAACTTGGCGGTAATGCCGGCTGCATCATTATACGCGGCATTGAGGATGCCCGCATCCTTAACCAGATCGACGCCGATAATCAGCGTCGAGCGATCTCCGAGCATGCGCCCGGCATGGCGCAGGAACGCGCAGGCCTCGTGCGGCTCGAAATTGCCGATCGTCGATCCTGGGAAGAACCCGGCATGTGGAAGCCGCTCCACCTCCGGCGGCAGCGTAAACGGGCGGGTGAAGTCCGCTTCGACCGGCAGCACGACGAATTGCGGCTGATCGCGCCGAAGGTCCTGCGCCTCGCTGAGGAGCATTTCCGCGGAAATGTCTACCGGGACATATGCGGCTATCCCGGACGCGGCATCAAGCAGGATTCTCGCCTTTTTGCTTGAGCCACTGCCAAACTCGACGAGGGCGCCACCCGCCGGAATGAAGCGAGCGATCTCGCTCGCATATTTGTGCAGGATCGCCATCTCGCAACGAGTCAAATAATATTCCGGGGTAGCGGTAATGGCTTCGAACAGCTGCGCGCCGGCCTCGTCATAGAAGTATTTCGGCGGGATCCGCTTGGGCTTTGCCGTCAATCCGGCAATGACCTCAGCCGCGAGCGAGGACTGCGGGAGCGGCACCGGGCGGCGAAATGCGGCCTGACTACGAGCGGCCATTGCTCGACTCCTGAGAATTTGCTGGCGGTTGCGCGCGCCCGCCGTACTCGACCAGCCGCAAGCCGCTGAATTGCCAGCGCGCCTGCGGATAGAAGAAATTTCGATAGCTGGCGCGCGCATGCCCCTCGGGCGTCGCATGCGAGCTGCCGCGCAGAACCATCTGATTGATCATGAACTTGCCGTTGTATTCACCAAGTGCCCCCTGTGCCGCGACATAGCCGGGATACGGCAGATAGGCGCTGCGCGTCCATTGCCACACCTGTCCGAAGGCGCCGTCAAGCAGGCCCAAACGCGCTGCGACTTCCCATTCAGCCTCGCTGGGCAGGTGCTTGCCGGCCCAGCGTGCAAACGCATCCGCCTCGTAATAGCTCACGTGGGAAACCGGCGCGCGCGGCTCGATTGGCCGCAAGCCGCCGAGCGTCATCCCAGCCCACCTCCCATCGACCTCGCGCCAGTAGCCCGGCGCGCTCCAGCTCTCGGCCTCGACGACCGCCCACCCATCGGACAGCCATAGCGACGGCGTTGCATAGCCGCCGTCATGCATGAATTCCAGCCACTGCGCATTCGTGACGAGGGACCGTGCAATACGGACAGGCTGCAGCAACACTTGATGCGCCGGTCGCTCGTTGTCGAAACAAAAGCCTTCCGCAGCAAAGCCGACAGGGTGAATGCCCTCGGGTAGCTCCACGAATCCCTGCGACGGCGCTTGCCCGGATGGAGCCTGCCAGGAACGATCATAAGCCGGCGCAATCGGATTGTGCGCAAAGGCATGCAGGATATCCGTGAGCAGAAGCTCCTGATGCTGCTGCTCGTGGTGCAGTCCGATCTCGAGGATCCGGCATATGTCCGAGAGCTTGGAGCTTCTCGCGTTTGCAAGCAGATGCTCAACCGCCTGATCGACATGCTCGCGATAGGCGGCGACCTCCTCGCAGCTGGGTCGCGTCAGCAGTCCGCGGCGCGGGCGCGCGTGACGGGGACCGGCGGCGACATAATACGAGTTGAACAGAAACGCGAAACTCTCATTGAAAACGCGATATCCCCGAGCGTGCGTCGCCAGAAGAAATTGCTCCAAGAACCACGTGGTGTGCGCGCGGTGCCACTTGGTGGGACTGGCATCGGGCATCGATTGCACCACCTGATCCTCTTCGCTGAGCGCAGCAGCGCGTCGCTCGGTTTCCGAGCGGACGTCGCGAAAGTGACCACGCCAGGCACGCGGATCGGGCGAGGAGCGCGTTACCGCCCCTGGCAAGGCGAGCTCGAACTGAGGGCGACGGAGAGCGGTAGACATGGGCAAGGGCGTCATGCCCAATCCGGGGTTGGAGAAATCGACACGTGAAAAAAACGGGCTTTGACTGTCGAGGTTCCTTATATAGTGCAGGCCAGCCGCGATATAGAGCAGCCAGCCGCGCGTGGCTGCTTCCTCGCGCATATTTTACATGCGACGAGCGCAACCATCTCCCTGCAAGAAAAGCGCAACCGTTTCCGCAAGATAGGGCTCATTTCACAGCCGTTGCCCCGGCATTCGCCGCCGCCCCGTCTTGCTGGCCCGTGCCGCCGCTCACGCCGATTGCACCGATGATCTTGTCGTTGACCACAATGGGTATTCCGCCTTCGGAGGCGACCGGGCGCTCTGGGAACGTCATGAATACCATGTTCCCGGCGGCATACTGATCGGCGAACACCTTGCTCGGAACGCGGAAATTGACCGCAGTGCGGGCCTTGCCCTGGGAGATCTCGATGGAGGCGAGTTGGACCCCATCCATCTTCTCGAAGTAGACGAGCTCTCCCGCGGGCCCTACAACGGAGATCGCAATCCGCCAATTGTTCTTCTTGGCTTCGGCCAGAGCCGCCCCGGCGACGGCCTTCGCCTGCTCGTTGGTGATGGGGGCGCCATAATCGGGTTTCGGCGCCGGCTGCGCAACCGCCGCGTTTCCCAGAACGAGCATTAAGCCGATACCAAGCAGGATCGAGAAATGAGTTCGCATGCCCTGTCTCCGACGCCGTTCTGGTCATGGCGTCATGATGTTGTCCAAAAGTCGTCGTCACTCAGACCAGACATAACGCAGCATTATCGTAAGCTGGCGGCACGCGGGTTGGCGCAAGCCGCTCCATCAGAATAGGCGAGTTGGCGTTCCAGGGGCAAGGTACGGCAATCTCAAACAATTCCCTCAAAACACGAGGCAAGCGGGGCAAATACACATGACACCACACATGCGGGGCGCCACGGCACTCATGGCGGTGCTGCTCCTTGGGCTTCCGACGGTCGCCCTGGGACAGGCCAATTGTCGCAATACCGGCAGCTTCGAAGCCTGGCTCGCAGATTTCAAGAAGGAGGCGCTGGCCAAAGGCATCTCGGCCTCGGCGATCGCCGCCGCCTCACCCTACCTCGTGCTCGATCAGCGCATCATCAACATCGATCGCGGACAACGATTTTTCGCTCAGAACTTCGTCGAGATCTCCGACAAGATGCTGGCAGGACGCTCGCCCAGCGCCGGGATGAATCAAATAAAAAAACATCAAGCTCTGTTCGCACGGGAAGAGAAGGAGTTCGGCGTCCCCGCCTCGGTCATAACCGCCTTTTGGGCGCTGGAGAGCGATTTCGGGGCCGGACAGGGCAAGGACAATGCGATAAAGTCTCTCGCGACGCTCGCCTATGATTGCCGGCGTTCGGAGATGTTCCGCGGTCACCTTCTCGATGCGCTACGGCTGATCGAACGCGGCGACCTTCGCCCTGACGAGATGATCGGCTCCTGGGCGGGCGAGCTCGGCCAGACCCAGCTGATGCCGTCGGAATACATGGCGCATGCCGTCGACTATGACGGGGACGGCCGACGCAACCTGATCAAGAGCGCGGCCGACGTCATCGGCTCCACCGGCAAATATCTCGTTCACCTCGGCTGGAAGCGCGGCGAGCCCTGGCTGCAGGAAGTGCGCGTACCTGCCAATCTGCCGTGGAAGGAGGCCGACCTTTCGGTCCAGCATCCGCGCTCGCAATGGGCAGCCTGGGGCGTCACCCGCGTCGACGGCAAGCCGTTGCAGGCCGACAACATGCCGGCGTCGGTCGTGCTCCCGGTCGGACGCTTTGGACCGGCCTTTCTCGCCTACGACAATTTCCAGGTCTATCTCAAATGGAACCAGTCGCTCAATTATTCGTTGACTGCCGCCTATTATTCAACCCGCATTGACGGCGCGCCGCCCATGAACAAAGGGAGCGGCAATATTCCCAAGATCAGTTTTGAGGAGACGCGCGAGCTCCAGCAGATCCTGGAGAAGCGCGGCTACGACGTGGGCCGGATAGATGGCGTGCTGGGGCTCAAGAGCCGTGTTGCCATCCGAGACGTGCAGCTCAAGCTCGGGCAACCGGCCGACGGCTGGCCAACGACCGAGTTGCTCACGCGGCTGCGTGCCCGGTAATTGACTTTTAACTTAAGCCTCCATCGCCAATCTCTCGGTTGTCATGCCCCCGCTTCAAGCGGGGCATCCAGTAATCCCGATCGGCGGTTTGAGCGAAGGCGTCCCAAATCCGACGTTCGGTCATTACGGGATCGTCCGCATACGCGGACGATGACGACCGACGGTCTGATGACTTCCTTATCAGGTCGTCACCGTTCAGCTCGATCAATTCAAACGCGTAGCGGGCGAGCAACATGGGCCATCCGCTTTGCGGGTGTGCTAACTGTCAAGTCGACTACGATCACTGCGATCGTGGCCGACGAACCAAGGAGAGACGCGATGGCGATGAGGAGACGGGACATGCTCGGGGTGGGGTGCGCTGCCGCCGCGATGACACTTGCACGCACCGCGCTTGGTGGCTGGGAGCCGAGCGAGCGTTATCCCGATCCAGCCATCAAAAGTCTGGATCCGAGCTTCAACAGATATCGCCTCTTCAACGCCAGCATCGAGCGGCTCGCGACCGGCATGCGCTGGTGCGAAGGGCCGGCGTGGTTCGGCGATGCCGGCTGCCTGATCTGGAGCGACATCCCCAACAACGCTCTGATGCGATGGGGGCAGGAGACGGGTGCGGTCAGCGTCTATCGCAAGCCCTCAAATCACGCCAATGGCAACACGCGAGACCGCCAGGGGCGCCTCGTCAGCTGCGAGCATGAGACCCGCCGCGTCACGCGCACCGAATACGACGGTTCAATCACCGTGCTGATGGATCGGTTCGAGGGCAAGCGACTCAATTCGCCGAACGACGTGTCCGTCAAGTCTGACGACTCGATCTGGTTCTCCGATCCGCCGTTCGGCATTCGCACCAATTACCAAGGCAACATCGCGCCGTCCGAGCTGCCATCCAACATCTATCGTCTCGATCCGAGGACCGGACGCGCCACGGTGGTGGAGGGCACGCTCGAGTTGCCGAACGGCGTGGAGTTCTCGCCCGACGAGAGCAAATGTTATATCGAGGACAGCGGTCCGAACCCGCGCCCCATCTATGCTTATGACGTGGTCGACGACGGCACCCGGCTAGTCAACAAGCGAGTCCTGATCGCTGCGGAGCCAAATGGCACGCCCGACGGCTTCCGTGTCGACGTGGACGGCAACCTGTGGTGCGGCTGGGGCATGGGCAACCCTGAGCTCGATGGGGTCAAGGTGTTCAATCCCGAGGGCAAGCCGATTGGCTTCATCGCGCTGCCGGAGCGCTGCGCCAACCTCGCCTTCGGCGGGCGCAAGCGCAACCGCCTGTTCATGGCCGCGAGTCACTCCCTCTATTCGCTCTACGTCAATACGCGCGGCGCGAAGAACGCTTGAGGTACTGGAATTCGGAGATCAGATGTCGGATGTCGGATGTCAGAACATTGTCATCTGACATCTGACATCTGACATCTGGATCCCCTCAGCCGCCGCTTCGCACATAGGCCCAGAGCAGCTTGAGGTCGTCGTCGCCGAGGCGGTCGCGCCAGGCCGGCATGGCCGGCGGCTTGCCGTCGAGCACGGCCTTGCGGAAGCGCGCGAAATCATCCTTCGGAAACTTGCGCAGGTCGAACGTGGCACCGCCGGAATTGACCATGTCGCGGCCGTGACAGGACACGCAGTAGTCGTCGTAGACCTGCCGGCCTTGATCGCGCTCGGCCTCGGTTGCGTCGGCGTGAAGCTGCGTTGCACTGGTGAGCGCCGCCGCCGCGAGCAGGGCAAGCGTGCGGATCACCGCGATCATACCTTCTTCTGCCGCAATGCCGCCACTTGGATCGGCGGGACCCACGGCTTATCGGCCCAGGCGACGCCCTTGCGTGCGACTTGCGCGTCGATGAGATAGGGCTTGCCTTCGACCGTGTGCTTGCGCGCGCGGGCGAGCGCGGCGCGCAGCTGCGACGGGTTCTCAACGACTTCGGCGTCGACGCCGAGCCCCTTGGCGATCGCTGCCATGTTCATGTCGGGGCTGCCGAGATAGTCGTGGACAAAATGGCCGGTCTCGACCATGCGGCCGCCCGGCACGTTGTTGATCACGCGCGAGTGTGGCCCGCCATAAGCGTGGTTGTTGTAGACGATGGTGATGACGGGCAGCTCGAGCCGCGCCATATTCCACAGCGCGGTCGGGCCGAAGAGGAAGGAGCCGTCACCGACCAGGCAGATCACCTGCTGGTTGGGCCGCGCCAGCTTGACCCCCGCTGCGGTGCCGACGCCAGCGCCGAGATGTGCGCCGTAATAGAAAAACAGCTCGCGCCCGCCACTGGCGTCGAAGTCGAACGAGTGCAGTGCGACCGAGCCGGCCTCGTGCACGATGATGGCATTGGGATCGGCGAACTGCGCGACTTCGAAGGTGAGGCGGTCGGCGATCATCGGACTTGCCTCCCAGTCCGGGTTGTTCGCCACCGCCGCACGGGCAACCCTCGCCCATTCGCTGAACTTGCGAACCTCGGCCGCGCGCGCCGCCGCCTTGCTCTTGAGCGCCGGCGTGAGCAATTGCTCGACCGCCGCGATCAGGTCGTCGAGTCCATAGCCGACATCGCAAACGAGCGGCACCTCGGTGAGCATCACGTTGCCCATGCTGGCGGCGTCGATGCGCATGTCGATGAATTTCGGTCCGCGCGGCACGATCGGCGCGGCGCCGTTGTGCTGCAGCTTGTTGCCGACATTGATGATCACGTCGGCGTCCTTGGGGTAAGCCAGCGAGTTTAGCGTGCTGGCGGGCAGGTTGCCGACCCAGAGCGGATGCTTCTCCGGGAAATTAGCATAGAGCTGGCGCGCCTGCGTCACCGGCATACCGAGCATTTCGGCGAGCTTGACCGCCTTTGCCGCCGCCTTCGCCCGGTAGATTTCGTCGCCAACAATCAGCAGGGGCGTGCGCGCCTCGACCAAGAGCTTCGCGGCACGCTCGATCTCGCCGGGATTGGGGCGCACGCGCATGCGCGGGTCGACCAGATCCTGGGCGATGATCTCGGTTCGCGCGCGCTCGTCGTTATAGTCTGAATGCCAGGAAATGTAGGCGGGGCCGAAGGGCGGGTCCACGCCGCCTTGAAACCGTGCCGTACCGTCTCCGGGATCATGTCAGGGCGGCGCGCGAGCCAAGTGTATTTCGTGATCGGCTGGAGGATCTGCTCCTGGTTGGCGACTTCCTCGAAGCCGTCGCGTCCGGCGCGGCGCGTCTGGTCGGTGCGGTAGGAGTAGACGACCAACGGCGTCTGCTCCTTGAAGGCGTTGTAGATCTGGCCGATCGCGTTGGCCATGCCGACCACCCCCGCCTGCATCACGATCGCCGGCTCCCCGGACGCCTTGATGTAGCCGGCGGCCATGGCAGCGCCGGGCCCCTCATGCGGCGTGAGGATGTATTTGAGCTGCGGCCGGTCGACCAGCGCCTCATAGAACTGCGCGTCCTCGCTCGCGGAATTGCCGAACACATATTTCACGCCGCAGGCGATGAGCTGCTCGGCAAAGCATGCGCCGCCTCGGCCCTGGAATGGCCTCACCCCGGCCAAGGCGGCAGCCGCCGATGTCGCTCCCTGCCCGGCGCTCGCGGCCGCGGCCGGCACCGCCGGCAAGGGTCGCACCGGCTGCGGCCCGAGGTCCTCCGCGTAGCTCACCGATGTGACCGAGCTCAGGACCGACTGTGCGGCGGTCGCGGTGATGCCTAGCTTGGTCAGGCCGCTGACGAAGCCGCGCCGCGAAATTCCCTTCGATAGATACCGGGCAACAAGCTCTCGCATTTGTCGGCTCCCTCGCGGTCGTGCGCGCACATTCATTTCGGTTGGTTCGAGGGCTTGTCGGTTGAAACCTTCGGCCCGAACTCGCTGCCGAGATAGTCGGCCATCAGATTGATCTCCTCGCCGGTCCACAATCCGCCACGCCCGACCATGCGGTAGATCGCGGCTTCCCATCCGCGGCGATCCTGCCGCTGGTCGCGGAACATCGCGTCGGTGTGGCACTGGAAGCACTTGCTCATCACCACGCTGCGGCCAGGATGCTGCACGCCACCTGGCTGGGCATTCTCCTGTGCGGCAGCCCCCACCGTGAGCGGCAGGAGGAGCGCGCAGGCGAGCGCGCCACCAAACCTTCCCCAGCGCATCATCGCGTCGCTCTCCCATTGCTTCCCGTGCTGCCGTGTTTGGCGGCAGAAGTGTGGGTGCATGGCCGGTTGCATGCCGCTGCCCTGGCCAGGAAGTCCTCAGCATAACAGATTGGCGAGGATCCGTCAGCGCTCCGCTGCGCTGCGGGATTAGGGCTCACATACGAACGTGCGTGCGAAGGTGGGGGCGCGGGATGTGAAGGCTCGGGAGGCACTCGCGAAGCGCATCATAGAGGCCACGAAGCGCGGCGAGCGCGACCTTGAGAAGCTGATCGGATACGGCCTCGGGAGCGACGACGGCGTCGCCCAGGCGGGTTGATTACTTGCCGCTCAGCCGCTTCGCCCCGTAACGGGGCAATGCGTTAGCGCGAGCCCGCGCGATCACCTCGCCAAGCCTGCGGGCGAAAGCGGGATTATCTACTGGCGCAACGTCATCCGCGCCGCCAAAGAATTCCACAAGCTCCTGCACCCGCCGGGATGACTTGGGCGGTTGCGGCATATCCACTCGATGCCCTAATGCCATGAAAACTCGCGAGCAGCCACCGTGGCGGCCATAAAATGCCCCGGTCCGCCGAGGGAACGCGCAAAGTCTGTGTCAGGTTCCGTACATTATTGAAAAAATTTGCGTCTTGCGAAAGTTCACGGAAACAGGTGTCTGTGCTCTAACTCCATAGCACCGTCATTTGGCCGTGGCCGCAATGCCGGGAGGTGCTCGCCATGCTCTGGAGGCTGAGTGACGGACGTTCGGCCGGGTCTCACCCCAGAACCGGACTGCCGCCGCTATCCGCTATCGCGTTCGCCGTGCTGCCTCGGTCACGATCCTGTAGGCGTCGCTGAGCGCCGGCTTTGCCTTTGAGACGTCCATGCCGACGCTCGAAAGGGTTTTCATCATCGACGCCTGTTCCTCGGCCGGCAGGGTGATCAGCTCGCCGCCGCCGTCCGTCCAGCCTTTGCGCGTCTTGTTGATGATCTCGATCGCCTGAGGGTTTATCGCTTTCACCTCCCTCGCAGCATCCGTATCGACGATCCTCTGCAGGTCGGCAGGCAATGAATCGTACCATTTCTTGCTGACCTCGACGATGGCGAAGACCGTTGGCTGGCCGGTCTCGGTCACGTATTTGGCCGCGTCCTGAAAGTGCATCGGAGTAAAGACCACGATGCCCCCGAGCGCACCATCAATGGCGCCTTGCTGGAGCGCCGGCATGACGTCGCCGAGCGTCATCGCCACCGGCGAGGCGCCGAGGCGCTCGAATGCAACAATCTGGAACTGTGAAGCAAAGATGCGAATCTTCTTTCCCTTCAGGTCGACGAGGTGGCGGATCGGCGATTTTGCGATCACGGAGGAAGGCGAGTTCATGAACATCCCGACGCCATGGAGCCCCTTGTCGGCACCCAGCCCAAGCATCAGTTTCAGGACTGCCGGATCGGCGGAGATCCGTTGCGCGTGCTCCATCGAATCGGCAAGGCCGGGTGCCGCCATCACCTCGAAGCGTTCGTCGACGCCAACAAAGAAGTCGGGTGGAATGACTGCACATTGGATCGCGCCGAACTGCGTCCCTTCGATCTGCCGCGGGATCGAGCCCAGCTGGCTCGCCGGATAGATTTCGGTCTTGATGCGGCCGGCCGAATCGCGCTCGATCGCGGCGGCGTAGCTCTTGGCAAACTGATAGGTCGGATCGTTCAGGGTGGGCAGGGTGAATTTCATGACATAGGTCTTGTCTTGCGCCTGCGTCGGCCCAAGCATCAGCGTCGTTGCCATGACAAAGGTGCCAGCCGCGGCAGCAGCCTGCGCCACAAAATCCCGCTCCATGGTAGTCATGCTGTTCCCTCTGACTTGACTGGCGTTTCAACCCGCTTCGCGCGTCTTCGCGGTCGTCGCCAACCCGATCAATGTAGCGAGCCGCCATCCGCAAATCTATCGATGTTCGGGGCCGCCGCGGAGCAAAAGCTAGCAGCCCTTCCTGACCGGGGAATGGCTCTGCACCGCATTCGAGCGCCGACATGACGCCAGCGCTGACGTTGAGTGCCCATGTGCGGGAGTCGAGGCCAAGCGGAAATCGAAGCCGCTGTCCCGGTCGAAAGAATGCTGCTATTCTTGTCGCCCATCTCTGGAATTGCTCCCATGAGACGACGCGACTTCATCACGCTTCTTGGCGGCGCGGCGGCTGTGTGGCCGCTCCTTCCGCTTCAGTTGTATCGCGAGGTGATGGCGCGGCAACTCATCAACATTCTGCGCGGCGCCAAGCCGGCCGATCTGCCGGTCGAGCAGCCCACCAAATTCGAGTTGGTCATCAATCTCCAAGCTGCGAAGGCGATCGGTCATGAGGTTCCGGCCGGACTCGTGCTGCGCGCCGATAAAGTGATCGAGTGAACGTCTCGCCTCAGATTGGGGTTCGGGTCAAAAACCAGCGGCAATGCATTGGCCATTGCTGCGCAACACCGAGCACTTGGCGCGCGGCCATGCCGGACGCAACACACGAGGGAGACGCAAATGCTGTTCCGTGCCTGTAACTGCACGCCCGCAGCCTCGGGCCTGTCGAGACGAGGAGTGCTGTGTGCAGGAGGTGCGGGGTTCGTCGCGGCGCTTGTCGGCACTCTCATCGGGAGCGGGCGAATGGCTCGGGCAAAGACGTTGAGTGGCCCGGTGCCGGAAGTCGACCGTCTGAACGTGACGATCGTGGACGATATCATGGTTCGCCGCAGCGTGGCGACGCAGAAGCTTGATGGCCTCATCGTTGAGCGGGCGCAGCCCAACGAGGTTCCGGACAAGGCGCCCCGTGCGACGCTCGTCGGCGAATGGGGGCTTTCGATGCATGTCGAGTCCCATCGTGACGGGGAGGTGCGACAGACCCTCGTGGATTTCGGATACAATCCCGTCACGCTGCTCAATAACATGGAGATCTTGAAGATCTCGCCGGAGAAGCTCGACGCGCTCGTGCTCAGCCACGGCCATTATGACCATTTCGGCGGCTTGGTCGGTTTCCTGTCCGCCGCAACGGGCAAGCTCAAGGCCCGGCTGCCGTTCTTCATCGGCGGCGAAGACTGTTTCTGCACACGCATCTATTCCAATGGCGGCCAGTACGGCGCGCTCGATCGGAAGGCGATCCTGGACGCCGATCTCTTGCTCATGATGGCGGAGCAGCCGGCGATCGTCGCCGATCACGGGTTCACGACCGGCAAGATCGCGCAGAGCGGGTTCGAGAAGCCGCTTCGCAACACCCGAGAAAAGGTTGGTGTCGTTGACGGTTTCGGCTGCTTCCCGGAAAAGGTAACGGCGGCGAAGAACACGGGAACGTTCGTTCCGGACGATTTTGAGCATGAGATCGGGACCAGTTTCCTGCTCAAAGGCAAGGGGCTGGTGGTGCTGACATCGTGCAGCCACCGCGGAATCATCAACACGATCAAGCAGGCGCAAGTCGCGTCAGGCCTACAGAAGGTGCACGCGGTGATCGGCGGCTTCCATCTTCTTCCGCCACTGACAGATGATTACTTTCGGCAGGTCATTGCGGCACTCAAGGAAATCAACCCCGACTACCTCATGCCGGCTCACTGCGTGGGTGAGCCGTTCTACGACATGATCCGGAGCGAGATGCCTGGCAAGGTGTTCCAGTCAAACGTGGGAACGCGTTATCTGTTCACGGCCTGACGATCGTGGGAGGGCTAGCGCCCGCCCGCAGCGTCCGCTTCGGGTCAAAATGCGAATTACCGTCGGCTTCCACCGCCTGCGGACATGCCTGCCGCATTGATTTGGGCCGTCGTGTTGCCACAACCGGACTCATGCACCGCAAGAATTAGCGGTCATTATTCGATGACTTCGTCGGCAAGCGCAAGCAACTTCGCTGGGATACCGATCCCGAGTGCGTTTGCAGTCTTAAGATTGATGATGAACTGAAAACTTGCTGGCTGCAGCACCGGGAGATTTGCGGGCTTCTCGCCTTTTAGTATCCGGCCTGTGTAGATGCCGACCTGACGCCACTCGCGTGCAAAGTTAGCGCCGTAGCTCATCAGACCGCCAGCATAGGCAAACTCACGTGCAAAATAGATTGTGGGGATGAGATCATGGTTAGTAAGTACAACAATTTTATCGCGACGGCTAAAGAAGAATGTGTCCGTACCGAGTAAAAGGGCTACAGTTTTGTCGTTGATGAGGCTCAATAATGTAGCATCGATCTCCTCATCAGTGCTGGCATTCAGGATGCGAAGTTCTCGTCCGACAGCTGCTGCTGCGGTCTGTGCCTGTTTCGTCTCGGCCTCAGCGTTTGGATTTTTCGGGTTCACAAGCAAGGCGACAGATGACGTGCTCGGGCTCATCTCACTTAGCAATTCAAGCCGTTTCGCAGCCAACTCGCTGATGAACAAGGCGATACCAGTTACGTTACCACCAGGTCGGTTAAGACTGGCGACAACGCCGAATTGTATTGGATCATCACCTATCGCAAAGACGATCGGAGTCGTTGGCGCCGCTTTTTTGGCCACGAGCGCTGAAATGGCCCCGCCGCCAGCAACAATGACCGCCACCTGACGTTGAACGAGATCAGCTGCGAGCGGCAACAGTCGGTCGTATTCGCCGTTCGCATAGCGATATTCGATCGTCACGTTACGGCCTTCGAAATAACCCGTATCGTTCAGACCTTCACGAAATCCGACCACAAGGGGGCTAAATGCTTGAGCCGAACCGCTGCTAAGGAATCCGATCACTGGTAACGGCGCTTGCTGTGCGGGCGCCGGGGCCGACCATGCCGCCGCGCCGCCGAGCACGCCGAGAAATTCGCGCCGTCTCATGGTAGGGACACGCCGACCCAGGTTGGGGTATGCGGTTTTTAGGCAAGCACCGTGCACTGCGTCAAGGGAGTCCGAATCGAGTCAAAACGCGAATTGCGGTCCAGCCGCCCAATGTCGGCTTTCACGGGCTGCGGACAAGCCGCCGCATAGCCTATGCGAGAAGTGCGAGAACCGGGCTAGGCGCCCCGCTCTCCGATCGCCTTAGGGACCGCACGGAACTTCGAGGTCCAGGCCCCTACTGTGAGACCGGTTGATCCAGATGGCTCCCATCGTAAAATCAAGGAGCCAGTCTCGCGCCGTGGATGCGCGCCGAACATCTCGAAGGCCTCATCCTGAGGAGGGCGCATGCCTGCATGCGACCGTCTCGAAGGATGGCCGCTGGCACGATCTTGCTTGTGGCCGTCCTTCGAGACGCGCGCAAGCGCGCTCCTCAGGACGAGGTTGATTGATGCGGCGATATGATTCGAATCTCGAAAACGCACTTCCTGGCACGCCGGAAACCGTTGTAATCTGATCTGAGAGCTGCCAGCGGGACATACCGACGTTTCGCCCAGCGCGGATTTTCAAGCTCGTGAGGCGCCACGATGAAGCTTCCCTGCCGGAATCTTCTGCATCTGGCGGCGGGCGCTGCCGCGCTCCCGATTTTGCCGTGGACAGCAGCGGCACTCGATTATCCGACACGGCCGGTGCGTTTGATTGTATCTCCCATCGCAGCACGACGACCGGGGCTCTTGTAGTCAGATGCCCGCTGCTTTACTCCTCTGGTCGGACCTCGCTTGATCGCGAGTTGAATGCGCAATGCGCAATCGACCGGCAAAGCTTCAGGGCGTGGATACCACGATTTCATCGGCAGGCATGGCCTGCCGGGAATGGCGATTGTGCATTACGACCGTCATATCGGGTATTTGCGTTATCGGTGCAATAACGAGCGGTAGTGGGACGGCATTGGCGCAGGTGCCCGGCGGCGTGGGGGCGAGGTGCAACGTAAACTCCGATTGCACCTCCGGGGTGTGCCATCCAGCTACCCATTTATGCATGGTAAGCCCTGCCGCAGCACAGCCGCCCAACGTGAGCTGCGAAGTAAATTCCGACTGCGGCTCCAGCGGCAACAACCCCAGCGATAACTATATGCCGAAAGCCTCCGGCCTCCCCGTGGGGGCGAGGTGCGACGCAGATTCTGATTGCAGCTCCGGGATGTGCCATCCGGCCACACATTTGTGCATGGTAAGCCCTGCCGCGGCACAGCCGCCGCGCGCGCTGTGAGGTAAATGCCAACTGCGGCTCCCGAGCGCGCAGCGGCCCCCGCGTTAGAACGGCATGATTCTGACCCCCTGTGAAGGTGTCGCCGATCTTCAATGCGCGCCCTGCCACTGCATCATGGCCACGCTAAGGGCTGCGCCTATGGGCCGGCCACTACCCGGCCCCAGCCATTGCCTAGCGCTCCCGCTCTAATTTCTCCTGCTGGTTGTCAGGCTCGCGTTTCATGACTTCGAGCCTCTCGACCGCCAGTTGGTTTCGAGTATGGATCAGAGCAAGCCAGCCCGCCTCGAGTTTGAGCCATGTTGCCTTATCTTGGGGATTGATGGCGCCCGCCGCCATGCGGCGACATAGCTCTACTTTGGCCCGATACTCGTCAGACTTGGCCAGACATCGCTCCATGTCGCCATAACGGTAAACGCTCACGGTGCGTTACAGATAAACGCGCGGATTAGAATGCTCCACTGTGACAAATCACCGGACAAATTGCCTCAGCGACCCATCCTGACCGCCACCTCCAGTGATGCGAGGTCGCTGCGGTGGTGTTAGAGCGTCGGCCGGTGAACGTTGCCGCCACGGTCCCGCGTGCGCGGCTACCGCGCTGCGCAAGGGTAGCCTGGCTGGGGGGCCTTCGCCCAAGAATTGCAGATCGCCGCAATCAGCAGCAAGCAAGAGCAAGGCCACATAAGCGACAGCACGGCATCGTGCTCACATAGCTGGCGAGGCGACGCGGGGTTCCAGCGATACGGTCTCATGTCAATTCGAACCGAGTCTCTCACATCGGACCACGCGACAAACCCCTGGATCGGCAACGAGCATCTGCGATGGAGGTTATTATGTTGCGTAAGACGATGACCATGTTTGTTCTTGCAACTGCGGTTGCGCTCGGCGGCACCGCACTCTCAACTGCCGCACTCGCTCGCGGCGGCGGTGGCTATGGCGGTCATTTTGGCGGCGGTCATTTTGGCGGCGGCCACATGGCCGGACACTTCGGTGGTTTCCATGGCGGCCATGAGCATGGCGAATTTCGCCACGGTTTCGGCGGCTACGGCTATTCGCCCTACTGTAACTATCCCTACCGCTCTTATTATGGCTGCTATTAGCATGTCCCGAGGGGAGGTCCCGAGGGACTAGAGGCGGGAATCGCCGCTATAATCTCCCGCATCCGCTTTGGCGTGATCGGCAACTTTCTGACTGCGCCCGGTAAACCGAGGGCATCGTTGACGGCCGAGGCGATGGCCGCCACTACCCCGGTGATGCCGCTCTCTCCCGCGCCTTTGACGCCCAGGGGATTGAGCGGGCTCGGCGCATCCTCGGTAACGAGGACATCGAGGTCGGGCACCTCGGCTAGCGTCGGCATCAAATAGTCCGAGAAAGTGAGGCATAGTGGCGTGCCCTGCCGATCGTAGACGAATTCTTCCAGGAGCGCGCCACCCAGTCCCTGCACCATGCTGCCGGCAATCTGTCCCTCCACCAGCATGGGATTGATCGCAACACCCACGTCATAGGCCGCGACATAGCGCTCGACCCTGACCGCACCAGTCTCGCGATCGCTGCTGACCAGCGCGACATGCGCACCATAGGGATAGGTCATGTGGTCACAGGCAAATACGCCTTCTGCCGCAAGACCGGGCTCGATGCCCTTGGCGATCGCCGCCGCAGGGGTGAGTGCGTTGGCAATCGCATCCTTTGAGCCCTGCGCAACCTCTCACTCAGCGGCAACGGGTTGCTTTTCAAGCCCATTCTCGGCGCGGCCTTCAGCGGCGCGAGTTCCCGCCTTCTTCGCTAGCTGCGATCCTCTGCTGAGCCATTTCGACAGCCGATCAAGATAGAGGTAGACCACAGGAGTGGTGAACAAGGTGAGCGCCTGGCTGACCAGCAACCCACCCACCATCGCGTAGCCGAGGGGCTGCCTGATCTCGGCGCCGGTGCCCTGCCCTAGCATCAGCGGCACGCCGCCAAGCATCGCGGCCATGGTCGTCATCATGATCGGTCGGAAGCGCAGAACGGCGGCGCGCCGAATGGCATCGGCCGCAGCCAGATTGTGGTCGCGTTCTGCGGCAATCGCGAAGTCGACCATCATGATGCCGTTCTTCTTCACGATGCCGATGAGCAGGATGATGCCGATCAGCGCAATCAGGCTGAAATCGAAATTAAATAACATCAAGGTTGCGAGTGCCCCCACTCCCGCCGATGGCAGTGTCGAGAGGATCGTGAGGGGGTGAATATAGCTCTCGTACAGGACGCCGAGGATGAGATACACGACGATAAGCGCGGCAAGTATCAGCATCGGCACCGTTGTCAGCGATTCCTGGAACGCCTGGGCATTGCCCTGGAAGGTGGTGTTGATGGTAGCAGGCACGTTCAATTCGGCCTTGGCGCGCTCGATCGCATCCGTCGCCTGGCCGAGCGCCGTGCCTTGAGCCAGATTGAAGCTGATGGTGATCGCCGGGAATTGGCCTTGATGGCTGATCGACAGCGGTTGGATGGGCGTTGTCGTCCATTTGGCGAACGCCGAGAGGGGGACCTCACCCCCGGTCACCGGCGAGCGCAGGAAGATTTGATCCAGGCTCGCCGGGCTGCCCTGCAGCGAAGGCAATACCTCCATGACCACGTAATAGCTTGAGAGCTGCGTAAAGTACTGCGCGATCTCGCGCTGACCGAAAGCATCATAAAGCGTGTCGTCGATGAGCTGAGGACTGAGGCCATAGCGGGAGGCTTGGTCGCGATTGACCGTCACCGTCAACGTCGTCCCTTCGCTCTGTTGATCTGTGGCGACGTCGCGCAATTCCGGCAGGCTCTTCAGCTTGGCCAGTATCTTTGGAGCCCATTCGTTCAGCTGCTGCAGGTCGGCGCCTTGCAGGGTATATTGGAACTGCGTCCGCGAGGGACGGCCACCCACGCGCACGTCCTGTGCGGCCTGCAGGAACAGCCTTGCTCCTTCCACCTTGTCGAGCTTGGGGCGCAGCCTGGCAATAGTCTGATCGGCACTCGCGGTTCTGTCCTCGCGCGGCTTCAGGCTGATGAATATCCGCCCGTTGTTGGGTGCGTTGCCGGACCCGCCGATGAACATTCCAACATGATCGACGGCCGGGTCCTGCATGCACGAGGGTATCCCCCTCCTTGACCATCTGGCACGGTTCCGCAATAAGTGGGCAAGAAATCGCCTGCCTGACATGGGAGACGCCTGCTTTGGGTCGGGATTGGCCCGCTGACATGGCCTCGATCACCTGAATCGAACTTTCGGTTCCGCTGTGATGTTGGTAACGGCGACGCGTATCGACGTTGGTCCGCTCTCACATCGGTTCCAGCTATCTCTTCCACGCCACGACTTCTGTATGCGTGAAGCACCAAATGGCATCCGGATCCTGCCCCCAGGCCCGCCAGGAAGCGGCGATAGCTTCCAGCTCTGAGCGGCTTGCAAGGCCATACTCCAGAGATTTCTCTGCGATGCTGGAGTACAACGTCCGAGCGGCATAGGTCTCAGCCCAGTCCCGCGTTGCGGCGGGGTCAGCATAGGACACGCTCGAGGTCGTAACACGCGTTTCCAAAAATTCCGCCTCGCGGAACCAATGCCGGAGATGGCGTCCGGCGTTCGGCTGCCCGCCATTACGACGCGCAAGCTCATAATAGAGCGCGAGGAATCGACGCATCCCCTCGTTCTCTGGATAGAACATCGTGCTCCCCCAATCGACGTCGCGAACGCCGACCACGCCGCCGGAGCTCAAGAGCAGGCCGATTTCCCGCAGCGCCTCGACCGGTCGCCGCAAATGCTGCAGCACCTGATTGGCAAAGATGGCATCGAAACTTTCCGCAGCGAAGCGAGGCTCATAGATGTCGCCGCGTTCGAAGCTCACCTGTCTTGCCGGTTGGCTTTTTGCCAATGAGCGCGCTGTCTCAATGACGCTCTGCGAGGAATCCATTCCGACGGTATGAGCGGGCTCCACCCGCAGCGCCAAGCCGACAGTAATCGTTCCAGGACCGCATCCCACGTCAAGCAACCGCATCCCCGGTTTGAGGTAAGGGAGAAAAAATCCCGCATCCGTTTCCGCCGTCCGCTTGGCATGGCTATTCACCACCGACGCGTGGTGCCCATGCTGATAGATCTCGTCAGCGGATGACATAAATTCCCATCAAGCGCCTCCAAAAATTGATAAACCTTGTAATGCCTTTTGCCATTCTCAAGGTTACAGCGCAGCATTGTCAAGTAACGGTGCCGCCCGGAATGTGGTTGGAATTTGCGCGACCAATCTCCAGCGATGTGAAGAGTTCGGTCGCCGGCCTCTTGCGCCTGTCGGCGATGGCATCCATGACGGACGAAACACATCTGCATCACCTGGAGGCATTTGCCGAGGCTGCGTACGACAAGATGTACGACGCCGGTTCACCGAGCGGGGCCACCGCGTTCTACAGCGATGCCAAGGAAGCGCTCGCCGACGCCATCGGCCTCGCGCGCCAGCTTGGCCGCGACGAGGACGTGATGCGGCTCGAGCAACGGCTCGCGCACATCAAGGCTGTGTTTAGGTCTCAGTTCACCTGAGCGCCTCATCCGATCCCAGCCCCGGACAGCCAGCGCGCGATGTTGTAGTCTTTCGGCCGAATGGAGCGGCCTATGAGACGGCGTGAGGGAAGTCGCCGGCACTGATGGACGCCATTGCAACCCACGTCGCAAAGGCATCGGGAGTTCTGCGGGCCTGAACGCCGTGCCGGAATGGGGGACCCTGAAAACTTGGGGAGAACGCCCCCGGCGACGCCCAAATATCGATGTTGGGAAGGTCTCAATCTTTTCGCGGCCGGTGCCTGGCTGGGCTGAGAGGACTCGAACCGCCAGATGTCACGAATGTCGAGTACATCCCATATCACGTTTGCCGTAGCGATACTGTGAGACACAGCAACGATCACGACGCGGAGCATTCCTCGCACTTGTTGCTCCGGTGATCACCAACCGAGAGCGCGCGGCATAAGGAAAAGCGCGACAATCCAAGGAGTTTCACGCCGTGCAGACCATTAGGTTCGAACGCGACAATGCCGTCGGGCGCATCGTTCTTGCCAATCCCCCGTTTAACCGGCTCGACCTGCGGTTTTCGGAATGTCTTCGGCAGGCTGTCCATGACGCGAGCGAAAGCGACGTCCGCGTTGTGCTGATCAAAGCGGAGGGACCACACTTCAGCTTCGGAGGCGAGGTGCGGGAATGGCCCGGTAAAGACGTCAATTGGTTTCGCACCTTTGTGGCCGAGGTCAATCTGTCGTATCGCGCCATCGAAGCGCTCAGGGTGCCGACGATCGCCGCGGTCCAGGGGGTCGCGTTCGGCGGTGGTCTCGAGCTCGCTCTCAACTGCGACTTCATTGTAGCCGCCGATAACGCCGTCTTTCGTTGCGTGGAGGTCACAACAGGAATGTTGCCTATCGCGGGGGCGCTGCAACGCCTCGCTGAGCGGATCGGACGGGGACGCGCCTCGCGCTTCGCCATGCTGGGCGAGCCGATCTCCGGCGCGCTCGCGGGCCAACTTGGCATAGCCTCCCACGTCGTTCCCGAAGCCGAAGTCGCAGAAACAGCCGAGACGCTGGCAAAGAAACTGGCGGCAGGCCCGACCAAGTCCTACGCGGCGACCCGCACGCTTTTGAAGGCCTGGTCGGCGGGAGGAGTGCCTGCTGCCGATGCCGTGATGCTCGACATCGCGATGGATCTGTTCAACACCGACGACTGCACTCGCGGCTTTCTCAATACAGCCAAGGCGTTCGATCTCGGCATTGAGCCTCCGGATATGATGTTTAACGGCCGTTGATGTCGTCTGCCGTTGTGGGGAATAAACCGCAGCGGCGGCAAAGGAATGGCTCGTCCGCGCTGCCAAAGTCTGGCCGGATCAAAGCCAGACCGTTAACCCGGCGGACTGGGGCGATCAGGGCTGGGCCTGGAGTGTCAGCGGCACCGTGACCGTTTCTTCCTCCTCGCGGCAGATTTCTTCTAGAGTCCGTCCGCGCGTCTCGATACCTAAAATGAGCACGACTAGTGCCGCCAGGGCGAAACTCGCAGCGCCAAGCGTGAAAACGCCGGCATCGCCCACTGCACCTATGATATAGCCGACAACGATCGGTCCGGTGATAGCGCCGACGCGGCCACAGGCCGAAGCCATCCCGGCACCGGTGGAACGGGCGCGGGTCGGATAGAGCTCGGGCGTATAAGCATAAAGGCACGACCACATGCCGAACATGAAGAACTGCATTACGAATCCGCTTATGAACAGGCTGGTCGTGCTGGCGGAGTGCCCGTAAATATAGGCCATAGCCGCGCTCATGAAGAGAAACACCGCCGTCGTCGGTTTGCGACCGATGCGCTCAAGCAGCAGCGCTGCGGCAAGGAAGCCGGGTATGCCCCCGAACGTGATCAGCGTGATGAAGCCCACCGACTTCACCACAGAAAATCCGTGTTGCCCCAGAATGACCGCGAGCCAGGAGGTCAGGCCGTAATAGCCGAGCAGGGCGAAGAACCACACTGTGAATGCCATGACATTGGCCCGCAGATAGAAGCGTGAAAACAGCACCGCCAGCGGATTGCGGGTTTCGAGCGTCGTCTCCGCGAGGAACGGCTTCGGTTGCGGCAACGGTTGACCCAACGCTGCGCTAACACCTGCTTCCATCTTGGACATCACCGCTTCCGCCTCTTCCAGGCGACCATGGTCGGCGAGCCATCTCGGCGACTCCAGAAGGCTGCGCCGTACCCAGAACACCACCGCGGAGAGGAGACCGACGACAACGAACACCCAACGCCACCCCGCGATGGGCAGAACCAAGTATGTGATCGTTCCGGAGATGATGAATCCCACGGCCCAGAAGCCCTCCATGAAAGCAATGTACTTGGCACGCACGCTCGCCGGAATGACCTCGGAGAGTATTGCCTGCGCGACCGGGGCCTCCCCACCGACGCCAACCCCTATGAGAAAGCGGAATACCATGAGCGAGACGACGTCCCATGCGCCTGCGGCGAGAAAGCTCGCAATTCCCCAAATAACCATCGTGCTCTGAAACGCGATTCGGCGGCCAAACAGGTCGGAGATTGTCCCTATGAGAAGGTTGCCGGTGAGTTGGCCGAGAAACGTCATGGAGGCAAGATAACCGATCTGCACCGGGGTCAAGTCGAAATAGTTCTTAAGATCGCCTATTAGGAAAACAAGCAATGCCACATCGACCTGGTCGGCCAGCCACGCTGTCGCAACCACAGCGAACAGCCGCTTCTGATAAGCTGTCATTGGCAGGCGCTCGAGACGGCCTGGAATATTGAGCTGTTCTGACTGCTGGAGAACCGAAGCCATCTGTGCCGCCTCCCGTTTTATTCATTGTTGCCTGCGCTGCCAACCGAAAATGATGCGGATTTACAGCATATCTAACGGAGTGCGATGAGTCAGCAGGAAGTTGGAAATTTCCAACGGATCAGACTAACTCCATTGCCGGCGGACCGGCTACACATCGTCGACAATGCCCGATGACGCTTCCTTCATTGTTCATCGGCGCCCATCCTTGCGTGCCGCCGCCTCGGTGGCGTCCTTGAGTTGCGCGAGGCGGTCGTCCCAGAATGCTCCCAGTTCTGCGCGGAGGCGCGCTAGCGCCTGCCGGTTGGCCCGGTAGAGCCGGCGCGTGCCGTTACGCTGGAAGGTCACGAGGTTGCTCTCGCGCAAAATCGCGAGATGCTGAGAAATCATGGAATTGCCAGGATCAGCCTATCTGTACACGCTGGCCACTCTCTCCATGACGTTTGCCGGATTCAGCGCTGTTGTAATCGTGCTTTGTCAAACGATTGGCAGAGAAACATCCGGCTTTCATGTCGTTCTGATGCGGCTTTATATAGAAGCCGGGTTGTGGGCAGCAGGGTTTTGCATGCTGCCCCCTTGCTCGCGGCGTTCGGACTGTCAGAGTCCACGGTCTGGCGAGCAACGAGCGCCATCGGCTGCTGTACGGGCAGATCGTTCGGCTTCTCGCCGCGGAAAATGCGATCCACATATCCGGCGGTGCGCTTGAATTGACGACGAGATCGGGCCCATAGGACAGCAGTCCGCCGTATTCGGCCCAGGTTGCTAATCGTTGCGCCGATAACGCCGACGCGGTTCTCTTGCCGCGGGATGGGCTGATGTATTGGCTTGGCAAAATCCCCCGACCCCCGATACGGTGGCGCGGCATTGCTCAAATGAGTAGAAACCGCAGTTCATCCCTTCCAAACCAGTGCCGTAATGGGCGCACCATGTACCATCCGCATGGCCTCCAGTAGTGGACAGGGATAAAGCGGCGAATGCGATTGCAACGGGCAGGATCCTGCGCATCAATGCCTCCTCGGTCGTATCGGCTTGTCGGCGTCCGTCCCATCGGCGGACCGCCCGCACCTGAATTCCCTGGCCCTAGGAAGGCCGCAAATTTCCGCTCAGTTAAGCGCCTCGGTAAGACCGGGGGGAAGTCTTACCGAGGCTAAATGCTGGGCGGTTCGGTTTCCCGAGGGGGAGGAGCCGCCCAGCACCTACATGACAAAATAGGACCCGGACAGAGTTCCGCAAGATTCTCGTCGGTGCGGTCAGGGCGCATCGGCCCCTACGGCATGTGGAGTCCTTTACCGCACTGCAACAGCAATAGCCGGTTCACTTAAAATGCGCTGGGCGAGATCCATTGCTCGCTGGCAGTCCGCCTTTGCTATATCGGAAGCCTTCTGCACGAGAGCGACGATGTGCTGTCCGACATCATCCGCCACCATAGTAGCGTCTGGGGTCCCCTTTTTGGGTGCGAATGCAATAGCCGAAGCTGGTGTCTCAGCTGTTTGGACGCGCATCATTGCTTCCTTTCCGGAAACGCAATCATCACCGCGCTTGCGGCGAAGCTGGCGGAGGAGCCGCCGCCGACACGGGCGCCGGTTTGCGCGCCGGGGCTGCGGTCGGCCGCGGCGCAGTGGCCGAGAGCTTATGCAGAATTTCCTGCTCGTCCGCCTGCAGCTTGGCGATATCGCCCCCCATCTGCTGCCGACCGGCCGCGAGTTGGGCTGTCAGCTGGTCAACACTTTGGCGCACCGCTGCGAGGCCGAGCGCAAGCTTCTGCGGCTCGAATAAAGCGGCGCTGGCCGGCGCCGCCGCGTCGGAGGTGGTCGTTACAACAGGCGCGGTTTGCGGCGCTAACCAGCCGAGCTGCGGCGAAGATTTAGCAATCATCGCCCGGGCTGCATCGCCGTATGATTGCCAAGCCAAAGTGCCGCCAATACCCACGCACAAAACGACCAACAAACGCCCAAGCCTGCGCAAGACGCGCCTACCGAGCGACGGTCGCATGATGGCCGCATCGTCCGATGACGGCTTCATGGCGTCGGCCTCTCGCGTGGTGGCTCTCACGTGGGTATGAAACTCAGAGTGCGTCGGTCTAAAAAAGGCATTCATCGGAGCAGCTCCCTCTCTTCTGCGCCTGGCTGTACACTGCTCGTTTTCGCATCCAAACTCCGCGTCAAGGGCATCCAACGTCGGCAGGACTGAGGGCGATTCGAGTTGCTTTATATGCACTGTTGCGACTCCCTACTGATCCGAAGCTAGTGGGGTCAATCGTGGAGGGCTGGATTGACGGCATCGCGGCAGTAGTGAAAAGAGGCCGGTGAACATGCCGAGTTCTGTTGCGACCGTGACAATTAGGTCACGATGAGTGGTAAATAGGTCTGGCGTTACGCGCGCCTGTGGTAGCGCGCTGCCGTCCCTGCAGTGTTTCGAGGCAACAGACCTCTGTCAGATGGCAGCACCAGCGGATCGTGCGTATCCGCGAGCACGCATCGCCTTCTCATACGCTCCGTTCAATGCCTTTGTTCGTTCTTCCGCCAGCTCAAGCAATTCCGGGGCAAGTCCCAGTAACCTATCAGGGTGACATTGCTTTACCTTATGTCGGTACTTGCGGACAATTTCGTCTTTGCTTGCGCTCGGTGCGACCCCCAGCACAATCCACCAGTCCGTCTGAATCTGCGTGGCCAGCCGCTTATGCTCTCGTCGTCGTTTTCTTTGCGCCTCGCGTTGTTGCTCTGCTCGTCGCCGCTTCTGCTCCGCTTCTCTTCGTTTCTGGCGACGGGAGACTGCACACCTTTCACGCCCACCGCACCTCGTGGCATGCTGAAGGGCCAACCCGCCGGATCGACCGGGGCATCGAACGTATATTTCGATGATTTCAGCGTTTCTCCGCCTACCATAAAACGGATTCCGCTCACTTTTTGCATTCAACCTGAATAGCGGCAAGGTTTCACTGAACGGAGCATTTCCAAGCTTGCCGGGAAACCTGGATTTTACTGTCGAGTATATCAGCGAGTTCGACGCTGCCGGCGGCAAGAACATCCTGTTCCACTCCGAGAAAACCTCCGATCAAGCCGGATATGTAATGGCCGTTCAACTCGTCGGTGCGTCGTGAGCTGACCGCCTTCATAGCCAGGCGCGGCAATTACCGCACGGGTCAGGGAGAGTCGATCCTCGCGATCGCATTGACCAGTTTTGCAACGTCCGAGTCGGGTGGAGGTACAAAATAGTCGAAGTCACCGGGCAAAGAGCCACCGGGTTGTGCGCCGTAGACGGCGATCTTGCGGTCACGGGTTACCAAACCTCTTCTGATAAGCCTTTTTCCAGTCTGCTCTGATTTCCTCCTGCGCATTCTTCAGTCCGGTCTCACCCTTGCACACCTCACTGTGCAGCCGATCCTCGAGC
>Ga0073928_10002552_pt1 | contig 30967 bp, 23 predicted proteins | sample PaiPotPPA55metaG_FD_76969 | JGI IMG/M metagenome (GOLD analysis project Ga0073928, IMG submission 76969) | Iron sulfur acid spring bacterial and archeal communities from Banff, Canada, to study Microbial Dark Matter (Phase II) - Paint Pots PPA... ...
AAATATCCGCTTTTGTCCGCGAGCCGACGGTTACGATTTCCCCATTTCGGATCAGCAAGCCGATCGCGTACTCCCTCCGCAATTTTAGTGGATGCGAATGCCCATTTTTCGGCGATAGCGCTCCATCTGATCCCAATCTTCCGCTACGTCAGGTTGCTTCGCGGTCAGTTCATCCCAGGTGACGGAGGGTTGCTCGGGCGGCATTTCCACCATTTGGATGCAATTTTCCACCGGGCAAATATTGAAACACAGACGGCAGCCCACGCAATCATCTTCACGCACAACTACGATAGGCCTTGTCGAGACAGCTTCGACTCTGCCGTTAGACGATAAATCATAAGCACCGGGAGCAGTTACGTGACCCTGTTTATCAATCAGGTCGATGCACTGGTGAGCTGCGTCATTGCAGGCCACGTAACACAAGTCGCAGCGAATACACTTCTGCTGATCGATGCGCGCCACCACTTTGAACGAAAGATCAAAATCCTTAAAATCCGAAACCTGCTGCAGACTGTGGCCAACCACATCAGGAATCGTCGCGAACTTTTTGCTATCCATCCAGTTTGACAATCCGTCGCACAAATCTTCGATGATGCGGAAGCCGTAATGCATCACAGCGGTACAGACCTGCAGGCTGCTTGCGCCGAGAAGTAGAAACTCAGCGGCGTCCCGCCATGTAGAAATTCCCCCCATTCCGGAAATCGGCAGACCGGAACCGTGGACGACCGAATCACGGCCCAGCGCGGCCAGCATATTCAGCGCGATCGGCTTGACCGCTGGGCCGGCGTAGCCACCATGGCCACCTCTTCCAGCGATACTCGGCGTGATATTCAACGTATCCAAATCCACCCCCATGATCGAGTTGACAGTGTTGATCAAAGAGATGGCGTTGGCACCTGCGGCAACGGCAGCGCGAGCGGGCATGACGATGTCAGAAATGTTTGGAGTCAACTTTACGATCACTGGAATTTTCGCGACGTCCATAACCCAGCCGGTAATCTCTTGGCAATATTCCGGTACTTGGCCGACGGCGCTGCCCATGCCGCGCTCGCTCATGCCGTGGGGGCAGCCATAGTTCAGCTCAATGCCGTCGGCGCCAGTATCCTGAATACGGCGAATAACGTCATGCCAGGCTTCCGGTTTGGATTCCACCATTGCGGAAACGATCACCGCGCGATCCGGCCAGGCCCGTTTTACCTCTGCAATTTCTCGTAGATTCACTTCCATGGGACGGTCGGAAATAAGTTCGACGTTATTTATCGCCAGCATTTTTTCGTTGCCGTAGCGCCACGTTCCATAGCGATTGGACACGTTCAGCACTGGCGCGCCAATGCTTTTCCAGACCGCGCCACCCCATCCTGCTTCGAACGCGCGGTGAATTTGCGCGCCAGAATTTGTCGGGGGCGCGGAAGCCAGCCAGAAAGGATTAGGCGAGCGAATGCCTGCAAAGTTGGTTCTGAGATCAGCCATGATTTATCAACCTTTGGTAGATCGCACGAGCCGCGAGCTTACCATCCTGCACCGCCGTCACCGTGGAAGCCGACCCGCGGGCGCGAATGCAATCGCCGCCGGCAAAAATTCCAGGAGAACTAGTTTCAAAATTGGAATCGACGCGGATAAAACCTTTATCGGTTTTCAGGTCGAGACGCGCAGCCAGTGACAATTTGTTTTGTCCGATGGCTTTGACGATCTGGTCAGCGGGCAACAGCACAGTAGAGCCGGGACTTTCTTTCGGGGAAGCGCGCCCGGACGCGTCTGCCTCGCCGAGAGCGACGCGAACACATTCAAGACCTTTCACCACGCCATTTTCGTGATGAACTTTGACAGGCTGCAACAAAAACGAAACGGTGACTCCTTCGAGTTTCACGAAAGCATATTCATGCGGGTAGGCGGTCATTTCTTTTTCGGTGCGGCGATACAACATGGTGACGCGTTCGGCGCCCAGACGCCTCGCGACTGTGGCGCAGTCAATAGCGGTGTTACCGGCACCAATCACGATTACATCGCAGCCGACGTGCAGTTGCGCAGGATGGAGTTTGCTGTGTTCAATGTATTCAAGTCCATCGAGTATGTATTCTTCTCCAGGAATTCCCAGTTGTGGGGAATTGCCGAGACCAATACCGATGAACACCGCATCAAAATTCTTCTGCAACTCAGCGACAGCGGGATCGACGCCCACTTCCTTGCCGGCTTCAATCTTGGCGCCGAGACGCTGGATCATGGCGGCTTCGGCAAGTGCAACTTCCATCGGTTCGCGCAGCACGATGATCCCGTAAGTGGAGAGACCACCGGGCAGCTCACGCTTTTCGTACAGCGTCACGGAAACGCCCAGCTTGGCCAGTTCGCCGGCGCAAGATAAGCCCGCTGGTCCCGCGCCAACAATTGCTACTTTCTTCCCAACAGGTTTTGCAGCGCGAAAAACGTCAATCTTCCGTCCAGATACGTAATCCATCGCGTGCCGCTGCAGCCGCCCGATGGCGATGGGTTTGTGCTCCGAACCGAGCACGCAGGCGCCTTCGCACAATTCTTGAACCGGGCACACGCGCGCGCAGGTCGCCCCAAGCAAATTTGATTCTAGAATGGTGCGCGCGGAACCCAGTAAATTCCCCGTGGAAATTTTCTTGATGAACTTGGGAATGTCGATGTGTGTCGGACACGCGTGAGTGCACGGCGCGTCGAAGCACATCAAGCAGCGCGCCGATTCGGTAACCGCTTCTTGCTCGCTGAGGGGAGGAAGTAGTTCCTGAAGTGTCGAACCGGCTACGGTCACTGAGGGAATTTCGCTCAACAAGCCTCCAGAGGACATTCATACCATAGATGCGGCGAGCGAGTATCGCCCCCGTTTCTGATATACAAAACTTTGTGGCAAGTTTGGACGGGGCGTAAATTATGCTAGAGGCGGTAGCTGTTTTTGAGGACGAACTCAGTGATTTGCGATGAGTGGTAAAGCGTGCGTTATCGGTGCCGGCCCTAACGGTCTGTCAGCCGCCATCGTTCTGGCTCAGGCTGGGCTCCACGTGGACGTACTGGAAGCGCAGGCCCAGCCCGGCGGAGCTGCGCGCACGATGGAGTTAACGCTTCCCGGTTTCAACCACGATTTTGGATCAGCGATCTACCCTCTCGGCGCGGGTTCGCCATTTTTTTCGTCATTGCCTCTCACCAATCACGGGCTGGAGTGGATTCACTCGCCCGCTGCTTTGGCGCATCCACTTGATGACGGCACGGCGGTGATGTTGGACCGTGACCTGGATCAAACCAGCACTTCTCTCGGCGTTGACGGAAAAGCCTGGGACCAGTTGATGCGGCCGTTTGTCGAGCATTGGAAGGAGTTCGTGCCGCAGATACTGGGCCCGGTTTCGTTCCTTCCCAGAAATCCATTGCTGATGGCGCGATTTGGAACGTTGGCGGTTCAGTCGGCTCACTCTGTAGCTCGGCGATTCCGTGATCCGCGGACACGTGCACTCTTCGCGGGCTTGGCCGCTCATTCCTTTCTGAGCCTGGACGAACCGTTGAGCGCGGCGTTCGGAATTCTGATGGCCGTGCCGGCGCACGCCGTTGGCTGGCCGATTCCACGAGGTGGCGCGCAATCCATCGCAACCGCGCTGTGCGGAGTTCTCGCGACATGCTCGAGCAAGGTTAGCGTTTCATCACCGGTGCAGAATCTGGCGGCGTTAGAAAATTATGACCTAACCCTTTGTGATGTGACCCCGCGCCAGCTTCTCAAGATCGGCGAGCAAAAATTATCCGATAGTTACAAGCGGCAACTCGCCCGCTACCGCTACGGAGCCGCTGTTTTCAAAGTGGATTACGCACTGAGCGCGCCCATCCCGTGGAAAGCTGCAGATTGCTCACGGGCGGCGACCGTACACCTCGGCGGCAGTTTTGAGCAGATTGCTGAATCGGAAAAGGCCGTGCGATGCGGACGGCACCCCGATCGGCCCTTTATTTTACTGGCTCAACCAAGTCTGTTCGATAGTTCTCGCGCTCCCGCAGGCAAGCACACCGCCTGGGCGTACTGTCATGTGCCGAATGGTTCGAACGTAGACATGCTTCCAAAAATGGAGGATCAGATCGAGCGGTTCGCTCCCGGATTCCGCGACTGCGTTCTGGCGCGGCGTGTCTTTTCCCCAGCTGACCTCGAAAGCATGGATGCTAATCTCGTGGGCGGCGATATAGCAGGCGGAGTCATGGATATCCGGAACTTTCTGTTCCGGCCCACGCGCCGGCATTACGCCACTTCAGCCCGCGACGTTTATATTTGCTCTTCATCCACTCCTCCAGGCGGCGGAGTGCATGGCATGTGCGGTTATCACGCTGCGAAAATGGCGCTGAGAAGGCTGAAGCCCAAGTAGCGCGAATTATTCTGATCGCATGAAAGCGTCACTGGCTTTTACTTCCTTGGTTCTACGTTAGGCATTTCGACCGCGCGGATGGTGCCCTCAGCGTCGCGTTCGATCGTCGGCGCATAAAGCCCGAGATATTGCCGTCGCCACCACAAACCCTGTGCGCGTTTCTCAGCCATCGTCGTAAACCAATATTGCCAAAGCACAGCACGCACTTGACGTGGAGGCTTCTGCGGAAACGGATTACCCTTAAAAAGATTGAGCACGTCGCTGTCGTTCGAAAGCAAACGAATTTCCGTTCTTGGCACGATCGAATAGTCTCGCCACGAACCTAGTGCAGCGAACCACAAATTCCAATCGAATCGTGGCTGATAAGGCGCATAAATCCCCGGCGGCTTATTCGGGTCCTGAGGTTTATAGCGAAACGGGTAAGCCACCCAGGTGTGCCCGTCATCGGAACCCTGAAATTCTATCTCGTAGCGGCCGCGCGTCATCACCGCAAAAAGTCCGTACCGATTGGCGATGCGGAACGGTTCAAGGGCAACTACAGGCGAGGTCGGCAGTGGCAGCGGGGAAACCATCCAGATCAATTCCGCCGTGGTGGCATAAAGAATCCAGGCACATATGAAGCCGGCCAGATACGTCTTGACGATTTTAAGCTGATGGCGGAATCCGCCGGAAGTTTCGGTTTGGACCTGTTCGCCGGTTTGGATCTGCCCGGATGTAGTGTCCGCTGCAAAAGATTGCTTCCATCCCTGTGGTAAAAATCGCAATAAAAATTCATCGTCCAGCAGCAAGACTCCCAGCGCCAGCACCAGGTAATTCAAAAAAGTGTAATTCGCGCTGAAAATAACCCCCAGCTCCCAGGGAGTCACGATAAAGAAACACACTATGCGCCAGCGCCGTGGCAAAAATAGCATCCACACCAAAACCCACTCGAGCGCCAGCGTCGCGAACGCCGTAAAAGCATGGAACCAGTGCGGTAAATGTTGCATGTACCAGCCGATCCATGTGGGCAGCGGACCGTTCTGATAATATTCGTCCATCGCCGTAAAGTGTCTCCATTGCGGATCTCCACTCTCAATCTTCGCGACGCCGGACTCGAAGTAGATGCGGAACCACTCCCATTGCAGCAGGAACAGGCTCGCGCGCGATGGTGGCGAGGTCCGCCCAAAACCGGGACGCATTCCGCGTGGAGCAAAGAAAAGCGAGATAAAGCCCGCTTCCAGCAGCATGCCGTCGGATTGATAGCCCGAAAAATCCTGCGCTGCGCTCGCAAACGACAGGAAGCACACAAAACAAATCGCCAGCATCCCGCGCGGCCACAGATTCAGCACCAATAGCAATGAAGCGGCCATGCCGACCCAGCACAAAGCCATCAAGATATGCGGGCCGCTTGAAAACCACAGCACAGTGGGCGCAAACCACACGCCCCGCAGGTGTCCGAACGTATGAGCTACGGCTTGCAGATATTCATTCGCGGGAAGAATTCCGTTTGGCCCGATGAGCCCGCGAATTTGAAACGCCAGGGAGAAAAACGCAGAAAAATAAATGCAGCCTAACGCCCGCAAGAAAAGCCATCGCGGAATCAGCCTGTCAGTGGCGCCGTGCTCCGCGTCGGATAACCATCGAGTGGCGGACGAGAGCCATTCCATGATCACTAACAATTATGATACGAACGGGCAGAGACCTGAAAGGCGATACCCTCGGCCGTCTCTACAGCGGTCCTTCTCGATCACTGTTTATTTGGAGCTTCGATCTGCGACTTGGTGATCCTGCCGGACACTTCCGGAGGGCTCGGGAGCCGCGAGCGATCCCATCCGCCGCCCAGCGCCTGAATTAATTGTACGGAAGCAGTCATCGCCTGGGTGCGAAGCGAGGCTAGATTTTGCTGGTTGGAGAGTAGCGTGGTTTGTGCCACTAAGACGTTCAAATATGTATCCACGCCTGTGTAATAGCGCGCATTCGCCAACTCCAAAAAACGTTCCGCGGATTTCACGGCTTCCAGTTGTAGCTCGATTTGCTGGGACAAAATGCGCACGGTGGACAGAAAGTCTTCGACCTGTTGAAACGCTGTGAGCACCGTCTGCCGGTAGTTGGCCACATTCGCGTTGTAAGTGGCTTCAAACTGCAGCACCGTGGCGCGCCGTAGTCCCGCATCAAAAATAGTTTCCGACACCGAAGCACCTACGGACCAGAAGCGGCTCGAATAAGAAAGAAGATTTGTTAGCGAAGAGCTTTCAAAGCCTCCGTTCGCGCTGAGCGTCAAATTCGGATAGTACGCTGCCACCGCTACTCCGATCTGCGCATTAGCCGCGGCCATGCTTCGCTCCGAACCTGCAATGTCCGGTCTGCGTTCCAGAAGTTGCGACGGCACACCGATGGGAATTGCTGGGGGACTATGGTCCAGCGGTTTAACCGGAAGCGAAAAGCTCGACGCCGGCTTGCCAATCAACGTGGCAATGGCGTGTTCGAATTGCGCGCGCGCTACACCTAGATTTGCACCAGCTGCTTCGGCGCTCTGTAGCGCATTTTGCGCTTGCACCAGCGAAATCTCATTATCGATTCCGGTTTCAAACCGCGCTCGAGTCAGCTCAACTGATTTCTTATCCGCTTCAATAGTTTCATCGAAGATTTTCCGCAAGGCATCCTGGCCCCGTAGCTCGAACAAAAACATCGCCAGGCTGGCTTGCTCCAGCAGTCGTTCGTTTTCGAGGTCAGCGGCGCTCAATTGAGCATTGTATTGAGCCGCATGAATGTTGCTTCGAATCCTGCCCCACAGATCAGGCGCCCAGGTAACGTCGGCGGGAAGCGAAAAAAGAGACGATTGCCGGCCCGCCGTCGTTGTGACCGTGCTAGTTCCCGTTCCAGTGGTCGGCGTGGAATTTCCTAGAGTGCCAGAGGATTGCGACCGCGAAATGGACGGAGTGGTTCCTATCGTGGGATAAAGTTGCGAACGCGCCTGCGCAACCAATGCGCGAGCGGCCATGAAATTCTCGAAAAACTGTTTGATGTTTTGATTGTTGATGTTCAGTTGCTCTTCCAGCGAATTCAGTTCGGGATCATTGAAAATTTCCCACCACTTCCCGCGAAGCATCGCATCCTGTGGTTCCGCAACTTTCCACGGGCCCGGATCCTGAACCTGCGCGGGCGATTCTTTGTATGTAGGAGGTAGCGGTTGAGGAGTTGCATCTGGGCGGTGATATCTCGGACCTACCATGCACCCGGCAAGACACAAAGCTGCGGTTACAGAAACGAATAAAACTTTTGGACGAATATTCTGCATATCCATAGCTTCGAACTAACCGGCTGCGGAAGGTTCCGCACCTGCCGGATCAAATGTGTCGCGCGGTTTTCCCAACACGCGAAGCCGCAGGCGGTCGAGCGTGAGATAAACCACCGGAGTGGTGTACAGCGTGAGCAGTTGACTTACGATCAGTCCTCCCACAATGGTGATTCCCAGCGGGCGTCGCAACTCAGAACCTGTGCCAGTGCCAAACGCCAATGGCAAAGCTCCAAAAAGCGCGGCCATGGTAGTCATGAGGATGGGACGGAAACGCAGCATGCACGCTTCGAAGATCGAGTCTTCCGTGCTCTTGCCGCCTTCGCGTTCTTCTTGCAGCGCGAAATCGATCATCATGATGGCATTTTTCTTGACGATGCCGATGAGCAGCACGATGCCAATAATAGAAATCACGTTGAGGTCTTGCTTGAACAGCATCAGCGCGAGCATGGCTCCCACGCTGGCCGACGGCAGAGTCGAAATGATGGTCAGCGGGTGAACCAGGCTCTCATACAAGATGCCAAGCACGATGTACACCGCGAGCAGTGCAGTTAAAACGAGGATAGGCTCCGTACTCAGCGATTGTTGATAGGCCTGCAGCGTACCGGCATAAAATCCACGGAGCGTGGAAGGCGCGCCAATCCGCTGCTTCATCTGGTCAATGGCCAGCGTAGCTTGGCTCAAGGAAACACCGGGCGAAAGATTGAAAGACACCGTCACGGATGGAAACAGACCGGTGTGATTCAGAGCCAGCGGCGTGGTATTGGCCTGGCTCGTGGCCATGGTAACAAGTGGCACGTCACCGGTTGCGGTAGGGTTGGTTTTCGCTGCTTGATGAAAGTAAATATTTTTGAGGCCCTCGGGAGTTTGCGAAAACTGAGGCGCGACTTCCAGGACCACGTAGTATTGGTTCAATTGTGTATAGATGATGGAAACCTGGGATTGCCCAAATGCGCTGTAAATTCCGGAATCCAGAGATTGGGCCGTTAGCCCCAGCTTCGCGGCGGTCACGCGATCGTAGTTCAAACGGATATCCAATCCGCCGTTTTGCTGGTCGGAATTAACATCCTGCAGACCGGGAAGCTTTTTCATCTCCGCGAAAACTCTTGGTCCCCAGGTAGCCAGATCGAAAACCGTGTCCGATTGAATGGTGTATTGATAGAGCGCCGCGCTGCCTCGTCCACCAATGCGCAAATCCTGCGACGGCTGCAGGAAGGCGGAAGCCACCGGCAGACGATTTAATTGTGGACGAATGCGACCGATAACCTCCGCCGCGCTAATTTTCCTTTGGTTCAGTGGCTTAAGCGCAACGAAAAGATTTCCGGTATTTGTGGCTCCACCGCCGCCGGTGAACGCAATCACATTGTCGACGGCAGGATCTTTCTTGATCACCGCTTCAATCTTCTGGATAGCGTCGTTCATGGCCGGGAACGAAGAATCTTGCGGCCCTTGCACGGCCCCGCCCATGGCGCCGGTGTCTTGCTGGGGGAAAAAACCCTTGGGAATTTTCAGGACCAGCGCGACGTTCAACCCAACGGTCAGAAAAAGAACCGTCAGGGTAAGAAATGAATTGTCCAGCACCCAGTGCAGGCTGCCGCGATACCACGACAACAAGCGCTCAAAAAATCTCTCCATAACCATGAACACGCGTCCGTGTTTCTTTTGACGCTCATCGCGCAGCAGATAGGCGCACATCATCGGTGTGGTGCTCAGCGAAATGACCATCGAAACAATAATCGCCGTCGACAGCGTGATGGCAAACTCGCGAAACAGGCGCCCTACAATTCCGCCCATCAGCAATAGCGGAATAAAAACGGCAATCAACGAAATACTGATGGAGAAAACAGTGAATCCAATCTCCTGCGCTCCTGTTAGCGCCGCTGCAAAGGGCTCCATGCCGGCTTCCAGATGGCGGGTGATGTTCTCCATCACCACAATGGCGTCGTCCACCACGAAGCCCGTGGAAATGGTCAGCGCCATCAGCGACAAATTATCGAGGCTATAACCGCAGAGATACATCACCGAAAAAGTTCCCACCAGGGAAACAGGAACGGCAACCGCGGGGATCAGCGTGGCGCGCCCATTCCGCAAAAAAATAAAGACCACCACAATCACCAGCGCGATGGAGAGTCCCAGCGTCCGTTCCACATCGCTTACCGACGCGCGAATCGTAGTGGTGCGATCGAGCACAATGGTGGTCTCGATTCCTTGTGGAATCGAAGCTTCAATCGAAGGCAACTCTGCACGAACGCGATCAACCGTATCAATAATATTCGCCCCTGGCTGGCGGAAAATGATGAGCATTACCGCGCGTTTGCCATTCAAATAACCCGCGGTGCGCACGTTTTGTACCGAATCGATGACATTTGCGACGTCGGACAGCTTAACCGCCCCTCCGTTTTTATACCCGACGATGATTGGCTTGTAGTCTTCCGCGTGAGATATTTGATCGTTCGCCAGAATGTCAGCGCTGGTGGCGCCATTGTTAATTTGCCCTTTGGCGAGATCGGAGTTTTGCAAACGTAAAACCGATTGCAAGTCCGTCATGGTCAGTCCATAGCCGGCCAACTTCGTCGGATCGACCTCCACCCGCACGGAAGGCAGCGCGCCCCCGCCCACGTTCACCTGACCTACACCCTGAATTTGCGAAAGTTTTTGTTGAATGACCGTTGACGCTTCATCGTACAACTTGTCCGGACCGTATTTATCTGAAGTCAGTCCAGCGATCATGATGGGCGCATCCGCGGGGTTAACTTTGCGATAGGTGGGATTCGAGGGAAGGTTTGCAGGCAGATAAGTGCGCGCGGAATTTATGGCCGCTTCGACGTCGCGAGCTGCGCCATCAATATTGCGGCTCAGATCGAATTGAATAGTGACGTTAGTTGTTCCCAAACTGCTCGTGGAAGTCATCTCCGTAACGCCGGCGATGTGACCGAACTGCCGCTCCAGAGGAGTTGCGACCGAAGACGCCATAATTTCCGCGCTGGCTCCCGGCAAACTGGAATTCACCGAGATGGTTGGAAAGTCCACCTGCGGCAACGGGGAAACAGGCAGCACTTTGAAAGCGATCGCGCCTGCAATAGCGATGGCAATGGTCAGCAGCGTTGTCGCGACCGGCCGGTAAATGAATGGAGCGGATACGTTCATGGATTACCCGCGGTTTGTGGCTGCGTGCCCGGACCCCAGGCCGGAGACTTTCGCGAAAAGCGCTGCGCAATGCGATCGAAAAAGATGTAAATCACCGGCGTGGTGTACAGCGTGAGTACCTGGCTCACCAACAGCCCGCCGACCATGGCGATTCCGAGTGGCCGACGCAATTCCGAACCAATACCCGTGCCAAACGCCAACGGCAGACCACCGAGAAGCGCGGCCATGGTCGTCATCATGATGGGCCGAAAGCGCAGCAGGCTCGCCTCGTAAATGGCGTCGGTGGGATTTTTTCCGTCGTGGCGCTCCGCTTCGAGCGCGAAATCAACCATCATAATTCCGTTCTTTTTGACGATACCGATCAGCAGCACCAATCCGATGATGGCCACCACGCTAAGGTCCTGATGAAAAATAATAAGCGCAAGAAAAGCCCCGACACCGGCGGAAGGCAGCGTGGAAAGAATCGTAATCGGGTGGATGAAGCTCTCGTACAACACTCCAAGCACGATGTACACCGTCACCAGAGCGGCAAGAATCAGCAACGGCATGTTCGAGAGAGAATTACGAAATGATGCCGCGGTGCCCTGAAAATCGGCCTGCAAACTGGCCGGCATGTGCATATCTTGTTGAACTTTGGTGATCGCTGAAATGGCCCCGCCGAGCGCAGCGTTGGGCGCAAGATTAAATGAAACGGTAATCGCCGGAAACTGTCCCTGGTGATTGATCGAGAGCGATTGGGTCTTCAATTCAAAATGCGAAAATGCGCTGAGCGGAACGGCGTTACTTTTTGCGGAGCTCGTGATGGCAGCCTGATTAGCGACTCTGTTTGAAGTGGTATTCGATGTTCCGGACGTGAGCGCATTCACCGGTGGCGTGAGCGTGCTGGGCGTCGGATTGTAGAGAGGAGCGGTTGTCAGCGCATTCGAACCGGCCGACGTGGAACCATTTCCAGTGGAACTTGCCGCCGCTCCCGTGGTGCCTGCCGCGGCATTCGCTTGAATATACAATTTGTTTAATTTATCTGGATCGTTTTGAAACTGCGGCTCAGACTCAAGAATTACGTGATACTGGTTCAACTGCGTGTACATGGTGTTGATTTGCCGCTGTCCGAACGCGTCGTACAGCGTGTTGTCGATGGTCGTCGGCGCGATTCCCAGCCGCGAAGCTGTCGCACGATCGATTACCAGCTGGACCGCAAGCCCACCGGGTTGCTGGTCGGTGGCCACATCTTCCAACTCTTTTAAATTTTTTAGCTTTGTTACGAAACGATTGGTCCAGTCATTCAGCTCGTTCGGATCGGGATCCTCCAGCGTGTATTGATACTGCGTGCGGCTGACGCGGTCGTCGACGGTAATGTTTTGCACCGGCTGCATGAACAGCTGAATGCCTTGCACATTAGCAAGCTTGGTCTGCAGCCTGCGTATCACATCGGAGGCGTTCAGATCCCGCTGGTTAAGGGGCTTCAGGTTGATGGATAGCCTTCCACTGTTGGTAGTGGTGTTGGTGCCATCCGCGCCAATGAAAGAAGAAAGGCTCTCCACCGCCGGATCGGCAAGAATGACGTCAGCGAGTTCCTGTTGCTGTTGCGCCATGGCTTTGGGCGCAATGCTCGGCGGAGCCTGCGAAATTCCCTGAATAATTCCGGTATCCTGCACCGGAAAAAATCCTTTGGGAATGAGGATATAAAGAAAAATGGTGAGCAATAGCGTTCCCAGCGCCACCAGCAGCGTAATGGTCTGGTGCCCCAGAACGAATTTCAAGGTGCGGCCGTAAAACGCGATCATGCTTTCGAACATGTGTTCCGACTTTTGATAAAACCGCCCCTGCTTTTCCGTGGGATTGTGTTTCAGGATGCGGGACGCCATCATCGGCGTGAGCGTCAAAGAAACCACCGCCGACACCACGATGGTGACTGCCAGAGTCACCGCGAATTCCCGGAACAACCGCCCGACAACATCGCCCATGAAAAGCAGCGGGATCAGCACCGCAATCAGCGAAACCGTCAGAGATAAAATCGTGAAGCCAATCTGCTCGGCCCCTTTTAACGCCGCCTGCATGGGAGGCTCGCCTGCCTCGATAAATCGCGAAATGTTTTCGACCATGACGATGGCGTCATCCACCACGAATCCCGTCGAAATGGTGAGCGCCATCAGCGACAAATTATCCAGGCTGTAACCCAGCGCGTACATCGCCGCAAACGTGCCCACCAGCGACAGCGGCACCGCCACACTGGGAATAATCGTGGCGTACAAGCTCCGCAAAAACAGAAACATCACCATGACCACCAGCGCGATCGTCAGCATCAATTCAAACTCCACGTCCGACACCGACGCCTGAATCGGCGTGGTCAGGTCCGTGAGTGTGGTGATATCGATCCCCTTGGGAAGGTTTGCTTCCAGTTGCGGCAGCAGCGCTTTTATGCGCTTCACCACGCTGATGGTGTTTCCACCGGGCTGCCGCTGCACGTTCACGATGACCGCCGGCGTCTTGTTCATCCACGCGGCTTGATTGGTGTTTTCCACTCCATCCAAAATATTGGCCACGTCGGTGAGCATCACCGGCGCTCCATTGCGGTACGCAACCACTACCTTTCGGTAATCCTTACTGGTGACCAACTGATCGTTGGCGTCGATCTGGTAGTCCTGACGTGGACCATCAAAATTTCCTTTTGCGGCATTGACGCTGGATTGCGTAACCGCCGTGCGCAAGTCTTCCATATTAATTCCGTAGGAAGAGAGAGCCGCCGGATTGGCTTGAATACGCACCGCGGGCTTCTGGCCGCCGCTGATGGTGACCAGTCCCACGCCGCTCAATTGCGAAATTTTGGGAGCCAGCCTCGTATCTATCAGGTCTTCCACCTGCGAAAGGGGAATGGTGTTCGACGTGGCCGCCAGCGTCAGCACTGGAGCGTCCGCTGGATTTGTCTTGGCGTAAATCGGTGGCGAAGGTAGATTTGCGGGCAAAAAGTTTTGCGAAGCATTGATGGCCGACTGCACTTCTTCTTCCGCCACATCAATATTCAGACTCAGCGTGAATTGCAGCACGATGACGGAAGTGCCGCCCGAGCTGCTGGAAGTCATCTGACTGAGTCCCTGCAGCTGGCCAAACTGGCGCTCCAAAGGCGCGGTCACCGTCGTCGCCACCACGTCGGGGCTCGCGCCAGGATAAAAGGTGAGCACTTGGATAGTGGGGTAGTCGACTTCAGGCAATGCGGAAACCGGCAGCTGTGTGTAACTCACAATGCCCACCAGTAATATGGCGGCCATTAGCAGCGCCGTCGCAACCGGCCTCAAAATAAACGGACGAGACGGACTCAATGAGGCGTGCTCCCTTGGGTATTGGTGCTGCTTGGAGTTGTGGGATTTCCGGGTGGGGCGGCATATCCTGGCACGCCGGCGTTTCCGGGGCCGCCACCGCTTCCCAGGCCACCGGTGTTCCCTGGAGCAGTGCCGCTTCTGCCGCTAGAACCACCACTCCCGCGTGTACCGGGGCCGCCTGGAGCGTTGCCGGGCCCAGCGGGTGGATTTGCGGAGATGACAACTTTCGAGTTGTCCTGCAACTTATCGAAGCTGCTGTTGGCCAGCACATCTCCAGGGGCTACGCCAGTGACTTGCGTAATTCCGCCGTCCGTCACTCCCGGTTTAATGGTGCGCATATGTGCGGTGTTATCCTGCAGAACATAAACAAACGCTGTCTGCCCGTTATGTTGGATTGCTGAACCGGGAATTAAGGTGGCATCGTGCAGCGTATTTACCAGCAGCCGAACATTTACAAACTGATTTGGAAATAGTGCCGCGTCTTTGTTCTCAAACGAAGCGCGCGCTTTCACCGTGCCGGTGGTCGTGTCGATCTGGTTGTCCAGCGTTAGCAACTTCCCCGTAGCTATTTTCTGTTGCCCGCCGCGGTCAAATGTATCCACCGTCAGCACCGCCTTGTTGCGCAAACGCTCCTGCACTGGCCCAAGGCTGTCCTCAGGAATAGTGAAAATTACCGTGATGGGCGACATTTGCGTAATCACTACCAGCGTTGTCGTTCCCGATGATTGCACCACATTTCCCGGATCGACCAGCCGCAAACCAACCTTGCCCGTAATGGGCGCGACGATATGGCAATAGCTCACCTGGACCTGGTCGAACTGCACCGTACCCTCATCAAGTCTCACCGTGCCTTGATTTTGCAGCGCGATTTTTTCCTGATCGTCCAGCTGTTGCTTTGGTATAGCTCGGCGATCCCACGCTTCGTGGTACCTCTGCAGATCCATCTTGGCCATCGCCAAAACATTTTGGTCCCGCTCCAGCGTGCCCTGCGCCTGCATCAGCGTGGCGCGGTAAGGACGCGAATCAATGTCAATCAGAGGGTCGCCTTTGCGGACGATCTGACCCTCTCTGTAGTGCACCTCGGTAACAATGCCATTCACCTGGCTAGTGATTGAGGAGGTGTAAACCGGTGTGACCGTGCCGATAGCATCCAGGTACACGCCGATGTCACCCTTCTGCGCCGTTACTGTCGTCACCGTAACCGGCCCGCCTCCGCCTCTGGGCGCTTTGGCGGTTGTTTCCTCCTGGTGACGCAATACCAGCCAGAAGCCCACCCCGAAGACCAGCAGGATCACAACCCACATTAGGACCCGAACGGCCGTGCTTCGCCGTGGTGGCGGCGCGTCAGTCGGCGGCGGTAATTGATGCTCGGGCCCGACTACTGCATGCTCATTCTGATCAGCGGGCAAAGTGATTCCTCATCCTCAGGTTGGTCGGGACCAGGGCATAGAGAGTCCTTATTATTGACGAATAGTAACCCGTATTTGGATACAGCCGGGCCTAATATTGGGTGCGGCTTTCCCTATGGGCAATTGTTCTCTTACGGGTAGGGGAGGCTGAGCTACTTGCCACGAAACAAAAAAGCGAGGTCAACAATCAGAATGATTACCACCGCCAGCTCCAGAACGAAGCTGCGGGTTTGATTGAACTGGTCCACCATAAATCTATACAGCTCACCGGCGGTGCGCAGTTTCTGATCCACCAGTCGGCGATAATCGGGCACGCCAACCTTGGCGGCAATCAAGTTGTATAGCCGCGCATAGAACATATCGCTCAAAAATTTGACCGCGTTATCTACCTTCTCCGTCAATTCCATAACATCCAGGCGGATGGTGTTCAGCCGGGCCGCTTCACGGGAGAGCCGCCAGGCCGTGAGTAAGCCGCCTTGGCGCTCCAGCGAACGATACACTCCATCAAGGAGGCTGGTGAGCAAGGTGTCGTAATAACGAAACTCGAGGAGCTGGCTATTGGCATATTCCAGAAGTTGTATGGTTGTCGCCGCTACTTCCGAGCTTCCGTAGACGAGCGCGCCGCCCCAACCCACCACCAGCAAATCCGCGTGGGAATAGGAGATGCTCGATTGCAAGACCTCCTGCCGCTCTGCATCGGATAACAATGACGACTCCCCGCGAACCAGTTGCGCTATCTCCGGGCCATACGATGCCAGTAGTTCTTCGGAGGCTAGGCCGTGGTCATCGGCTCGCCGTATTTCACGAAGCTGTATAACGTAATAATCCTCTTTGAGCCAGGTATCGTACGGTTTGACCAGAGCAGGGGTAGCGTGCTTCAAAGCAGTGCGAAGTAACTCCGTGGCCCGATTTTCCAGTTCCGTCGCGCCTATCCATTGACTGGCCTGCTGAACCAGAGCACCCCAGTCGCAGTCAAACGGTAACTCCAGCTCGATGCTGACCACTCCGTAGTCGTAATAATTAGTCTTGCCCTCGATGTGTTCACCGGCCTTCAAGACCATCGGATGGATGGCCTCCACAACCGGCGATCTCTCGAAGTGCAAATAGTGCGGGATCGGGGGAGTCAAACCGATGGAAGGCTGTACACCGCCCGGCTCGAGCAGAGGTCGCAGTACATCCAGGCGTATAGCCTCGGCAACCTCATAGAGGAATAAAATGCGGAACTCGCCCTTCAAGAATCTCTGGCCCTCCCGGGCTACATCTACATTACCCGCCAGCAGCTAAACATGCGAATCACAAAAATTTAGCATTAATCTCAATGTCGTCTAGCCGACGCATTGGGAGAACGGGCGCTCCCGTGTCCATAAACACGATGGGCAGCCTGTTACGGCTGCCCCGTGTGTTTTTAACTGCGTCCCGTAAACACTAGGATTTACTGCCGGTCATCACCATGTTCGTGTTCGTGACGCCACTTCCAATAATTGTCCTGATCTCTGCGATTCAGCTTCGAGTAATCGCGGTATTCTCTGTGATTCTCGGTGAAATATTGGTGGTAGTAGCGGTCTTCATTGTCATCCCAGTTGTGGTAGTCCTTGTGCGCGCGGTCGTATACTCGTTTCTGATGCTCATCGCGATGTTCGTCGCGGTGTTCATCTTGCGACGCGGCCCTGGTAACTACGGCGGCGGGCGCGCTTAGTGCGGCAGTCAGGAAAAGAAAACTAATGTAGCGGTATCCGGCTTTCATAGTTCCTCCTCGAAGAAATGTAGTTAATAGATTTGTGGACGCGACCAATAAAAGTATGACCAGCTGACATGGGATGTTCAACGCCAGAATCGTACTAATATCTCACTAAGGTGTTTAGCCTATATCTTTTACGCGTCAAATAAGGCACTCCTCCGGCGCATAAAACACCAAAGCATGGGAATTTAAAATAGGCCATCTGCCCTTTGAAATCGCATCACTCCCCGGTCTGAACGTAATATTCTACGGTCCGATTTATGCCGCAGGGTCAGCGCGGTGCGACCAAAAAATGTCCATTAAAACGTGGCTCCTTCTGCTCTTTGTGCCGGTTGCCGCCGCTGTCACCCTGTTGTTGCTGCGCCATCCGCGCGTCAGTGAACTTTTTCACAAACACATTTCCGACCGGCCCAAACGCCGACTATTTTTGGCAGCGATCGGATTTTTCGTCACCTTCGCCGTGGCCAGAACACTTGCCTACGTCAATTTCCACAACATCGGCCCTTTTCACGATATCTACATTGGTGGCCGCCACATTCATCATCTGGTTTGGGGAATTTTGATTTTGCTGGTCGTCGGTTTTGCATGGTTGCAGGACGTTGGCGTGGGTGGAGAAAAATCCTCTCTGGTAGCAAGCCGCTTGACGTCCTTCCTCTACGGCGCCGGCGCAGCGCTGACCCTCGACGAGTTCGCCTTGTGGCTGAATCTTGAAGATGTTTACTGGGCGCGCGAGGGTCGCGCCAGTCTGGACGCCATCGTTTTATTCGGTACCTTCCTGATCATTGCTCTTTATGGAGGCCGCTTCTTCCACGCGGTGGCCAATGACTTGATTCTCCATCGCAAAAAATGAGCGAACCCGCGAACCACCTCTTCAATTGCCGCCCTAACACCCACATTTCGCTAACCGAAAACGACAAGATCTTTCTCGCAACGTCAGGGCTTCCTAGATTGGCGTTACAATGAGCGGCCACATGAAATCTTCCGACACCGCCGTGATTCGACTAATTGCACTTTTTAAGCTGGTAAAAGCGATAACTCTCATCGCTATCGGTGTGGGTGCCCTGAAGCTGCTTCATCGGGACATGGGTAGCACATTGGATCATTGGATCGCAGTGTCCGGCCTCGATCCCGGCAACCGCTGGGTGGAAAGAGGTATTGAGAAGGCCTCCAATCTCAGTCACGCAAAAGTAAAAGGCCTCGGCATCGTAAGTTTTATCTACGCGGGCTTGTTTCTTACCGAGGGCATCGGACTATGGCTCATGAAACGTTGGGCCGAGTGGTTCACCATAATCATCACCAGCTCGCTCATACCCGTGGAAATTTACGAAATACATCACCATCCCACCGCGGTGAAAATTGTCGTGCTAATCATAAATATCGCGGTGGTTATATATCTTGTCTATCGAATTCGGAGAGATAAACATACTCCCAAGTGAGAATGTTGCTTCGGGATTGCCGTCTATGGCCGGGCGATACCTTCGTAGACTTCGACCACGGACTGAACAACGCTGTGATGCGCTTGCGGGAAGCCCTCGGCGATTCTCACGACAAACCCCGCTTCATTGAGACATTGCCCCGTCGCGGCTACCGCTTCATCGCGAAATTCAACTATGCCTGGGACTGGGCCGGCGCAGCGCAGGGTTTCCAACACGCCATTCAGATGGACCCCAGATACGCCACCGCCTACCAGCGATATTCCCTGTATTCAATCGCCATGGGACACTTTGACGAAAGCCTCGAACAAATAAAAAAGGCTCGCGAGCTCGATCCACTTTCCATCAGCATTAACTCGAGTCTGGGCTGGCGTTTATATCTGGCGCGTCAGTATGACCGCTCCATTGAGCAGCTTCGCGATACGTTGGAATTGGATCCCTCTTACGAATGGGCGCATTTCATCCTTGGCCAGGCTTACGAGCAAAAGGGTGAATTCAATCTCGCCCGCACCGAGCTGCAAAAGGCCGTTGAACTTTCTCACAACAGTCCATTGATGATCTCCGCCTTGGCGCATGCTGACGCGCTCTCCGGGAATCAGGAGGAAGCGCTGCGATTACTTCAGCAGCTCGCCGCGCAGTCCAAGAAACAGTACGTTTCCCCGTTTTACGTCGCGGTCGTGTACATCGCGTTGGGCAAAACCAAAACAGCCATGGACTGGATGGAAAAAGCTTTTGCGGATCACTCGAACGGTCTGGTCTTTCTCAAGGTCGAGCCCGAGCTTGATCCGCTGCGGTCTAATCCTCGCTTCATTGCTCTGCAAAAGCAGCTCAACTTTCCCGACTGATCCGCACGGCAAAACAATACCAACGCCCTTTCTAAACTTTGATCTCTGAACTATCTTCACCGATTTAATCTACGAGACACATTTTTTAGATCACAAAAGAGACCTTACGAAATCCTCACAACTTCCTCGCGACTTCTTTAGTTGAGGGGTGTCAGCCTTCACGGTAACCGCTATAAAACTGCGTTCCTCCGATCAAAAGAATCACTTGGTACTTTTATGCCTTTTGGCAATCCTCTATATCGTGGGGACTCCCGTCTTCCACATCCAGTACTCGAAGGGTGAGGTTATGAACCGCAAACGAAAAGCAATTGCTGGCAAGCGTGAAAGAGTCGCTAAAATTTGGAAAAGATTCTGGAACGGTCGCGCCTTAACAACATGTGCGGTCCTGCTCACGGCCTGCGCATGCACTCCTTTCGCGCGCGGACAATCTGCTTCGCCTACCCAAACTCCCCTGACCGCTGAAATTGCGCAAGAGATGCAAGCGCGCATCAGCAAACTCGAAGCTGAAGTGTCTGAGTTGAAGGCTATCGTTAATCACATGCAGCCAGTTCCTTCTACCATCGGTGCGGCCACTCCGGTGACTGCCAGCGCATCAGCTGCGGCGGTAATCCCGCAAACTCCAAAACAGGGAGCGGATCAGACAGCTCAGACGGTCTTGCAACCCGACGACAGCAAAGTGCTCGGTTTCTTCCGTGACACCACCATCAATGTTGCGCTCGATGGATACTATGCCTACAACTTCAATAATCCCGTCGGCCGCGTAAATCTGCTACGCGCCTACGACGTGCTTAGCAATGAATTCAGTCTCAATCAGGCCAATATCGTCATCGATCATCCGCCAGACGCCGCAGCCGGCCGCCGCTGGGGCGGGCGCCTCGATTTGCAATTCGGTCAGGCCACTGACACTTTGCAAGGTAACCCTGCAAACGAACCTCGGCCGCAGATCTATCGCAACATTTTCCAGGCCTACGGCACATCTGTAATTCCCTTCGGAAAAGGCATAACCGTTGATTTCGGAAAATGGGGAAGTTCTCTCGGAATTGAAGGAAACTACTCCAAAGACCAAATAAATTATTCCCGCGCGTACTGGTTTGATTTTCTCCCGTTCTATCACATGGGTGTGCGTGTGAGCGCTCCGGTCACCGATCGCTTCACACTGAACTATTGGGTGGTAAACGGCACCAATCAGGTCGAAGCCACCAATGGGTTCAAAGATGAGCTGTTTGGTTTCACCGCTAAGCCCGCGAAAAATGTTGTGTGGACTATGAACTATTATCTCGGGCAGGAGCATCCCGATCGAGCTGTCGTCCCGCCAACAAGCCCGATTCCCGTGCAACCCGGACTCAGCTTTGTGGCCATCCGTCCTGCTCCGAATGGGCGGACGCACATTTTTGACAGTTACGTGACCTGGCAGGCCACGCCTAAATTGTCCTTCGTTCTCGAAGGCGATTATGTTGTTCAGCGTTTATGGAAGAACGAAGCGCCTGGCCAATCATCTGCTCCTTCTCATGTCGCCGGAGGCGCTGCCTACGTTCGTTATCAATTAAACCCCAAAATCGCGCTGGCCAGTCGCGCCGAGTATCTGTCCGACCGCGGCGGACTCTTTAGCGGCCTAACGCAAGCGCTAAAAGAGAACACCGTGACATTCGACTACCGCCTGGCGGACGGATTTCTCATGCGCTACGAATGGCGCCGCGATTACTCCAACAAGCCAACCTTCTTGACCGACGTGCAAAATGTTTTCAGCAAAGATCAAACTACTGCGACCGTCGGCCTTATTTGGTGGTGGGGCCGGAAGGAAGGTTCCTGGTGAGCTAGAATTCCATTACTTGCGAAATTACAATTCATTCTTTCAAATCTTGTCTTTTCGCGTCTGCCGGTACGTTGAAGCGGTAGCCCACCCATGGTTCTGTCTGAATATATTTTGGCTTGGCCGGATTGAGTTCAATTTTTTTTCGAAGCTGGTTGATCACCACGCGCAGCGATTCCGTCTCTTCCCCATACTCAGGTCCCCAGACGGACTGCAACAATCTGCGATGGGAGATAGGCCGGCCATCCGCGACTACCAATTCCTTCAACACCGCGAACTCCTTTGGCGTCAAATGAATTTGCGCCCCCCGCATCTGAATGTCGCGCTTCTCAAAATCAAAATTAAGTTCTTTCGATACCAGCGCACCCGCATTTTGACCTTCCGCCGCGCGTCGCAGCAGCGCGCGAACACGCGCCAGCAATTCCTGAATACCAAACGGCTTCACCACATAATCATCGGCACCGGCATCCAGCGCCCGAACCTTATCTTTCTCTGCGCTTCGCACTGTGAGCATGATGATGGGAACTTGCGAACTCGTACGAATCTCGCGGCACGCTTGCAACCCGTCTAACCCCGGCATATTCATGTCCAGAAGAATCAAATCGGGCCGCTCGCTGCGGACTTTCTCAATACCTTCAACGCCGTCGCGAGCCTCAATGATGGTGTAGCCCTCGGCCGTGAGCGTATTGCGTAGCACACGGCGAATCTGCGGTTCATCATCTACCACCAGAATCGTCGCGGAGTTCATCGCGTTCTGCTCGGCGACGAATCGATCGGCAGAGTAAAAGAAAACACTGAGCCATGATCCCGCTGGCTGGCAACGCTTATCGTTCCTCCATGCGCTTGAATGATGGCTTTCGCAATCGGCAACCCCATCCCCGTTCCCTGCACCAGGTAACGCTGATCCTTCCCGCGATAAAATTTGTCAAAAATCAGCCCGAGCTCCATGTCCTCGATGCCCGGCCCGTTGTCGGCGACGCTTGTGAGCACAACATTCGCGTTGGCCTCTGCGGTAATGGTAATAGGCTGCTCCTTCGGAGAATAAGCATTGGCATTTTCGATCAAGCGCACCAGCACGCCCCGTATGCGATTGAAGTCGGCGCGAACTGATGGCAGGGTCTCAGGAACCTCCACGCGTACGGTTCTCGTTCCCAATAAAGTTTTGCAATGCGAGAGCGCCGCCGACACAATCTCGTTCATTGCATTTGGCGCCAGATCCAATTCGAATTCGCCGGCATCCAGCTGTGCCATTTCCGCGGCGTCACCGACCAACTGGTTCAAGCGATCGCACTCTTCGTCGATCACCGTTAACAGTTCATGTTTTTGTGCATCCGCGACTTGGCGCTCGGACAATAGACTGCTTACCGATGCCTTGATGGAGGTTAACGGCGTGCGAAAGTCATGCGTCACGGAATCCAGCAAGGCTGATTTCAAGCGTTCGCCTTCCCTGGTGGCCTCTGTTTTTCCCAGTTCTTCCACCGCGCGAGCCCGCTCGAAAGCAATAGCAATCATCGAACCCAGCGCGTCCAGCGTTTCGCGCGATAACATCTGGCCCGAGATCCCCAGGCTTCCGATAGCGCGCGCGCCCATGTGTACCGGAACAAAAGACAAACTTCGGCCTGCATCACGCAGCGGCTCATCCCGGACCGTCGCTCGCTTTAACTCTTCGTCCTCGAAGTGCGACGCCCCTCCCGAGTGATAAAACTTGTTTTTGTTTTCAAGGTAGAGCGCCGCCGCTCCCACTTCAAATGTCTCTACGATGTGTCTGGGAATCGCATTGAGCAAGGTGATTACGTTCCCGGACACCAGCAATGTCTGACTGAAGGTGTAAAGCCTCTCGAGTTCATTGCGGCGCCGCTGCGCTTCATCCGCTTCCTTGCGCACGCGTGCCGCGAGCTGGCTGGCGATCAGCGAGGCCGCTAGAAACGCAAATAGCGCTGCCCAGTTTTGCGGATCGGCGATGGTAAACGTCCCGACCGGGGGAAGAAAAAAATAATTGAAAGCCAACATCGCGGCCAAGGACATGAACGCGGAAACGGTGAAGCCCCAAAAGGTCGAAACTGCTAAAATCGCCACCACAAAAGTAAGCGCTACGGTGGTTTGATTCACTCGCACCACGTCGCGGTAAAAAAACGTAATCGCGGCCAAAATGCCCACCGCCACAACAGCGTGCAGGAAGCGAATAGGAAGACGTGACAACACCGAAGTATTCTAGCTCAGCCACTCATACCTGGATGGTGTAAGACGCCCGATGCCAAAAACACCTGAAGATTGGCTCGAGAGAGCCGCCACCCCGGAAAAATCCAAGGGCATCTTCAAACTTTTCCTCGGCTATGCGCCCGGCGTGGGGAAAACCTACAGCATGTTGAGCGAAGGTATCCGCCGCCACAACCGCGGCGAAGACGTCGTAATCGGCTTCATCGAAACTCACGGCCGGAAAGGCATTGAAGAGCTCGTGCCGGAGCTTGAAACCGTGCCTCGCCGCAGCATCGAATACAAAGGCACGGTATTTGAAGAGATGGACGTGGATGCCATCCTCGCGCGCCGTCCTGCCGTCGTTCTGGTTGACGAGCTGGCCCACACCAACATTCCCGGCAGCAAGCATCGCAAACGCTACGAAGACCTTCTCGAACTTCTCAATGCCAAAATCGATGTGCTCTCCGCTTTAAATATTCAGCACATGGAAAGCCTCGCGCCTACCGTACACAGCATTACCGGCGTGACCGTGCGCGAAACCGTTCCCGACTGGGTCCCGTTAACGGCCAATGAAACGGTGATGGTGGATCTCACTCCCGAAGCGCTTCAGCAACGCATGGAACGCGGAGACGTTTATTCCAAACATAAGGTGCATCAGGCGCTGCACAATTTTTTTCGCCGTGGCAATTTAATCGCTCTGCGTGAACTTGCCTTGCGCCAGGTAGCCGAGCACGTAGATCGCAGCCTGGAATCCTACATGGCGGCCAAGGACATCGAAAAAAATTGGCCAGTGCGCGAACGGCTGGCCGTTTGCATCAGTTCGAATCCCTCTGGCCAATACCTAATCGCCCGCGGCGCGCGCATGGCACGGCGGCTGGACGCCGAACTCTACGTCGTCCACGTGGACACCGAGGCGGACAATCAAGGCCCCAGTCACAAGTCTTTGGAAGCCAACATTCGCTTCGCGGGAGACCTGGGAGCAAAAGTCGTGCGAATAAAAGGCAAAAACATCGCGGATACCATGGCAGCATTCGCGCGAGAGAAACATGTCACGCAAGTTATTTTTGGCCGCGCCGCCGTGAAAGGCTTGCGTAAACTCTTGTACCTATCGGCCATTCACCGTTTTTTGCGCGACGCCCCCGCCGTCGATGTCCACATCGTCACTCACCAGGACCCCGACTGAAAGCCCAATCGGCTGGTTCTGGATATTTCTGCGGGTTAGGCCGGTAACTCGGGCACCCTGATCAGCTGTTTCAAAATCCTTGAAGCGACCACGCGTTCGCGCTTCCACTTGCTTCCCATAGTGCGACGCGATGCCCGTGTGGCGAAGGGATGGCCCATCCAACGTCTTTGTCCACATCCTCCAGCATCGGTCTGATCTCCCCGCGCAGATCTATGTTTACCAGCATTTCAGCTCCCGTGGCCGAAATTCCGCCTTGACCCTTAACCACCAGCGATTTTGTCGGACCCTTTGTGGTCGAGAGAAATTCAATTTGATTGCTTCGCCATACCGCAGCGGCGATGGTCGACCCATCCGGGGAAAGGCTCCAATTATATTTGTATCCCGCGGGCCCCTCGGTACGTGTCAGTTCCGTTTTCGCGCCACTCACCGGATCAAAGATTACGAACCGAAGAGCGCTTGGTAAGGACTGGCTCAACACACAAAGCGAAGACGGGGCGTGCGCGCATTGAAAGTTTCCAATAGCTTCATCCTGCAATACCAATTTCGACGCGCCCCCGTACAGAGGCATGCGCATAATCTTGGAGAAACCGGGATTGTCGTGGCTCTCGGGACTCACCCGGTACAAAATTTCTGAGCCATCAGAATTCAACCTCGTCAGGATCACCGAATCCTTTCCGCCCACGAGTAAATCCGGCGCGGGTTGATCCACCGCCTGTTTGAACACGTGGGTAGGTCCATCCCGGTCCGAAGTAAAAAGCACCGATTTGCTGCCGGGAGTCCAGGCGTAGGGAAGATTCCTTCCTTCAGGAAGACTCAAACGGCGAGGAGCAGAAAGTCGCCCGGTGCGAGCCTCAAGCTCAGCCAGGTAGACGTTCCCCGATTGTGATAACTAACATTAAATACGTTTTTCTGCCAACGATGTTTCAGGATTCTTCGCGTTACCTGACACAGTATCTCACTCTTTCATAGCCACTTAGCGCGTCACCGACAGAAGCGTCCGCGGTAGCCCGCCGACCATTGAGGTACCTGCCTCCCCACTCCACATTCGCCTGACCCGGAGGTGAATTGTGCTAGGAAAGACGGGAAGCTCCTGCCTTTGGTTAGGGTTTCTTCTTTTGCTGCCGCTGTCCGCAGCGACGGCGAGCCCCCCAAGTTCCTCGACAAATTCGGTCAGCGTGTCGGTCTATAACGATGCAGGTGCGCCTGTCGATATTTTGATGCAGGCGGAAAACATCGCCACACGGGTTTTTGAGCAGGCAGCAATACGTGTGCGGTGGATCAATTGCCCGGTCGTGGCTCCAGGTTCACCGGACGCCGCAATTTGCCCGAAGGCTATTTTCCCGACCCATTTTCAACAGCGGATCGTGATCCCGTACCCCGGCCTGAGCTAATCCTCTTCCGGCGTTTCGTATCTGTCGTCGGAAGGCATCGGCTGCTACAGCTACGTTTTCTACCAACGGGTAGCCGAACAACACCGCGGCAATGACCAAAACGCTGCGGTGTTGCTTGGCCACGTCATGGCACACGAGATCGCACACCTCTTATTGGGAACCAACTCACACTCCGCTTCCGGAATCATGCGCGCGCATTGGTACCCTCAGGAACTCGCCAGCGCCAACAAGGGCGCGCTCTTGTTCACGCCGGAGCAAGCGCGAGCGATGACCGAACGGCTGCATGAAAGTAAACAGAATACGGAGAAAACTTCGCCGCTGGATACAAAGGAGACTCGAATCTTCGACGAGTCTCAGTCCGACAAGTAACTCTACGAAAAAATATTTGTGTTGAGGAAGTCATTCCGAAACTTCCCGCGCGGATCGTACTTCTTGCCGAGCTCGACGAACTCCGGCAACTTTTCGTAGCGAGCCCTCAATCGTTCTGGCGCCAGCGTGAAAAGTTTCCCCCAATGCGGGCGCACATCAAATGGCGATAGCTCCCGTTCAATGACCGACAACAGTTTGCTGACCGCCGGCCACTCCGGCTTCAAGGTGAAATGAATCGCAACGGAATTCTGCTTGTAGCATGGGCTCATCCAGAAATCGTCTGCGGCGATGGTCCTGATCTCCGTAATCAACAAATGTGGACTAACCTGATCGCGAATCCGTTCCACCGCCAGGATGGCCTCGACCGCATGCTTGCGCGGAACGAAGTATTCCGCTTGCAGCTCGTTTCCTGCGCTGGGCGTAAATCCCATACGGAAGTGCGGCAATCGCTCGTACCACGGACCGGGCACGCCCATTTGCTCCGTGCAATTTTCGGCGGAAAGCTCTGCGATTGGGTGAAGATTCCTGGTCGCCAGCGTAGCTCCAAAAAATTCCGGCGTGGTTTTAAATTCTTGCCCAGGTTCAACGCGGCTCTTGATCCACACTTCATTGATGCGTTTTTTTTGCCAGTCGGTGAAGAGGCTGACGCTATAGCCGCTGGCTTCGATGGCATCGAAATGTTCCTGCATCTGGCTGAGCGGCAGGTTTTCATACACGTATTGCTTCATCATGAAGGTGGGCTGAAGATCCAACGTGATTTTTGTGACCACGCCGAGAGCACCCAGCGCGACAACCGCCCCTGAAAATCGTTCGCCGTCTTTTTTGCGCGAAAGCGTAACTATGTCACCCGACGCGGTAATCATTTCCAATGCCGCCACTGAGGTGGAAAGGTTGCCATTCCTCTCACCCGATCCATGCGTCGCGGTGGCACATGCGCCCGCTACCGAGATATGCGGCAGAGACGCCAGATTGTGCAGCGCGAACCCGCGTTCATGCAGGTAAGGAGACAGTTGCCCGTAACTCATGTTCGCTGGAATGGTCACTGTGCGCGCTTTCGCGTCCAGCTCAAGCACCTTATTCATTGGACGCAGCGATAGAAATTCGTCCGTGCTGTCGGCAATGTGATTGAAGCAATGCCGTGTGCCGAGCACTTTCATCCTGGCATGCTTCCTGACAAATTCCTGCGCCTGCTCAACGGAGTTCGCCGAGTACAGGCGGTCAGTCCCGTACTCGACGTTGCCAGCCCAATTTTTTAATTTGTCTCCCGCCGCCCAGACGAACAGCGGAGAGAGAACGGGAGCAGACATCGCGCCGGACACAAGTTTGAGAAAAGATCTCTTATTCATAGCCAATATGGTTAAGCAACTCAACGAGTGCGACGTATCGTAACTCTAATTGAACCCACACTGAATGTTTTTCGCCGACGTTCTGTAGTGTCGGTTTGCCGCGAGTGCCGCCGCTTTGATAAAGTCGCATTCGCGCTGAGTTCTTTACGATACGGAGGCTTTCGCATGGCAGTAAGACAGGATTTGCTGGATATTTTGGTATGCCCGCTTTGCAAAGCTCCCGTAAAACTCTTGGCCGATAGCTCCGGACTTAAATGCCAGGCATGCAAACGGGTCTATCCCATCCGCGACGACATCCCCGTAATGCTCCCGGAAGAAGCGAAGATCGCGACCGATTAGTTTTAGGAATTTTGAGTTCAACCAACCTTTGATATTTTGTCCGGCTAGCCCGCTCTCAAAGAAAATACACGCTTAAGTTATACTGATTTTCACTGCTCGCGGAGCAGGAGAAAACCATGACGTTATTTGATCCACCTGCCGAAAAATCCAACAAATCCCGTGCCATGGCTTTCACGATTGGGGCGCTAGCTCTTTTCGTGATCGTGCTTTCCTATTTTGCGTTTCGCTACTACCCGGAAAGACGCGCTGCGGAACATTTCTTTGACGCCCTCGTCGCCGGCGATACGGACACCGCGTACCGCCTGTGGAAACCGGGCCCCAGCTACAGCATGAAAGATTTCATGGCCGATTGGGGACCGCAGGGCTACTACGGTCCGGTGAAGAGTTACAAAATTCTAAAAGTAAACGCGCCCAAAAAAGCGAATGCCATTGCCGTGCGAGTAGCGACCAGTCCGTTTTCACCCTTGCCCGATGCCGGCGATGAGGAAAAAAGCCGCAAGACCAGGGTAGTAAGCGTTTGGGTGCTGACCCAAGACAAGTCCTTAAGTTTCCCGCCTGAATAGTGCCATCCTAGGCGAATGCAAGTACCAATGAACGGTCATTCACGAAAGCTGCGCGTCGGCGTGCTTTTTGGCGGGCGCTCCGGCGAACATGAAGTTTCACTGGCCTCCGCCGCCTCCATTATTCGCGGGCTCGATCCTCAAAAATACGAAGCCGTGCCCATCGGCATTACCAAAGAAGGCCACTGGCGGGTCGGGGCAGGCGCGCAAAAAATGCTGCCAGAAGTTTTGCGAACGGGACAGGGCGTGGTCATGAGTGCCGATCCCACCGAATCAGCGCTGATGCCCATCGACGGAAGCGCGCAAGGACAAAAACTGGATGTCGTCTTCCCGGTGATCCATGGAACCTTCGGCGAAGATGGCACCATGCAGGGGCTGCTGGAGCTTGCCGGCTTGCCGTTTGTGGGCGCAGGGGTGTTGGGCTCCGCGATCGGTATGGACAAGGACATAGCCAAAAAATTGATGCAGGTGGCCGGCATTCCGGTGGTGCGGTGGATCGCCGTGCAACGCGCGGATTGGGAACGCCAGCCCAAAGAAATCCGTCGCGCGATCGAGAAAAAATTTAAATATCCAGTTTTTGTGAAGCCTGCGACGCTGGGCTCCTCAGTGGGCATGACCAAGGTGCATTCACGCGCCGAGCTGGGCCCCGCGCTGGATTTAGCCGCGGAATTCGCAATGAAAATCATGGTGGAGCGCGCGGTAAGCGCTCGCGAAATCGAAGTATCCGTTCTGGGCAATCACGATCCGCGAGCGTCCATTCCCGGCGAAATCGTGCCGCACCGGGAGTTTTACGATTACGCGGCGAAATATTTGGAAGAGGGCACGCAACTCCTGATTCCAGCAAAGCTCAGAAAATCGGAAGTCAAGAAAGTGCAGGCCATGGCGATCACAGCGTTTCGCGCGCTGGAATTGAGTGGCATGGCCCGCGTGGACTTTTTTATCGAGAAGCGCGGCGGAAAAATCTTCTTGAACGAAGTGAACACCATTCCCGGTTTCACTTCCATCAGCATGTACCCGAAATTGTGGGAAGCGAACGGCATCCCCTTTCGCGAATTAGTCACCAAATTGATCGATCTGGCGCTGGAGCAGCATCGCGAAAAAGCGCGCACCAAGTATCAGATTGAGCTGCCGGAAGGCGCCAGCGGCGCGCTCGGCGGATAAAAAGATTGGCGGGCGCCGGACATGGAGGTCTCCGCGCGGATTTGCAAAACTTCACGTGCCAGGTCTTAACGCTTATTCCTACAGAATTTTTTGCCCCAATCCGGACAAAATCAATTCCACGCCGAGTAGTGCCGTGCGATTGTGTTCGTCAATCACCGGATTAATTTCCACGACTTCCATGGACGCCATGGCATCGCTGTCCGCAATCATTTCCATGGCCAGGTGCGCTTCCCGGTAAGTTACGCCCCCGCGCACAGGCGTGCCGACACCCGGCGCGTCGGATGGGTCGACAAAATCCATATCCAGGCTGACAGAAATTCCATCGGTATCGTCTGTAGCGTACTTGAGAGCGTCGGCCATCACTTCGCGCATGCCGCGCTCGTCGATATCGCGCATAGTGAATACGCGCACGCCGGACTTTTTGACCAGACGCCGCTCCTGAAGATCGAGATCGCGCACCCCCACCAGAACAATATTCTGCGGTTCCACTTTTGGTTTGAAGCCAAGCAGATCAACTAACTCCGGCGCACCGTAACCCATTACCGCGGCCAGCGGCATTCCGTGAACGTTGCCCGACGGCGACGATTCCGGCGTGTTCATGTCCCCGTGCGCATCGAGCCAGATGTAGCCAATTTGTTTTTTCGCCTTGCGGAAATGCGCGGCCACCCCCGTAACCGCGCCCGCGGCAATGGAGTGATCGCCGCCAAGAACCAGGGGCACGAAATCTTCTTCCAAACATTTTTGAACAATTTCGGCCAGGTCTTTGCACGTTTCGGCGATTTCCGCCATGTACTTGGCGCGCTTCTCCCCGACCGGCATTTCTTCCGGTTGCTTGACGGGGATGTTGCCGATGTCTTCGACCTGATGACCAAGTTGCTTCAGGCGCGCCTGCAATCCTGCGACACGTAAAGCTGACGGGCCCATGTCCACGCCACGGCGGCTCTGCCCCAGGTCCATGGGCACACCGATAATTCTGACTTTTTGCGCCATATGAGTTCTTTCGGTCGCGGATATTAATGATATACCCGGTAAATCATGCGCGGAAAGGGTATCACTTCCCGGATGTGTTCCGTGCCGCAAATCCACGCCACGGTTCG
>Ga0073928_10002557_pt1 | contig 30938 bp, 35 predicted proteins | sample PaiPotPPA55metaG_FD_76969 | JGI IMG/M metagenome (GOLD analysis project Ga0073928, IMG submission 76969) | Iron sulfur acid spring bacterial and archeal communities from Banff, Canada, to study Microbial Dark Matter (Phase II) - Paint Pots PPA... ...
AGCGGATGACCGCAACCGCAAGACCTCGCGACCGGTGCGCGTAATTCCGCCGCGCTGCCGCGATTGCGGCACAACTCCAGTCTCAATGCGCTGCTTCGTTGAGACCGTCGCACGGGATTTGAAAGTTGCAGGGTTTCGCGCGGGCAAAAGCGAGTTCATGCCCGCCTAAAGGCGGTGTCTCAAGCAGGACGTTGTGAGAGGCAAAAAGCTATTCCTCGTCGCGCGAGGTCGAGCCGATACGCTCGCGGTGTTTGTGCGCCATCGCCGCGCGTTCCTCTACGCCGGCATCGAGCCAGTGCAGGATCAACGCCTCAAGCACTCGCTTGGGGTTCGCCAAGTGCGCTGCGCAGTCGTCCTCAAACGCCTCAAATAGCTTTGTGTCGAAGCGGTAGGTCCGCTGGACCGACTTGGGCTTGGGCTCGTGCTTCGATGCGCCGCGGCTTGAACGGGGGTTGGCCATAACGAGCAAGTTTAGAATGAATGCGATGGTATGCAAGATACCAAAACGTCATATCGAAGTTATTTGCGTGGGCGCTTGCTTTTGCTCGTTTCAGTCAGCCGACAATCCCGGGCAAAAAAACGGTCGGTCAAGCGCCGTGGTGATTCGCGGGTTTGAACGCCTTTTGTTGCATCAGCCCTGCAATCTCATCAAAGTGGACGGGTCGATAGTCTTGCGGTCGCAGTCCTTCGGTGGGAACGACGCCGGTGCCGTAGAGTTCGGGACGGCCCAAGCGAACAGCCGTTGCGTCGACGCCCACATCGAGGCTGCGCATGCGGATCATCCGGGAGCGAGTGGTGGCTGTGGCCGTAAAGGTGCCACACGCCGTAATGCGCACGATCCCACACGCGATGGGCGTAGTGGGACAGCCAAATCTTTTGACCGTTGACCTCGACCATCTTCACGGAATCGAACCAGGCGAATGAATTGCGAATCTGCCGGGCTGCCGCATCGTGGTTGCCCTCGATGAAGAAGATTTGAGCGCCGTGTAGCCGGCGCCGAATCTCTTTGGCGCGATCTTTGTACTTGAACGCAAAATCGCCCAGAAAATACACGTCGTCTTGCCGCGCGACATGCCTGTTCCAATTCTCCATCAGTACCCGGTCATGCGTCTCGACATCCCCAAAGGGGCGGTTCGTGTGCTTGATGATGTTGGCGTGCGAGAAATGAGTATCCGCGATGAACCAGGTATTCTTCATGACAACAGGACCACCGATCGTTCAGATCGACTGCTCAATACATCTTGTACATCGTCCGGCCACGCACCAGTTCCGCGAGTTCGCGGCTAGGGAAAGCCAAGTGACGGAAAGGTGGACGACGGATTGCTTTTACGGCGCTTCTTTCCGGACATGGCCCGCAACTGCTCCCGATCGCGCACAACGCGCACATCCTCAGCACGTAATGGCGCCGGCCCTGCTGCGGAAGACGAAACAATTTGTCGAATCTCTTCCCCCCGACCTCCGGGGTCAAACCCCGGAAAAGCGCGAAAAAATCTGTACCCTGTTTTGTACCCTACGGATTGAAAAACATGGGCAAAGTGGTATACATGGACGGGTACAGTCCGCGGTCGTAAATCGCGGAGTTGCTGCTAGTTAATGTCCTGCTGAGGACTTGCGACTTTTGGGCGGAAAACGCTCATAACCCGGAGGTCGGAGGTTCGAATCCTCCCCCCGCTATTGGAAATCCTTGCAGGCCAGCCACTTATGGCTGGCCTGTTTCGTTTTGGTTCGTCGTGTCAAGACCCCGGAGGTCGGAAATTCCGTAATTCCTAGAACTGGCGACACTTCCGTCCAGCAATCCGAACTGAGAGTGGCCTGATGGACTCCCAAGTTCGAGCCGGGGCGACCTGCACACGTTACGCCGGGCAATGCCGCGTTTCTTCCAAACGCGCGGGAGCGGGTATGGGATCGTGCTGACGCCCGTCGAGGTTCAGCGGCTGTGTCAATCGGGCTTAATGCGGGCGGGCGAAAAGAAACCTGTCATCGTCCGGCAGCCCGCGCGCCATCCGGCGGTCGTGCAGGTCCTGCATGAACTGGCCCATCCGGGCCCGGTCCTCCGGCGGGATTGAGTCGGCTAGGCGCCCGCCATCGATTCGGATTTCTTTCGCCCCCTTTTTGTCCGGAGGCGGGGGACGTTTGTCCTCCTCCAACACCCGATCGATCACGTCGTCCAGGAACTTCTCCCGCTCCTTGCCGGGCGGTAGGGAGAAATATTGCTGAATCGGGTTCTTTCCGCTGCGATTGAAATTGCTGATCACGCCGCGTTGCTGTTCGGGCGTCAGTTCGCCGCGATCGTTGGCACGCTGGAATGCGTCCAGATAGGGGGCTTTCTGAGCATCGGGCAGAGCGGCGAACGCCGGGCTGGCCATGTAGCGCGAGAGCCGGCCGGCGCCCGCGTCCGGCGAGGGGACCCGGTGATCCAGCCAGAGCTTGACGCCCAGTCCGGCCAGAAGGGCGACAGCGATGCACGCGGCGACGACCAGTCGCCGCCTGCGAGTACGGGATTCGGGATGGGCCGTCGTTGGATTAATCGTCTGCACGGGAGACTTCCGAATGTTTGAGGACGGGAAGGACGTGTGGAACCTGTGTTATCCGCCGATGACGACATACGAAGGGACGCTGCCGTCGACGTGCAAGTCGGCATAGAGGCGGTTCATGGAACCGCTCACGCCGGCCCGGCCGTGAAAAGGCTCGTATTCCTGGAGGAGCAGGACGCTGTCGCTGTTCTTCAGCTCGGTAATGTGAGATGCGCGGATACTGACATCCTCGTTCCAGTAGTAGCTGCTTTGCTCGCGGGCGAAGTAGGTCTCAAACCCGGGCGGCGCGCCTGGAGCGGGCTGGGTAATCTTGTCGGCCGGGCACTGGAAGACCCGTGTGCCGCCGCGGTCGTAGGGGGCGAGGAGTTGTACAAGGCTCGGGTAACCGTTCAGCGGCGGCTGCAGCGAGGGCATCATGTTCACCTTCGGCAGCGTGTTGCGGTTCTCGCCAAAGTACATCTGGAGCATCTCCCCGATGTCGTGGAGCTGAGCGGCGCAGCGGGCGTGGGCCGCCCTGGCCCGCACCTTGGCCACCGCCGGAAAGAGCAAGCCTGCCACAACACCAATAATAGCAATTACAACCAAAAGTTCGATGAGCGTGAACGCGCGAGGTTTGTGCATCTGGTTTCTCCAGCAAATGCTTGTGTAGCACAGCCGAGGGCGGCTGTGCCATATCAGTGCTGCGGCCGCGTCGAGGTCCTCAGGTAGAAGAAATCATGCGTCGGCCGGGCCAGGAGCCGTTCGTATTTTTCCCGCTGCGCGGGCGTGAGCAGTTGCTTGGTCTGCTCCTCGGCACGGGCCACTCGTGCCCGGTTGCCCTGATCGAGTTCCTGCATTCGGGCCTCGAGCCGTTGCTGGATCTGGGCGTATTGCGTCCGCTGCTGCGGCGTGAGCAACTGATCAATGGCTTGCCATCGCTCGGCGTCGGCCTTTTCGATTTCCGCCATGGGCACCGGCGAGTGGTTTTCAGCCACTTTGCTCCAGATCTCCTGAATCTTGTGGCGTTGGTCGGGCGTGAGGTCCAATTCCTCCACAAGCACCGACTGGGACTTGATTCGCTGGAACGCCCTGGGCCCCACGACTCCCACCCCTACGCCGCTGACGAAGGCCAGGCAAATCGCGGCGAGTGCGAAAATGAACAGTTTGCGTCTCATCGTTCCTCTTGCCGGCCTCGTAAGTCGTCGGCGATCCATTGCGCCAGGCGCACCTGTTGCTCGGACTGGCGCTCGTCGCTTACCGGGTCGGTCGCAAATCCCGCGGGCTGCGACCAGGTTGCCACATGATCGAGGACCATCGCCTCTTGCGCCGCGGCCTTGGTCCGCTGCGACAGATACCCGGCCCCCGCGAGAGCACATGCGAGCAGCACAGCCGCCGCGACGGCCGTTCCGCGGAACAGCCTCAGGAGCATCCGGGCGTCGGACGGCTCGGCGCGAACGCTTCGGGCCAACTGCAATAGCTGCTCGTGCGACGGCTCCCGTGGGGTCGTGTCGGCAAAAACGCCCGACATCCTGCGTATCGCCGCCAACTCGGCGGCGCACGACGGGCAGTCGCGAAGATGCGCCTCGACATCCGACCGCTCGGCCGGGGAAAGTTCCCCGTCGTGGTATGCGTCCAGCCGAACTCGATTCTCGCAATCGACCATGGCTCAATCAGGTGGTCCGATCCACCGCCGGAAAATCCGATTCACCCATAACCGCCAAATCGCTGGCGGAGCATCCGCCGGGCCCGCGTCAAGCGCGTCTCGGCGGTGCGCTCGGGGACGCCGAGCACCGATGCCATTTCCGCGTAGGACATCTGCTGCCACTCTCGCAGGACGATAACCTCGCGGTACTCCGGCGGGAGGCTGTCGAGCATCGTCGCCACGTCAATCCGCTGCTCCACCTGTGTCGCCGGGCTGCGCGATGCTTGGTCGTCGGCGGCAGGCTGCCGCTCAACGCCGTCCAGTGGGCCCGCTTGCCGCGACTGCCGATACCGCCGCAGCTTTCGCACGCGGTTGATCATGATGCCGCTGAGCCATGTGGCCAGCGAGGAGCCACCCTGGAACGCCTTCAGCCCGCCGTCGAAGGCGGCCAGGAACGTTTCCTGGACGACGTCGTTCACGTCGGCATCACCGCCACCCAGCAGCGCGGCGGCCAGCCCAAAGAGCCGGCGGCCGTGCCGCATCACCAACTCCGTCCGGGCGGCATTTTCGCCGCGGCGGGCCTGCTCCAGCAGTTCCTCTTCCTTCATGGCCCGCCCGCAAAACAACGCCTTCCCTGGCGACTTCTAACGGCCCTCTTCGGATGATCCGGTTGTTAGTACCGTCGCAAGACAGGAGTCCCGTCAAATTTGATCCGTGCGAGCTTCGTTTCGGAACAAATCACCTATGGCTGCTAGCTTGAGGACCGAGAACGTTGGTGCGTCCGAGCAATGCATGAGCAGACACCCTGGGGGGAAGTCGTTCTCGACGGTCCCCGATGGCTTCGAAAATGTACACAAACCTATCGTATCATCTTATATAGTAGACACTTATAACTTTGCAGGAGTTACTGTTGGTCGTCGCTGTACCCTGTGTTGCACCCCAATTAAAGCCATGCCCATTAAAGCCGCCCGCAAGAACGCGAACTAGCCGTTCCCATCGTTATTCTGGTCGTGCCGGGCGTGCATTTTTGCGGAGAGAAGCGCCAGTACTGCGAGCTTGCAGGGACGGCGGCCGGAAGCCCATTGCATCACCTCCGATCTCAAAGCAACAGGCAGGCGATGCACCCTGCTCACAGGCCCGTTGGACGGGTATTTCAAGGATGTCGCCGAGCAACACAGCCACGACGTCGCATAAGCGGGGTTGCGAGCTGACGACGGAGGCCAGGGGGCACCCGCACCCGCGAAGGAACAGTTTCCCGCCTTCGCGCCGAATATGGGCTGCGGCCCCCAGCAGGCCCATCAGTTTTGGTAGTCGCGCGCTCCTATCAAGCGAGCGGATGCCGCTGAGGTGAGTCTTCACGAGCCGACGCCCCACTTCGAGGAGCAGCACCTGCGACCGCTCGGGCTTGAGTCGCTCGGATAGCACGTCGACCACCTGCTTCAGGACCGGCTCGTACGCGGCGGGAAACAGCCGCCTGCCTTGGGGCGTCAGATCGTAGACCACGTTCGGCCGCCGAAGTCCCCGGCGAAGACCAATGCCACGAATGATCCCGTCGCGCTCCATCGACGCCAGATGCGCTCGAACCGCGTTGTGAGTCAGTTGTAAGTCCGTTGCCAGTTCCGACACCGTGCACCGGCCATGACAGAGCAATTCGAGAATGCGACCGCCCGTGGTGTCAAACGGCTGAACTGTCTTCTTCATCTTTCGCATCCCCATCTTTTACGCTTTTCCCCATTCCCTTTGGAAGCGCCAAAGAGAGTCGCGGAATAACTCAAATTGCACGTTGACTTATTGGGGCGACCCTCGATAGATTTAACGATGGTCGTTCTTCCAGTTCGTTTCGACGGAAACATGAGGTCTTTATGCATTCGTTTACCGGGGCACTAAGGAGCTTTGCCATGTGGACCCGTATTTCGAAAGCGGTATTCCTCGCCGTCTTCTCAGTCGGGCTTGTTGCTCTGACGCAGTCGTGCGCCGAAACCCATCCCAGCGGCCCAAAGTTTGAGTCGGAGGCGAACAGCGACGCTGACCGGATGCTCGACGAAGGCCGGCATACTTTCCGCTATGACACCTTCGGCGACGAGGACTTCTGGGGTGGCCAGCTCCGGCTTCACGACGCGATCCAGGGCGCGACGCTTGGCGGCGTGGGCGCGGGCGTCAGCCCCAACCAAGCCCTCAAGCTGGGCCTCAAGGTCGATTCGGAGGCCGTGCCCAAGGCGCTGGCAGATGTTATCAAAAAGGGCGGCGCTCCTTTGGACGACCCTGCTTCGACCGTCGCATTGCTCAAGGCGAACGCCGTCGTCGGACTCACGGGCGTCTTCAGCGCTGACGGCAAGAAACTCACGTCGCTTGGCATTCAATGCGCGCTGTGCCATTCGGCGGTCGATGATTCATTCGCGCCGGGCATCGGGAAGCGCTTGGACGGATGGCCGAACCGTGACCTCAACGTGGGCGCGATCGTGGGCTTGGCCCCGAACCTCAAGCCCTTCATGGACATGTTGCATGTGGACGAGGCGACGGTCAAAAAGGTGCTGACCAGTTGGGGGGCGGGAAAGTTCGACGCCGAGCTCAACCTGGACGGGAAGGCCTTCCGGCCAGACGGCAAGCCCGCCGCGACCCTCAACCCCGCGGCCTTCGGCCTTGCGGGCGTGAACCAGCATACTTGGACGGGCTCGTGGGGTACGATGACCTACTGGAACGCCTACGTCGCCAACCTGGAGATGCATGGCCAGGGCACATTCTTTGATCCTCGCTTTGACGACGCGGAGAAATATCCCGTCGCGGCCCAAACCAAGCAAGGCCACAAGGGTGATGCCGTGGACCGGATCACCGCGAAGATGCCCGCGCTTCATTTATATCAGCTTTCCCTGCTAGTCCCGCCCGCACCCTCCGGCAGCTTCGACCGCGCCGCCGCAGACAAGGGCCGCCAGTTTTTCAACACGAACGCCCGCTGCGCGACCTGCCATGTCCCCCCGATTTATACTGAGCCGGGATGGAACTTGCACAAGGCCGAGGAAATTGGAATCGACGACTTTCAAGCCAACCGAGCGCCGGACGGACGCTATTGCACGACGCCGTTGCGTGCGCTCGGGAACGCGAAGATCCACAAGGGAGGTTTCTATCATGATGGCCGATTCGCGACGTTGATGGATGTGGTGAACCATTACGACGGGCACTTCGGGTTACGCTTGTCCGAGCAAGATAAACATGACCTCGTCGAGTTCCTGAAGTCCATTTAAGGTGCGATGAGGGAACGTTCGGGATCGTGATAAATACTCGCAGAAGGACGTATACCGATGATAGACGACTTCAAAGTGGGGGATCATGTTGAGTGGAACGTTCAACCCAACGTCGAGTTGGCCCAGGCCGCCGGACTCACCGTTGACAACGGCATTCGCGTTGATGCCTCCCTGCGCACCAGCGCGACGGACATCTACGCGGCTGGGGACGTTGCCAGCATCCATAATCCCGCTTTGAGCCAGTGGCTCCGCGTGGAGCACGAGGACAACGCCAATGCGATGGGCGGGCTCGCCGGCGTCGACATGGCCGGGCGCAGGGCCTCGTATGATCACCTGCCTTTTTTCTATTCAGACCTCTTCGAGATGGGATACGAAGCGGTCGGTGAGACTGACTCGCGGCTGGAAGTGGTCGCGGACTGGAAGGTTCCCTGTAAGGAGGGCGCGGTCTAGGATTCGAGAATGAGTCAGCGAACGTTATTCACCCTGGGCCATTCCACGCGAGCGTGGGCGGAATTCGTTGCACTGTTGAAGGCATGGAGGATTGAGGAACTCGTGGATGTGAGAACGGTGCCGCGATCCCGCACCTTTCCGTGGTTTTCCAAGGAGCGGATGGAAAAGTTGCTGCGGAAATCCACGATTGAGTATGTACATCTGTCGAAGTTGGGCGGGTTTCGGCATTCGAGAAAGGACTCGGTGAATACGGGCTGGCAGAATTCGCGTTTTCGGGGGTACGCGGATTACATGCAGACGAAGGAATTTGAGCAGGGGCTTAGAGAATTGAACCACCGTCGGAAGAAGCGACGGGTCTGTGTGATGTGTTCGGAGGCGGTATCGTGGCGCTGCCATCGTCGGATGATCGCGGACGCGGAGGTGGCGCGCGGGATTCCGGTGAAACACGTGATGAGCGATAAAACAGCGAAGCGGCATGAGGTGACAGAGTTTGCGGTAGTGGAGAAGAGAAAAGGGCGAACGCCGGTGATCACCTATCCGTCCGAGGTCTGATCCATCGGTTTCCCCGCGATTCCAAGGCCGGAAGGTATCGACCGGATGACTTCCGAACATAAAACCGGCAGTTCCGCCTCGCCGCTGCGTGGCCCGCGGGTCACGACCACAAGCGGATGCGCACTCCGGTGCGTATCCGACTCTCGACGTTCCTGCCGCTGATGGTGATTTTCGCGGTGCTGTGGATCGCGGCTTATGTTCAATGGGCACGGTTCGGCCTGCCGTCGGTGCCCGACAGCCCACATTTCACCCCGGAGACAGCTACGCAGCCATACGGTTTCGCCGATTGGATTCGCATCACCCACTACGTGAATCTTCTGTTCATGGTGCTGCTGGTCCGCAGCGGTCTTCAGATTCTTATGGATCACCCGCGGCTCTATTGGAACGTCCATGGCGCTCTATTGCGGCTACGGGCGGAAACGCAGCTTGGATTCAAGATGGTCAAGTGGATTGAGGCCATTGAGTTCGCCAAGGACGTGAAGCACGTGTACAAGGGCGAGGGCGGCTACGCGGAGGACAACGAGTTCTTTGATTCGATGGCCGACATTTGATGAAATGGTTTCTCATGCCGGGACAAAAATCCGAGCCGTCGGCAGAGATTTTTGGGGGGCTTGGGGACGCGGCGGGATTCGAGTCGCTCGCGCAGGCGCTCGCCGCGCTGTACCATCGCCGCGGGATCGGCCTGCACGTGGGACGATTGCGCCCGGAGAACTGCGGACAGAACAACGTTGCCTCAGAGATTGTCGATGGTCATCGCGGCGAGCAAGCAGGGCAGGTAGACGATCGAGGCGAAAAATAGCTGTCTCGCGTCCGCTCGGCTCTTCGTTTTGGCGCAGACCAGGCCAAAGCCGCAGAAAACCAGACTGAGCACGACGGCCGCGGCGAAGTAGATCCAGCCGGCCATTTGCAGCGCGACGGGAAACAGCGACACCGGGATCAGCGTCAGCGAATACAGCAAGATTTGCCGGGTGCTCACGTCGAGGCTCTCGTCCAGGACCGGAAGCATGCGAAAGCCGCCTCTCGCGTAGTCGTCGCGGCAGAGAATGGCGATGGACAGGAAGTGAGGCATCTGCCAGACGAAGAGGATCGCGAACACCGCCAGCGCCGGTGCGGTGATCGCGCCGTCCGCTGCCGTGAAACCCACCATCGCCGGGAGCGCGCCCGGCACGGCGCCGATGATGGTGCAGAGCGTGGTGTGGCGCTTCGCGGGCGTGTAGAGAAACAGGTAGATCGCAAGCGTGATCGCCCCGAGGAGCGCGGTCAGCAGGTTCACGAAGACGGCCAATACCGCGATCCCGCCTGCCGACAATGCCGCGCCGAAGATCCACGCCTCGATCGGGCGCACCCGACCCGCGGGAAGGGGTCGATTTGCTGTCCGCCGCATCAGCGCGTCAAACTCGCGTTCCATCGCTTGATTCAAGACGCTGGCGCCGGCGGCAGTGAGAGCGGTGCCGAGCAGCGTCGAGGTGAAACGGCCCCATTCGCCCCAGCCTCGCGCGGCCATGTAGTAGCCGACCATTGTCGTGACGAGCACGAGGAAGTTCATGCGGGGCTTGGTCAAATCCCAGAAGTCCTTAAGCGGGCTGCGACCCCTGGCTCCGATTGACGCGAGGGCCGCTGCTGGCCGACTGATGGGCCACTTATTGACTTTGATCGTGCCAATCATCTCCACGGCCGTTCCTTTGCGGATGTCCGCGTCCGGGGAATGAAACGACTATCTGCGGTCGCCTTCTTGCGGGTGCGGCGGCACCGTTACTGCGAGGGTCCCCGTATCCGTCGGTGGCGGGCCCGCGTTGCTGCGCCGCGACTGAAGGAACGCCACGAGCGTTGCCAGGTCGTCTCGCGAGATTCTGCCGGCGAACGCGGGCATGTTGTGCCCGCCGTTGTTGATGCGAATGATCAATTGGTCTTCGGTGAGGCGGTCGCCGATCCGCGAGAGGTTCGGGCCTCGATGGCCTCCGTCTCCAGCCACCTCGTGGCAATAGATGCACCCCTTGTTGAAGAAGACATGGGCGCCGGCCGTGGCGGCGGGCGCGAGGTCCGTGAGTGCCCGCTCATCCAGCGGTCGGGCGGCAAAATCCGGCGACCAGGGCGATTTCGCCCCATAGATGGTGAGGACAACCAGCGCCGTGCCGCCGAACAGGACGGTCGCCAGCGCCCACGGCCGTCGCGACGGCGCCCGCTCTCCCTTGTTGGAGAGCAATGGCAGGAACAACAGCCCCAGGATGACCACGAGTGGCCCGCCCAGAATGACCCAGGTCTCCAGGTTCGCCGGTAGCATCGACAGGATCGCGAAGTAAAAGAGGAAGTACCAGTCCGGCGATGGGTTGACGTTGAGGGTGGTCGGGTCTGGGGGCTTGTCGAGCGCCGGCGGTCCGAAGGCGATCGCGCACGCGACGATGCCGATGACGACGACCAGCGAGAAGACCGCGTCGCGCCACATGGCGTTCGGCCAGAATGGGACGCCGGTCTTTTTCAATCGCGACTCGTAATCGCGCTTATACGTCGCCGGGATGACCGGCTGGTCCGCCTTGGGCATCTCGCTGATCCCGTGGCGCATGATGAGCAGAACGTGCAGCCCGACGCCGGCGAAAATGAAAGCGGGAAAAATAAACACGTGCAGCACGAAAAACCGGGTGAGGGTCGCGCCGCCGATGTTCTCGCCCGCGAGGATGGCGTGGGCGATGAGCGGGCCGACCAGCGGCACCCGTGCGGCCTGCTCGGCGCCGACCACCGCCGACCAGACGCCGTTGGCGTCCCAGCGCAGGAGCTGCCCGGTGAACCCCATGGCGAGCGTGAACAGCAACAGGACTACCCCGCTCATCCAGTTCATCTCGCGCGGGTACTTATAGGCGCCGTGAAGGTAGACCTGCGCCATGTGCATGACCGCGATCAGCACCATCGCCGAGGCGCCGAAGAAGTGCATTCCGCGCAGGACGCTGCCGAGCGGCGCCTGCTCGGTAATGTATCGGAGGCTTTGAAACGCCTCCCCGCCGGACGGGACGTACGCCAGCGCCAGCCCGATCCCGGTGACCACCTGCATCATGAAGCAGCAGAGCGCCGCGCTGCCAAAGACGTACCACCAGCGCGCATCCCGCGGGACGACGTGTCTCATGAGCGGACCGACGATCTGGGACGCGCCGGTCCGGTCGTCAATGAATCGCCATGCGGCGGCAAGAGTGGATTTGAACATGGCCGCGCACCTCGGAGCGCTAGGACTTGAAGGTGGTCAGGGGAATCGGGCTGGTCTCAATTTCAACTTGCCCGTCGTTGACCCGCACGGCGTAGCGGGCCAGCGGTTCAGGGGGCGGGCCGGCGGCGACCGAGCCGTCCTCGTAGTAGACCCCGCCGTGGCACGGACACATGAAGAGTTTGGCGCCGTCCACCCAGCGAACCGGGCAGCCCAGGTGGCGACAGTTGATGCTGAAGGCGATGAATTCGCTGTCGCCGACGCGCCGGAGCCACGCCGCCGTCTTGGCGGTAATGCCGGACCAGGGGAGGGGCGAGGGGTCGGTGAAATCGACCTTCACCGTCTGCCCGATGCGGAACGACTCGAGGCTTCCCACCGGCCGCCACCGTGAGGGCGCGGGCCGCACGAGGGGGGCGAGGACGAAGCCGAGCACCGGCAGACCGGCCAGGGCGCAGATGGCGCTCCCGGCCGCGACCGTGATGCGAACGAACAGGCGACGCCGGGAAAGTTCGGCCTGCTCGCACGGGGAGCCATTCACAGGAGTTTTGGCTTTCGTGTCCATGCTAGTTTCTCCAACCTTGCGCGACGTCGCGGATCCACATCCACAGCGCCCACGCAAAGACGGCAAATCCACCGGCCGACATGACCGGCGACGTCGCCAGTCCCCAGAAAAGCATCATGATGCCCAGCGCCAGGAGGAACGGAGCGTAGGTCGGCTCCGGCGCCTTCCGCGGCGGAGGTTCGGCCCATTCGAGGGTGCGTTCGCTCGGGGCGTCGAATTCCATATCCGTCACTCCGTTCCTGAAGAAGTTCACGCAGTGCGGGTCTGCTCCGGGACTTGGTACCAGGAACTGAGGGTCGCCAGTATGGCTCCCAGGTAGACCATGCACGCCGGCACCCACATCAAAAGGCCACCGACCTGCTGGTCGATGCGGTGCGTCAAACCCCACTGCTCGCGTATCAGGCTCAACAACGCGCTGGAGCCAACCGGCGCGCCGTAAAGCGGACATACCGACACAGGTGAAAACGTGATGTAGATGCCCAGCAGGCTGCATCCGACACAGCCGGAGAAAAGATACGCCGCCGCCAGGTGTGGCTGCATTCGGCGGGCAGCGCTCGGGGAGAAGATCGGCCACCAGAACGCCGCTCCGGCTGCGATCAATGAGACGATTTGAACGTCAAAGACCATCGGGCTGCGCATCGACGCGGTGCAGAAGGCGGGAATGTGCCAGAACCACATCGCGCCCACGCCCGCCGCCCAGCCGATAGCAATCGCACCCCGGGGCCGATGTCGTGGATGCACTGTGGTGACATGCTCTCTGGGAGATGGCCAGGCCAGTATCGCGCACAGCGGCACGATTAGCAGCAGCAACAGGTGCTGCGCCATGTGCGCACTGAACAGATAGCGACTGGCCAACACGGCCAGCGGTGAGGCCAGCGCAATCAGAAAGGCCGCCGCCGATGTCGTGAAGAACCCGATCTGTCGCGGCGAGGCGCGGCGCCGACGGGCGACGATCAGATACGCGCCGGTCGCGGCGAGGGTCATCCACCACGCCGGCGAACGCCAGTCCCAGAGCTGAGTGAAAACCTGAAGGTTCGTCATCATGCCAGCACCCGGAGGTAAATGACGCTGAAGACCACGATCCAGACGACGTCAACAAAGTGCCAGTAGTATCCAACCGCACCGAGCGTGTCGGACCGGCTGCTGGTTAAGTCGCCTCGTTTCCCGAGGACGAACATGATTGCGAGCACCACCAGTCCCGCGAGCACGTGCAGCCCGTGGAATCCCGTGACGGTAAAGAACGTGGAGCCGAACAGGCTGCTGCTGATCGTGACGCCGCGGTGGAGCAGCCCTGCGTACTCGGCCCCCTGGTTGATGAGAAACACCGTGCCGAGCCCCAGCGTGACGGCGAGCCACTTCAGGAACCGTTGCCGGTCCGAGCTCCGCAGCGCGCGTTCCGCCCGCCACAGCGTGACGCTGCTGGCCAGCAGCAGGAACGTAAACACCGCAGTTCGGCCCACCTCGAGCACTCGCCCGGCGGAACGTCCAACCGTCGTGCGATTGAAAACGATGTAAGCTGAGACCAGCAGGAGAAAGAACATCGCCTCGGAGACGATGAAACAGCCGGAAGCGAGCCTGGCAGCGCTGTGGGGCTTGCGCCGGTCTTCGGGCGTGCGGCTGGTTTTCCAGTCGGCCAGATCGGGATGATTCAAGTCCCACACCGGCCGGCGGCCCTTGACCAGCGGCACCCGCGTGAAGTTTTGTTCCGGCGGCGGCGAGGTGGTGGCCCATTCCAACGTGAAGGCATCCCATGGATTGTCGCCAACCACTTCACCGTTGCGCAGGGTGCGGATGACGTTCCAGAGGAACACGAGCACGCTAAGGCCCATGAAGAAGGCGCCGACCGTCGAGATCGCGTTGAGCGCGAACCAGCCGGGATGATCGCCGTAGGTGTACGTGCGCCGCGGCATCCCCATCAGTCCCAGGAAATGCTGCACGAAGAACGTGAGGTTGAAGCCGAGCACCATGAGCCAGAAAGTGATCCTGCCCAGCCGCTCGTCGAGCATCCGGCCGGTCATCTTGGGGAACCAGTAAAACCCGCCGGCGAACACGGCGAAAATCGTGCCTCCGAACAGCACGTAGTGGAAATGCGCGACGACGAAATACGTGTCGGTCAACTGCCAGTCGATCGGCGCGACGGCGAACATCACGCCGGTCAGCCCGCCGATCACGAACTGAATGAGGAACGCGATTGCGAAGCACATCGACGTGGTCAGGCGGATGGAGCCGCCCCAGAGCGTCGCGGTCCAGTTGAAGACTTTCAGTCCGGTTGGGATCGCGATCAGCAGGCTGCTGATTGCGAAGAAGATGTCGTACGCCGGCCCGAGGCCCACCGCGAACATGTGATGGGCCCAGACCCCCATGCTGAGGATGCCGATCGCCACCGTCGAGCCGGCGACCAACTCGTACCCATAGATCGGCTTGCGGGAGAAGACCGGGATCACCTCCGAGATCATGCCGAAGGCCGGCAGGGCGAGGATGTAGACTTCCGGATGGCCGAAAATCCAGAAGTAATGCTGCCAGAGGAGGCTGTTTCCCCCCCGGCTGGGCTCGAAGAATGCCGCTCCGAGCGTGCGGTCGATCAGCAGGAGCACCAGCGCGCTGTTGAGGGCGGGAATCGCCAGGATGATCAGGAATGACGTGATGAACATCATCCAGACGAACAGCGGCACCCGCTGGAGGCTCATTCCGGGCGCGCGGCAGACGATGATTGTGACGATCAGGTTGATCGCCGAGCTGACCGACCCGATTCCCAGCACGAGGAGCGCGATAAGCCAATAGTCGACCCCTTGTAGTGAGGAATACGCCCGTTCGCTCAGGGGCGCGTAATTGAACCACCCGGCGTTCGGGGCCGACCCGGTCAGGAAGCTGTAGTGCAGGAGGATCCCGCCGAGCGGCACGAGCCAGTAACCGAAGGCGTTCAGACGCGGGAACGCGACATCGGCCGCGCCGATCATCAGGGGAACCAAATAGTTGGCGAAGCCGATGAGGATCGGCATCCCGACCAGGAAGATCATCGTCGTGCCGTGCATCGTGAACAACTGGTTGAAGAAACTGGGCCCGATGAAGGTGTTGTTCGGCGTCGCGAGCTGGACGCGGATGGCCAGGGCCTCGGCCCCGCCGATCAGCAGGAACACGAGCGCGGTGCAGATGTAAAGGATGCCGATCTGCTTGTGGTCCACGGAACTGAACCACGCCAGCAGCGACGATTCGCCGATCGGCTCGCCTGCGGCAAGTTGAGGTTTGGCCAGTGAGCCGGTGGTCATCGCAGGCCCTCCAGGTAGGCGACCAGTTGAGTCACCTGGTCTTCGTTGAGACTGAAATTAGGCATCTGACAACCCGGCTTGAGCTGCTGCGGATTTCGCAGCCAGCGGGCGAGGTCCTGAGGCGTATTGGGGATCACGCCAGCGGCAAGCTGGCTACGCGCGGCGAGGTGGGTGAGGTCCGGGGCGGCGTTCGCCGCGGCGCTGGTGCCGCCGATCGCGTGACAGTTGGCGCACGTCTGCGCGAAAAAGAAGCTCCTGCCCGCCTGGGCGACCGCGCCCTCGGGCCCGGGCGCCGGCTGCACCTGTCGCGCAATCCAGGCTTCGTATTGCGCCGGCGCTTCCGCGACGACAATGAACCGCATCCAGGCGTGCTGGTCGCCACAAAATTCGGAGCAGGCGCCCTCGTACACCGCGGGGCGGTCGGCCTGAAGCCACACGAAGTTGTGGCGACCGGGAATCATGTCCATCTTCGGCCCGAGCTGGGGGACCCAGAACGAATGGATCACGTCCGCCGATTCCACCCGCACGCGAAGCTTGCGGCCGACCGGCACGTGGATCTCGTTGGCCGTCACGGCCCCCGAAGCCGGATACCGGACTTCCCACCACCATTGGTGGCCGACGACGACAAGGTCGGCGTCACCGGCTTCGGAAACTTGCGACGTAGGCATGGCGATGATCGACAGGATCAACTTCGCGGAGATCACGCTGAACGCGAGGACGATCAGCCCGGGCGTGATGGCCCAGACGACCTCCGACCGGTGGCTGCCGAAGTCCTGTCTTGGGATGTCCGTCCCAGCGCTCCGGAACCGAACCAGCGACGTGACGATGAGCGTTACCACGACGACCAGAATTGCCAGACAGATCAGGAGGACGACCATGAACAGGTGACGGATGGTTACCGCGTTCGGAGACGCCGGGTCGAGCACGGGCACCGACGACGCCGCCAGCAGCGCGTCGAGTCGCAAGGAACAACAGAGTGGGGTTGGCATCATCGAGTTCCTGCCGTGCGTGCGGCGTGCTGGCCGCGTTCCGCAAGGGCCGGGGGATTGTGCATCGACCGGCCGAGCTGGAGCCAAGACATTCGCCACATGGTTGGAAATCCCAACACGTGTTCCGTGCGACAACCGCTTCCGCGCGCTGTGACCTTCTGGCCACGAACCGTTCCTCAAGGCGGGCAAAGAGCAAGGGCCGGGCCGCTCCCTCGGATAAAATCCCCGGACGGTGCGCCGCTAACGCGTTTCGAAGGGAAACAGCACTGCCGGCTCGATGACTCGCGCAGCGGGTAGTCGGACCGGCCAACGAATGTGCCCAATTGCGCGGAAACTGGCCCAAATCCGGCGCACGAGCACCGCGATGGCGCCGGCCATTTCCACGCCGGTCGGCCCGGCGCCCACCAGCACGAACGTCAGGAGGTCCCGGTGGCGGCTCAGGTCTTCCTCGGCTTCGGCCTGCTCGAACGCGCCGAGGATCTTGTTGCGGATGGCCACCGCGTCGGCGAGGCCAACGATCACCACGTGGGGGATGCGTTCCGTCTTAGCCTGCTCACCATTCCGCCCATCAGAGGTACGCGTGCTCTCCGAGGGTTACTTCTGCTGCTATTAGCGTTGAAGCGAGCCAAATCCGACGAAGCGGGCCGGATTGTTGGGAACGCCAACAGCCACTCGTCCGCGGCAACGACGCCGCGAGCCTCTGAGCTGCAAAACAGGCCCCCTAGCGATCCGAGCCGAAAAGGCACATTTGCCCGCCCCTCTCAGGACGGCGGAAATGGGCCGTGGAGAGTGGACGGATGTCGCGGTTCAGGCCGTACTTTCGCGTGAAGACATCAAACGTCCGGGCGAGGTGTTCCGCGATCGGTCCTCGTCCACGGCGGCGGTTTGGATACGACGCTTCGTACAGTTTCCCGCCGCGGGATTGGCGGATGAGAGATTCGACTTTCCTCGCGCGATCCGAATGCACCGATCGCTTCAGCCAATCGAGAAACAAATCCTTGAGTTGATAAGGCAACCGGAGCAACACCCAGGCCGCTCGCCGGGCGCCGGCTTCCGCTGCCGCCTCCAGGATTCGCGGCAGTTCCACGTCCGTCAGACCGGGGATGATCGGCGCGACGTTGACCGACACCGGCACGCCCGCGGCCGTCAGTTCGCGGATTGCCCGCAGCCGCCCCGCGGGCGAAGACGCGCGCGGCTCCAACTGCCGGGCCAGCTCGCTATCCAGCGTCACCAGCGTGATCGTCACCCGCCCGGCGTTCATCCCGGCCAGGCGCGACCACAGGTCCGTATCGCGCAACACCAGGACGCTCTTGGTCATCGTCGTTACCGGCTGCCCGCAGTCGGCCAGCACTTCCAGGCACTGGCGCGCGATGCGCATCTTGTGCTCGATCGGTTGGTAGATATCGGTGATCGCCGACATCACAATCGGCTCCGGCTTCCAATTCGGTGATGCAAGTTCCTGCTGAAGCAGCCTGGGCGCATCGGGCTTGGCCATCAGCTTCGTCTCGAAATCCAGCCCGCAACTGAAGCCGAGGTATTCATGATAGGGCCGAGCGAAGCAGTAGATGCATCCGTGCTCGCAGCCGCGATACGGATTCAGCGTCCAGTCGAACGGCACGTCGGCCGTCCTGGAAACGTGGTTGATGATGCGCTGCGTGCGATCGAAAAACACCTGCCGCTCGACGCGGTTTGACGAGCCGTCTTCGTTTTGTCGTTCGATCCATTGCCGATCGAGCTCTTCACCCAGCACATGCAGCCGGACCGTTTCAAAGCGATTGCCCGGATTAATCCCGGCTCCGCGCCGATGCGCCGGGCCGTTGGGAAGTGCGTCGCGGTATGAGAGGTCATCCTCCACCATTCCTAACATTATGCGAACTGCACTCGAGGCCTGTCAACTTTTGTTGCGCGAATTGTTTGTTGCAAAAGCGACGACCACCGAGCAAGGAACGGGGTTCGCTCCACAGGTGGGAGGGGTCACTCCACAGCGCCTTGGTCACGGAGCAAGAAACGGGCCTGGCTTTCGCTCCCTTCGGGGAACAGCCGGGCATATCCCAATGGAGTGCATTCCAAGACTTCTTCGGGCCGCTCATAGTGGCCCGGCAGCTTCGCGCGGATCGACAGGTCCGCTCCGCGGTCCAGCAGGAGCCTGGCCGCCTCGACGTTGCCGTATTCGGCTGCCATGTGCAACAGCGTCGCGCCCTTGAGCGTGAGGCGTCGCGTACCCGTGGCGCCAAAGTCAAGTTCCGGGAATCGCCTGTGCACCAGAGAAGGGTCGGCGTGAAGGTGCTCCGCGAGTCGATCGAGCCGGCCACGGAGCAAGTCCAGCACGGCCGGCGCGTCATACATCGTGACGCCGCCGGCGTCGAGAAGGATGCCGATGCAGTTCGCAAGTTGCGGCGAGCGCGCGTATGAGCCGATCACGTAATCCAGTGCGGTGGGCGGTCAAGCTGTTACCTCGGAAAGAAGAGCGTCACACCCTCTTGACGTGCGGCTCGACCAGTCGCTTGACCGACGATTCGCCATGGGCTAACTTTCAAACTGGCTTCCAAGAGGGCAAGGCTTGGCCAGTGCGGGGGGGCACGGTCTGGCACTTCCAGTGAGGGCGTTCGGGGCGTGGTGGCCGGCACACCAACGGTGGAATGCAAAGATGTCGAGTTTTGGACGGGAAGTCTGCGTGATCGGCGGGGCCGGGCACGTCGGGCTGCCGCTGGCCATGACCTTCGCCGATGTCGGCTTGCGCACGGTCATTTATGACATTAATGGCAAGGGAGTGCAGGCGATCCGCCAGGGCATCATGCCGTTCATCGAGGACGGCGGCCCGGAGATGCTGCGGCGCGTGCTGGCAAGCGGACGGCTGGAAGCGGATGACACGCCGCAACGCCTGAGCGATTGCAAGTTCCTGGTGATGGTAGTCGGAACGCCGGTCGACGAGCACCTGAACCCCACTTTCGCCGGCATCCACCGGGCCTTGGACGGCTGCATCAGCCATCTGCGAAACGGCCAGATCCTGATCCTGCGCAGCACGGTCTATCCGGGGATCAGCCGCCACATCCAGAATCATCTTGCGTCCCAGGGCCTGGACATCCGCGTGGCCTTCTGCCCGGAGCGCGTCGCCCAGGGCCACAGCCTGCGGGAGTTCCGCGAGCTGCCGCAGATTATCAGCGCCTTCGACCCGGATACGCTGGGGCGCGTGCGGCAGCTCTTCGCGCCCTTTACCTCCTGCTTCGTCGAGATGAAGCCGATGGAGGCCGAGCTGTGCAAGCTGATGACCAACGCCTGGCGCTATTTGCAATTCGCCGCGGTCAACCAGTTTTACGTCATCGCCACCGAGCACGGACTTGACTTTTCCCGGATCCTGCACGGGTGCCGGTACAACTACCCCCGAATGGCGAGCATGCCGGGCCCGGGCCTGGCGGCGGGGCCCTGTCTGGTGAAGGACACGATGCAATTGGCCGCGTTCAGTCACAACCAGTTCGTCCTCGGCCATGCGGCGATGCTCATCAATGAGGGCCTGCCGGCCCATTTGGTCACCTTGGCACGGCGTCAAATCGACCTGTCCGGAGCAACCGCCGGCGTCTTAGGGATGGCCTTCAAGGGGGAGTCGGACGACCCGCGCGATTCGCTCAGTTATAAGCTCAAAAAACTTCTTTCGCTGGAATGCCGTCAGGTGCTCTGTACTGACCCCTACGTGCCCGACTCGCAACTGGTGCCGCTAGACACAGTCGTTGCTCAGTCGGATGTTCTGTTCATCGGCACGCCTCATAAGGCCTATCGTGACTTGGAAATCGCACCGGAAAAGCGTGTCATCGACGTGTGGGACTGGGTGAAGAAGCCGGCGGCCGCGTCTGGCAAGTGAGTCGAAACGCCATGATGATTCTAGTGACTGGTTCGGCGGGGTTCATCGCGGGATACCTCGTGCAGGAGCTGCTGGAGCAGGGCCATCGAGTCATCGGGGTGGATAACTTCTCCAAGTACGGGCCGGTTCAAAAGAGTTATCAGCATGACCCCAACTACACGTTCGTTGAGGGTGACGCGAAGAACAGCGGGTTGCTCACGGATCTCGCACAGGAGTGCGATCACTTCGTCGCCTGTGCGGCCAAAATCGGAGGGATCACATATTTTCATGAGTATGCTTACGACCTGATTGCCGAGAACGAGCGGATCATCGCCGCCAGCTTTGATGCGGCGATCGACGCCTTCCGGAAGGGCCGGCTTCAGAAGATCACCGTTCTCAGCAGCAGCATGGTGTTCGAGAATGCGACGAAGTTCCCAACGCCCGAGGGCCACGAACGCGAATGTCCCCCGCCCTCGAGCACCTACGGCTTCCAGAAGCTCGCCTGCGAGTATTTCAGCAAGGGGGCCTGGGAGCAGTACAAGCTCCCGTACACGATCTGCCGGCCGTTCAACTGCGTAGGGATCGGCGAGCGGCGGGCGCTGGGCGACCGCGACGTTCCCAGCGGCAACGTCAAGCTGGCCATGAGCCACGTCGTGCCGGACCTCGTGCAGAAGGTCTTGAAAGGTCAGGACCCGCTGCGCATTCTTGGCGCGGGAAATCAGGTGCGGTGTTACACGTATGGGGGCGATCTGGCCAAAGGGATCGCGACGGCGATTTTCCACCCGGCGGCGAAGAACGAAGACTTCAACCTGTCCACACCCGTGGCGACAAGCGTGCTGGAGCTGGCGGAGGTCATTTGGAAGAAAGTCCACGGCCCGAACAGGCCATTCCGCTACCTGTCCGATGCCCCGTACCCCTATGACGTGCAGAAGCGCATTCCCGATACAACCAAGGCCAAGCGCGTGCTCGCATTTGAGGCGAATACCAGTCTGAGTGCGATGGTCGACGAGGTGATTCCCTGGATTCGGAATGAAATCGGCCATGGCCGCGTGTGAGGGCCGATACTTTGACGGGGTAATCGCCGACAAAGGAGACTTCAACCCCTTTGCCGACCGCGGCTGGCGTACGCTGGGCCGGCGGTTCGAGCGAATGGTCCGCCCCGACCGGCCGCTGCGTCTTCTGGATGTCGGATGCGGCACCGGCCAGTCGCGCCAGCTCTACATCGCCCATGCAACGCTCTACGCCGCGATCGATCTATCGTATGAAGCGCTGTGCATTGCGCGCGGGCGATTCCCGCAGTCGTCCTGGGTGAAGGCCGACGCCTGTGTGCTTCCCTTCGCCGACGCAAGTTGGGATGTAGTGGCCTTCAGCAGCGTCCTGCATCACGTTCCTGACTACGTTCGGGCGCTGCGCGAGGCCTTTCGTGTTTCGCGCCCGGGCGGGTATGCCTTCGCCTTTGACCCGAATCTGCTGCACCCGGCAATGGCGCTGTTCCGCTGGCCGAAGAGCCCATTCTACCTATCGCAAGGAGTCAGCCCCAACGAGCGGCCGCTGCTTCCCGGAGAGTTGCGGCGGGCGTTCACTACCGCCGGGTTTGGCGATATCCGGCAGCGCTGCCAGTCGGACATTCCATACCGGGCTGTGGCGCCTCGACTGATCAATGCGTGCCTCGGGATCTACAACGTCGGCGATTGGTTGCTGGAGCACAGCGGGCTTGGCCGATGGCTTGGGACGTTTGTCGTCACGGCAGGCCGCAAGTCATTATGACCCGCTCCGCATCCAGCTTGCGGTATTCGATCGTGCTGCCGGTCTTCAACGAGGCCGACAATATCGGCCCATGGTGCCGCAAGGCCAAGGCGGAGTTGCCATCGGGGTACGAGGTGCTCGTGTGCCACGACTTTGATGGGGACAACACGCTGCCCGCGCTGGCAGCCCTGGCGGCAGCGGACAAGCCGCCGAAGGTCCGGCTGGTGCGCAACGATCTGGGCCGGGGGGTTCGGTACGCGATCGAGGCCGGAATGCGCGCAGCGGCGGCCCCGGTTGTGCTCGTGATGATGGCCGATCTGTCGGACGACTTTGCCAAGGTTCCGGAGATGGTGCGGCGGGCGGAGGCCGGCGCCGACGTCGTCTGCGCCAGCCGCTATATGCGCGGCGGCCGACAGATCGGGGGACCACTGCTCAAGGGGCTGATGAGCCGCATTGCCGGCATCACGCTTCACTGGTTCTCGGGGCTGCCGACGCATGACCCCACTAACAGCTTCAAGGCTTACCGCCAGGACTTTCTCCGTCGGACGCCCATCGAGAGCACCGCCGGCTTTTGCCTGGGAATCGAGTTAACGGTGAAAGCCTACTTCAGCGGCCGACGGGTGGAAGAGGTACCGGCCGTCTGGCACGATCGCACGGCCGGCGGCAGCCGGTTTCGCCTTTTCGCGTGGCTGCCCCTTTACTTGCACTGGTATTTCTGGGCGATTCGGCGGCAGTGGACCAAATGCAACAAATAGCCGTTTGGCGCATACATAAGTATAGATAAATGGCGAATTTAGTCGCGACATTTGCAGGGCGGCACATAACCCGCTAACATGGCTCAACTATGGCCATCCGAGCGAAAATGAGGCACCCCACATCAGGCCGCAGCGGAGCCGTCGCTGCCCGAAGCGCCGCGGCCAAGCGGAACCCTGTGGCCCGAATCCCGCGTATTGAGCGAAAAAGGCACTTTCCGCCGGCCAAACACGTATCCAGCGGCATCAATACGTATTCCAAGGCGCTGCGCTTCCTCGGATCGCTGAACGATTTTGAGCGCCTCCGGATCGTTCGCTACAACAGCCAGAACTTTGATTTAGAGCGCATGCGGACGTTGCTGAAGCGGCTCGGCAATCCGCAGGACCGGTTCAAGAGCGTCCACATCGCCGGAACCAAAGGCAAGGGAAGCACTTGCGCCATGATCGCGTCGATGCTTCAAGCCTGCGGATACCAGGTCGGACTCTATACCAGCCCGCACCTCATCGACGTGCGGGAACGAATCCAGGTCGATGGGCAGATGATCTCGCAGGCGGAGTTTGCCCGGCTGGTGAGGCTCGTCGAGCCCATCGTCGAACGAATGAAGCCGCGGCCGACATACTTCGATGTGCTGACTGCCATCGCGTTCAAGCATTTTGCCGAGCAGGACATCGAGATCGCCGTGGTAGAGACGGGCTTGGGTGGCCGGCTGGACAGCACCAACGTAATCAAGCCGGAAGTCACTGGCATCACCAGCATCAGCAAGGACCACATGGCCCAGCTCGGGTCGACAGTGGCGCGGATCGCCGAAGAGAAAGCTGGAATCTTCAAGTCCGGGGTGCCTGCGATCAGCGTTCAGCAGGATCCGGAGGCCGATGTCGTCCTCAAGCGCGTGGCCGAGAAGGTCGGGACGAGCCTGGACGTGACCGGGCAAACCATCGAGTTCAGTTTCCGGTTCGAATCGAGCCGGATGCAGGGACCGCATAACCGGGTCTGCCTCTCGACCCCGAACAGCAAGTTCGAGCACCTGGCCGTTCCACTGCTCGGCGAGCACCAGGCCATTAATTGCGGGCTGGCCCTGAGCGTGATCGACCGGCTCAAGGGCCGCGGGTTCGGCAAGATCAGCGACGCCAAGGCCATGGAAGGGTTGTCTCGGACGGCCCTGGCCGGCCGGATGGAGATGCTGAGCCAGACCCCGCGGGTCGTCGCCGACGGCGCCCACAACGCCGCGAGCCTCGATGCGATGCTGCGAGCCATCGGGCAGCACATTCCCTACGACTCGATGGTGATCATCTTCGGATGTTGCGCCGACAAGGACGTGCCCGGCATGCTGGAACGCATCGCGGCAGGCGCCGATAAGGTGATCTTCACTCGCGTGAACAACATCCGCTCGGCCGACCCCAGTGAATTGGCCGCTCGCTACACCGACCAGTATGGGAAAATGGCCCAGGTGGCCCCGACGCTCGACGACGCGCTGTCGATCGCCAACCGCGCCGTCACCAAGGAAGATCTGATCTGCATCACCGGCAGCTTCTACCTGGTCGGCGAAGCCAAGAAACTGTTCGCGGCCAAAGGTCCCGGCGCCTTTAGCGTTCGGCCGGGGGCAGTTTGATGCCGGCCTGAGTAGTGACGGCGCGCACCTGATCGAGCAATCCCCTGGCCCCCAGTTCCGTGCAGCCCAGCAAGGCGGCCAGCGCCTTGGTTCCCTCCGCCATTTGTCCGTGAACTACATACGCGACGGAAAGAGCCAACACGTCCTTATCCTGAAGCGCAAATACCAGCCGGCCGGGGGCACGCTGCTCGACCGTCAGGAGAATGTGCTTGGGCGCGGGCGGCGGAAAGACGATGCCGTGGTCCAGCAGCAGCCGCAGCACGGAGGGAACCCGCTGCATGGGAGCGGCGGGCGGCGGCGCTGCGGCGGGTTGAGCGGGGGGCTGCGCCGCGACAGGGGGGCGGGCGCCGTCGCGCGCAAGCTGCCGCACAATCTGTAGCACCTCCGCGGTCATCTCGAGGACTTGCCGGCCGTCCCCGGCTGCGAGGGGCGGGGCCGGAACCTGCCGCAAATACCCCTCCAGCTTCGGCCACCACAACCCGAACGACTCCTGAAGGTGCGCCGCCGGCAATGGCGACGCCAGCTCCGGGTGCCCATTCATCGCTTGAATCAGGCTGAGTGTCCCTTCGCGGTCGGCCTGGCGCGCAGCGAATCGGCGCAGCGGCCACGATATGTCGGACGGCCCAACGCCCAACAGCAACGGGCAGATGAACGCGGTCGGCAGCGAGCAAGCCAGCAGGCCGGCCTCGAAGTGAAGCCCAGGGTCATCCTTGTTCTCCGGGGTGAGGCACAAGACGGCCGCCCGTGCCTCCCTGACCACGGCCGAGGCGTCCCCGTGCTTACCCGCGGCGTCTTCCTCCGCCATCCAGGGGTCTACCGATTGAATCAGCTTTTTCATCCAATCCCGCAGCACTCCGGCCACGAACTGGCTTCGTTCGCCCGACCACCCGATAAACACCCGCATCTTGGCCTCCGATGGACGTCAGCGCGCACCGAACCCTCCAACCTATCGGCCATCCCGTCTCACCCGATAACAACGAAGGTAAGAGCCTCGAAGATTATTCGCGGCCCATCGGCTTGATCCTGATCTCCTTGAACTGCACCTCCATCACGAACCCGGCATGAAGTTGCAGGGCGAGCACGCCGTCCTTCAGCTCGCGCGGACTCTGGTCCGTCAGGTCGGTCATCAGGTGGCCGTTGATCGTGTACGTGATATGGTCCCCCTTGGCCACAACCACGGCGTCGTTCCAATCCTGCTCCTTGATCTGATTCTGAAGGTCAGCGCCCGATTCAGGCAGCTTCTCGCTCTCGCGCTTATTGTCGGCCGTCCAGAGGGTTTTCTCGCCGCGATTGCTCATGGTCCCGCGGCCGCCGGCGACGCCCGCCTCGTCATAGATCGACCCGTCGTACCCGCGTTTGGCGTCCATGTCGGCCTGATATCCGCCGACGCGAAACGTCCGGGGATCGAGGACCTTGGAACGGAACTGCACCCCCGAGTTCCCGTCGGCCGACGCGAATTTGTATTTGAAGTGCAGCTCGAAGTCGGAGAAGTTCCGCGGCTTGTAGACGAGAAATGTTTGCGGCGCGGGGTGCGATTTGCTCTCCTGGCCGGTGATCGCCCCTTCCTGCACCGACCAGAACCCTTCAAGCCCCTCCCAGCCGTCCAGCGTCTTTCCGTCGAACAGGCTGACGAAGCCTTCGGCGTCAGGCTTAGGAGAACCCGCGCCATTCGGAACGTCATCCCTGTCGGCGCCGACCAGGCACGTGGCCAAGCCCACCGCCAACATCATCTTCAGCCAAGCGCGACTTTTCATCTCGTCTCCTTCGAATCCGCCCATTCCAACACTGAATCTACAGCTTCGTACCTCCGGACGCGAGCGACGTTTTACCAAGGCTCCGCGTTGCAAGGTATGATAGCGGCTGAAGAGGCGTTGTGATCCCCTTTTCCGAGAATGACATTGCCGGCTTGGCCGATGCGCTGCGGACCGCGGGGTTTGCCCCGTCTCACGCGGCGCCCCTGCTGCGCAACTACTACGCCAACCATGGAGCGATCGATTTCTCTAAGCTCAATGTCGGACCGCGAGTCGAAGCATGGGTTTGCTCGCATTTCTCATTACGCCAATCCAATGTTCGTCTGCGCACTCGCAGCGCGGACGGCACGGTGAAATTGCCCGTCGGCTTTGCCGATGGCGGGGCGGTCGAGAGCGTTCTGATGCCCTCCTATCGGCCGGACCGGGCCGCGGGGTGCGTGTCGTCTCAGATCGGCTGCGCGATGGGATGCGACTTCTGCGCCAGCACGAAGGCAGGCCTCCAGCGCAACCTGAGTCCCGGCGAGATCGTCGATCAGTTCCTGCACCTCAAGGCCGAGGCGGCCGCGCTGGGCCGGCGGCTCAGGTCACTCGTCTTCATGGGCATGGGGGAGCCGATGCACAACCTGCCGAACGTCATCGCCGCGATCCGCCGCATCGCCGATCCGGCCATGGGCGCGCTCGGATGGCGCCAGATCACCGTTTCGACCGTCGGCATCGTGCCCGGCATCGACGCGCTGGCGGCGGCGGACCTCAACGTTCACCTCGCCCTGTCGCTGCACGCGCCCGACGACCTGACCCGCGCGCGCATCGTGCCGACCAATCGCCGCTATCCCGTGGCCGAGATCATGGCAGCCGCCCGGCGGTTCGCCGGCCGCTCGGGCCGCATTCCCACCATCGAGTATTGTCTGCTGGCGGGCGTGAACGACTCCGACGAACAGGCCCGGATACTGGCTTCGCTTCTCGGCGACTTCCGCGCCCATGTGAATATGATTCCATACAATTCGATCGGGCCGGGCTTGAGCGGGACGGTCTATCAACGACCGCCAATCGAGCGGATCGCCTGCTTCCTCGCGACATTGCGTCAGGCCGGCGTCGTCGCCCACGTCCGCGACACGCGCGGCGACGACGTCAGCGCCGCCTGCGGCCAACTGCGCGGCCATTCGGTTGCGGGCTGCCCCTAAAGATCACCGCGCCGGCGGCGGCTCCTCCGTCGTCTCCCAGCCGCCCCCCAGCGCCTTGTAGAGCGCCACCAGGTTGGTCAAAACCGTCTGATCGCTTTGCGCGAGCTGGTCCTCCGATATAAGCAGTGACTGCTCGGCGGTGAGGACATTCAGGAAATCGACCACGCCCGCCGTGTTAAGCTGCCTGGCCAGAGCGACGGCACGGCGGTTGGACTCCACCGCCTGCCGAAGCGAGCGGCGGCGCGCCTGCTCCTGATCGTATGCCACCAGCGCATCTTCCACGTCCGAGAGCGCCTGAAGCACCGTCTGCTGGTACTGGATCAGCGCCTCCTGCTGGCGGGCGTCCATGACGTGAATGTTGGCCCAGATCTGCCCGGCGTCGAAGATTCGCCAGCTCACCGTCGGACCGATCGAAAAGAACGTGCTGTCGCTGCGAAACAGCTTCTTGAAGTCGAGGCTCTCCAATCCCAGCGATCCGGTGAGGCTGAACTTGGGATACAGGGCGGAGGTGGCGACACCAATGTTGGCGGTGGCCGCGGCGAGCAGCCGCTCGGCTTGCCGCACGTCAGGCCGCCGCCGCAGCAGCTCCGACGGAAGCCCGGGAGGGACCGTGGGGGGGCCGGCGGGCAGCGCCGCGTCGCGCGACAGCTCCTCTTCCAACGCCGTCGGTCCCATGTCCAGCAGCACGCCCAGCCGGTGAATGGCCTGTTGGATCTGCGTCTGTATCGTCGGGATTTGCGATTCGGTGCTGGCGACCTGCGCCTCCTGGCGGGCCACGTCCAGGTCCGTGGCGATCCCGGCCTGAAAGCGCGACTGGATCAGGCCCAGTGTGTCTTGCTGAATGCCGACGTTGTTCCGCACGACTGCCAGCTCGTGCTGAAGGCCGCGGAGGGCGACGTAATTGCGAGCCACTTCCGACAGCAGCGTGACCAGCGCGTTTCGTCGCGCGTCGACTTGCGCTTCGAGCGTGTCCTGGGCGGCTTCGATGGCCCGGCGCGTGCCGCCGAACACGTCGATCTCCCACCCGGCGTCAAAGCCGGCCTGGTAAAGATTGGTTTCACCGACCGCGAACGCGAACGGGCTGGCGCTGCTGCTGCTCGTCCCGCCCGAACCACTGCCGGTCCCTGTTCCGCCCGTCCCTGTTCCGCCCGTCCCGGTTCCGGTAGTGCCGGAAGAAAAGGCATTCTTGCTGCTGCGGCTGCGCGCATACGATGCTGAGGAATTGAGCGTGGGAAACAATCCCGCCCGATTGAATTGCAGCTCCGCCCGCGCCTCGCGGACGCGCGCCTCAGCCAGGCGAACGTCGAGGTTGGACACGATCCCCTGATAAATCAGCCGGTTCAACGTCGGATCCCCGAATGTTTCCCACCACAGCCTCAGATCGACGGGAGCGGCGGCGGGTTGAGTGGCCGGCTGGGTCGCGGGTTGCGTCGTCGCAACCGGTTGCGTCGTGGCGCCGAACTCGCTGGGAACTTCCGCCTTTGGTGAATGGTAGTCCGGCCCCACCATGCACCCGCCGCCGGCTGTCATCAGGGAGATTGCGATCATCATCCTTCGGTTCATGCGCTTCCTTTCCCATTAGTTTGTGTGATTCGGTGAGCCACTCATCCCGCAAAGCGCGTCGTCGATTGGTTTGCCGATTGTAGGCTCTGTCTGAAAACCCAGCGGCCTCACGATGGGCGAAGCGCCGCGATGCCGGCCAGCGAGAAACGGGTGATGTGATCGGCCAGGTGCTCGATCTGCTCGGGAGAGTGCTTCACTTCCGGATAAAGCCGGCGGACCATCTCATGCGCATGACGGTAAAAGCAACACTGACCGGACACGCTCATCGCACAATCGCGCACCGCCCGATCGCTCGCGTCCGGCCCGAGCAGCTCGCGCATGATTCCCCCTAATCGCTGCGACATCGGCCGCACGGTTTCAACCAGGACCGAGTCGAACGCGGCGGTCGGCTCGCTCATCTCGCGGGCCATCAGCCGGCCATGCCAGGCCGGCGTCCCTTCCCCCAGCATCCGGAACAGCCACGATCGCACGAACGCCCGCAGCCGCTCCTTCGCCGGCGCCGAAGGCGGCAGGTTCCCGTCCGGCGGAAACCGCCGCAACGCCTCACCCAGCCAATGCCGCAGCACCGCCTGGTAGAGCTTTTCCTTGTCCCCAAAGTGATAGTTCACCGCCGCGATATTGGCCTCAGCCCGGCTACAAATGTCGCGAATCGTCGCCCCCCGAAACCCCTGCTCCGCGAACACTTCCCCCGCCGCCTCCAACAATCGCAGCCGCGTCTCCCGGTTGGTTGAATCCATGCGTCCCGGATTCTAGGCCCCGAAATAGGCGTTTCAAACAGGGGTTTGAGCCCTAAGAAAGGCACGAAGTCGGAGCGCAGCGCAGGTCCCGGTGCGCCGGGAGCACGAAAGTTGAGCGAAGCGAAGCTGAGCGAGCGCAGTCCCGATTCCATCGGGGTCACGACAGCGTCGGGAGACAGAGGGGCGAAGGAAGAAGCGGACAAGGGGACAAGGGGACAAGGGGACAAGCGGACAACTAACCACGGACAAATGACCAATGAGGAGGGATCGTCGCGGCCAGCGCGATCGCGCGTATAATGGCATCGCGCAAACCGGAGAGGCACTCATGCAGAATGTCTTGACGCAGCACATCGAGAAGACTCCGGGCGTCTGTGGCGGCCGGGCCCGAATTGCCGGGCATCGCATTCGCGTCATGGATATCGTGGCGTGGCACGAAATGCGCGGCTATTCGCCCGACGAAATCGTCGACATGTTCCCCGGCGTCACGCTGGCCGACGTATACGCCGCATTGGCCTACTACTTCGATCACCGCGAAGAGATTGAAGCCGAATTTCGCACCGGCGAGGAGTGGGCCCAGTGGGTGAAAACCAACATTCCGTCCAAGATCCCCGCCGAGTTCCGGGAGACGCCGGGTGAGTGAGGCGATCCGGTTCTACACCGACCAGCACTTTCCCGGCCCGGCAAGTCAGGGCCTGCGCCGCCATGGGATCGATCTGCTGACCACCTTGGAAGCGGGGCGCTGCGGCTTGCCCGATGCCGATCAACTGGCATTCGCCACGTCCCAGGAGCGGGTCATGGTGAGCTTCGATCCCGACTACCTGGTATTGCATCGGGCCGGCATTCAACACGCCGGCATCGCATGGTGCCCCGAGCGAAAATACGCCATTGGTGAACTGATCCAGGCCCTATTGCTCCTACACGGCGTTCTGGGGCGCGACGAAATGCGCAATCACGTCGAATATTTGTGACCAACGGCCCGGCGGGCGACGTCGCCGACGTACCGCGTCTTCCCTCGGGCCCCGCGTCCCCGTGTCTCCGCGTCCCCGTGTCCTCTCGTCCCCTCACGACGGCGCCGCCCGATCGCGCCATGGCCGCTTGCGGTCGAATGCGTGTCACGTAGGATACTGCCATTGCCTCATCCCGGAGGGTTGTCTCCCGCATGTCCGCCGTCGCGCCGCCTGAACAAGCCGAGCGTTTTGTCGAGAAGTGGCAAGACGCCGATCTCTCCGAGCGAGCGGCCAGCCACGAGCATTTCATCGACTTGTGCCGCCTCATCGGCCAGCCCACGCCCGCCGAGGCCGATCCGATCGGGCAGGATTACTGCTTCGAGAAGCCGGTCAAAGTCACGCTCTCGGCCTCC
>Ga0073928_10002558_pt1 | contig 30936 bp, 28 predicted proteins | sample PaiPotPPA55metaG_FD_76969 | JGI IMG/M metagenome (GOLD analysis project Ga0073928, IMG submission 76969) | Iron sulfur acid spring bacterial and archeal communities from Banff, Canada, to study Microbial Dark Matter (Phase II) - Paint Pots PPA... ...
TGAATAAAGGCTGCGAAAGAAGACCGCTCGTTGATTCCCCGGCGAGGACGCCAGGCCATCAGGCGGGCAACACGACTGCCAAAGTCTTTACGATAGCGTAATCCGCAAAGAATTGTCAACGATGTGTTCCTGCCGGAGCCGCAATGTAATGGTAAGGTAATCCTTGGAGGTATTCATGAGATTATTCCCCACAGTTCTCGCTGTATCTCTGACCCTTTCCTTGTCCGCTTTTGCGCAGCAGCACAATAACCATCAATCCGGAGGCCACACCGTAGGTGGCGGCTACATTCCTCCCCACGGTCCGGCGCCTTCGCACGGCACCATGGCTCGAGCTCCGGAGAAGGAAGCTGCGCCCCGCCAGGAAGCCGCCCCACACCAGGAAGCTGCGCCCCGCCAGGAAGCCCCCCCACACCAGGAAGCTGCACCACGAGCCTCCTATCGTGATCAACCCGGCCACCCGGAAGCGCCGCACGTTCACCACGACGGCCAATGGGTTGGACACGACGCCGGGCGGGATGACGCTCGCTACCACCTCGACCGCCCCTTCGAACATGGACGCTTCACCGGCGGCTTCGGACGTGGCCATGTCTGGCGTATTGGCGGAGGCGGTCCCAACCGCTTTTGGTTTAACGGCTTCTACTTCGGAGTTGCTCCCTTCGACCTCGGCTACGCAGGGGATTGGGACTGGAATAACGACCAGGTCGTAATCTACGATGACCCCGACCACCCGGGCTGGTATCTCGCATACAACGTGAGACTAGGCACCTACGTCCACGTGCAATACCTGGGCGGCCAGTAAATATATCGACTCGCTCTGTCATCCTGGGCGGAGCGTCTGTCATCCTGAGCGAAGCGAAGGACCTATGCACTTGCCTGAAGCACGACATGCATAGGTCCTTCAGCGCCAAAGAACGGCGCCTCAGGATGACATTGCGAGTTGGTCGTTAGTTACAGAAGAAGGGTCAGAACGCCCGACGCGAACTCACTCATACGCCAGCGCATCAATTGGATCTCTCTGCGCCGCCTTGAATGCCGGATACAGCGCCCCCGCCAACGCACCAACAATCGCAATCACCGTTGCCCGCAGCACCCATTCGTTACTCCAGAACAGCCGCAGCACGGGCTTCTCAAACATGATCACCCGGCGTGTCACCATGCTGATAACGATCCCCGCGATGATCCCCACAACAGCCAGCAACAAAGTTTCCCGCAGCACCACATTCACGATGTACCACTTCGAAGCGCCCAGCGATTTCAAAATCCCAATCTCTCGCGTTCGCTCCATCACCGCCGTGTACATCGACTGAAAAATCACCAAAAATCCCACCACCACGGCCACGCCAATTACGATCTTGATGGCCAGATCAAACCCCGGAAGGTTATCCGGCGTCATCATCGACAAATATTCCGGCATGGAGTGGACCGCATACTGTTCCATGCCAGGTTTTTTCTCGATCGCATTCTCCACCTCATTCGTTTTGCTGGGATCATCCAGCTTAACGTAGAAGACCGAAGTCTTGCCTTGATCGCCCAACAAATCTTGTATCGTCGCCAGCGGCAGAAACTTACGCCCCCCTTTTCCGTGTGGAACAATGCCGCAAATGCGGAAATTGTGGGCCAGAATCTCGATCTTGTCTCCAACTTTGTTGTGGTTCATGCCCGCGAAGTAATCGTCCACAATTGCGTCGTAGGGACCTTGGAACGGTCCGCCCGCGAGATACCGAAACTTTGGAGGAAGCTCGTCATAGCTCGCCAGATCGATGCCATAAATGATTTCTACGGGTTTTTGGCTGAATGCCCAGATCACTGGAACTGCCGCCACGACGTGTGGGACTTTACGAAGAACATCTCCGACCTTGACCGAGATCGGAGCGCCGGACATCCCTATCAAGCCCGACGATCCCGGCGGCATCACCATCAAGTCCGCTCCCACCCCCAGCTGGCTCTCTTTCGATCCGTTCAGCAATCCGTAAAACAGCGCCACCACCATCAGAATCATGACCACTTCAAGCGCAATCGCACTGGTAGCGATAAACGACCGCGTCGGTCGATGCACCAGATTGGCAACCACCATTTTATTCATCATGGTTTTTCATTATAGGAAAGCCGGTTCCCAAGAAAAAGCGGGTGGGGATTTTGACTCTACAGATGCTTGATTCCGTACTACTGCGGCCCCAACGGCGTAACCAAACTCGATTGCGGATGGTCCACATTCACCACCTCCGCGCCCGGCGGTTGCGCGAGCACGAACTGATCGTCCTTCAGCGGCTGGTTGATATCCACCTTCAGCATATTCAGCGTGATATCGAACTCCTCTTGCGGCCGATAGATCTCGATGCGCGAGGGAAAATTAAATCCATCATAGTCTTTGTACTCGGCATACTTCGCGTCGGTAGCGACTTTGCCGTCCTCGCTATAAATCAATTGCTGGTGCGGCTTCAGATCGGTGCGCCCGAAGATGATCTTGCGCCCCAGCTTCCACCCCTTGTCGTATTTCTTAATAATGGTCAGCATATAATCTTCCTGCAGGATGCGATGCCCCTTGGCATCATGCAGCGTCTCATAACCGTTCTCCAGCACCGCAATCTCGGACTCCGGATCAATGTGCCGGATCAACAGCGCCTCGTAAATATTCTGCGGGCGAATATTCTCCATCGGCTGGTCCGAACTCGGCGTCTGCACCTCGCTCTTGCCGATCACAAAGCGATTCTTCGGCGGAATCCACAGTTTGAACTCCTTGCCGTCGCTGACCATGTCAAACGCCGTGGTGCGCACGATCGGCATCAAACCAATCATGTGCAACTCGTCCGGCTTGCGAGCCAGGATATATCCGCGAATTTCCTTGTAATCGGTGTAATGCCCCTTCTTCACGCCACCGGACGACGAGTCGATATCGACCGTCGCCTTCAGCGAGTGGATGGACTCCGCCTGCTGGTTAATGCTGTCGATCAGCCCCTGCTGCGTGGATTCCTTGAGCGGGGCTTTCGAGTACTGTTCTTCCACCGGACGGGTGCGAAACACGCATCCCGTAGTGCAAAGCATTGCCAGAAACAAGGGGCCGGCCCAAAAGAACGCGTCACGTCTCATCAAGATATAAGAAGACCTCTAAACATTTGAGTATACCTCGTCGGAAAGGTTGCAGTAACAATGGGACTAAGTTATAGAACCAGCGACACTTTCCTGGTCGAGTTGCCTTATGGAGCGGCTTATGTGGAGCGGGCACTCCTGCCCGCTTTGCCGCCAACCTCCAATCCTGCCGGGCCAGAGCGTCCGCGCCACACTTTCATTAAGGCAAATCAAGCCCTTACTAAAGTAAAGCCCTCTCGAACATCGCCGGCTACGAGCGATTCCCCATCGTCTAAACTGTCATTATCGTGCGCAAAATTCTCTGGCTGATTTTGATTGCAATCCTCGGAACTGCCGGATGGTTAGCCTGGGCCGTTCTGCTGCCGGTCACGCCCTCCGCTCAGACCTTCGTGATGCTGCGTCCAGGATTTTCCACCTACCGCATCGCCGCCGAGCTCAAGGGCGCCGGAATCATCCGCAGCGAGAAAGCGTTCGTTCTATGGCACTACCTTCACCACCGGCGCTCCCTCAAAGCGGGAGAATATTCCTTCGATAAGCCGGCCAACATGCTCGACGTCCAGCGACGCCTCCGGCACGGCGACGTTTACGTCCACACCGTGGTCGTGCCCGAAGGATTCACCATGTTCGACATCGCCCACGCCATCGAAGCCGCCGGCCTCGGCCCTGCGTCGGATTTCCTGAAGGTAGCCCAATCCGACACCGCCCTGATTGCCGATATCGCTCCCGGCGCACGCTCGCTGGAAGGATATCTCTTCCCCGACACCTACGAATTTTCCCGCATGATGACCATGCACGAAATGGCATTAGCCATGGTCAAACAATTCCGCCAGGAGGCGCGCCAGATCGGATTGATTCAATCGCCGGAGGGTAAGTCGGCGGCGCCGACAACTTCACTTCATATTGAGGTTGAGGGCGGAACTGCCGTTCTTGATCCGAACCAAGCAGCAAGCAACCTCGAGCGCACCGTCACCATGGCCTCCATCATCGAAAAAGAAACAGCCGTCGCCGAAGAGCGCCCCATGGTCGCCAGCGTCTACTACAACCGCCTGGACAAGAATATCGCCCTCGACGCCGATCCCAGCATCATCTATGCAGAACTTCTGTCAGGAACCTATCAAGGTGCCTTGCATCATGCCGACATGCAATTCAACTCCCCCTACAACACCTACCGCCACCCCGGTCTACCCCCCGGCCCCATCGCCAACCCCGGACGCAGCGCCCTCGAAGCCGCCATGCACCCCGCCCAAAGCGACTATTACTACTTCGTAGCCGACGCCCAAGGCCACCACCGCTTCGCCCACACCATCGAAGAGCACAATAAAAATGTGGTGGCGTACCGGCAGGCCATGCGCGGACGGTAAACCGGCTTTTGGCTCCCGGCTTTCGGCCCCGGGCTTTCGGAAACCTTCTGAAAACTCAGGCAGCCGAAGCCGGACGAACCGCTCGCATCAATCCATTGAGCATCTGTCCAATGCTAGCGGTCTCCTTTCGCAAGTCATCGCAGTGTTCCGTCGCGGAATAGTCCAATTTCTCTGCAATCGCAAGTTGAGTTCAATCTCAAACCGTGAACCTCGGGAATGGCACAAGAACTGTATGAGCTCTTTGTCGGACGAACGGCCTTTGCCTTCCGCGATGTTGCTGGGAACGGAAACAGCAGCCCGCCGCATCTGGCTTGTCAATCCGTATCTCTCTTCTTTGGGAAAGGCCGCGGTGAGCCGATAAACTTGCACCGCAAGTTCCATTGCCGCTTGCCAAACCTCCAAATCCTTATAGGCGCCGCTCATGTGCAATCTCCGCACTTTTGCATTCAGACCATGAGATTGCCACCAAGGCTTCACTAAACGTTTGTGAAGAATGTCACAATGACTCAAAGAAAACTCACCCCGAGTTCATTCCCGGGACCAAACTCTCTGCTGGAAGCCCAAGGCCGGAGGCCGCCTTGTCCTATTCTGAACCGGAAGCCGAAAGCCGAAAGCCGGAAGCCGCTCCAGCCCGCTGTTCCATCCATCCTTGCAGGATCAGCACCGCTGCCATGCGATCCACGGCCTTCCCTCGCTTCTCGATCGACAACTCCGTCTCGCGAAGTAGCCGATTGGCTTCAGCCGACGTCAACCGTTCATCCCACAAATGCACTGGCAGCCGAAATCGCTTGCGCAAATCTTCTGCGAACGTTTGCATCTTGTCCGACTGGATCCCTTCAGCGCCGCTCATGCGCAAGGGAAGTCCGACCACAATCTCCCTCACGTCATACTCTTGAATCACCTTCTGCAACTGCTCAAAGTCGTATCGTTTATTTCTGCGTTGCAACGTCTCCAGCCCTTGCGCCGTAATCCCAAGCGGATCCGACACCGCCACCCCGATTCTTCGCGACCCAACATCGAGGCCAAGAATCCGCCCCATCGGCATCTCCCGCCTGTTCCCGTTTTGGGAGCGGCCGGTTTCTGCCTCGCCCGAGAGTGGGCTCTTCTGATCGGAATCCACGCGCCGATTATAGTCGCTCGCCTCAGCGTCGCGGGACCTCACTCGCGCTATTCAGCCTACCTCACTATCGCAGTTAAGCGTTTCCTTTCAATAACTTTAACAGGCATCCAGAGCCTGTCCCAATCCCGCCGACTTGCTTTCGGCTCGCCCGCAGAGTAGCATTAACTCAGGTCTTTTGACGCATTTCTCCCTCGACCTATCGCCTTTCCGGGTGCCTTACATGAGCGGTACGGACTTGAATTTCCACATCGGCGACAAGGTCGTCTATCCCAATCACGGTGTCGGCATCATTGAACAAATCAGCAGCCGTTCGGTCGGCGCGACCATCGAGAGGTTCTACCTTCTAAACATCAAAGCTAGCAGCCTCAAGGTAATGGTCCCTTGCCAGAATGCGGGCAGCGTAGGCCTGCGCCGCGTGGTTCGCAACGGCGAAATCCAAAAAGTGTTGGACTGTCTTTCGGTCAGCGAAAATGGAAGCAACGGCGACTGGAAAGACCGCTTCAAAGAAAACTCCGACCGCATGCGCACCGGTTCCCTGTTAGAAGTAGCCAGCGTCCTGAAGAGCCTGATCACCCTGCACCAGGCCAAGCCCCTGTCCTTCCGCGAGAAGAAAATGCTGGAGCGCGCCCGCTATCTCTTGGTCAGCGAATTGGCCATGGCCCGCAACTGCGAAGAGTCCAAGGTCGAGGAAATCCTCACCACTGCGCTGGCCAAGTGCAAGCTGCGCTTCCCCGAAGCCTCTGAACTCCAGGCGTAATTCCAAGAATCCCTGATCGAGAGACTGCGTCAAAACCGTGATCAATCCTGCCAATCCGCCCTCGAAGCGATCACCGGCGAAGTCCGGCGCCTCAACCCAAATGACCAACACGATGACACCACATTGCGGAGCAGCCCTGTAAAGCTTAGATGTTTGTTTCCTCTTGTGCCCCCCTGTGCGCTCTGTGGTTAAGTCTTTTCGATCCCTCCGCGAAGACGAAATCGCGATGCTCACCCACCGCAACTCCGAGCTCTCTCCAGCAACAAGTTCCGCTCCCGCACGTTGCGCGTGATGGCCGCAGCCCGCTCGAACTCCGCTCGGGCTTCCTCCATCCGTCCAAGCTTCCTGAGCAGATCACCTCGTACGCTGGGCAGCAGATGGTAGCTCCGCATGGCGGGATCGTTCTGCAGCGGATTCACTAACTCCAGCCCCGCCGCCGGACCCACAGCCATGCCGATCGCGACAGCACGGTTCAATTCCACAACCGGCGACGGCGCAACTTCCGCAAGTTCTCCATAGAGCGCCGCAATGCGCGCCCAATCGGTCTCCTCGCCCGTCCCGGCCCGCGCATGACAAGCCGCGATCGCCGCCTGAATCGCATACGGACCCCGCGTCCCACCAAGCTTCTCCGCCCGTTCCAGCGCCGCCAGCCCCCGGTTGATAAGCAATCGATCCCACTGCGCGCGATTTTGATCCAGCAGCAGGATTGGCTCCCCGGCCGGACCCACGCGGGCCTTGGCACGTGATGCCTGAATCTCCATCAACGCGACCAGCCCATGTACCTCGGCCTCATCCGGAACAAGCTCAGCAAGAATTCGCCCCAGGCGCAGCGCATCTTCACAAAGCGCAGGCCGCAGCCAGTCAGCTCCCGCGGTCGCCGAGTAACCTTCATTGAAAATTAAATAGATGACCTGCAGCACCGAAGACAACCGCGCCGTGAATTCAGCGCCGCGTGGCACCTCAAAGGGAACCTGAGCCTCGGTAAGAGTTCGCTTGGCGCGAACGATCCGCTGAGCAATCGTCGCTTCAGCCGCCAGATAAGCGCGCGCAATCTCGTCCGTAGTCAGCCCGCCCAGCAGCCGCAGCGTGAGAGCCACTCGCGCTTCAGTCGAGAGCACCGGATGGCATGCGATGAACACCAACCGCAGCAGATCGTCGCCGATGTTGTCATCCATGGCAGCCGCCAGATCCGGCACCGCCATCTCCCGCTGCGCCATCTCGCGGCCCAGAACTTCGTGCTTGCTCTCGATGAGAGTCCCGCGCCGCAGGAAATCAATCGCCCGATGTTTCGCGGTCGCCATCAGCCAGGCACCGGGGTTGTCCGGAATTCCCGACTCCGGCCACTGCTCAAGCGCCGCCACCAGCGCGTCCTGAGCCAGTTCTTCCGCGACCCCAAGATCGCGGACGATGCGAGTCAGCCCGGCAATCACCCGAGCCGACTCGATCTTCCAAACTGCTTCAATTGCGCGATGTGTCTCGGCGCGATGTGTCTCGGTAGCACCCACGCTACCGATCACATCACGTTCACGCCTTCAACGCAACCTCAGCCCGTTCATTGCTCTGGGGGCAGTCGTGTTCGCCGCCATGGGGCTCGTAAATCTGTCGCAACTCACACTCGCCCTCTCCGGCGATTTGAAGAAACTGCCTGGCCAGTTCGATCGCCTCTTCCTTGGAGTTCGCCTTCAGAATTGCGAATCCACCCACCACCTCTTTGGACTCGGTGAAGGGACCATCGGTCACGCTGATCTTGCTACTCGATCGCCGCACGCGCGCGCCCAGTGCCGTCGGCAGGCACCCTTCGGTCGCCAGCAGCCAGCCCGCCTTCATGCCCTCTTCAATCAGTTTGCCCATCGCTGCCATTTCCTGCTGGGTCGGGGGTGTATTCCGTTCAACCGTCTTGTAGATGCTCAAAAATCGCATTGCTCTCTCCTTTATTGATTTAGCTTGCGGGCCTGGGCCTCGTCCGCCTTGGCCCCGTCTCTATGAATGCGTCGAATCGGGATTCGCAGATTCGACACCCAAAATTCAAACCGCGCTTATTTTTTCGCAGCAAGTTCCTTGCGCAACCGCTCCCCCCGCTCCTTCGCCTCAGGAGTAAGATTCTCCGCGAAATCACTCACCTCAAATACCTGACGAATCTCCACCTCAGTCCCCCCGTCGAACGGAGCCCGCTTCAACCACTCCACCGCCTCATCCATCGACCGCACCTGCCACATCCAATACCCGGCGATGAGCTCTTTCGTCTCTGTGAAAGGCCCGTCGATAACCGTGCGCTTCTCACCCGAAAACTTAACCCGCTTGCCTTTCGAACTAGCCTGCAGCCCGTCACCCGCCAACATCACTCCGGCTTTCACCAACTGCTCGTTGTACTTCCCCATCTTGGTAAGAATCTCCGCGCCAGGAAGAACGCCGGCCTCTGACTCCTTGCTCGCCTTTACGATAACCATGACTCTCATATTGATATCTCCTGTTCTTAGGTTTTGAGCGGGCGTCACCAATTCAAATCCCGCCTCTATTTATACGTCGAATGAAGAACGCGAGGATCGACACGCGAGAAGCTCTATTTTGGCCGAAGCCGAGTTCAGAGTGGTAATTCAAAACAGCCCATCGGAAGCCGGAAGCCTGAAGCCGGGTTTATAATGTCCAAAGCCTGGCCGGGACTCCTTGTTGATCAATCATGACTGATGCAATCAAACGAAAACTGCAGGAAGAAATCAACGCGCTCGAACACGAGCTGATCCACGAGCTTCCGAAAGAAATCAAAAAAGCAGCCGCCCTCGGCGACCTGAGCGAGAACGCCGAATACCACATGGCCAAGCAGCGCCAGGAGTTCGTCAAAGCGCGCGTCCGCCAACTCGGCAAGCGCCTCGCCGATCTCTCCATGGTCAACATGAACAACATCCCCCACGACAAAGTGGGACTAGGTTCCACCGTCAAAGTTTTCGACAGCACCAAGAACGAAGAGATGCAATACAAGCTGGTCACCAGCGAAGAATCCGACGTAGCCACCGGAAAAATTTCCACGACCTCGCCCATCGGACGCTGTTTGCTCAACAAAAAAGTGGGCGACACCGTAATCGTGGTCAGCCCCAACGGCAAGCGCGAACTCGAGATTCTAACCCTGAGCACCATCCACGACGAGATCGAACCGGAGAAGGCAGGCGCGTAAAATGGCCCCCTCCTGGACTAGCGCCTTCGGCCGCGCCTGCGGAGTCCTGCTCGACACCATCGTCCGCTGGCTCGCCCTCTCCCGCATCAACCCCAACGTCCTCACCTTCATGGGACTCGTCGTCAACACCTGGGCCGCCATCCTCTTCGGCTCCGCCAACGCCTCCAACCAGAAACGCGTGTTCATCTACGCCGGCCTGGTCATCATCTTCTCCGGCTTCTTCGATCTGGTGGACGGCCAGGTCGCACGCGCCACCAACCGCGTCACCCGCTTCGGAGCCTTCTTCGACTCGGTCGTCGACCGCTACAGCGACGCCTCCCAATTCCTCGGCCTGCTGGTTTTCTACGCCCGCGGCGGACGTTTTTTCTATGTAGTCCTGACCGCCTTCGTCATGATCAGCGCCATCATGGTTAGCTATACCCGCGCCCGCGCCGAAAGCCTGATCGGCTCCTGCCGCGTCGGCTTCATGGAACGCCCCGAACGCCTCGTCCTCGTAATCTTGGGGGCCCTCTTCAACCGTATGGCCCCCGTCCTCTGGGTCATCGCCGTCCTCAGCACCATCACCGTAATCCACCGCATGCGCTACACCTGGACCAGAACCCAAGACGCCCCAACCACCGTAAAGGCCGGCCAAGCCGCGTAGAAACACTGGGAAGAGCACGACTTCAGTCGTGCCGACAAGCATTCGCCAGAAATAACCTTGTCATTGCGGGCGATGCGAGCAATCTCGGTCTCTCCCCCAGTGTAGGGTTGGCCCATCCTAATCTCGCCGCATTTTGGCGAGATTAGGATGGGGATTCTTACTCTCAGAAATCCGACTGTCCGCAATCGCCCGCGCGAGCATAAACTGCAGGAAACTAAAAAATATATTTCGGACAACGTCTATGCTCAAAATCGCAGCCATAATCTTCTTCCTGTTTCTGATCCCCCCGCTCCTCCTCCGCTTCCGCCCCCGCTGGGTCGCCGCCTTCAACCTAAAGGTAACCAACCGCATCACCGCTCCATTCGTGACTTGGCTTCCCGGGTTCGGCGTCATCACCCACGTCGGACGCAAGTCTGGCCGCGTCTTCCACACTCCCGTCAACGTCTTCCCCACTCCCGAAGGATTCCTCATCGCCCTCACCTACGGCCCCAACAGCCACTGGGTCCAAAACGTCCTGGCCGCCGGCGCCGCCGAACTAGAAACCCGCCGCACAAAATATCACCTAACCGCGCCCCAGGTCGTCCATGACCCCACCCGGCACCGCTTTCCCCGCATCGTCCGAATCGCCCTCCGAATCATCGGCGCAACCGACTTCCTGAAAGTTTCCAGCAGCCAAATAAAGTAGCGCATGGGGAGTCGGAGATTGTTTTGTCATTCCGAGCAAAGCGTGGAATCTGCTGTCCGTCGCCATTAGCTGCGCCCGGGAGGTAACAAGCAGCGCCACGGACTCCGGCAGTGACGTGAAAGAGCGGCGCTTAAGCGCCGCGTCAGTCAGTAAGAAAGATTCCCGCGCTTTAGCGCCCGTGGCATCCGACGCGGAATCCTCCGCAACCCAACTCCCTCGTATTCCCTTCGCTACCGCAACTCCTTGTCATCCTGAGGCAGCGGAGTCTTCGGCGAAGCCGAGGACTCCCAATGAAGGATCTATACAACTTGCAGGCAGCGCCGCTGCTGCAGACAAATCCATAGGTCTTTCGGCCCGCAAAGATCGCGGGCCTCAGGATGACAAGGTGTATTTAGGGCATTCGTTGCAGCGGGCCAATGCTGGACCGAAAACCACGTCAACTCTGAAAGCAGTTCCATCGCCCATTTCCACTTGTCAACCCCCCACGAAATATTCCTAACTCCTACTCCCCCAGTCTGATGCCATCCGCGATCCACAGCCCGCACCGCCAACGGATGTTAAAATGAGTGTTCAGTGTTTAGCCGCAAGCAGTACGAGCTATGCGTCTCACAGATAGAAAAGCCAGCCTCACGCATCAAAGCTAACTCCTTATTCCTCAATATTTTACCTATAAGTCCTGTGCTCTCAAGATTTTGCCCCGATCCTCCCATACCCGCGTCCCGTAACTCCGCAGAAGCAAAGATTTTAGCTTCCGGGAATCAAAAAAATAATCAGTATGGATATCCCGTCCGGTCGGCCCGACGCGCCCAACCCGTCCCTGCTAGACTATGCGGTCGCACCACCAATTCTAAGGACACTTCTTGCCGACTGATCCGGTTCTTGTCATTCACGGCGGCGCCTGGGCCATGCCCGACGACATGGTCGACGCCCACATCCGCGGCGTCAATAACGCTCTGGCTGCGGGATGGCGCGTTCTCGAGCGCGGTGGCTCATCGCTCGATGCCGTCGAGGAAGCCGTCGTCATCCTGGAAGACGACGAGACCTTCGACGCCGGCCGTGGAAGCTTTCTAAATCGTGATGGAAAAGTGCAACTCGACGCCCTCATCATGGACGGCGCAACGCTCCGCGCCGGAGGCGTCGGCTGCGTCGAACGCCTGCGCAATCCCGTGCGTGCCGCGAGAAAAGTTTTGAGCGAGAGCCCACACGTTTATTTTGTGGGAGAAGGCGCAGAAAAGTTCGCCGCCGAACACGGCATCGCGCTCTGCGACAACAAAGATTTAATCATTCCGCGCGAAGTCGCACGCCTGCGCGAGTATCAGGCCGGTGCCGCGAGAAAAACAGAGAATTCGTCGCCGGACGGCAACGATTTATTCGCGCCGGTGTCCGACGATATGACGATTTCCCACGACACCGTCGGCGCCGTCGCCCTCGACCGCGACGGCAATATCGCCGCCGCAACTTCGACCGGCGGAACGCTGAACAAAGCTCCCGGACGCCTCGGCGATTCGTCTCTGATCGGTTGCGGCTGCTACGCCAACAACGAGAGCGCGGCAGTTTCCACCACCGGATGGGGCGAGCCCATCATGAAGCTGGTGCTCGCCAAGTGGACCGCCGATCGTATCGCGTCCGGCAATCTGCCCGAGTGGTCCGCGCAGGAAGCGATGAACTATCTCAAGCAGCGCCTAAACGGCCACGGCGGAATCATTGTACTCAATCCCGAAGGCCACATCGGCATCGCCCACAACACGCCGCGCATGGCCTGGGCATACAAAACAATTCACAAAGAAGAGGCGGGAATTGAACGCAGCCTACCGTAAACGGGTGCCCCATTTCTCGCAGCCTTTGCGAGAAGTGGGGCTTTTGACGTTATGCAGATCGTCTAAGTCGTACTTAAAGCCAGCCTTTAGTCCGAGCAATCCGCGCTGCTTCCACGCGATTGCTGGCCCCCAGCTTACTGATGGCTTCGGAAAGATAATTTCGTACCGTGCCGTCGGAGAGGCCCAACTCACCGGCGATATCTCCGCTGGCCATGCCTTCTCCGGCCAATCTCAGCACCTGACGTTCGCGATCGGTAAGCGGATCCATCTCGCCCCACGCCTCAGTGGCGAGTTCGGGATGAATGACTCGCAAGCCTTGATGCACGCGGCGCACGGCGTCGGCGAGTTCTTCGGCGCGCATATCCTTCAGCAGATATCCCGAAGCTCCAGCTTCCAGCGCGCGACGCAGATATCCCGAACGCGCAAACGTTGTGACGATGACCACGCGTGTCCCGGTTCGCCGGCGCTTCAGTTCCGCGGCCACATCGAGGCCGCTCAGGTGCGGCATTTCAATGTCGGTGATAAAAACGTCAGGCTTGTGCGCGAGCACGGCTTCCAGCGCTTCTCTTCCGTTGCGCGCCTGGCCAACTACGGAAATGTCGCCTTCGATTTCGAGCAGCGCGGCGAGCGCGCCAAGCACCATCCCCTGATCTTCGGCCAGAACTACGCGGATGGTTTTGCGGCTTTCTTTTGCTTCGCGTGCGGTTTCTCTGGCTGAGGGATTCAAGTCGGCAAGCCTTCGCGCTTCGGTGCGACTTCTTTAAGAGGCAGCGTTATCGTGAGCGTAGTCCCAGCATCGGTGCTGCGATCCAGGGTGCCTCCGAGCATTTCGACGCGCTCGCGCATCCCGCGCAATCCATTGCCCTCGCCGCTAGAAGTTCCACACCCGTCGTCATGAATCTCCAGACGGCAAGAACCATTTTGTTGCTCCAAGCGCATGCGGCACGTGCGGGCTTGCGCGTGGCGCACAACGTTGGTCACGGCCTCGCGCACGGCCAGCGACAGCACACTTTCCTGGACCGCGGGAAGTTTCATCGTGGTCGCAGCATCGCACTGGACGGTCAAGCCAGCGGTTTCCAGCGTGGTCTTGGCTTGCGCCAGTTCGGCCACCAATCCCTGCGAACGATATCCGCGAATCGCGTCGCGCACATCGGACAAGGCCTGCCGCGAAATTTGCTCGACCTCGCGGATTTCTTTTCCCGCACGTTCTGGATCGCGGTCGACCAATTTTCCGGCGAGTTCTGATTTCAGCGTAATCACCGAGAGCGTATGCCCGAGCACATCGTGCAAATCGCGCGCAATGCGCTCGCGCTCGGCGACTTTGGCCAGGTTCTCGATTTCTTCGTTGGCTTTGCGCAGCTTTCGGTTCATGCGGTTCCGCTCGGCAAAAAAAACGTTGCCCGCACCGATGAACACGGGAAAGACTGCCGCCCAGAAGAGTTCCCAAACGTTCAAGTGCAGAAACAATCCTTCGGTTGCGGCAACGGCCGAAATGGCGCCCAGGCCTGCGATGGCCCGCGCCTGCGTATCGACCATGAAGGGGACCATCGCTGCCGCGAAGATGAAGAACGTGCAGCCTCCCGCATTGAAGGGAAGGAAGAGGACGCCCAGCAGCACGATGCCACCAACGTGCACCAGCGCCCGAGGCCTCTCCAGCAGGAATATTCCCCAGTAGAGGACGAGAAATATCGCGGCCCCAAGGGCATCGAAAAACCATTGTTTGGAGCTGACGTGCTCCACGACCGGTTGGACGAAGAAAAAACCGAGATACAGCACCCAAAGCAGGGGACCCCATCCGTGATCCTTGTCCTTGAGAACCGATCGCAGCGGCCTAAGTTTAAACGCACTCGCGGTCGGCGAGCCTTCGTCGAGTTGTCGCGAACCAAGGTAAGGCATCGCTTCTATTTTCGACCTTCCGGGAAATTCCTGCCAGTTCCAAGCGTGAGCTTGGCTGAGTACCAAACCAACAGAGCCGCGGGTACCAGCAGACCCAGCCACTTCGATCCGCCGTAGAGAGCTGCCATTCCGAGGAAAATAAGGACAACCGTCCAGCCCATCGATTTTTTCGAATTTGCGCTCATATGTAGAAACCTCCTGAGGTTCGATGTTTCAAAGTTTCAAAGTTTCAGGGTTTCAAGGTTTCAAAATCGACGAAGTCAGAGTTTAGAGAATTTCAGCATTTCCTTTTGAAACCTTGAAACCCTGAAACTTTGAAACATTGCCTATCCATACATCTTTTCCTGATCGCGCTGGAAACCGATGCGGGCTACGCCCAGGCAAATCATGGTGAAGGCCAGCAGAACTTCCCAATGGGTCGCGTTCGATTCATGGCGGCCGGCTCCCACAATTCCCAGCGCCAGCTGCGACAGATGATAGGGAGGCAGCACGAGCGCGATCTGGCGCACGACTTTCGGCAGAAACATGAAGGGGACCCACAATCCGCTGCAGAATGACATAGGCAGATAAATGAGGTTGATGGTTGGTGGCGCGGAGTTCGGTCCGGCGAAATATCCGAGAGCCAATCCCATGGCGGAGAATGGCAGCGATCCGGCCACCAAGGTTCCCATGAGCTTAGCGAAATGAGCCAGCGGCATGCGGACGCCTCCCAGCGCCACTCCCAGCGTGAAGAGAGCAACGACGATGACGGCGCTGAAAATCATGCTGGTGATCACTTTGGCCGCGAAATATGCAAAAGGCGGCATGGGACTCGCCCGCTTTACTTGCAGCCATCCCAGCCCACGATCGGAAGCCAGGCCTGCAGCCGTGCCAAAGAGCGAAGCTCCCATGACACCGAATGTGCCGTAGGTTGCGATCAGATAAGTGGGAACGGTAGTGCCGCCAATGGCCTGTTTCGAATTCAGGACCAAGCCGAACAAGACGTAAAACATGATGGGAAAACTGAGCACGGATGCCGTGTACACGCGAAGACGAAGATTCTTCAAAAACTCATACTTCGCTTCCTTCAGATAAATCTTTGCCGTGTGACGGGGTGAAAGCTGAATTTGCGTGTTGCTCAATGCCATGGTTGGGGTACTCATTTGGATCCCTCCGAGCGTACAGCTCCGCTTAGTTGGAATGATTTCCTTTATTTGCTGTCGTGGGTCAATGCCAGAAACGCTTCTTCCAGGCCAGCGCTGGTGATTTCAAGGCCGGATAGTTGGGCATCGCGCGCCAGTAGTTGGCGAACGACCGGCTCGGCCTCGGCGGCATGCAGTTCGACGGCTTCGCGATCTTCTTTTACTTCGGTGACACCCGCAATCTGGCGCAGAGCGCTGACGCTCAGGCTCGTAATGCAGCGAATTCGCTTTCCGGCGGTTTTTGCCTTGATAACCGCCGGAGTTCCCTCGGCAATGATTTCGCCCTGATTGATGACGGCCACGCGGTCGGCCAGGGCGTCGGCTTCCTGCAAATAATGAGTCGTGAGCAGGACGGTTTTTCCGTGGCTGACCATCCTGCGAATTTCGTCCCACAACATGCGCCGCGCTTCCACGTCGAGACCGACTGTGGGTTCATCGAGAAAAAGCAGATCAGGATCACCGCAAATTGCCAGAGCGAAAAGCACACGCTGCTTTTGGCCTCCGGAGAGATCGCTAAACTTGCGGTCACTTAATTTATCGAGTCCGGCGGCAGCCAGCACGTCTGCACAGGGCATAGGTTTCTGGTAATAAGTGGAAAACAAGTCGATGTGCTCGCGGACGCGCAAGGTTTCCGGAACTCGCCCTACCTGCAACATGGCGCCGGTGCGCATCCGGTTTCCGGGATTGGTGGGGTCGCCGCCGAAAACGCAGACGCGTCCTGAATTCGGCTGCATCAATCCCAGCAGCAACTTCACGGCTGTGGTTTTGCCCGCTCCGTTCGGGCCGAGCAGAGCGACAACCTCTCCCGCGCGTACGCTGAAGTTAACGTTGCGAAGCGCCCGGACGCTACCGTAGTTCTTGTTTACGCCTTCGAGGCTGGCGACGATTACATCTGAATTCGAAATCCCGGAGTGTTGAGATTGCTCTAAGGTTGCGATCATCGGGTGGTTGCCTCCCACGCGTTTGGCGTGTTCCCGGGGAATTGGCTTTTTATTCGCGTCGAACACTTCCATCATCGGAGATGAAAAAAGAAGGCACCAGTGCCATCCATCACGCGCCATGCGTGACAAATGTCATCCCTCATTTCTTGCTTGTGGCATACGACGCAGGGACGATTGAGTGCTCCGGCAGGCTGAAAATGGCAAGGCTCAGTTTGGATTTGTTACGAATTCCGAACAATGACAAGAAATCCACAAGGCGAGACCGGGCGCTTAGTTGGTGTGGTTGGAGAAGGTGAAGCGGCGCTTCTTGGCGACTGACAAGGCTTGACGCATGTTCGGAATTCGTAACAACGCTGAGAGGGTGCAGAATTTTACACAAATCGACACTACGATGCATCGAGCTTTGATATGATTCCCACACTTTCTTTGCAGGTGGAACCGATGCTACACGTGGGAAAGAGCCTTCGCACGCTGCGCGAGAAACTCGGCCTCACCATGCGTGACGTCGAAAACTCAAGCGCGCGTGTTGCCGACAAGTACCGCAACGAAGAATTTTCCATTCCTCCGAGCCGCCTTTCCGATATCGAGACGAAAGGTATTTTACCCAGTATTTACCGCCTCTACACGCTTTCCGTGATTTACCGCCGCGACCTGCGCGAGTTGATGTCGTGGTACGGGGTTGACTTGAATAACATGGCCGCCGACCTGGGCCTGGTTTCTCCGCCCAAATCGCACGTTTCCGACGCTCTGGCGGGACTGTCCGCGGTACAGGTTCCGGTCCGTATGGATCCCGGCTTTGACGAACGCCGCACCACCAACCTGGGCCGGATGGTGGAACAATGGGGATTGGTGCCGATCGCATACCTCGCGCAATTCGCCAATACCGATTTCACGTACGGTTACGTAGGCACCCAGGATTTCACCATGTATCCCATCCTGCCTCCGGGGAGCTTCATCCAGGTCGACGAAGCCAAGGATAAAGTGGTAGAGGGGTCATGGCGTTCCGAATACGAACGCCCCATTTATTTTGTGGAAACCCGCGAGGGCCACACCTGTTGCTGGTGCAGCATGCGCAAAGAAGAACTCATTCTGCAACCGCATCCGCTGTCGCCGGTTCCGATTCGAATCCTGCGCCATCCGCAGGAAGCGGAGGTGCTCGGCCAGATCGTGGGAGTAGCTATGAAGTTGACCGAGTGGCACGCTCTCGATTCTTCTCCAGGCACGAAAGCGCCAGCAGCACTGAATTAAGATGAGTGGCGGCGGGGGATTCCGGGCGCTCGCCTGGCAGGAGTTCGTGAAAACGCTCGCGCATTTGTTCAATATAGGATCGCGCGGGCCCTCCGCTGCTACGGCTCGATTCATTCAAATCTTCGACCAGGGATTCCAGCGGCGCTTGTAAGACTCCGGCAACAATCTCGGTGTGAACCGTCTTCAGAGCGCGCTCGCAGGACTCTGGCCCGTGGACGAGTTCGATGCCCCAGTGTCTGTACCGCCCCTCCGCCCGTCGCAAGGAAGCCAGATAAGTCAGTTTGCCCAGCAGTCCCGAGACCGCGGCCAGCGTGGTTCCCTTCACATCCTGCAGTGCTGATTTCAAAGTCATCTTTGTTACGAATTCCGAACGGTTAATGGTCCTTCGATACGTTGCTCTTGGCGCCGCGGCTATGAAATTATCACGGTCCAACTCGCAGTCACAAGGAGAAAACAACCATGAAACGTGCCCTACTTGTTCTCGCAGCCGCAGCCCTGTTCCTCAACGCTCTTGTCATTCCAACGGTCGCGCACGCCGATGGCGGCGGCACCGGTGGAACCGACTGCGGAAAAACCTTGTGCAAACCGTAACTCTAAACCACAAAAGCAATAGTTTCGACGGCGCACGCGCCGATCTTACGAAGACGGAACAAGAATCACGAACGCGTTGCCTGCGGCAGCGGAGGGTTGTATAGTGCATCGGGATCATTATGCTGCTGGCGCACTCACTCCTTTGGCACTACCTTTGGGTTGCGCCTAACCTCTTGCTGCCGGTTCTAGCCGTTCTTCTTTGGAGATTTGGGACTGCCCGTCGCTTCCCGGCATTTTTCGCGTTCGCGGTACTCAGTTCCGTCGGTCAACTGGCCGTCTATGCGGCGGATGTGCTGCCATCGGTTTCTGCTACCACCTTCTGGCGCGTGGATTGGGGAGACTTATTGCTCGAGGGAGTGCTGAAGATCGCCTTAGTCGGAGAGATTTTCGCTCTGCTCTTTGGCTCGTATACATCTTTGGCACGGATGGGAAAAACTCTCATCCGCGGAGTTGGGATCGTTCTGGTCTTTGCAGCCGCTTTGGCGGCTGCGTATGCCCCAAGGAACGGATTCTTTGGAGTAGTCTCCGGCGCCTTCCTCCTGCAGCAAACCACGTATCTGATCGAGTGCGGCATCCTCGTATTCATTTTTCTATTTTCCGCTTATTTCCACCTCGCCTGGCCCAGGCAAGTTTTCGGGGTCGCCTTGGGCCTTAGCGTCTCAGCATGCGTGCATCTGGCGACTTGGGCTATGATCGAGAATGGCGGATTGCTGCACTCCACGCGCGTGATCCTCGATTTCGTCAACATGGCCACCTACCATTTATGTGTGCTGATTTGGTTCTATTACCTGCTCGTTCCCCACAAGGTCGTTGCGAAGTCTGCGGTTCCGCTGCCTGAGAACAATCTTGACGTATGGAATCGGGAACTGGAACGTCTGGTGCGCCCATGACAATTGCAATCATTCTCGTTGTTGCCGCTGCGCTGGCACTGATCTTTATCCTGAGGGTCACACTTTCCCGCAGCCTACAGATTTCCGCAGGCACTGGGTTCGCACAAATTGAGCCGATTGACGTGGAGGCCTTTCGCAATCTTGTCGATCCCGCGGAAGACGATTATCTGCGCCGCCGCCTGCCGGCTGCGGAGTTTCGGGCGGTTCGGCGAAAGCGACTGCGCGCCATGGCCGCCTACATTCAGGCAGCGAACAGAAACGCCAAGGTCCTGGTAAGCGTAGGTCAGGCCGCGTTGACTGAAGGCGATGCCCCTACCGCCGAGGCCGCGCGTCGACTTGTGGACAATGCGCTCTCGCTGCGCCGCAATGCCGCCATCGCGCTGGTAAGAATACACATTGCGCTGGCTTGGCCGAACTCAGGCCTGGCAGCGACACCTATCCTTCACACCTATGAAGAACTGAGTGGTTCCGCGATGCTGCTGGGCAGACTGCAGAATCCTGCAGCTCCGGTACGCATTTCAGCGGCGTTGTGATTCTTATCGGGTGGGCCACGACTTGCTCCCTTCTCTTCCGTTCGCTTGGAGTGTCCAGCAATTAGCCCGCGTTAACTCCGCGACGACTCTCTCCCGTTTCTGAGTTGTTTTCGCGCATCTTTCTGTTATAAAACCACGGGGATTCATTCGTCGCAGATCTTTTGTCGCAGATCTTTTCGTGAGTACATCGGCAATCTGTCGGGGGAATCGTTCCCGCCGTAGGCTCGCCTCCGCGAGTTAAGGGAGAACCTTATGATCCGCACCGCGAAAGCTGTCTCCTTGAGTTTTCTTTTTTTGTTTCTCTCTGCGCACACATTTGGTCAGGGCGGCGTCAACACTGGCGATCTGCGCGTTACCGTCAAGGATCCGACCGGGAACATGGTCGCCAATGCGACCGTGATGGCGCGTGATATCGCGAAAGGAGTGGAGCGCATTGCCACCGGGGACGGCCAGGGGGGATACAGCTTTCGCCTGCTGCCGCCGGGTTCCTACTCGGTGACCGTCGAGACCAAGGGCTTTACCAAGGTGGAAAATACGGGTGTCACGGTAACGGTGGGGGCATTGGTGGAGCTTCCGGTGACGCTCTCGGTGGCAGGAACTAATGAGGTTGTGGAAGTCAATTCGCAAGCGGAACTGGTGGAGACTTCGCGAAGTTCGACGACCGATACGATCGGCCAGCGGCGCATCGACAATCTTCCCATCAACGGCCGCAACTACATCAACTTTACGCTGACCGATTCGCAGGTGGTGCGCGACAACGCGCCCAACACGGGAGCCGCACCCACCTCCGGCCTGAACATGAGCGGGCAGCGCGCCCGCTCGAATCTGGTCAATGTCGACGGCGCTGATGCCACCGATAACTCCGTAAATGGCGTGCGCTCCACCGTATCGCAGGAAGCGGTGCAGGAATTCCAGATCATCACGAACAATTACGCGGCGGAGTACGGGCGGGCCGCCGGCGGTGTGGTCAACATCATTACGCGGTCTGGCTCGAACGAATTCCATGGCGATGTCTTCGGTTTCCTTCGCAACCGGAATTTCCAGGCCGTGAATCCCTTCAGCACGGTGCCCAATCCGGCCTATACGCGCGTGCAGGCTGGAGTAGCGTTTGGTGGACCGATCAAGAAAGACAAGACCTATTACTACTTCGCCTATGAAATCACGCGCCGGCATGAGACCGGATTTTCCAGCATTGGACAAGGAAATTTCGGATTGGTGCCGTTCGACACTACGCAGGTTGGCCTGCCTTTCGGGACGCTGCAACTGACCCCGGACCAGGTCGGATTCCTCACCAATCCAAATGTTCTCGCGTTGGAAGGAGCGAGTCCGGCGTTCGCGCAAGGCGTTGGCCAGTACGCCGTTCTGGCAGGCGCATCTTCCGGCCAATCCGTTCAAGGAGCGTGGCCGACTGGGCTGGTGCAAGGCTTAACCGGAGGATTGCTTTCAGGTTGGGCGGGTTTCCCGACCAGTTGCGCGCCGCCGGGGCCGTGCGCTCCCGTGCCCGGGTCCTACCAGACACTTGCGTCGCAGGAGGGAAATTTCCCGGTATTTGAAGGAACCAGTCTTTATTCGCTTCGTCTCGATCAGAACGTGGGAAACAGCCATCGCCTGACGTTTCGCGCCAATGTCAGCCCGAGCACGGTCACTGGCATTGAAGTCAGCGGGCAGGACCAACCGGTCGGGCAAAACGCTTACTCGCGCACTTCGCAACAAACGTATCGCGACGTTGCCGGAGTTTTTCAGGACACCTGGACGATCGGCAACAACAAGGTCAACGAATTTCGCTTTCAGTATGCCCGGCGTGGACTCTCCTATTTCTACAATACGAAAATTCCCGGCGGCTCCGACCCGGCAGTAAATATTCCGGGCTTCGCGTATTTCGGCCGCGAGCCGTATTCGTACATTCAACGCGTAGAGCAGCGCTATCAATTCACCGACAATTTCTCCTGGACCATTGGCCGCCACAATACGAAGTTTGGCGCGGACATCAATTATCTTCCGCTTACCGCGATTTTCACCGTGAACTACGGAGGCGTGTACGACTTCGGCAGCTTCAGTGCCTCTTCACTGGGGTTCACTTCGCCGATTCCTGACACTCCGTTCCCCGCTCTGTCGCCGGTACAGGCCTACGGCGCCGGCCTGCCTGGGGATTTCATTCAGGGCATTGGAAGTCCGAGCGATTCCTTCAAGAACATTCCGATCGGCGCGTTCTGGCAGGATTCATGGCGGGTCAATCCGCACGTGACCCTCAACTACGGGCTGCGCTATGACGTGGAAATTCCACCGAAATTCAGGCCACCCCAAGGACTCGCGCTTCCCGCTTACAAACTGCTGGGATTGCAGAAAGGAATTCAGACCGACACCAACAACATTCAGCCGCGGATTGGCCTGGCCTGGGACCCCAGCGGGGACGGCAAGACGGTGGTGAGAGCGTCATACGGAATTTTCTATGATCACCCGCTGCTCGGTCTCTATTTTCTCGGCGACGCTTCCGACGGTTCATCCAGCGGCCAGTTGGCGTTTGCGGGAACGTCGGTCTGCTCGGGGCCGGGCAGTCCGAGCAACCTGAACGCTATCACTATTTTTCAAGGTCTTCCGATCAACCAACCGAGTCCGGCAAATCCATGCGCGGCCACGCTGAACCCAGCCACTGCCAGCGCGCTGGGATATCTTCCCAATCAGCAGCAGTTTCAGGCGCTGAACTTTCCGCAATCCGTATTTCTGAATCAAAATTATCTGAACCCGTCGACTTTCCTGCCGCTCGGCTTTCAGCCCTTCGGCTATCCTCAGTCAAGAAACTTTGTGTACGCGTATTCGCAGCAGGCGAACGTCACTGTAGAACGCGATCTCGGCGGCGGATTTGCTCTCAGTCTCGGCTACAACTTCAATGGCGGCCGCCATCTGAATCGTCCCATCAATGCCAACACGATTCGCGGCGACTTAATGGTCGCCAACTTCAACGCCGCCCTTGCTGCCGGACAAACGCCGGCGAGCCCTTTCACCGTTGGCGGCGGAACTCTGCCTTGCGGCACCGGCGCGCTTGGTCCATGGGTTAGTTCCGCGCTGATGAATTTCTTCCGCCCGGGAGGCCTGAATCCTTCGATCGCGGGTGCGCTTCTCGCCGCGCCCGGCGGAGCCGGAATCCCGTGCGTGCAACTCGCCGAATCCATCGAGAGCGGTCTAGCCAGCCAAGGATTCAATGCAAACTGCGCTCCCACCGTTACCGGCGGCTTTACGGGTTGCGTCCCCTTCGGCGACATGGACGCCAACTACTCCAACGGCAGTTCGATTTATCATGGCTTCACTACCAACCTGCGCAAGCGCTTCAACCAACACTATGAATTTCTTGCGTCCTACACGTGGTCGCACGCTATTGATGACTCCACCGATCTGCAAGCCACGCTGACGCCGCAGGACAGCTTCTTCCCCGGCCTTGACCGCTCGACATCGCTGTTCGACCAGCGTCATCGCTTCGTGTTCAGCGGTGTCTATCAGACGGGCAAGCTTGGCGGCAGCGGCTTTGCCAGCAAAGTCTTCAGCTACTGGACCGTCGCTCCACTACTGGATATTGCTTCCGGCCGGCCTTTCAACATCATCACCGGCAACGGGGACAATCTGCAGCTGTCTTCGCTGACTGGGCGGCCTAATACCACGGTCGATCCGGCATGCGGCACGGTTTACAAATCCAAGTACTCTCCGACGGGCGTGCTGCAGGAGCCCTGCATCAACGGTTTCGTAGCGACTCTCACCACGCCGACCCTTCTGCAACTCGACGGCAATCTCGGGCGCAACGCGGGAACCACTCCCTGGACGGTCTTCGACGACATGCGGATTGCCAAACGCATCTACTTCGGCGAGCGCTTTAACGTGGACCTGATCGCCGACATGTTCAATATCGCCAACAAAATGAACGTGGCCGCAGTCAGCCCGCTATACAGCAATGCCGGACTGCCCACCGCCGCTTACGATCCACGTCAGTTCCAGTTCGCGATGAAGCTGAATTGGTGAATCAGACTTCGGACTTCGGACTTCGGACTTCGGACTTCAGACCTCGGACTTCCGATCCGGGACTCCGACCTCGCGCACGTAGGATTAAGGTTTGAGCTTCTGAGGGGTGCGACTAGTCGGGTTCGGGGACGATCACCTGTCCTTTTTTGGTGTCGTAGACATCGCCGACGACATGCAGGTTCTTATCAATCTTCACGGCTCGGCTTAGGGCGCGGCGAGCCGGGCGACCCGCAATCGTAATCCCTGCGAAGCGCAGGTCTTGAAAAAGTACGACGTAGCCTTCCTGCGGAGGTTGGAGCGTTTCAGTCTCGGTGATGGGATATTTGGCCCAGTCCAGGAATACGCGTCCGGTGTAGGATTTTTTTGCGGCGAGCGTGACGGGCGTTTCTTCCGGCTTGTAACGAAATTCCATGCTGCCTTCGGGATCGACTTCCGGTGCGAGGGAATCTACCGGCGCCAGGGCGAAGAATGCAGGGGTCTCGACGACTCCGTACCAGTGAAAGGGATCGATCCACTTGGGATAGGCGGAAGCGCGGATGGGATCGGCTCCGTTGTAGGTTCTGGCTTCGAGTGCGTTGACAGCGCGGCGGTGCTCGTAATCGCGCAAGCCCCACAGAAGAACGATTCCGGTAAGAGCGAGTGTGGCGGCGACACGTCCTCGCGGGGCGCGGCGGCGGGCTCCGATTTCCTTGTCAATAAGACCGAACAGCGCCGGAATGATCAATCCGAGAAGCAGCAAGGCGAAAATAATCGGCTCGAAGATGAAGACGATGTCCCAGGAATACCATTTCTCGGAAAAGGGCCAGAACGGGCGTACGCCGTAGTTGTTAGTGAAGTCGAGCAGGATGTGGCTGAGCCCGGCGAGGCATGCAAAGAAGTAGAGCAGGCCCCAACGTGGAGGCAGGTTTGGTTCTTTGATTTTGCGGCCGCGCACGCGCCAGACGAGATACACGACCCCGAGTACAACCAGAGCGTCGAGCAGAATGCCAAGAAACGAGTGAGTGAAGCCGCGATGATGGGCGAAGCCGAAGGCTGGACCGCGAATCCAACCGGCAATGACGTCCAGGTCGGGAGCTTCGGCGGCTAGCGTGAGCGTCAGCGTGGCCAGCGCGGTCTTTCGGTTGAGTCCGGCGCGTCCCATGCATGCGCCAGTCAGGAAGTGAGTGATGGGTTCCAAGGATTTGCAGGATTTTAATCTGGGACGAAGAAATTCGCCACTTGCGAAGGATTCAGCGTGGGGGCGCCAGCAGAGTTAGCGCATCCGGCACGACCGTGATTTCGGCGGGGAGCGTGCCGAGAAGTTCGCCGTCGGCCTCGACATAAATCTTGCGCTGCGGTTGCGCGGTGCTGGAGGGTGACAGGTATTGGCAAGAGACTCGCGTGCTATGCGAGAGATCGATGCCGGGGATTGTCCAGGGAAGGCGGAGCAGACCGCGGGTTACGTAGGCGAGATAGGCCAGGCGGCTGGCGGTACGGCAGAAGACCACGCGCATGTCGTCGCGATCGAGAGATGCACCTGGGGCGAGTTCTTGCAGGACTCCGCCGAAGTGGCGGATGCGGACGGCCATCAGTTCGGTGACTTCAGCATGGTGTGAGGTATCCGAGCCGGTGGGAGTGTGTTCCGCGGCGAAGCGCGTCATGGGATAGCTGAACCAGAGATTCCAGGCTTTCGCGTAGTAAGCGGCCATGCCCATGCGCTGCTTGGTCCCGGTGTGGAGCTTGTAGAAAAGGTGAGCGTCGACGCCGACCCCGGCGGCCACTGCGAAATAACGCGTGACAGGATTGCCCTGGAGATCCGGACAGCTGACGCGGCCGAGAGCGACGCGACGTGGTTCGGCCAGCAGGGAGGCCTTAGCCGCAGCCACCACCTTGAGGGGGAGACCAAGATCGTGCGCCAGCGCATTAGCGGTACCCATAGGCAGAATGGCCAGCGCGGTGGAAGAGTTGGCGAGGACTTGAAGGATGTTGTGGATGGTTCCGTCCCCACCGCAGGCAAAGATAGTGTCGCAACCGGAGTCGATCGCGCTCTGGGTTTCTTCCGTGGCGTGATAGGGAGACCGCGTGGGAATAAGATCGGCTTCAACGCTGGCCGCTCTTAGAACAGCGAGTGCTGACTCCAATTCGCGCGGGCGTTGCTTGCTGCCGCCGGAATCCGGGTTGTAGAGCAACGCGGCCTTGCGCATAGCGGGAATCAAATCTGGATTGTACCTGAGGAGAGAAATGCGCCGCCGCGACGAAGGGCATCGCAGCTCGACAGCCGAGGGCGGCTGTCTCTACATGAGCATCGCGGGGGCGAATAACTTGGCAAGCCGTTTGCTTTGGCATAAGCTGAGTGCGGTTATTGGGGCGTTTCCACGGCCGTTTCTCGATTGTTTGGGGCTCGACTTAAAAATTGACTTCAGGAGGATCGACCAGATGAAAATTCTGGCTCACGTGTTGTGCGGTGCTTTGCTCTGCCTGGGTGCGATGGCGCAGGATCATGCCGCGCATAAGCAGTCCCACTCGGTTGCGCTGGTTGCCGGGTTGGGCGATCTCCATCACCCTGTTTCCACCCATAATCCGGAGGCGCAGCAGTTTTTTGATCAGGGGCTGCGTTTTATATTTGCCTTCAATCATGATGAGGCGGCGCGATCGTTTGAGCATGCTGCGGAACTTGATCCGAAACTGGCGATGGCGTACTGGGGAGTCGCCGAGGCGGTAGGACCGAACTATAACGATCCGGCTGATCCGGAGCGATACAAGCGCGCGCATGATGCTGTGCAGAAGGCGGTCGATCTGTCGGCGGAAGCGTCGTCCAGCGAGCGGGCTTACATCCAAGCGATGGCGAAGCGGTTTCCGGCCGATCCGAATTCCGATTTGAAGAAGGCCGCCGAGGAATATCACGACGCCATGCGGAAAGTATCGGCCGAGTTTCCCGACGATCTAGAGGCGGCCACGCTTTTTGCTGAGTCCGGGATGAATTTGCATCCATGGGGATTGTGGCATCAGGATGGCACGCCTGAGGCCGGCACGGAAGAAATTGTCGCGACGCTGGAATCGGTGATGAAACGCGATCCCAACCATTTAGGCGCGATCCACTATTACATTCACTCGGTCGAGGCTTCGAACAATCCGGAGCGCGCGCTGGCAGGGGCGAACAAGCTCGCTGCGCTGGCCCCCGGCGCGGGGCATATCGTACATATGCCCGCGCATATTTACATTCGCACCGGCGACTACGAGGCGGCGGTCAAAACGAACGAGCGGGCAGCGGAAGTGGATCGCGCTTATCTCAAGGCGACTGGCGAGCAGGGCATCTACCCCATGATGTACTACAGTCACAACCTGCATTTCGTCGCCATGTGCGGCGCCATGAACGGCCGCTACGCGGAGGCCCGAAAGAATGCAGACCTGCTGGCGGCGAACGTGGGGCCGCATGTGAAAGAGATGCCGCCGCTCGAAGGTTTCATGACGATTCCCATGGCGGTGGAGGTTCGCTTCCATCATTGGAACGAGATTCTAAAGATGCCGGCGCCGGATCCGGCGATGAAGGCCACAACTGGCTTCTGGCATTTCTCGCGCGGGCTGGCGCTAGCCGGCACGGGCAAAGTGAGCGACGCCGAGGCGGAGTACAAAATCGTTTCTGACGCCCAGGCGGCGACTCCCCCGGACGAAATCTTCAATGCGCCCATCAATAACAAGACGAAAGACATTCTGGAAATTGCCAAGGACGTTTTGGGCGCAAAAATCGCGATGGCGAAGAAGGACACCAGTCAAGCGATCGCTATGCTGCGCGAAGCGGTCGCGATTCAGGACACGCTTAAGTATGGCGAACCGCCCGACTGGTTCTTTCCCGTACGGGAGTCGCTCGGCGGGGCGCTGCTGGTGAGCGGCGATGCGTCGGGCGCCGAGAAAGTCTTCCGCCAGGATCTCGACCGCAATCCGCGAAATCCGCGCTCGCTGTGGGGATTGCACCAGGCATTGCTCCAGCAGAAGCGCGACTACGACGCCGGTTTCGTGCAGAAACAGTTTGAGGCGTCCTGGAAGGGCGGCCCAGCGGCGTTGAAGCTCGATGATCTGGTGTAAGAAAAGCTTACGTCGGGACAGCCGCCCGGATGTCCCGACGCGATTTGTTTTGCCTATAATCTTCTGCGATGGCTGCCGCGAAAGACTCCGAAAAGAAGATTGAGGCGCTGCGCGAAAAGATTCGCCACCACGAATATCTCTATTACGTTCTCGATAATCCTGAGATCAGCGACGCGGAATTCGACAAGCTGATGCAGCAGTTGAAGGATCTGGAGAGCGAGCATCCGTCGCTCATCACTCCGGATTCGCCTACGCAGCGCGTGGGGGGCAAGCCGCGCGAGGGATTCGTCAAGGTGCGGCACTCCACGCCGATGCTGTCGCTCGACAATACTTACAGCGAAGAAGAGCTGCGAGATTGGGAACGGCGAGTGCATGAACTTACCGGGCGCAGCGAGGTGGATTACGTCTGCGAACTGAAGCTGGACGGCATGTCTCTGGCGCTGGTGTATGAAGATGGGCAACTGGCGCGGGGCGTGACCCGGGGTGATGGAAGCGTTGGGGAAGACGTTACGCTCAACGTACGTACGGTGCGCTCGGTGCCGTTGTCGATTCCGAAAGAGAGATTGAAGAAAGCAGGCATTCCGCCGGATTTCGAAGTGCGCGGAGAATTGCTGATGCCTACCGCGTCGTTCAAGAAAATCAATGAAGAACGCGAACGGAACGGGCTGTCAACGTTTGCCAACCCCCGCAACTTCACCGCCGGCACCGTTCGGCAGCTTGATTCCAATGTTACGGCCCAACGGCGGCTCGACTATTTCTGTTACATGCTGCTGGTCAACGGGCGGACTCATTTCGATCGGCATTCGAAGACGCTCGATGCACTCGATGCGGCCGGGTTCAAGGTCAATCAGGCGCGGAAGCTGGTGCATTCGATGGACGAAGTCTGGGCATTTATTCAGGAGTGGGAGGGAAAGCGCGAGTCGCTGCCATACGAGATTGACGGCATTGTGGTGAAGGTCGATCGCATCGCGCTGCAGGACGAACTGGGTTTCACTGGAAAAGCTCCGCGCTGGGCGATTGCTTACAAGTACGCGGCGCGCGCGGGAATTACGAAGCTATTGGGGGTGCGCTGGCAGGTCGGTCGCACGGGCAAACTCACCCCGGTCGCAGAGTTGGCCCCGGTTTCTATTGGTGGCACTACTGTTCGCAACGCGACGTTGCACAACATGGACGAGATCGAGCGCTTGGGCGTAAAGATCGACGATTGGGTACAAGTTGAGCGTGGCGGCGACGTTATTCCCAAAGTCGCGAAAGTTGATAAAGATCATCCGCGGGGAAACAAGGAGATTGAGGTACCGGAGAAATGTCCGGTGTGCGGCACAAAAGTTGTGCGGACTGAGGGCGAGGTCGATTACCGCTGCGTCAACGCCAACTGCCCTGCTAAGTTGCTGGGTACAATTCTGCATTTCGCCTCGCGCGGCGTGATGAACATCGACGGCATGGGAGAATCGCTAGTCAATCAATTGATCGAGCGCGGATTGGTGAAGAACGTCGCCGACATCTACGATCTCTCCAAGAAGGACCTGCTCAGCCTGGAGCGATTCGCCGACAAGTCGGCGCAAAACATCCTGGATGAAATTGAGAACTCGAAGAAGCTGCCGCTGGAGCGCGTGATCTACGGGCTTGGCATTCGCTTCGTCGGGGCTCGGACCGCGCAGTTCTTGGCTGAACATTTTGGGTCGATGGAGGCTTTGGCGAGCGCTGGGATTGAAGAGTTGCAGAATGTCAACGAAGTGGGGCCGCGGATCGCAGAGAGCATTGTGGAGTTCTTCAGCATTGCGGCGAACCGCAAACTGGTCGAGCGTCTGGGCGAGGCGGGGCTTGCGTTCAAGGGCGCGAAGAAGGAGCGCGGGACGAAGCTTGCGGGCAAGACGTTCGTGCTTACGGGCACCCTTGCGAAACACACGCGGGACGAGGCCAAGAAGATGATCGAGGATGCGGGCGGACGCGTATCAGGCTCCGTCAGCAAAAAGACGGATTATGTAGTGGCGGGAGCCGATGCGGGGTCGAAGCTGGATAAAGCGAAGCAGCTGGGAGTGGCCGTGATCGACGAGAAAGAGATGGAAGAACTAGCTGGCTGAAAAACCAGGTAGGGACAGCCGCTGTCTCTACGTCGTTCTCATCGCCTTACGCATCCTCCTCCACGTTACGTCCAACGTCTCGGGCAGGATACGTGTCTCCCCAATTACTGACACGAAGTTTGCGTCCGCGACCCAGCGGGGCAGGATGTGCATGTGAATGTGTCCAGCGATGCCGGCGCCGGCGGCCTTGCCGATGTTCATACCCAGATTGATGCCGTCCGGGTGGTAGAGTTCGCGGAGGACAGATTCCATTCTTTGAGAAAGCGTCATCATTTCAGTGGCGGCTTCGGCGGGGAGTTTCTGCAATTCGTCCAGATGGGCGTAGGGGACGATCATCACATGGCCGGGCGTGTACGGATAGGCGTTCAGGATGACGTAGCAGTGCTGGCCGCGATGCACGATGAAAGTTTTCGAATCATCCTTCTCTTTTGGCGCGTCGCAGAAGATGCAGCCTTCGGTTTTGTGTGTGCCGGAGACGTAGGCGTAGCGCCACGGGGTCCAGAGGTAATCCATAGCAGGGGAGGTTAGCAGATGAACGCGAATCGAGAAAACAAAAGCGACACACACGCGAGATCCCCTTCGACTGCGCTCAGGGCAGGCTCTCGCCCCCGCCGTGAAAACGCAGGGCTTCGGGATGACGCCTTCAAGGTCGGTGCGAATTTGCGCATGGTCTAGGGGCCCGCATTCTCATCCCTTGCGGCACGCGTCAGGTCGCGCTGAAACTTGGCTGTAACATTAGAACAGATTTGCGTTTGACACTGTTCGCGGGCGATTGCTATAGTCGAAGAGTTCCCATTGGACGCGGGTTCTCTGTTAAAACGTCCGACAGCTGGGATTGTCCAAGCTCACTCGCCAGGGTGAGCCCA
>Ga0073928_10002561_pt1 | contig 30914 bp, 30 predicted proteins | sample PaiPotPPA55metaG_FD_76969 | JGI IMG/M metagenome (GOLD analysis project Ga0073928, IMG submission 76969) | Iron sulfur acid spring bacterial and archeal communities from Banff, Canada, to study Microbial Dark Matter (Phase II) - Paint Pots PPA... ...
CTTCAAAATTCGAGCCGCGGCCGCTCAAGAGCACGCCAATGCGCTTCAACATAACCGAAAAAAGTTAGCACACAAGCGGCGTGGTTCCCAACTGTACCGCGTCGCCTGCAATACCCATGCCTGCGCCAGGAACGTGCGCAAGAGCATCTTTTTCGCCGGGGTCGCGCGTCAGGTGATATTCGCCGAAGCCGCTGGGATCGACAAATTCCAGTTCGATGTTTTCTCCGATCTCATGGAGATGACGATAGCGCCGCAACTCCCGCGGATACGTTGAAGTTGCACCTCCGCCTTGCCACATCGGCCGATCCTATGTTCCGCCGGTAGGGTGAGTTTCGATTTCGTCGGGCGGCCCCCACAAGATATAGATGTGTCCGCGGTCCGTTTTCCATCCTGGAATACCAAAAGAGAAATGCTCGTTGCCATAGGCGATGCGCCGGTAATGTTCGTTCCCTAAAGGAATTTTCACCCAGCTCCGGCTCGGGATTCCTCAAGTCCCCAAAATGCTCTATGCATTGATCGCGCTCTTCGTTAGTGCCGAGTTGCAAATACGCGGCGCGTTCTGCGGGAGTAATTATGTAGGACACGTCGTTGTCCAGCCAACCGCGCTGGTCCCTGGACAATTCCATAGTTGCCTTTTTTTCTGTCGTTTTTGTGATTTGTCGCCTTGAGTTTTAGATGACGGATCGCCAGGCGAATTTGTCTGCTGCCCGCCGAGCGACCTAAGTAGAATACAATTCGCGGCTAGGGCAATCGCGCAGTTGCGGAATAGAACGGATATCAGGACACCTCTTCGACCGAAGAGCCAATTAGCGCAGCGATTTGCCGAATTCACCCTTCGCCGGCGCTTGTCTGCTGGCGTCTTGGAATCGTAGTCATTGTCAGAGGTTGCCCGAATTGCTTCGGATTACAAGGTACTCACGGCTGTTTTTCGAAGTAGGCGAAGGTGATGAAGTGGCCGGCGGGATCCTTGATGCCGATTTCGCGGGAGCCATAAAAAGTAGTGCGTTCCGGCATATAGACGTCCATATCGGCGATCGCGGTTTTGACGGCTTCAAGGCCATCGACTTCGAGGTAAAGAAATGTCGGACCTTTGCGAATGTCGGCGGCAATTGCAGGCAGGTCCTTGTCCACGCTGGCGAAGGATTGGTACATGACCTCGGCGGTGCCCTGTTGCAGAATGACAAACGCAAGTTTGTCACCGGCAGGGACTTCGATAGTCTTGATGAATCCGAGATGTTCGGTCCAGAACGGAAGCACGGATTCGATTTTTTCTACAAAAAGGACGGGAGTGAGTTTCTTGACGGGCATGAGTTTCCTCCTTGCAAGGTTAACTAGTCTCATCTAGACTAGTGAGAACAAGTACCGGTGTCAAGGAGCGGCCATGAAAAAAGATTCGCGCGAACTGAAGGACTTGATCTCGATCGGGCCGGCGATGCTGCGGGATTTTGCGGTGTTGAAAATCCGCACGATGCAGCGGCTTGCCAACCAGGACCCGCAGAAACTTTACGCCAGGTTGCAACGCGTCGCGAAGCATCACCAAGACATTTGCGTGCTGGACACATTTCAAGCGGCGGTGGCGCAGGCACGCAATCCTCGTTTGCCTGCGGAACAATGCCAATGGTGGTGGTGGAGCAACCGGCGAAAGCAAGAAGTCAGCAAGGCGCGGCGTAAGTGAATGGCAAAAGCCGGTGCTAGCAAACTCTCAATCGCAGACCTGGTGCTCCTCAGTTTGCTGGCGGAAAGGCCGATGCACGGCTACCAGGCAAACGCGGAGCTGGAGCGCCGCCAGGTACGCGACTGGGCGGGACTCTCGCGCCCGCAGATTTATTATTCGCTGGAAAAGCTGGCGCGGAATGGGTTGCTGCGCGCGGTAGGTTCAAAAGAACGCGCCGAAGGACCACAACGGCAGGTTTTTTGGGCGACGAAAGCAGGCAGAAACGCACTGGCCAATGCGCTGGAATGGCCGGACTGGACCAATCAGCGCGAGAAGCCGGCGTTTCTTACCTGGATGGCGCTGTCCTGGCAGGCAGGTAAGGGAGTTTTCCTACGGCAGCTGGCGCGACGTCAGAAATTTATCGAACAAGAAATTGCGCGGGAAAAAGAAACGCTAAAAGCGATTCGCAGGGAAGTTGGCCATCCCTACCATGAGGCGATTTGGATGGTGACGCTGACCATCAGCGAATTCGAGAATGAGCTGCGCTGGCTTACGCAAGTACGGCGCGAGATAAAGTTGCGCGCGGACGCTAAATATGCTCCTGGCAATATCAAACGCACTGGACAAAGTTAAGCGCGCTGAACGGAAAGAGGCAGCCTGTGCAAAGTGCCGAGCTGCCTCCCTTTTTGGTTATAACCACGCTAGGTCTTGCTTCCGCTCTCCTTGGGCATCAGCTTTTTCAGCGCCGCTTCGCCCTCCGGCCCTAGCGGAGCCAGCGGCAAGTGCGTTGAAGGTCCGGCGCCTGATCCGCCGTTGGTCGGTCCGAAGAAGCGCATCGCGGTTGCGGCCAGACCGTCAAGCGCGCCGCCGCCATTGCCTCCGCCGGTCACCAGCACATCGGGCATGAATTTGGCTTTGCCTTCGGCGAGCGCCGCCACTACGTTGACGATGGCCGTGGCATTCGAACCGAGAGCTTCCACTTGTGCCCGATAGCCGCGGGCGCGAGCAAGACCGACGGCTTCGACCTCCGCGCCTTTTGCAGTACCGGTTTGCCGAATGTATTCAGCTTCACCAGTGGCTTCCGCGACGCGCGCGTCGGCATTGTTCTTTTTGATGTTCACGCCAACTTTGGAGCGGGCCAGATCGGCTTGCATATCCGCGGTGCCCTTGGCCTGTTCCATCTCGATGCGCTGATCCTGCGCGGCTCTCTGTTTCTTGAACGTTTCGATTTCCTGGTTGGCGACTTCGCGATGCGTCAGCACCGTCACCATGTCTTCCGGCAGGATGACGTCCTGGATGTACACGCCCTTGGTCTCGACTTGATACTGCTCGAGCTGCTGGCGAATGTGCTCGAACGCTTCCACTTGGACTTGCTGGCGCGTTTCGATGAAGTTAATCGCAGGCATACTCTGCAACGAATTGCGGAAGTGATTGCCGACCGCAGCCTGCAAAACTTCGTTGACCAGATTTTTCATGGTGCCGACCATGGAAATCACCCGCGGCGCTTTGGTATCGGAAACGTGAATCTGCACTTGCAAATCGATTTTGAAGACGAAGCCTTCTTTCGATTTCGCGACGATCTGCTGCAACTGCGCGTCCAGGTTGTGGGCTTCGCTTACCGCATCGGCCCAGTTGAGGTTAAGAATCGCGGTGGGCACGATTTCCGATTCGTAGCATCGCGGGTTGAGCGGATATTTTCCGGTACGCAGCGGCTCCTGCCAGACGCCGCGATGTCCGGGTCGAACGAGCGAGCCGTACTTGAACTCCTCGCCGGAAGTGTCCTGCGTGGCAAGGCCGACATAAGCCTTAATCACGGCGACCTGGCCTTGTTTCACCATCATCATCGGCACAAGTTCCACGCTGACCAGAAACGGATTCAACGCGTACGCGCCATACAACAGCGGATCGTGCTGCATGCCGATGTGGCCGCCATGGTCGAGGAATGCTTGATAGTCCTGATAATTGTTGTGTAGATGATTTTTGCTGCCGAGCAGCGCTTCGATAATTTGCGCGTCGGAAGTAGTGCCGCCGGGCTGTTCCAGTTTTTCAACGTCCGCGTAGCCGCCCAGCCGGCTGGCCAAATCGCCAGAAGGCAGCGGGTCACCTTCATAGGTGGTCACGATGCCAACGTAGTCTTGCGGTGTACCGTCTTTGCCGCGCGGTTGCGGCTCTATGCGCACTAGTTCCAGTTGCGCGGCATTCAATCCCAGCGACGCGGGCATCAATTCCCCGCCGCGCCCCATCTTGGCGCGCAACTCTGGCGAAACGGGAACTCCATAAACGCGGCTCCGCGTAAGAATCAGGAAGCCCAGGGGGTGTACCGGCACCAGCGAGCCGGGAGGCAAAACCGGGCGTTGCACGCCTTTCTGTCCGCCAAGCTGCACGAAGCTGCGCAGGTCGGAAAAGTTCGCGAACTCCTTTTTGTAGATCGCGGATTTCGCGCCGATCGGAAGAGGGCTGCCCACCTGCGCGATGACTACGCCGATTTCACCGGCCGGAACCTGCACCCAGGGATATTTGTCCACAGAATAGATGGCGTAAGGCATCCAGCGCAGCCCGGGCATCAGCAGGTCGGCTTGGTAGCCAGCTTCCCCACTAAATGCGACCGGGTTGTCTTTGGTCAGTTTCTTGAACGAAAAACGTTTTGTCACCAGGCCCACTTCGGTGGGCCCGATTTTGTGAAGCGACGCAGCCATCGAAAACGCTGCCAGCACTACCGCGATGAAAAGTATCGGGTAATGAAAAAAGAGCGCGAAAATCGGTTGGAGCACGGACATACACACACCTCCGGGGCGCTGAGCGCCGTTTGGGCTACCTTGTCTAAGGGAGTTACATGTTTCGAACGCGCAAACTCTGCAAGGTTGCGGCACGCGTGTCAAGTGGAGCACTAGTACGCAACTTAAAGTCGCGCATTTTCAGTGTGTTAGCCAATGAAAATGCGGGGTTTTTGAGTTGGCTCGGATGTCCCACACAAACCTAGAGACTCAAAGCACCGGAATAAACGACCCGCGCTTTAGCGGTATCTCCGCGCTCGATGCGGCCGATCTGGAAGAATTTCTCGCGGCGTCGCTTCAAATCGGTTTCCACTTTTTTGACATAAGCCGAGGGCACGACCAGGATCATGCCCACGCCCAGGTTGAACGACTCCAGTAGCGCGTCGGAATCCAGCTTTCCGACCTTGGCGAGATATTTGAAAATCGGCAGCACCGGCCAAGCCGCCAGATCAATCACTGCCTTCACACCGGCGGGAAGCACGCGGGGTAAATTACCGGGAATTCCACCGCCCGTGATATGCGCAAGCGCGGATACCCAGCCGTTGGCAAGAATCGTGCGCAAGGCGGGCGCATAACAGAGATGCGGCTTTAGCAATTCGGCGCCAATCTTGTTGCCGACTTCCGCAACGTAGGTATCCGGCCGCACTTTTGCCACTTCAAATACCAGCTTTTGCGCCAGCGAATAGCCGTTGGTATGCAGGCCCGCAGACGGCAACGCCAGAAGCGTATCGCCCGGCTTCACGTTTTTTCCGGTGAGCAACTTCTTTTTTTCAACCGCGCCGACGATGAACCCGGCCAGATCATATTCGCCTTGGCCGTAAAATCCAGGCATTTCCGCAGTCTCGCCACCGATCAACGCACAATTCGCTTTGCGGCACGCGCGGCTCATGCCGTCGACAAGTTGCTCGACGATGTGCGGATCCATTTTTCCAAGCGCGAGATAATCCAGGAAAAACAGCGGCTCCGCGCCCTGCACCAGAATGTCGTTGACGCAATGATTGACCAGGTCGCCGCCCACGGTCGAGTGCACATTCATGGCGATGGCAACTTTCAACTTCGTGCCCACGCCGTCGGCGCTCGAAACCAGAATTGGTTCCTTGTATTTTTTCTTGTCCAGCTCAAACAGCGCGCCGAAGCTCCCGATTCCGCCGAGAACTCCGTTGGTGAAGGTGCGCGTTGCAAGATGGCGGATGCGATTTTTGGCGTCGTCCGCGACAGCGATATTCACTCCGGCATCTGCGTAGTTCATGGGTGTGCTTGCGCTCTCAACCTTCAATTATGTTGCAGAGCGACGAGAGAGGGTTCGCCACTAAGCTGTGAACCATGCGGCCTTAAAAAATGTGGAACAGCCGGCCCCACCGCACGGTGCTGGGGTGGATGATGCCATTCAAGTATGCCAAAAATCGCTCGCGGATTTGGCCCGACTCCCAGGCCTTTGACGGCGCTTTCAGCGACATATAGATCACCACCGGAGTGCCTATAATATCGTTGCGCGGCACGCAGCCCCAGAAACGCGAATCGTAGGAGTTCTGGCGGTTGTCACCCATCGCAAAATAGCAATTGTCCGGCACCTGGTACGGCATCTTGATATCTGAATTTTCCACACGTTCGGTTTTCCCTAGGGTGTAATCTTCGAGCAGCTTTTTTCCATTAATCCATACCGCGTTGTCGTGAATGTCGATGGTGTCGCCCGGTAATCCAATGGCCCGCTTCACGTAGTCTGGCTGCGTGGGATCAAATGGTGGCTTGAAAATAATAATCTGCTGGCGCTTGGGGTTTCTCCACAACGGCACGTGCAGGCCGGTGAACGGAATTCCCGCATCGTAGCCTACTCTGCTCATGATCAGGTGATCGCCGATGAGCAGCGTGTCTTCCATGGAGGCCGACGGAATCACGCGCGCCTGCCCGATCGCACCGTTGATGAGCAGAAACACCAGTCCCACCCAGAACCACGCGATGATCTCGCGCCGCACCTTCTGCTCCATGGTGAGGTGGTCTTTTTCTTTTTTTGGCGTGGCTTTTTCTGCCTTCACAGTTCACCAGTGCCGCGGCCACAAGCCGCTGCGAAGTTCTAGAATATACGAAACAACCGCCGCCAGCGAACTTCGCTCGGATGAATGGCCGCGTTCAAGTAAGCCAATGCGCGCTCCGTGATCGCACCCGAATCCCACGGTCCCGATGGCGCGTCGATCGACATGTAGATCATCACCGGTGTACCCACGATGTTTTTGCGTGGAATACAGCCTGTATACCGGCTATCGAGAGAATTCTCGCGGTTATCGCCCATCACAAAAAAACAATTGCGCGGAACCGTGTAGGGGAACACGCTGGTGCGGCCTTCAAACGCCGCCAGCAATTGCGAAACATCGGCGGACTCGGTACGACCTACGGTGTAATTTTCTCGCAGCCGTGAACCGTTGATCCAGACGCTGCCATCGCGAATGTCCACGGTTTCACCAGGAAGCGCAATCACTCGTTTGATCACGTCGGACCGTTCGCCGCGAATCACTGGACGAAAAATTACGATTTGTTGACGCCTGGGAGTGCGCCACAGGGGAATGTGCAAGTTCGTAAAAGGAATCCCTGCGTCGTAGCCGATGCGGCTCATGATCAAATGATCGCCGACGAGCAGGGTGTTCTGCATCGAGCCGGAAGGAATGACCCGCGCCTGGCCAACTGCGCCGTTGATCAACAGAAAAACCAGGCCAACCCAAAACCAGGCAAGAATTTCCCGGCCAATTGTCTGTTGGACGGTTAGTTTCTTCTGCACCGTCAGTTTCTTCTCAGGCCGGGATTTGGTTTTCTTAGCCTTCACGTTCCACCGTAACCGCTGCAGGTTCGCCCAGCTTGCGGCTGCTCGCGCCTTCGCGCACCTCAAGTTGCACCAAATCCGTCGGATAGTTTCCGGTATAGCAAGACGTACAAAAGTTGCCCTTGGTGTCGCCGACCGATTTGCGCAGCCCGGCCAGCGAAATGTAACCCAGCGAATCGGCGCCCAGAAATCGGCGAATTTCTTCCGGCGAATTCGATGATGCGATCAACTCTTCGCGCGTCGGCGTGTCCACCCCGTAATAGCAGGGCGAAATCGTCGGCGGACAGGAAATTCGCACGTGCACTTCTTTGGCGCCCGCTTCGCGCACCATGCGCACAATTTTTCGGCTGGTAGTTCCGCGCACGATGGAATCGTCCACCAGAATCACGCGCTTGCCGTCCATCAGTCCGCGCACCGGGTTCAATTTAAGTTTAACGCCAAAGTTGCGGATGGCCTGAGAAGGTTCAATGAACGTGCGGCCGATATAATGATTGCGAATCAGCCCCATGCGGAACGGAATGCCCGACTCCATCGCGTAGCCCACCGCTGCGGGCACGCCCGAATCCGGCACTGGCACTACGAGATCGGCATCCACGGGATGTTCCCGCGCCAGTTGCCGGCCAAGCGCTTCGCGGCTGTCATTCACGCTGCGCCCAAAAATCGTGCTGTCTGGCCTGGCAAAATACACATGCTCAAAAATGCACTGCTGGAGCGGTTTTTCCGGCGCGAAATGGATGGATTCGAGTCCGGACTTCGAAATGCGGAGCATTTCGCCCGGTTCGATTTCGCGAAGGTATTGCGCATTCAGCAAATCGAACGCACAGGTTTCGCTGGCCACAATCCAGGCTGTTTCGCCGGTCGGCGTGGTGAATTTTGCCAGATTCAGCGGACGAAATCCCCGCGGATCGCGCACTGCGTAAAGTTCATCTGGCGTCAGTACCACTAGCGAATATGCGCCCTCGCACTGGTTAAGCGCATCACCCAACGCTCCGGATAAATTCCGTGCCTGCGATTTCGCGAGCAGGTGCACTACGACTTCCGTATCGCTGTTGGTCTGGAAAATCGAGCCGCGATGCTCCAGCTTGCGCCGCCAATCCGCTGCGTTCGTTAGATTGCCGTTGTGCCCAATGGAAATTTTGCCTTTGTTGCAGTCAACCATGATCGGCTGCGCATTCAGCAGAGCTTTGTCGCCGGCCGTCGAGTATCGCGTATGCCCGATCGAAGCGCAGCCCGGCAACGCGTTCAACACATCCGGCGTGAAAATTTCTTCCACTTCGCCCATCGCGCGGTGCGAATATAAACCTTTTCCGTCCGTCGAGACGATTCCGGCCGATTCCTGCCCGCGATGCTGCAACGCATACAAGCCCAAGTACACCAGCTTCGCAGCCTCTTCGTGGCCGTACACCCCCACCACGCCACAATAGTCGTGGAAGTGATCGTCGAGGATACGCACATTGAAATTCACTGCGTTGCGCTCATTTCCCACGAATCATGATGAATGCACGCATAGAGTAGGCCACACAGCGCGATAGTCGGCAGCATGATCCAAACCAACTCCGGCCACGCGGGCGGCTCGGAAGAAAAAACGTCTAAAACAACCCAGCTCACGGTCACAGAAAACAAAACAGCACACAAATACGCGGCCCTTGGACGCGATTGAAAAATGGCTGCGGCGGCGAAAAGGAACAGTGCCGACGCCAACGCAAAAAGCACAGTCCGGTCGTCGCGGCGGGAAATCCAATGTCCATAGAACGTGGTATCGAAACCGAGCGAAAGATAGGCCAAGTAAGCAAAGAAAGTGGCCTCTACAGCGCAGGTAACGCCGAGAAACCAACCACCGAATTTTCTGACCTGCGTCATTTAGATTGCAGTGCGCGTTCCAGCGAATTGGCCCAGACATCGCGCAAGTTTCCGACGGGGGAATCGATAATTGCGCGCCCCTTATATTCGATGCGCAGTGAGCTGGCCTGGGTAACCTGGCCGATCACCCTGGCTGCAACGGTGTATTGTCGCGCAATTCCTTGAAACGCAGCAAGCTTTGCGGGAGCCACGCTCACCACGCACCGAGCGCCACCTTCGCCAAACAGAGCAAATTCCGCTGCAGCGCCCGAATCTTCCACCTTCACATTCGCACCGACAGCCTTCGGCGAAGCAAAGCACGACTCCGCTAGTGTTACCGCGAACCCGCCATCAGAAATATCGTGAGCCGATATAACGGCTCCATCCGCAGCCAATGCCACCAGGCAATCGATTAATCGCTTCTCCGCTGCAAGATCAATCGCCGGCGGCTGGCCCGCCACCACGCCTCCCACCGTCTTCGAGTATTCAGACGACGAGAATTCCCGCAGGAGCACGGCATGCCGCGCCCGCTCCGCCGCATCTACCCCATCCAACAACACAATCACATCGCCCACATTGCGAAAGGCAATCTTCACCACGCGCGAGGCGTCGTCCAATATTCCCAACACCCCAATCACCGGCGTCGGATAAATCGATTTCCCCAACGTCTCATTGTAAAAACTCACGTTCCCGCCGGTAATCGGCGTGCCCAGCGCCGTACACGCTTCGCTGATCCCATCAATCGCCTGGGAAAATTGCCACATCACTTCCGGCTTTTCCGGACTGCCAAAATTCAAGCAATTCGTCGCCGCAATCGGACGCGCGCCGCTCGTGGCAACGTTTCGCGCGGCCTCCGCCACCGCATGCATTGCGCCCACTTTCGGATTCAACTGGCACCACCGGCCATTGCCATCCGTCGAAAGCGCCAACGCGCGCATGGTCTTTCCGTTCGGGCCATCTTTCTCGGATTCTTTGATTCGCACCACTGCCGCGTCGCTCCCGGCAGGTCCAGCCAAGGTATTGGTCCGCACCATGGTGTCGTACTGCTCGGTAATCCAGCGCTTCGAAGCAATCGCCGGTGAAGCCAACAATTGTTTGAAGTTCGCCGTTAAATCCGTTCCGTCCGGCGCAAATTGAAACCAATCCTTCTCGCTCTCGATACGCGGCGCTGGCGCAGCCAGCGGCCTCTGATACACCGGCCCTTCTTCCGCCAACGGATGCGCAGGAATTTCCGCCGCCACCACTCCGTGATTTTTCACCACGGCGAGTTCGCCGTCCTTCACTTCGCCGATCACCACCGCGTCCAGTCCCCACTTCTTGAAAACCTCCAGCACTTCTCGCTCGCGCCCGCGCTCCGCTACCAGCAACATGCGCTCCTGCGATTCGCTGAGCATGATTTCGTAAGGCGTCATGCCCGTCTCGCGTTGCGGCACTTTCGCCAAATCAATTTCGATCCCCGTCCCGCCGCGCGAAGCCATCTCCATGGTCGAGCACGTCAGCCCTGCTGCGCCCATATCCTGAATCGCCACCACCGCGCCGGTGTGCATCGCTTCGATGCACGCTTCCAGCAGCAATTTCTCCACGAACGGATCGCCTACCTGCACGTTCGGCCGTTTCTGTTGCGATTGCTCGGTAAACTCCGCAGAAGCCAAAAGCGAAGCGCCGTGAATTCCGTCGCGCCCGGTTTTCGCGCCAACATAAATTACCGGATTGCCGACGCCCTTGGCCTTGGCCAGAAAAATATCTTCCTTGCGCGCAATCCCCAGCGCCAGCGCATTCACCAGCGGATTCTGCGAGTAGCACGGTTCAAAGCAAACCTCTCCGCCAATCGTTGGTACTCCAAAACAGTTTCCGTAGTTCGCCACGCCGCGAATCACGCCATCCAGAATCCGCCGGTTCGCCTTCAGATCTTCCTTGCTCTGGTCTTTTGGATTTTCTTGCGTAGTGCCGGGCTTGGGCCCGGCTACACTTGCTTTGCCGCCTGCAAACGCACTATCCTTCGCTCCCAGCAATCCTTCCGGCGTAATCGGCCCAAATCGCAACGAGTCCAGCACCGCAATCGGCCGCGCCCCCATCGTAAAAATATCTCGCAAAATTCCGCCCACCCCAGTAGTCGCTCCCTGAAACGGCTCCACATAACTCGGATGATTGTGCGATTCAATCTTGAACGCCGCTACCAGCCCGTCGCCGATGTCCACCACGCCGGCGTTTTCTCCCGGTCCCTGCACTACCAATTTCCCGCGCGTCGGCAACCGCTTCAAATGTACTTTGCTCGATTTATACGAGCAGTGCTCGCTCCACATCACCGAAAAAATTCCCAGCTCGGTAATGTTCGGATCGCGCCCCATAATTTTCTGTATGCGCGCATACTCTTGCTTCGTGACGCCATGCTCCGCCGCAATCTCCGGCGTCACTTTAATTTCCATGCTGGCCGTTGCCATGCCGCGGTTCGTCTCTTTTCTAGCGAGAAATTGGAAATCCTAAGTCGCCCGGCATACCTGCATCCCACGCCATCGTGCCACCGGATTCTCTGCCCATGACCTCTAGTGGAACTCCAATCGTACCCATGGCCAACTGCATGGCTTGAAATGCGTCCACTCCGCAAGCTAGCGCTTGAATGTCGGTCGGCGCGTGACCATCTCGGCCCAGAACAAACTTTCTCTCCGCAATGATTTCACCCACACTCCCGAGGTTCAGTTTCAAGCAGTGCCCCTGGCCATGCCGACGAGCGATTCAACCATCGACTGGAACACCACCAACCCCTCCGCCGAATCCAGCGCCGCTTCCACCGCCCGCTCCGGATGCGGCATCAATCCGGCCACGTTCCGTTCGCGATTGCAGATCCCCGCAATGTTGTACATCGAACCATTCGGATTCCCAGCATCATCTCCAGATCCGTCAGCACTCGTATACCGGAAAAGAATCTGCCGGTTCTTTTCTAATTCCGCCACAGTAGCCTCATCGCAATTGTAATTTCCCTCGTTGTGAGCGATAGGAATTTTCAACACTTGTCCGCGCTTCGCCGCGCATGTCACCGGAGTATCCGTCTCCTCTACTCGAACATAAACGTGCCGGCAAATGTAGCGCAGCCCTTTATTGCGCATCATGGCGCCGGGCAGCAGACCCGCTTCCAGCAAAATTTGAAATCCGTTGCAGATTCCCAAAACAATTCCGCCGCTCTTGGCAAATTTCTCCAGCGATTTCATCACTGGCGAAAACCGAGCAATGGCCCCGGTCCGCAAATAATCACCGTGCGCGAACCCGCCAGGCAGAATGATAGCGTCGCAACCACCCAGGTCCTCCGACTGGTGCCAGATAAACTCCACCGGCTTTTTCAGGATATTTCCGATGGCGTAAAAAGCGTCGTGGTCGCAATTCGACCCCGGAAAGACAACCACTCCAAATCTCATGGTGTTGTAGCTCCCGATGGCATTTGGGGAACTCTTAGTTTATCACAGCAGTCGCCGGCAAACCGCTTGTCACCATCCACCGTGCGACGCCGGTTCGGTCAAAACGGATTCACAACTTTGACACCGCCCAATTCCTGCCCCGCCTGTAGAGCCTCGGTCAAAAGATATCTCCGTCGCCGTTCCGAGCGAAGCGAGGAATCGCTCTTGGGTTTTCTGTGGCGTGACCGGCCAGTCGCCTGTCTCGGCGAACTCGAAGTCAGCTTTTGGGGGCAGGCGGCTTGGGAGGAATCATGGCCGCGCCTGCTGCAGCACCGCCGGCAGCGCCAATGGCGCTGTCCAGGCCGAGTACATTTACCAGGCCGGAATTGGACGGGACAATGTATTTCGTATTTTGCGCCAAAGTATTGTTCAAGACTTCCAGCCGCCGCATCACTTCCGCGCGATCCTTGAAAAAAGTTTCCGCGGCGGTCGAAACCAGCCGAATCGCTTCGGCTTCGGCGTTCGCGCGCGTCACGCGAGCCTGCGCGTCGCCTTCTGCCTTCAAGATTTCCGATTGCTTCACGCCCTCGGCTTGCAAAATCTGGCTCTGCTTGAAACCTTCTGCTTCCAGGATCGATGCCCGCTTGTCGCGTTCTGCTTTCATCTGGCGCGACATCGCTTCCGTAATGTCGCGCGGCGGATCGATTTTCTGCACTTCCACGCGGGTCACTTTCACGCCCCAGCCGTTCGTGGCTTCATCCAACACGTGGCGCAAATTGGTGTTGATCATGTCGCGCGCCACCAAAGTTTCGTCCAGCGTGCGGTCGCCAATCAGGTTGCGCAAATTGGTTTGCGCCAGTGTGGTGCACGCGTAGCCGAAATCCTGGACTTCAAACTGACTCTTCACCGGATCAACGACTTTGTAGTACACGACAGCGTCCACTTCCACCGTCACGTTATCCTTGGTGATCAATTTCTGCGGCGGCACGCTGATCACCTGCTCGCGCATATCCACGCGAATAACGCTGTCCGTAAGCGGCATGATGATGGCCAGCCCGGACGGCACCAGTCCGTGAAATTTGCCGAGGCGCATCACGATGCCCTTTTCGTATTGGTTGACGATGCGCGCCGACCGCGCCAGCAAAATCAGTCCAAAAATCAGCACCGCGCCGAGCAGGACCGGCAAAAACAATGTGGCATCCATGAATTTTCGTCCTCACTTCACTTTCAGAGTCACGCCTTCCACGGAAACAACTTGCACGTCGGCGCCGATTTCCCGCGCGGGATCAGCAGGCTGCGCAAGTTCCGCGCGCCATTCTTCGCTGCCGACCTTCACGATGCCGCAGTCGCGCTGCCCGATGCGCTTGGTAACCACGGCCATTTTTCCAACCACCGCATCGACATTCGACGCTTGATCCTTGACATACAATTTTGCTTTCAGCCAGCGGCGGAACAACGCGAAGTAGAATACCGCAAAGACTGCGGCGCTTATCAGACCAACCTGCCAGGACTGCGCGATAAGGCCAATGATGCCGCCGGCAGCGAGCGAAGCGCCCACCAGCGCCAGATCAAATCCGGTAAGCGCGCCAAGCGCCAGCTCTGCCGCCGCGCAAAGCACGCCGACAATCACGAGCAGCCAGTTCACCCAGTTGCCCACAGGAACTCCTTCCGGGGGGGATAAGTGCAGCGCACGATAGCACTGCGCTGCAGGCCTTTCAACGCTTCTTGCAAAAGGCGCAAAAGGCTTCTTACAAACATGGTGCGGGAGGCAAATCTGCGGCGCCAAAGACATTCGACGCGCGGAACTCAGCGACGCTTGTTGCGTCTTTTCCGGGATTTCTTTTTGGGAGATTTCGCGTGGTTAGTAGCGGCAAGTTCACGCCGTCTTTTCGCCGCCCAGCCTTTTTTGTTGACCTGGTGGCTGCGCGCCACACCCAGCGATTCCGCGGGAACGTTTTTGGTGATGGCCGAGCCTGCCGCGATATACGCACCATCGCCGATTTTCACCGGAGCGATCAGCACCGAGTCGCTGCCCACAAAAACGCGATTGCCGATGGTGGTCTGGTGTTTATTCACGCCGTCATAATTGCAGGTGATCGTTCCGGCACCGATATTTGTTTTTGATCCCAGCCGGGCATCGCCGATGTAGGAAAGATGCGGAACTTTGCTGCCTTCGCCGATCACTGCTTTCTTCGTTTCCACGAAATTTCCAACTCGCGCTCGCGCTTTCAGATGGGTGCCAGTTCGAAGCCGCGCAAATGGCCCAACGCTGGCTCCATCTTCAAGGCGGCTTTCTTCAATCACCGAATGGGGCTGCACGGTCACGTCATCGTCCAGGGTCGCGTTCAGCAAAACGCTGCCCGAACGAATCACGCAGCGTTCGCCCAGTCTTGTTTTTCCCAGCAGTTGCACCCCGGGTTCGATGGTGCAGTCCTCGCCAGCGGTTACTTCCGGATCGATGAGCACGGTTTCCGGCAATTGGATGGTGACACCCGCGGCCATCAGCTCTTCGCGTTTGCGCTCGCGAAAAATGCGATCGACTTCGGCGAGATCGGCGCGCGTATTGCAGCCCAGAACTTCGCGGGAGTCCGGCGCGATTTGCGCAAGAACGGTTTCATCTTTTGACGCCAACTCCGCAATGGCGTCGGTGAGATAAATTTCGCGATGCTTATTGTTTGGTTTCACTCGCGAGAGCGCCGGCCACAATTTTGCCAGCGTGAAACAGTAAATGCCGGAATTGATTTCATTAAGCTCGCGCTGTTCCGGAGCCAGCTGCGAATCTTCGACGATAGCGCCAACCTGCGTTTCTGTTTTGCGTACGATGCGGCCGTAGCCGCTGGGATCGGCAAGCACGGCTGTGAGAATTGTAGCGGCGGCATGGCCGGCGCGGTGCGTGGCGAGCAAAGATTTCAAAGTTGCCGTACGGACCAGCGGCGCGTCCCCGGGCAACACGATAGCGATTTTGGCGTTGCCGAACGCGCGCTTGGCTACAAGCATGGCGTGGCCCGTTCCATTTTGCGGCTGCTGCAAGACAGTTTGCCCGCCGAGCGGTTCCAGCGTAGCGGTCACTTGCTCGGCCTGGTGGCCCACGATGGTGACGATTCGTTTCGGCTTTAACGGTGCACAGCAACGCAGGAGGTGTTCGATAAGTGGGCGCCCACCGGCGCGGTGCAGCACTTTCGCCATAGAAGATTTCAGCCGCGTGCCTTTGCCCGCAGCCAGAATGACGAGGACCACGTCTTTATTCGGCATAGTGCGGCCATTCTCTCCCGCCCTGGTGGCTTTGACAATGCCACGCAGAAATTTTCAGAAAGATGGTTTGTCGGCACAGGGTTCTTCAGCACGCCACATGGGCCGAATCGCGGGATAGACGAACCAGCCGATTTCCTTTATACATTCTCGGCACGCGTTCAGCTTGTAGGTTTCACGCCGGAGGCCCCCGCTTTGAAGCAATGCACAAACTGTCGCGGAAACCTGGCCGATTTTGTGCCGTTGTGCCCCTACTGCGGCGTGTCCCAGCCGGTGCCCCAGGTTTCCACAGCGCCGCAAGATTGGGCGCCGCCGCAAGGCAGCAACAAAGCCATTGCCAGCCTGGTGTGTGGGGTCTTGTTTTTGTGCGCTCCGGCGTCCATTGCGGCCATAATCCTCGGCCACCTCGCGCTCGCCGATATCAAGCGCAGCGCCAACCGAATGACCGGTCACGGACTGGCCATGGCAGGGCTGGTGATGGGCTATCTGGGAATCGCGCTCACCACCATCTACATAGTTTTTGTGGTCTTCGTGGTTCGTACCACTCTCGGCAGAGATATTCCTGCCAACGAAACAACAGCTATTTCGACGATGAGAACGTACGAGCAAGCGCTGAAAGCGTATGCGGCGAAATGTCCGCAACAGGGTTACCCAGCAACGCTGCAGCCGTTAGGACCCGGCCCAGGAAACTGCGCGCACGCGAATCTGATCGATGCGCGACTCGCGGTGCCCTTGCCGGTGCGAAAAGGCTACCTGTTTCAGTACACCACCGGCACGAGCGGTTCAGAACAAGTTCGCGTGTTTGCGTTGGTGGCCCGGCCCGTCCAGCCAAATTTAACCGGCAAGCGCTTTTTCTATCTCGATGACGCCGGCGTAATCCGGCAGGCCGATTCGCAAATCATTGGCCCGCGCAGCGATCCAGTAGACAGCCCGGAATCAGAACCAGATGAGGGCAAGGATGAAAATTAATTTCTTACGTTGAGAGGAGCAGCCTTGAAACAGTGCCCGAATTGCCAAGGAAATCTTGCGGACTATGTGCCAGCCTGTCCGTACTGCGGAGTGATTCTCGCCGCCCCAGCGGGCGCTCGAGCGCAGCCAGCCTGGAGCGGTCCGCAGCAAAGTAGCGGAAAAGCGACGGCCAGTATGGTGTGCGGAATTCTATTTTTCCTATGGCCGTTTACGGCAATCGCTGCCATCGTCCTGGGCCATCTCGCGCTATCGGAGATCAAGAGAAGCGCTGGGCGCCTGGCGGGCCACGGAATGGCGATGGCTGGCCTGATTTTGGGTTACATCGGCGTGGCTTTCGTTCCATTCCTCTTGATCATCGCGGCAATCGCCATCCCGAATCTACTCCGCGCGAAAATGGCGGCGAATGAAGCCAGCGCCGTAGGCACTTTGCGAACCTACAACACGGCAATGGCCACCTATGCGAGCGAATGCCCAAAAATCGGGTACGCCAGAACTTTGCAAAATCTCGGACCCGGGGAATCGGAGACCGACAAGTGCGCGCACGCGGGCCTGGTTGGCGCGCAGTTGGCAACCGCGGTTCCCGTGAAGTCCGGCTACCATTTCTCTTACGCACCGCAGGTGGATGGCGATGGTCTGGTGACGAAATATGCTCTCGCCGCCGGCCCGGTTGCAGAAGGAACGTCAGGCTTGAGGCATTTTTTCACCGACGAGAGCGGCGTAATTCGGTACAGCAGGAGCGGAGCAGCAGACGTAAACAGCGAGCCGCTGATGTGAAGCGGACGCATCCTGGTGGAAGAAAAGCATTGCAGTTGCAGACCACTTAGTCTGCCGCAGGAGCTTCGGCGAAAACGCGGGTTTCCGCGAAGGTTTGTTCTTCGGTAGTGATCACCCAGCTGGAAGAGTCAGCGAGTAGGCGGCTGACCAGCTGCGTATGAAGCGCGTGGCCAGCCTTGTAAGCCTCCACTCTACCGAGTAGCGGCAGTCCGACCAGCGCCAAATCGCCAATCAGATCCAGCGCTTTGTGCCGGCCAAATTCGTCCGGGAACCGCAACGGCCCATTCATCACGCCGTCGTTGGTAAGCACCATAGCGTTGTCCAGCGAACCTCCACGAATCAAACCCATGGAGCGAAGCGGTTCAATATCGCGCTCAAAACAAAACGTGCGTGCGCGAGCCAGCAGCTGCCGAAAAGTATCCGGTAGAACGACGATTTCGATTTGTTGCTGGCCCACCAGTGGATGCGGAAAATCGACGTAGCATTGCACGCGAAATTCATCAGCGGGGTAAATGCCAATGCGGCGGTCTTGTTCGATAACTTCGACGGGCTTGATGACTTTGAGGTAGCGGCGGCGGCGGCGCAGCCGGCGAACGCCAGCTTGATCGAGAAGTTGCAGGAACGGTTCGGCGGAGCCATCGAGTATGGGAACCTCGATCGAATCAATATCGATGAAGATGTTGTCGATGCCGGAAGAATAAATTGCCGCAAGCAGATGTTCGGTGGTGGAAAGTAGCACGCCCTGCTTCATCAAGCTGGTGGCATAGCTGACGCGGGCAACATTACGGCCACTGGCCTCAATCGGGAAGTCATCGAGGTCGGTGCGCCGGAAAACGATGCCACTGTCAGCGGGCGCGGGTAGCAGGCGAACGTGGCCGAAAACTCCGGTGTGCAGGCCGATGCCTTCGGTCGACGCCTCACGCTGAATGGTATTTTGCAACATAAGGGAGAGCACTAAAGTAGCATCTTTTGCGCCATAATCGCATCTGAACTACGTCTTTGTTTTCAGCAGCTTACACTTATGTTCGTCGTCGACAACTGCAATGGCGTGGTAAACGCACAACGTTATGGTCGATTGCTGTGGGGTTTCTGTAGGTCCTCGTGGCAGCGAAATCGAAGTGTCCTTTTGACTTCTGGGCGCGTCAAAACAGAGGCCGGTGTATACTTTTCTAATCGCCGTCGTGAAGCCTGTTGTAAGGAAGGCCAAGAATGAACCGCACTGCACGAATCGTCATCCTCGCTGTTTCTGTGGTGGTGTTTTGCTATGCCGGGCTGGGACATGTCCTGGGGCAGACGCACGAGGAGCGCGCCTACAAATCGCTGACGGTCTATGGCGAAGTGCTGCAGAAGGTTCAGCAAGATTATGTGGACGAGCCGAACATGCATCTGGTGACGGCTGGGGCTCTGCACGGTTTGCTGGAATCGCTCGATCCGGAGTCCAGCTACCTGACCCCACGGGAATACACCGAATACAAACAGAAACTGGCGAGCACCAATCCTGGCGATACCGGACTGACGCTGAGCAAGCGCTATGGCTACGTGATGGTGATTTCCGTATTGCCGGACAGCCCTGCGGAGAAGGCCGGCATCCACAGCGGGGATATTTTTGAATCGGTGGCCGGGTTCACGACGCGGGAAATGTCCGTTGGACAGGCAATGAACCTGCTGCACGGACAGCCGGGAAGCGCCGTGAAAGTGGGAGTTATCCGCCGCGGAAAGAACGATCCGGAACAAGTGGACCTGGTTCGCGAAAAGCTTGCCCCGGCGAAAATAATGAGCCAGAAAAACGATCCGGACATTCTGGCGCTGCGATTGACCACGCTCGAAGCAGGGCGTGCCGACGAAGTGAAATCGCGCCTCCAGGAGGCGGAAAAGCAAGGCGTGCACAAAGTTATTCTGGATTTGCGAACATGCGGACGCGGACCAGTTTCCGAGGCTCTGGCGGTAGCGCGGCTGTTTATTTCGAGCGGAAATTTGGCGACGTTGCGCGGCCAAACAGTTTCAGCACAAACATTTGCGGCGGAACCCAGCAAAGTTATTTGGAAAGGACCAGTTTCCATTCTGATTGATGGAACGACCTCCGGAGCTGCGGAAGTGCTGGCCTCCGCGATGGTGACAGCGCACCGCGGCGATGTAGTCGGCGAGCGTAGCTTTGGATTGGCTTCGGAACAGAAGCTGATCACCATTCCTGATGGCTCGGCGCTGATACTCACGGTGGCGAATTATTACAACGCCGACGGGAAATCGATTCTAGAAGAAGGCGTGACCCCGGCTGAAGTGGTTCGGCAGGAAGCTACTGCACAGGATGACGGCGCGGATGACGAGGATTCTTCGGCGAGCGCGGCACAGACGACCGCGCCTTCAGAGCCCAAGCCACTTTCACCAGAAGACGCAGTTTTCAAGAAGGCCTTGGAACTCCTGAAGACGCCGGCGAAAAAAGCTGCGTAGTTTTTCCTTGAAGTCCTGCCGCGCGTCCGCGAAAGATTTGCGCAAACTAAAATCTAGCAATTTTCATTTGCGCGTAGCGTTGCGCTGCGGGTTGTGCGTGCTCTTGTGTTACTGCGCGATCGGATGCAAGCGGCAGCGCGCCTACAAGGTGACGCTGGCGACGGTACATCAGGTGACAGAGGAACTCGCCAAGGCCGCATCCGATGCGGCGCCCAACGGAACATTAATTAAGGTGCGGCGCGCCAGAAATGGCGCGGCGGGAGGCGGCGCCGATGAGTTGTACATCGGACTGCACGGCAAGGCCACGGCCAAGGATAAGTTGTTGCAGCGGCTGGAAGGAGTTGCCACACAGCACGGGCTGACGGTGGACGCTACGTCCGGGAACGGGAATTCATCTCGAATCACGATCCGTGCCGGCGGAGTTGTGACTCATCACATCGAAATTGAGGTTTTGAGTACACGCACTGCCGCAAATAGCGAGAGCCTGCCAGCCGGCACCGGGCGACTGGCAATACTTCTGGATGATCTGGGAAGCGATCGCGGCGCGGCGGAGGTCATCTTTGCTTTGCGGGTTCCTATCACATTGTCGGTTTTGCCTTATCAACCACATTCGCAGGAGATTGCGCAAGAAGCGCGAAAACATGGATGCGAAGTAATGTTGCATTTACCGATGCAATCGCTGGCCAATGAAACTCCTGAACAGCAGGAGTTGCGGCCAGGACTTACGCACGATCAGGTCGAAAACATGGTAGCGAAAATGCTGGAGTCCATGCCGGAAGCCGATGGCGTGAACAATCATCAAGGCTCGCAAGCTACTTCGAACACCTCGCTGATGGATGAATTGATGCCGGTGCTGCGCGATGCGGGAGTTTTTTACGTGGACAGCCGAACCACTGCAGGAACAGTGGCATACGACACAGCGAAACGTGATGGAGTGAAAACCGCATTTCGTAATGTGCCATTTTTGGATGACCTGCAAAACAAAGCCGCGGTAAAGCGGCAATTGCAGATGGCCATTCGTGGCGCTAAGGAAAAAGGCGAAGCCATCGCCATTGGACACCCGCACGCAGTAACGCTGGAAGCGTTGCGAGAAATGTTACCGCAAGCCAAGCAGCAAGGCGTTCGCTTAGTCCTGGTGTCGGACGTGGTGCATTAAGCGCGCGCTTCTCCATATAGCGGCCGCCTTGTGCCTGCCCCGTTCTTCACGGGGAGGCGGGCGCCGTTTCGATGCCCAGCCCACCCTGTCGCCCTGAACTTCGACCGCTACAACTTCTAGGACGTGGATTTGCGGGCAGGAAATACTTTGTGAATGAACAGACCTGTAGCGGCCATGGTGATAAAGCTGAAGACGCTGCCCTCGGGGCCCACGGTGCCTCCGGTAAGCCAGGTAGGTCCGTGAAGAGTGGCGCTCGAAAGATGTCCGGGAAAAACGGCGCCGCTGTTCGGAACGGAAAATAAGAAAGTCTCGCCGAAGTCGAAAGCGGCGTGCCATCCAACAACCAGCCACAGGTTGCCAGTGCGCTTAAGCGTCAGGGCAAAGATCAGTCCAATCATCGCGACACCCGCCGCGCCGACCCACCCTTCGCCCTTATTCCCCAGATGCACCGCACCAAAACCCAGAGAAAGTATCCAGGCGGCGGGCCAAAAACCAATGCCGTCGGCAAGAGTGAATTGCAAATAGCCACGAAATGCAAACTCCTCGAACAATCCGACCACAATAAACAGGAGCGCCCAGAAGAGAGCCCATTTGAAAATGACAGCGCCATGAAGATCTAAACTGCCAAACGAGTAGCCGCCGAAAACGGCAATGCAACCCAGGAGCGTAACCACTTCAACCACGCCCAGTGCGCAACCCTGCCAGAAGCGTGTCCCGAAGAGCGAGTGAAACGGGAGACCGTAATCGCCGACCGGCCGGTGTTCCAGCCAGGCCATGAAACACGCTGGCAGGAAAACGAGAACAAAGAGTAGAAATTCCTGAAAAAAAATTTGCCAAGGCGCTGGAGAATCGGTTTTGGGCAAATGAAATATTTTGTCGAGGGCGAAATTCATCGCGGTGCCGAAGATCAGCACCATGACCGTGTACATCAGGATGCGCCAGCCAGCGCGCAAGCCTCGATCATTGTGAAAAATAGTATTGAGCGGTGAACGCGGAACTTGAATGGGAAAGGAGGTTTGATTTTCAGGTGCGGGCTGTGGTGTCTCGAGGTCCATAGGACGCTTCGCGTAAGTTTCGCGCATTCCGCCGGCGCAGCACAAGTTTTGCTAATGCGGAATAGTGGAGGCTGCAGCAGCTACGATGTGAAGAGACTTTTGCTCCTGGAGAAGTATCACAAATCGGAGATTTTCGCGCTTCCAGGATGGGTCAAGCGCGATCTTGGCTTTCAGTTCCGTGACGCCCGATGGATTCGCTTTGGGGACGTGGAGACGAGTCAGTGAACGAAGCACGGGGGCGTGTGCAAGATTGCGGCCTTGGTTTTCGCCGCGAAGAACATTTGAGGAAAGGCCGCGTTCGGTGACCGCGAGTAAGAGAACGGCGGAGTGCGCCTCCGGTGGAGCGTTTTCAATGGTGATGGAAAATTCGGCGGAGCGTGCTGAGTCGCCGGTTGGCGAAAGATGGAGCTCGACGGCGCTGGCGGTTGACGCTTCGACAATGCTTTGCAGCGCTTCCGGCGAAGACATGCTAACGAAGTCCTTTCGGCCGCTGACGACAAACTGCGGCGTGAACGGGCCATCGTGATGAAAGACGTGCGCGTATTGCTCTTGCCGCTCGGTCCAATCATGCGACGAAAACGGATCGCGCCAACCGAGGCGATCCCAATAGTCCACATGTTCTTCGATGGCAATGACAGCGAAGTCGTTTACGCGGCCGACGTCGGCGAGTTGTTTCAGGAAAGCGTCGGCGGGAGGGCAACTGGAACATCCTTCCGAAGTGAACAATTCTAAAACGACGGGTTGAGAATGGGAGCCGTCCGCAGTCCGGTGAGTACGGGCGAGTCCAGTTCCGACTAGGAAAGCGATCAAAACCGTAGCCAGTGAGAATGTGGATTTCAAACCCATGGAGCTCCCTTCATGATAAATGATGAGACTGTACAAATATAAAAAAGGTGTCCGGCGAAAGCGAAAAAGAAGAATTTGATTTGTACTAACTATAAGTATAGCCTTAACCAGTTAGTGCGAAGTTACTGCCGGAGGATGACATGGAAGGCTCTGAATCTGCCGTGAACGGAAACCGGTTATGCCTCGATTTCGCTAATTTGCCATACACCTCAGGTGATCCATCACCCCATCAGACTTCGTGGCTGGAACTGGTTGATTTCCTAGCAGATAAGAAGATCATTTCAGGAGAGCGCAGCGAGGAATTAAGAAATTTGACGCAGAGCGATCCACGGGCGGCAGGAAACTTGATGAAGCAAGCTGAGCAGTTAGGTGATTCCCTTAGGTTAGCCTTTGCTGCGATGGCTACCGATGTGGACGTAAAGCCAGAGTGGGTCGCAGCGATCAATGCGCTTCTTGAGATTACGGAAGGACACGACCAATTGCAGCGGCAACAAGGTGGGTGGAAGCTGGGCTTCCGGGCTCGCCACGAAGGATTGGAGTGGCTGTTGGCCGCAATCGCGCGGTCCGGGGCGGAGTTGATTGCGGAACGGGCAGAGAGCGGATTGCAGCGCTGCGACAATCCGAACTGCCGGCTAATGTTCTACGACGATTCCCAGACGCACCGCAGGCGCTGGTGTTCGATGGCATTGTGTGGAAATCGCAGCAAGGTGGCGGCATTCGCGCGGCGGCATGGCGGGGAAAAAGCGCGAGCGCAGCAGGCCTAAAGACAATCCGTAGTTGTTTATCGGTTCTCATGGTCATTCCGAGCGAAGCACGTCCAGATCCGGAGTTGCCAATGTTTCGTCATTCCGAGCGGAGCGAGGAATCTCTCTTTCGGCTGTGCTGGTGAGCTGTACTTCTCGCCCGCGCATGACTCCTTCATTTTTGTTCCTTTATATATTTCGGCTGCTGATTTTTTCTCCACGGGTCGTAGGTGTGCGCGAACACCAGACGTTCGGCAAGGGGCGGGTGGGAGTACATCCAAAAAGTGATGAAGGCGGGCGGATTTGGATCAGCAAGATCGATTTCGCCGAGAGCCTGGAAGGCGTGCGCGGCGACCTGAGCGGAGTTTGGCACGATCCCATGAATTAATTCCAGACCAAACACGTCGGCGGCGTGCTCCTGCCTGCGGCTGTAGCCGTTGATGATGGGCGAAGAGAAAAACATGATGGCTTCGAGAATGAGCATCAAGACTGCCAGCGCGGCCCAATCCTGCGGCCCGTAAACCTTCCAGCGAGTTCCCCAACGAGCGAGCATGGCGTGAAGCAAGCGGTAGGCGGCGTACAGAACAATCAGCGAGACCACAGCGAAAAATACAAAGCCCTTTCGAATGTGATTGAGAACGTAGTGACCGGATTCGTGACCGAAAATGAAGAGCGTTTCTTGCGGAGTCAGCTTCTGAATGGTGTTGTCGAAAATCACGACGCGTTTGGATGCGCCGAGGCCGGTAACGTACGCGTTGATTTCGTTGTTTTTGCTGCTGGCGTTCATCAGAAACATGCGCTCACGGGGGATTTGCAGGCCTGCACGTCGCGTGAGCTTCTGCAGGTCTGTAGTGAGCTGGGGATGCTGGTTTGCCAGCGGTTCGAACCTGTAGAAGAGGGGATCGATGACAATGGGCTCAAGAATGAAAATACCCAGAATAATGGGCAGCGACGCAAGCCAGAAGTAGAACCACCAGCGGCGCGGACTCTTTTTGATGACCAGGAAAAGAATGAGGCCCATCAAGGCGAGAAATGCGAGTTCAATCAATACGGCCTTGGACCAATCCAGGAACCAGGAGCCCCAACGCTGAACAGACTGCTGATAGTGAAGTGAAAGTCCGTGCCAGGCCATATGTACGGGAAGATCGGCAATGTCGAGAACCAGCGCCAGCACGGGGATGAAAATGAGGCCTTGCAGGAAGCGATTTTCCGTGGTTTGCTGGGCAAAATCGCGAACCCGGGCTACGAAGGCAAAGCGCAACGCCAGTATCAGAACGATAAATCCGATAAAGACGGAAAGAAAATAAAGCGAGTAGCCGGCGCGAGAGTAGGCCACGGCTTTTTCGTAACGATCGTGCGAAAGCGTGTAGCGATCTACTTCGTTGCTACGGGAAGTGTCCGGCGCATTGCCGGGAGGCTCGATCTGCTGCGGTGGGGGCGTGCGCACGGTGGGAGTTTCCTGCGCCAAAAGCGCACGCGGCGACGCGAGCACGCCGAAAATCGACAATAAAACGATCAGGAACAACGCATAGGCGATGCGTTGACGCGGCATTCGTTTCCCTCTTTTCGTCGAGCGGACCATCGACCACACGAGCGTGGCGAGTATGCAGCACATGCCGCTCCGCCCGCAACCTTTGCGGAGTGCCGGCACCGCGCGCGACCAGAAAGCTGTCCTGCTATCTGATTAGATGGCTGGTGGCAGGATAAGGAAAGCAGGAAAGAGAAAAAATTGCGAGACCTTCTATGGATGCGCGGTCTTCAGACAATAATTTCGCACCGCTCCAGAAGTAGCCAGGCTGGCGTGGACGATGGAGGCCCAGCGTTCCAAGCGATGGTGCTGGTAGCGATGAAAAAAGTACGAGACGCCGATGGAGGCAACTGTAGCGGCGGCTTCGATGGAGGCGAAAGCGGCGTGATTGTCGACCACGACGTTGGTGAGCAGTGCTTCATTGCGGCCGCGGCGGCGAAAATTCAGTGTCGAGAAGTAATCGAGAGTGCGGGAAGCGCCAACCGCCGCAAACAGCAGATCGTTTTCTCGATCCCAGAAAGGATGCCCGAAGGAGGGAGCTTTGGGCCGGTCGTTGGTGTTCCCGAAGCTGGCTTGTTTCAGCCACGGATCGATGGGGGCTCGGACGACAGACCATGAAGAAGACGGTGGGTTCCTACAGGAAGCGAGAGCGGCAGGTGAGTAGAATGCCAGATGTGCAGAGATGAAAAGTGGCGGCGCTGCGCGCATTGAATAATTCGCACAACTTTGCATGTGCGCATTCGGAAAATGCATGAGGGAGCCCGGAGATTGCGGCGCACCGCAGGCAATGGCGGCAGAAAACAAACAGGAAGCGAAACCAAAAAGAAGGACGCGGATAACGTCAGGTTTGGCCAAGCTGACTGCCAGGCTGCGCGACAATGTCGAATGCAACGAGAAATTATAACGCAGCAAGCTTTGTGGTCCCTTCCCCTCATTTGTTGCAATTCGATATCTTAAGGTAAGACTGCCAGGCGCGCACTGCCTATCGCGCGAAGGCCGGCGGCAGAGCGTTGAAAAAGTTTCGGACCTCGAACAGTGGTCTGCGCAATTTTCACTGCGCTTTGGACACGGTATACTTTGCCAGCCGGCGGCCGCATCCAACTCAGCCGAAGGAGAACTCCGTGAAAGATCAACGGCGTAAGAAACTATTAACCGTAGGCCTGTTGGCGACGGTTGCAGCTGCGACCATTGCCGCTGCCACCAGGTTCGCCGAAAAGACTGCGAGCGGCCGGCAGCGAACCTTCGAATTCACCTACCAGGTTCATGTCCCCGCGAGCGCGGACGGCAAAGGCCAGCAACGGCTGTGGATACCGTTACCGCAGACCGATGAGCATCAAGCGATTCGCAAGCTGTCAATTGAGAGTCGCGTTGCGCACAAAGTGGGAAAAGAACCGGAATACGGAAACAGCTACGCCGTTTTCAGTCCGACGGCAGGGGAGATGGCGGCGGGTTACGATGCCGCGGTGCGATTCGAAGTAACCCGGCACGAGTACTTGCGGAATCTGAAAGCAGTGAATGCGCCGGAACCGCCAGTGAAAAACGCGATGCTGAAACGCTACTTGCAACCCGACAAAATGGTTCCGCTGAATGCGACCATCGCGGAATTGGCGCGTACGGAAACGGCAGGCGCGACGGATACCATGGAGAAAGCACATCGCATCTATAACTATGTGGCGTCGACAATGCGCTACGACAAATCCGGCGAAGGCTGGGGTCGGGGCGACGAAATGTGGGCCTGCGATTCGAAGCGCGGTAACTGCACGGATTTTCACTCAGTGTTGATCGGGATGATGAGATCGTCAGGAATTCCAGCGCGCTTTGAAATCGGATTTCCACTCCCGGAAAGCAAGAGCGAAGGCGACATCCCGGGTTATCACTGCTGGGCGGAATTTTACGTAACGGGAATCGGATGGGTGCCGGTAGATGCTTCAGAGGCTTCGAAGAATCCGGCGAAGCGCGAGTACTTCTTCGGAGCGGTGGATGCGGATCGCGTGATGTTCACTTATGGCCGGGATATTCGGCTCTCGCAGGAGCAAAAAGGCGAACCGCTGAACTATTTTATTTATCCTTACGCGGAATCGCATGGCCAGCCGATAAAGGGTTTGACGACGCATTTTGCATTTCGCGATTTGTCGCCGCCTGGCTCCAAAAACTCGGGAAATTGAATGGACCAGGGGCGGCTGGGCGTCGCTCAAACAGTGCGAGCGTAATTCATTCGCTGCAGCAGGAGTGATACTGCGTTGCGCTGAGTGTGTCCGTCGCGTATGTTGAAGACCTAGGCCCTCATGAGGGGGATTCCCATGTCCAAACAGAAAAATCTCTATCCCGTTTTCGTATTGGCGGCCGCGTGCATGCTCCTGACGGGTTTGTCCAACGCAGCCGGCGCGCAATCGCAGAGTGATTCTGCGCCGTCGGTGGCTGAAGCCGCTCGGCGGGCGCGCGAGAAGAAAAAAGAAAATGCCAAGCCGGTGCGCACGCTCACCAACGACGATCTGCCAGCGGCGCCTGCGGGGGACGCGGTGACCGGTACTGCAACGCCGACTCCAGCAGCGAAGGGCGAGGATGCCGTTGCGCCAGCCGCGAATGACGGCGAGAAGAAGCCGTCTGCAGCTGTAAACGACGAAAAAGCTAAGCTGCTGAAAGCGAATAATGCGGCGGCTCTGGAACGAGCGAAGAAACAATTGGCGACGGCGCTTAGCGAGTTAGACATAACGCAGCGGAAACTCGCGCTGGACAGTGACAGCTACTACTCGAAAACGGACTACGCGAGCGACAAGGATGGCAAGGCGAATTTGGACGCCGAAGCGCAAGCGATTGATGCCAAGAAGCAAGAGGTTGAAGATTTGAAAGCTCGCGTCGCTGAATTGCACGCGCTGGTTGGAGACAACTCCGAAAACCAGCCCGACAAGACTGACAATTCCGACAAGACCGAGAAAAACCCGCCATCTCGTTAAGCCTCGGGAAAAACCAATCGTTTCAAAAACGGTTGCAAAGACCCGTTTCAAAAACAGTTGATCAGCAAGAATCGCGTGGATTCGCCTATACTGGCTGAAGCGACGCGACATGGACCGGCCCTTCGAAACAGACTTCGGCACACTCTTTCCTGAACGCAAACCACTTTACCCGGACAATTTCGGCAATTTTGTAGGACTTGGCCGTCGCATCTTGATTACCGGTGCTGGCGGAAGCATTGGATCGGCACTGGCGCAGAGAATTTGCAGTGCGTCGCCGCAGCGATTGGTTCTGATGGATCATTCAGAGCGGGCAATTTCTGCATTGCGCCGCGCGCTCGATGGTTGCGATCGGCAAGATTTTGTGAAATTCGTCCTCGCAGATGTGCGGAACGACCCGTCGGTAGAAAGTGTGCTGGCTGACGAAAAACCAGACTTTATTTTCCACGCGGCGGCATTCAAGCATGTACCGCTGCTGGAGGAAAATCCCTTTACCGCGGTGCACAATAACGGACTGGCCACATGGCGGCTGGCCCGAACTGCGGCAAATTTTGGCGTTGCGAGGCTGTTGCTGATTTCGACGGACAAGGCGGCAAATCCGCGCAGCATGCTGGGAGCCTCGAAGCGGCTGGCGGAACTGGCCATACTTCGTTGGACTTCATCGCGCACGCGGATGAGCGCACTACGCCTCGGCAACGTGGCCGAGTCCAGCGGGAGTGTCTTGCCAATATTTCGCGAACAGATTTTGCGCGGCGGTCCGGTGACCGTTACGCATCCTGAAGCTACACGATACTTTTTGACGATGCCCGAGACTTGTGCGGCGATTGCCACGCTTGCCAGTTTGCCGCATGCATCTGGATTGTACTTGCCCGCGATGGGCGACTCAGTCTTGATTCTGAAAATTGCGGAGCGGATGATGCGGGCCGCTTCTGCGAAGAACGATGCACAGATCGTGAAGATCACGGGACTGCGGCCGGGCGACAAGTTACATGAGGATCTGCTTTCACGCGGAGAATCGACATCAGGGGAAGTGACGCCCGGCATTCGAGCAATCAGCGGGGAACCGATCAAAACGGAATCGCTGGATTCGCAGTTTCAGATGATTGAAGAAATTGTCAGGCGGCGGGATCTCGGAGCCATGCTGCAGGCGCTGCGAGAGGTCGTTCCGGAGTATCAGCCAGGACCAACGCTGAGGAAAAAGCGCGCAGCCGCTGCGACCGGAGCCGGAGATGACTGAGGCTCGCCGCCGAATCGCAGTGATAACCACTTCGCGCGCAGACTACAGCCATCTGTACTGGCCGCTGCGATTGCTGGCGGAAGATGCACGCGTGGAATTGAAATTAGTTGTGCTGGGTGCGCACCTTTCGCCGGAATTCGGTACGACGATTCATGAAATTGAAAAGGACGGATTTACCATCGCGGCGCGGATTGAGTGTTTGCTGAGTTCGGATTCGGATGTGGGCATGGCCAAAACAATTGGCTTGGCGACTCTGAGTCTGGCAGACGTATTGGGCGAAATGCGGCCGGAGATCTTGCTGTTGATCGCGGACCGTTACGAAATGCTTGCTCCCGCGGCCGTGGCGCTGGCGCTGCGCATTCCGATTGCGCACATTGAGGGCGGCGAAATCAGCGAAGGAGCGATTGATGATGCAGTGCGGAATGCGTTGACGAAAATGGCGCATCTGCACTTCACTTCCACCTTTGCGGCGAGAGACAGAATTATCGCGCTAGGCGAGGAGCCGTGGCGGGTGACGCGTGCGGGCGCGCCGTCGCTGGACCACCTGCGCAGATCAAAATTATTGAGCCGGGAAGAAGTGGCAGCGAAATTGCACGTGCAACTGGAAGAGTCGGCGATAGTCGTCGCGTATCATCCAGTAACCCTGGCCATGGACACGTTGGAAGAGGCCGACGAGTTGTTCGCCGCACTGGGCGGCGTGAATTCGCAATTAATTTTTTGTTATCCAAACGCGGATGCGGGCAGCCGGGCGCTGATCGAGCGGACCACCGCTTTTTTGGCCAAGCGCGGTAACGGGAAGCTGTTTGTGAATCTCGATGCTGTTACCTATTGGAGCCTGCTGCGGCAAGCGCAGGTTTTCCTGGGGAATTCGAGCAGTGGAATTATGGAGACGGCTTCGTTCGCAGTTGCAACGGTGAACGTCGGTGAACGACAACGCGGACGAGAACGCGCCGGGAACGTAATCGACGCGGTAGCAAATCGCGCAGCGATTCTCTCCGCAATTGCGCTGGCGCGGAGCAGCGAGTTTCGCGACTCGCTGCGCGGGATGACGAATCCTTACGGCGAGGGAAAGGCGTCGGAAACCATTCTGGAAGTTTTGACGGGCGCTCCGTTGGGGCGTGAGTTGCTTGCGAAGAAAGCGCGGCCGCGAAAAGCGGAAAGCGCTAGGAGGTCGTAAGAATCTCGGGGTCCGCGCCGGACATCACGCAAACGGAGATTATCGTTGTGGTGATAATGCGGGAGCGGGTTACAGATGCCCGCCGCAGACGGTGGCCGCTACAAAGGCCAAAGGAAGAGCGGCGGAATAAACCGCCGCTACATCAAGCAAGCAACTCGTTAAGCAAGAAATCGTCGCGAAAACCTCGACCCTAGCCCGGAAAATTCACGATTTCTGAAACACGAAGGGCCTCGCTATGGTACAAATCCGTTGTCTAGTCCGGGTTTGAGACCAAAAACGAGGCCTTCGCTTGAGCGAACATACCACAACAGAC
>Ga0073928_10002563_pt1 | contig 30888 bp, 21 predicted proteins | sample PaiPotPPA55metaG_FD_76969 | JGI IMG/M metagenome (GOLD analysis project Ga0073928, IMG submission 76969) | Iron sulfur acid spring bacterial and archeal communities from Banff, Canada, to study Microbial Dark Matter (Phase II) - Paint Pots PPA... ...
CATCCGCAACAACCTGTCCATGGCTCACAGCTCCTTTACCGGCATCCAACTGCCGGGTGGCCGCATTATGCCATCGCCCCGAAGTTTGGGCACGCCCACCCCACAACCCCACCCAACAAATATACCGCCTTTTTCGTCGGTTGGTTCGTGGTACGATCAGCCCATCCTATTTCTCCGGCAGGCCGGTGATGATTTCCAGCACCCGTGGGGCCAGATTGGCTGTTGCATTGTTGCTTGCCGTCCTGGCGGCAGCGGCGGGGGTGATCGCGCACGCAATACAGGCGCGTCGATCCGTTCCGCCGATGGTGCTCGGGCCGAGCACCGTGGTGGCCGCGAGCCAACCGACCGCAACTTCCCGCCCCGCTGCCGCTGGGCTTCAACCGAAGTTCGAGAAATCTTATATGGATGTCGTACGGGCCGAGGTCGCGTCGCTGCCCACGACGCAGCCGCTGGCCGTCCCGGTTGAGTTGAGCGAGGCCGCGCGGTTCGTTCTGACCGATCCGATTTATCTGAGCAAGGTGAGAGGCGACCTGTGGATGACTCGGCCGGGCGCGGCGCCGATCAACCAGCTATTGCGCGAGGCGGCCGATCCGAATGCGGATACAGAAGCCCACGTCCTGCGCGAGCAGGTGGCGTTCGTCCATTGGATGCCGGTCGATGGCGGCACGTGGCTGCCGTACGTGGTCTGCCGTGGTGGACTCACCGGCTGCGAACTCGTGTGGGCCGAGGGCCGCCGACCCCTTCCCACCGCGCGCGATTTCTATTGGGACCGCGCCTTCTCATGGGATGACAAGCTGGTCGTGCCCAGCCGCACCGGCATTTCGCTGTTCGACGTCCGCCCACAGGTGAATGAATCGTATTTCGATCTGATCGCGCCGGGCGGCGGCACGACCGCGCCCGCCACGCGGCCGGCAGATTTCGCAGTCCCGCAGGTCCTTCCGGACGGAGACGGTTTGCTTGTATGGGTTCCCTGGGAAGACGGCAAGTCGGGCAGCCGCGGCGCCGTTCGTTATCTCGACGGCCATTGGACGCCGCTCGGCCCGGATCAGGCGTGGCCGGAGAAACTGGTCCACGTAGTGCCGCTGCGGGATGGCACCGTCTTTCAGTTCTACCGCCGCGACGACGGGTCGATCACCGTTCAGAGCATGCCGCTCCAAAGCGCCCCGGTGGACCAGCAGGCGATTCGCAATCGCGTCGAGCAACTTAGCGACGCGGATGCCGACGTGCGCCGGCAGGCCTTTGTCGACTTGTCCAACTACGGTCCCGGGGCCTGGCCGATGCTGGAGAAGCTCTCGTCTGATCAGCCGCCGCAGGCCAAGCTGCTGCTGCGCCAATTGCTCAAGGACCGCGCCCGCCCGACGCTCAGTGGGATGACGCTGCTGGGCGGCCGCTCGCTGGAGCTGGCGGCCCGCCTGTCTGACGGCGGCGTCGTGTTCTATGCCCCTCAGGGCGTCTCGCTTCCCGAAGCCGACGGGCAGGAAACGACGACGGCGCCGGCATGGTTGAGCATCCGCCCCGGCCACTACATCGAGCTGCTGCCGCCGGTCCTGGTCGCCGACTTGAAGCCGGGCCAAGCCGTCCTGGACGTCGTCAGCGACAAATGGATCGTCGACAGCGACGCGCGCGGCCCGCGGCTGTTCTACGGCAATGGCTTCGCCACCCTGCTGCGTAAGGACGAGCGCAAGTTCGCTCGCGTCATCGGCATGGACCAGCGCGGCCGGTGGCTGTTTCGTCAATGCGGCGCCCTCGACGTCGACCGGCCCCAAACGCTGATCGTCGATCCCCACCTCCCTGACCTGACGCCGCGTCTGCCCGTCTGGAACCTGGCCATCGCCCGGAATGTGGGATGGGACAAAGACAACTGGCCCGTACTGGAAAACGGCGGGGCCTTCGCCCTCACCGAGGCCGGCTGGCGGCCCCTCGACAAAGACGAGACGTTTTTCACCCGCCCCGATCAGGTCCCGCCCGACCCTAAGGCGACCACCGCACCCACGACTACCGCGGCCACGCGACCCACCAGCGGACCGAGCACCAGCTCCACCGAGCCGCCGCTCCTCGTCGCCCCCGATGGCGTCCGCTACTACGGAGGGCTTACCGACCTGCGAATTCTTCACGCCGACGGCAACGAAACTGACTGGCCCTTGCCCGCTGCCGACACCGGCGCCGGCCCCGTCCATCTCATCCGTGCCAGTGACGGCAAGCTCTTCCTGTTCAATCAGCCGGGCCGCGTGCTGCGCCTCACGCCGACCCCGGGCGCACCCGAGCCATTCAAGGTCGATCCTCCCTTCACCCACGACATTCCCAACGTCGCCGCTCCGACCCGGATCTGGCTGGACCCCGCCGGTCGGATCGACATCGAGTGGGAAAACCGCCTGGCCATCCTCTTCCCCGAGGGGTATATCCCCACCCCCATCTCCCGACTCATGCCCGACCAGAGCGGCCTGGACGCGGCGGGGCAGTAATCTCACAAAGGACATCGGCGCCATGGCGGCCGCCAATGTCTCGCCAAGAGCAAGATTAAGATGAAGATTAAGATGAGGAAGAGGATTAAGGGTAAGAGGACGAGTAAGATTAGGACGGCAGCACAATCTTTCTCTTACTCTTTCTCCTGCTCCTCCTCTTGTTCCTAATCCTAATCTTCATCGTATTCCTGCTCCTGCTGCTCCGTCCTGAACCGTGGCTTACAGGAACAGGATCGGGAGATCCTTCCCTCCCCGCCGAAGCTTACCGCAGCGGAACGTACATGCATGACGGCCGCGTGATCGTCGAAGTACCCTTCCTTCCGTTCGTGGAGGGCCAAATCCACTTCCCGGCCGGCTTCGTCTTTACCAGGTCCGGCCGTACAATTCTCGTCATGCGGGCCGCCAAGGGATCTCTCGTTCCTGTGCCGCACGTTCGCCTCGCCGCGGATCGTGTTGCGGAGTTCTGCCGGCGTCATCATGTCCGCCGCTTGTGTTTGTTCGGGTCGGTCCTTCGAGACGACTTTCGACCCGACAGTGATGTGGATGTGCTTGTTGAATTTGAGCCTGGGCAGGTCGTCGGGCTCCGGATCGCGCAAATGGAACAAGAGCTCACGGAGATGTTGGACGGCCGCGCCGTCGATCTTCGCACGCCCAACGAGCTTAGCCGCTATTTTCGAGATGAAGTACTGCGGGAGGCACGGGTCGTCTATGGCGAATCCTGACGAAGCCCGGTTGCGGCACATGCTCGACGCCGCCCGCGAAGCGGTCTCGTTTGCGGCGGGGCATGGCCGGTCCGACCTGGACGCGAACCGGATGCTCACTTTGAGCCTTGTAAAGGAGATCGAGATTCTCGGCGAGGCCGCCAGCCGCGTCGGCGCCGCAACGCGGGCCACCCTGCCAGCGATTCCGTGGTCGCAGATCGTCCGCATGCGTAACCGTTTGATTCATGCGTACTTCAACGTGGATCTCGACATTGTTTGGGACGTCGTCTCACACGATTTGCCATTGCTGATCGTCGCGCTTGAAGCGGCGTTAGGTCCGGGCAAGCCGTGATCGGCGCCAGCGCCAGCGTTGCCCTGTCCGCGCCCCGCCATGAGAACGCGGGGGGGTCAACGCTTTATTCCTGACATAATGTCAAGAGTCATGCGTTGACCCCGTGTATCCCCGCATGCGTTGACCCCGTGTATCCCCGCGGCACGTCTCGTTCGCCGCGACGTGCTGGCACGGGGAATCGCCGAGGATCTGCAAACGGCGGCGGACCAGTTCGCGGCCATTCCCGCTCGGCCCGCTCCAGCACGCGGACGATTCGGTACCTACCAGTCCCACGACGTCGACGACCGGGAGATCCGGCGTTTCCTGCCGGAGTTGAAGCGGCGGCTGGCGGCGTGTGCCCGTTGACCGGCTTCAAGCCAGCATCTTGTGCACGATGTTCCCGCTCACGTCGGTCAGCCGGAAATCACGGCCCTGGAATCGGTAGGTGAGTTTCGTGTGATCGAAGCCCAGCAGGTGGAGGATGGTGGCGTGCAGGTCGTGCACGTGGACGGGGTCCTCGACGGCGTTGAAGCCGAAGTCGTCGGAGGCGCCGAGGGTGAAGCCGGGCTTGAGTCCGCCGCCGGCCAGCCACATGGTGAAGCAGTTGGGGTGATGGTCGCGGCCGTCGTTGCCGCCCTGGACCATCGGCGTTCTGCCGAACTCGCCGCCCCAGATCACCAGCGTGTTGTCGAGCATGCCCCGCTGTTTCAGGTCCTTCACCAGGGCCGCGCAGGCCTTCTCGGTGTTCTGGCAGTTCTTCTTCAGGTCTTTGACGAGGTCGCCGTGCTGGTCCCAGGCTTCGTGGAAGATTTCGACGAACCGCACGCCGCGTTCGACCAGCCGGCGGGCCAGCAGGCAGCTATTGGCGAATGACGCCTTGCCCGGCTCGGCGCCATACATCTCCAGTACGTGAGCCGGCTCCTTGGCAATGTCCATCAGCTCGGGGGCGCTCGATTGCATCCGGAACGCCATCTCGTACGAATTGATCCGGGTAGCGATCTCGGGATCGCCCACGGCGCCGAGCCGCATTTCGTTGAGGCGCCGAATTGCATCGAGGGAATCGCGCTGAAGCTCGCGATCGACGCCCGGCGGGTTTGACAGATACAGGACCGGATCGCCCACGCTGCGGAACAGAACGCCCTGGTAGACGGAGGGGAGAAAGCCGCCGCCCCAGTTCGACGATCCGCCGCTCGGACCCTTGGTGCCGGTGCTGAAGACGACGAACGCCGGCAGCTCGCTGCTTTCGCTGCCAAGGCCATAGTTCACCCATGCACCCATGCTGGGCCGGCCGAACTGGGACGCGCCCGTGCTCATCAGGATCTGGGCCGGGGCGTGATTGAAAGCGTCGGTGTGCATCGAACGGACGATCGTGATGTCGTCGGCGACTTCCGACAGGTGCGGCAGCAGTTCCGACAATTCCTGGCCGCTTTGCCCATGTCTTGCGAACATGAACTTGGGGCCCAGGAGCTTGGCGTCCGGGTGGATGAACGCCGAGCGATATCCTTTGAGCAGTTCGGCAGGCGGGAGCTTGCCGTCCCATTTGGACAGCTCGGACTTGTTGTCGAACAGCTCCAGGTGGCTGGGGCCGCCGGACATGAACAGGTAGATCACCCGCTTGATTCTGGGCGCGTGCGGCGGCAGCCTGGGTGAAAGCGGGTTGGGCGCCGCGGTGGGCGAGGTCGATGCAACCGCAGCCTGCGCGACCAGGTCCGCCAGCGCGATTGTCCCCAGCCCTACGCCGCACTGTTTGAAGAACCAGCGGCGCGTGACGTGGCGGCGATATTCGTCGCAGACGTGTTGTTGTTTGCTGATCACCTCCCGGTCTCCTATTCTTTGGTCATCGTCTCATCCAGGTTCAACAGCACCCGGGAGACGACCGTGTATGCCGCCCATTGGGTCGGGGTAACTCCCTTAGGCAAATCGGACGGCGGCTCGGGTTTCCCGGTCGCAAGCTCGTTGGGGTTCAGCCATCCCTCGGCAAACCGCGGCCGTTCTTTGTCAAGCAGCGACAGAAGCTCCTTCATCTCCGCATCCGTCGGGGTTCGGGCCAGCGCCCGCCGGAACGCGTACGCGACGCGCTCTCGATCGCCGTGTCCCCCTTCCTCAAGTGTCTTGCGCGCCAGCGCCCGGGCACACTCGACGAACATCGGCTCGTTGAGCGTCACGAGCGCCTGGAGCGGCGTATTAGTTCTCAACCGTCTCACGCAGGAGGACTCGCCGTTGGGCGTGTCGAAGGTCTGGAGCATCGGATATGGCGTAGACCTTCGGCGAAAGACATAGACTCCTCTGCGGTACTTCTCCGAACCGGTGGCGTCGATCCAGGGAAACGGTCCGTAGCTGGCGGGCGGGACGAACAGGAACGCGGGGGCCGGCGGCATGATGCTGGGGCCGCCCATCCTGTCGTTCAGCAGGCCGCTGGCCGAAAGGACGATGTCGCGGACGATCTCCCCCTCGACGCGGAATCGCGGGCCGCGAGCCAGCAGCCGGTTGTACGGATCATTGGTCTGCAGCTCCGGGGTCACCCGGCTGCTCTGCCGGTACGTCGCCGACTCGACGATCAGCCGCTGCACGTGCTTGATCGACCACCCGCTGTCCATGAATTCAGAGGCGAGCCAGTCGAGGAGCTGCGGATGTGACGCGGGCTCGCCCTGCGTGCCGAAATCCTCCGACGTGGCAACCAGCCCGATACCGAAATACGCCTGCCAGATTCGATTCACCAAGGCCCGGGCGGTGGTGGGGGAGTTGCGATTTGCCAGCCACTTGGCCAGTGTCAGACGCGTCGGCTCGTAGTGCTCGGGAAGCTGATGGAGGAACGCGGGAACGCCGGGCATGACCGACTTTCCGGGCTTGAGCCAGTCGCCGCGGGTCAGGACGCGCGTCTGCCGCGGCTCGTCGCGCCGCTCGAGGGCGAGCGTGTCCTCCCCTTCGGGCCACTGCTTCCACAGATCCTCGATTTTCGCGTTCGCCTCTTTCCACTCCGGGACCGTCGTGCGCCAATAACTGAAGACTTCTTCCTGCTGCTTTTCGGTGCGCATCTCGCGCGGGATCGAGAGGATTTCGCGGACGCGATTGCGAAGCGGGTCGGCGATGATCTTGCCCGCGGCGGTCGTGACGGAGATTCGGAACCGGCCGAGGTTGTTGTTCTGGTTGTCGTCGCTGTTCCAGCCGCCGTGATTCTGCTTGAGGTGGATGTTGAGGAGCGTGCCGGCTTCGAAGCCGACAGGCTGCTCGCAGTTGAAGACCGCCTTGCGGTCCTGGTTGCGTCGGCCGGGGCCGGCGTCGATGCCCCAGGCGGTCTTCTCGTCCCCATCAATCGCGAACTTCACCGGACCGGTGGTCCGCTTGTCCGTTGTCTTGTCGTAAAAGATCGGCTCCAGGTCCTTGACCGGCTGATCGAAGTCGCTGGTCGCCTCGGAGAACTTCACCGTCGTCTTCTTGTCCGGATGTTCGGCCGGGGCGGCCTCGACTGAGAATTCGCTGAGGGCGCACGTCCCCTTGATCGATCGCCCCGGTCCGCTCCGAGGCAGGTTCGGGTCCGTCAGCAGCTCGAGACGGAACGCGGTGATGTCGGTCAGATTTGTCTTTGAATGAAAGGGAATCGTGAACTTCGTCGGAGCGTATCCCTGGGCCAGCAGGGAGCCGTCCTTCTGGAGGATGTATCGCTGGTCCATTTCGCCGGCGTCTTCCAGTTCCAGCGTGGTCCAGGAGGGCTGGTCCTTGCCGACCTCCGTCTCCCAGTCGGCCATGCGCCCTTCCCAGTCGGGGCATTGGTGCTTGAGCGATCCTTCAATCTCCCGCATCTGCCGGGACAGCTCGGCCACCTTCTTCAAATCATCCGCGCTATAGACGACGCGCTGGGACTCGTTGTCATTGTTGAGGAACGCGAAAAGCCGGTAGTACTCCTGCTGACTCAGCGGGTCATACTTGTGGCTGTGGCACTGGGCGCATTGAATGGTCAGGCCCAGGATGCTTTTGCCGATGCAGTCCATCCGGTCGAACATCGCGTCCATGCGGAACTGTTCGGGATCGACGCCGCCCTCCTCGTTCAGCATCGCATTCCGCAGGAACCCGCTCGCCACGATCTGGTCCTGCGTTGCGTTGGGCAGCTCGTCACCGGCAATTTGCTGAATCACGAACTGGTCGTACGGCAGATCCTGGTTGAAGGCGTAGATTACCCAATCGCGGTAGAGCCAGATTTTGCGGAGCTTGTCCTTCTCGAATCCGTCGGTGTCGGCGTACCGGGCGGCATCGAGCCAGTGCCGGCCCCAGCGCTCGCCGTAGTGCGGGCTGGCCAGCAGCTTCTCCACGACCTTTTCGTACGCATCCGCCGAATCGTCCTTCAGGAACGCGTCAACCTCCTCAATGCTCGGCGGCAGACCCACTAGATCGAGATACAGCCGCCTGATGAGGGTCACCTTGTCCGCCTCGGGCGAGGGACCAAGTCCCTTGGACTCGAGCCTCGCCAGAGTGAAATGGTCGATCTCGTTTCGAGGCCATTTCTCCTCCTTCACCGCCGGGACCGGCGGACGGACCGGCGCCACAAATGCCCAGTGCTTCTCGTAGGCCGCTCCCTCCGCCACCCATTGCTGCAGTGTTTCGATCTGAACAGGGGTGAGCTTCTTGTTGCTCGAAGGCGGCGGCATGCGCTCGTCGTCGTCGGCCGCGGCGGTGATCCGCCGGACCAGCTCACTTTGATCGAGCTTACCCGGAACGATCGCGATCGCCCCATCTTTGGCGGGTCGGGTGGCAGTCTCGCGCAGATCAAGCCGAAGCTCGGCCTTGCGCTTCTGGTCGTCGTGGCCGTGACAGGCAAAACAGTTGTCCGCCAGGATCGGGCGGACGTCGCGGCTGTAGCGCAAGTCACCAGCCAGGGCGGCGGAGGTTAGCCAGACAGAAGCCGCAATAACCACCCCTGCCCAATGAGTTGACGCGCGATGGGGCATAAGACAGCAGCAGTCTAATGTGAAGCGGCCAGCGAGGTCTAGTGGCGGGCTGCGGTCGCGAGACGAAGTGCTCGGGCGTGCAGGTACGTCATTGCGGCACTTTTCTGCCGGGTTTCAATAAGGTGACCTTCAGCTTGTTGCTGGGAATGAGCTTCCCGGCGTTGATCCGCTCATCCGGGTCGAAGGCGTCCTTCACCTGCCGGAACTGGTCCATCGTCGGCTTGTCGAAGAGATAGGGCATGAGGTGAATTTTCTCGACGCCGACGCCATGTTCGCCGGTGAGAGTGCCACCGATATCGATGCAATATTTGAGCACCTTCTCCGCCGCCCGGAGGGTGTTCTGGACTTGCGATTCGTCGCGGTCGTCGTAGAGGAAGATCGGGTGGACGTTCCCGTCGCCGGCGTGGAAGACGTTCGTGATCTGGAGGCCGTGCTCCTTGCCGATCTGGTCGATCCGCGCGAGCACGCTGGCGAGCATGCTCCGCGGCACGCAGGCGTCCTGGGTGCAGTAGCTGTGACTGACCCGGCCGATCGCACCAAAGGCGCCTTTGCGCGCCTTCCACAGTTTCGCCCGGGCATCGGGATCAGAAGAACTCTGGATACTCGTGGCGTTGTGCCGCCGGCTGATGTCGATCACCTGCTGCTGCAATCCGTCGAGCAGCTCGGGAATGCCGTCGATCTCGGTGAGCACCAGCGCCTGGGCGTCGCGCGGGAAGCCCAGCGCAAATGCGTCTTCCACAATCTGGACCATCTTCCCGTCCATCATCTCCATGGCTGCGGGAAGCATCCCGGCGGCGATGACGTCGCTGACCGTTTCGCACGCGTCGGCGGTGCTCGAGAAAATGCTGACGACCGTGCGGAAGCTCGTGGCTTTCGGCGCCAGCCGCACCCAAAGCTTGGTGATGATCCCGAACGTGCCCTCGTGACCGCAGACGAGGCCCGGCAGGTCGAAGTTCCCCGACTCGCAGCAACCATTCCTGGCGCCGATCTCCACCACGCACCCGTCGGCGAACACCATCTCGACGCCCAGGACATGGTTGGAGGTGACGAAGTCCTTCAGCGTATGGATGCCGCCGGCGTTGGTGGACGCATTGCCGCCGATGCTGCTGGCCCGTTGGCTGGAAGGATCGGGGGCGAAGTGAAATCCGGCGCCACCCGGCGTCTGTGCGACGGAATCGCTCAGCTGGACGTTCCGAACACCGGCCTCGACGTGGGCGACGCGATTCTCCAGGTCGATCCGGAGGACGCGGTTCATGCGGGTGGTTGAGACGACCACGCCGTTCTCGAACGCCACGCACCCTCCCGCCAGCCCCGTGCCGGAGCCGCGGGGGACGATCTGTACCCCATGGCCGCCCAGAAGCTTCACGGCGTCAACCACCTGCTGCGTATTGGTCGGGAACAGCACCGCGGCCGGGCGCGATTTGGCGATCGTGAATCCATCACTTTCGTAGACGAATAGCTCGGCGGGGTCTGTGACGACGCCGGTAGGGGGAAGCGAGGCTCGCAGAGCGCTGATAAGATCGTCGAACGTCATACATCGAATCGGGCAACTAAGGCAGGCGCTTCCGGTGATTAAACGGTCCAGTCCTCCACGCGCAATCCGCCGATCTGTTGGACATCTGCGTCGCGGCTGACCAGCGTCGCGCCCAGCGCCAGCGCGGTAGCCGCAATCCACAGGTCATTTTCGTCAAGCCCGGATCGCGCTTTCGAGCTCATCGACGTCCACTTGGGTAAGATGCGGAGGTTCATGAATGGCTTCGGGCAACACGGCGACTGCAACAGGTGACACTGCGGGCTCAGCATCAGCGATCTGGACTTCCAAAAGGCGTCCTCTAGGCAGATCGACAGGGCGCTCCGGAACAAGGACTCGACCATCGAACCTGGCGCGTAAGCGTGTCATTGTCCTCATTCTAGCAAGATCCCGGCTTCGTGTCGTGCGGCCAAAAGGCACCGAATCCATGTAGACAACCGCCCCGATTTGGACACAATACCGCGGCGAATTACTTTGCAAGGAAAGGAACTGATTCATGGCAGAGGACACGCCCACGACGATGGAAGGCCAGCCGCAGAACGTGCAACTGATGCTGGACGAGCGGGAGATGCGGACTACGTTCTCCAATGCTTATCGCATCCATACGACCGCCGAGGAGGTGGTGGTGGATTTCGGCTTCAACATGCTCAACCCCAACCCACAGGGAGGGCAGCAGCAGATGTTGTTCAAGGTGACGGAGCGGATTGTGATGAGCTACTCGACCACCAAGCGGCTGACCGGTTCGCTCAGCCAGCTCATCCGCCGGTTCGAGCAGCAGTTTGGCGAGATCCCGATGCAGCCCGGCCAGCCGACCGGACCGCGGCCGGCGAGATGAATGCGGATTCAGTCAGCGGTTGACGTTACGCCGCGATTGGAATGGCGTCGCGGTGGTGCAACTGTCCGAGCATGCGTTCGGCCGTGACGGGGTGATTCCCGATCTCCTGCACCTCGATGGCGGCGGCGACCGAGCCGAGAAAGGCGGCGGCCTCCAGCGACGAGCCGGCGGCCAGCGCCAGCGTGGCCGTCGCCAGCAATGCGTCGCCACACCCCAGCGGGTCGATCGCGTAGGGCGAGAGGGCGGGGACGTATTCGCTCCTGAGCCGTGGCGGCAGCGGGCGCTCGCTGCCGTCGAATGTGACCAGCCCCTGTTTCCCCAGCGTGACGATCGCCTGCCGGGCGCCCGTCGTCCCGAGCAGGTTCCACACCACCGCGCCCAGCCCGCTGGAGAAGTCATGCTGCGCCTCCCGGACCTCGCGCTCGGTGGGGCACAGGAGGTCCATGTCGCGAAAGCGGAGCAAGTTGCTTTGTTTGCCGCTCACGTCGGCCGCGAGGAGCGGCACCCGCGGGCGCAACTGCGGGAGGATGCGGTCGAGCAACCCGCTTGTGATCATGCCGTATCCGAAGTCGGCGAAGATAACCGCGTCGGCGCCCTCGGCGGCGGCGACGATCCGCGCGGCCAGCAATCCCTCGAGCTGAGAATCACCGAGGGTAGAAGCACCGTCGTCCACCTTGAACAGTTTCGTATGGTCGACCAGGTATCGGTGCTTGCAGACGACCTGACGGCGGCCATGGTCGCATTGCACGTCGACCCCCTGGCTTTGCAGACGCATTTCGATCTGCGCCGACAGCTCGTCGTCGGCCAGCGAGCTAATCAGGGTCGGCCGCGCGCCCAGGGCCGCCAGGTGCAGCGCGATCACGCCGGCCCCGCCGTCATAATCGCGCTCCTGCATCGGCCGCAACGACAACATCGGCCCTTCGCCGGCGACGCCGGTGGCGTCGCATAAATGGTAGCGGTCGAGGATGTAGTCGCCGATCACCACCACCCGCTTGCCGCGGCCGCGGCGGAGGATCGCCTGAAGGTTTGCCGCCGTGAGTGAATACCGATCGCGGAAGCGGGTCAGCTTCTCGTCATAGAATCGCTCGGGGTGGGAGAGGGCGCCGATCAGGGCGGTGGACGAGTAGACCACGTCGCCGCTCGAGAAGACGACGCGCCCGCCCTGGCGGACGACCGCGTCCCGTTCGGCCAGGAATCGCGGGTCGTGGTTCCGCTCGTACTCGCGGCCCTTGACGTAAACGTCAGGCCGGAGTGTCTCCAGCAGTCCCATCGCCGTCGGGTCCGGATTGACGTAGACCCAGTCGACGCACTCCAGCGCAGCAAGGCTCCGGGCCCGCAGGTCATCGGGGATGAGCGGGCGGTCCACGCCTTTGTTTACCTGTGGATCGGCGCTGACCGAGACGACCAGCACGTCGCCGAGCGACTTGGCAAATTCGAGATGGTGGATGTGGCCCGGGTGGACGATGTCGAAGCACCCGTGGCAATGGACGACGGTCTTGCCGGCCGCGCGGGCTTGTTCCCGCAGGCCCAAAAGCGCCGCCAGCGAAAGCACCTTCCGGTTTGAGAGCATCCGATCTCCGCGCGCTCGCTTCTCTCGGCTTCTGATCGGCGGCGCCCGCGGGCGGGCGTGAATTTATCGGACTTGAGAGCTGGGCGGGGGTGTGGCACTCGTTGGTGGCGGTCTTCAATCGTGGCACGGCCGAGACGCCCGTGCCAGTGCGCTTGGGAGTGTACACACGACGGCGAGCCTGCTGCCAAAAGGCGAAGCCCGGACCACCGCGCAAGCGGGGAAGCCAGACGAGCTGAAGGGTAACGTGACAAAGCGGTCCCGGCGCGGGGCCTGTTGATTTAAGGGCCCCCGGCGGGCAACGACATGAGATCGCTTGCCGGGCGGCGATTCGGAAAAGGATCGGCCGTTCCGGTCATCTCCGGTTGTTTGTACCAATTCGCTCGCGCACCTCCTTGCTGCCTTCTCCGGGACCATCGCTTCCACGCCGCGCCGCTCCAGCCCCGCCAGGTTCGGCCCGGTGTGGAACCCGCTGTCGGCTAAGGTCTGCTGCGGCAGCGCCCCGAAGTGCAACAGAAAAACTCGAGCAACCGCCGGACCAAATAAATCGACGGGCCCCGCGCCGGGAGAGATCCGCCCGTCCGGTTCGGAGGGAGGGGAGGCCGGCATGGCCGGCCTTCCCTACCCCTATCCGTGGAACCCGCACAGACCGGCATTAGCGCGTTGGGGCGTTTTCATGATTGTCAACGCGCTTTCCTGCCGATGCGCTAGTTCCTAATATCAACACCTTCACTATTGGGAGCCTGGCCGTGCGAATGCCGTTTCTCGAGCTTGTCCGCCAGCGTGTCGTCGTGCTCGACGGCGCGATGGGATCGAACCTCCAGTGCCGCACGCTCGACGTGCAGCGCGACTGGCTGGGGCACGAGAACGCCTCGGAAATCCTGAACCTGAGCCGCCCGGACACCATTGGGGAGATCCACGAAGCGTTCCTGGCCGTCGGGTGCGACGCGGTCGAGACCAACACGTTCAACGGCAGCGCCAACGACCTGTCCGAGGCGGACCTGTCGGATCGGGCCGAGGAAGTGAACAGGCTGGGGGCCGAGATCGCGCGGCAGGCTTGCGACAAATTCGAGACGCCCGATCGGCCGCGCTACGTCGTCGGGTCGGTCGGGCCCACCCGGAAGCTCATCAGCGTTGGGTTCACCGACTGGGACACCTTGTTCGAGAGCTTCACGCCGCAGATGCGCGGGCTGATCTCCGGCGGCGCGGACATCATCCTGATCGAGACGCAGCAGGACCTGCTGGCGATCAAGTGCGCCATTGCCGCCGCGAACCGGGCGATGCGGGAGTTGGGGCGGCAAGTGCCGCTGATGGTCCAGGCGTCATTTGATCAGGGCGGTCAGAAGATGCTCTGCGGCGCCGACCCGTCGGCGCTGATCGCGGCGGTCGAGCCGTACGGCGAAGTGGAGATTCTTGGCGTCAACTGCGCCTTCGGCCCGCCGGAGCTGACGGAGACGGTGCGGCACTTGTGCGAGAACTGGCCGCGCCTGGTTAGCGCGCTGCCGAATGCGGGCTTGCCGGTGATGGTCGATGGCAAGAGCCACTTCCCGATGACGCCGCCCGACTTTACCAAAGGGATGATGCGGTTCGTGGAGGAATTCGGCGTCAACGTTGTCGGCGGGTGTTGCGGCACCATGCCCGAGCACCTGAAGATGCTGATCGAAGCGGTCGGCAGCCGCCCGCCCAGGCCGCGGCGTGTCGATTACCCGCCACAGGTCTCCAGCCTCTACAACGGCGTCGAGGTCCGGCAGGAGACCAGCTATCTGGTCGTGGCCGAGCGGACGAACACGAACGGCTCGCGGCAATTCAAGCGGCTCCTGCAGGACGATAACTGGGACGGCCTGGTCTCCATGGCCCGCGACGAAATGCGGGATGGATCGCACATGCTGGACGTGTGCGTCGATTTCGTCGGCCGCGACGGCGTGCGCGATATGCACGAGGTCGTCAAACGGTATGTCACCCAGATCAACGCCCCGCTCGTGCTCGACAGCACAAACCCAGCGGTCATGGAGGAGGGGCTGAAGCTGGCAGGGGGGCGGTGCGTCCTCAACTCGATGAACCTCGAGGACGGAGAAGAACGCGTCGCCCACATCTGCTCCCTGGCGAGAACATATGGGGCCGCGGTCGTCGCCGGCACCATCGATGAGGACAAGCAGAACGCGATGGCGCGGACCGCCGAGCGGAAGCTGTCAATCGCCAAGCGCATCCGGGACCTGGCCGTCAACAAGTACGGCCTGCGCGACCAGGACATCCTCTTCGACCCGCTGGTGCTGCCGATCTCCACCGGCATCGAGGAAGACCGGCGCAATGCGATGGAAACGATCCAAGGGACGCGGCAAATCTCCAAAGAATTGCCCGGGTGCCACACGGTCGTCGGACTGTCGAACGTCAGCTTCGGTCTTAAACCCGCGGCCCGGGTGGTCCTCAACAGCGCATTCCTGGACGAATTGCGGGAGGCGGGGCTGACGGCGGCCATCGTCCACGCGTCCAAGATCCTCCCCAGGAACCGGATCCCGCAGGACCAGTGGGACGCGGCGATGGACCTGATCTACGACCGGCGGCGGGAAGGCTTCGATCCGCTCACGCATTTCGTCTCGCTGTTCCCCGAAGGGGCCGAAACGGCCGCGAAGCGGTCGACCGAAGACGAGAACCTGCCGATCGACGAGAAGCTCAAGCGGCACATCATCGATGGCGAAAAGCGAAACCTCACAGCGCATTTGGACGAGGCGCTCCAGCAATACTCCGCGCTCGACATCATCAACACCATTTTGCTCGATGGCATGAAAGTGGTCGGTGATCTTTTCGGGTCTGGCCAGATGCAACTCCCGTTCGTCCTGCAAAGCGCCGAGACCATGAAGGCGGCCGTTGCTCATCTCGAGCCGCATATGGAAAAGGTGGACGGCCAGAGCAAGGGGAAGATTGTCCTGGCCACGGTGAAGGGCGACGTCCACGATATCGGCAAGAACCTGGTGGACATCATCCTCACCAACAATGGCTACACCGTCTACAACCTCGGCATCAAACAGCCGATCAACGACATCCTCCACGCGGCCCACGAGAAGAAGGCCGACGCGATCGGAATGTCGGGACTGCTGGTCAAGAGCGTGGGGGTGATGAAGGAAAACCTTGAGGAGATGAACGCGCAGGGCATCGGCATGCCGGTGCTGCTCGGCGGGGCGGCGCTGACCCGCGACTATGCCGAGGACGACCTGGCCAACCTCTACAAGGGACCGCTGCTGTATTGCAAGGACGCGTTCGAAGGACTGCACGCAATGGACGCGATTTCCGGCGGCGAGTTGCAGGCGGTCGTGACCGCTCAGCGGCAGCGGGCGGGAAAACGCAAGCGATTGAAAGAAGAGAGCCAGAAGAAGTACGGGCACATCTTCCGGGGCCAGTCGGAGCAGGGGACGCCTGTTTCGACCGACAACCCGGTCCCGCTGCCACCCTTCTGGGGGCGGCGGATTGCGACCGATGTCCCTCTCAAACATGTCTACCCCTACATCAACCTTGACGCGCTGTTCAAGAGCCAATGGGGCTACAAGCAAGGGTCGCTCGACAAAGACCAGTACGAGCAGATACTGGACGAGAAGGCCCGGCCGGTGTTTGAGTTGCTGCAGCGGCGGGCGATCGAGGAAGGGTTGCTCGAGCCGAAGGTCGTCTACGGCTACTTCCCCGTGCAGTCGCAGGGGGACGACGTGATTCTCTACCACGTGGAGGAGTTCCTGGGCTGCACGTGCCACCCGGGCGGTCCCGGGCGGCCCCAGCCCGCCGCGAAGCCGCGCCCGTGGATGCGTTTCGCTTTCCCGCGCCAGGAAGGCCGGCGGCGGCTTTGCGTCTCGGACTTCTTCCGATCGGTCGAGAGCAACCAGTTTGACGTGCTGGGGGTGCAACTGGTTACCGTCGGCGATCGCGCCACCGCCGTCGCCGAACAACTCCGGGCCGAGAACAAGTACCAGGAGTATCTATACGTCCACGGCTTCGGCGTCGAATCGGCCGAGGCCCTGGCCGAACTATGGCACAAGCGCATGCGGCAGGAGTTGGGTTTCTCAAGTGAAGACGCGACCCGCATCGCGGACCTGTTCCACCAGGGGTACCGCGGCAGCCGCTACAGCTTCGGATATCCCGCCTGTCCCGACCTGGAGCAGCGGGCTAAAATCGTCGAACTGCTCGGCCCGCAAGAGATCGGCGTCAACCTGAGCGAGAGCTTCATGCTCGTGCCCGAGCAGTCCACCGATGCCATCGTCGTGCACCATCCGCAGGCAAAGTATTTCGACGTCTGACGGGCGCTTCGGCCAACTCAGGAACTCCGGAAGCCGCTCGGCGCACCCTTGCCAGTCGGGTATCAAGTTTACTATCTTCACGGGGAAAGCGCCCGGAGCGCGGTATAGTGCGTCTTCGAGCTGCAGGGCAAATCCAAGGGATAGCTCATGGTGGGTCTGTCGCGTTCGCCGATCGCGTATCGGCATGTCATCTTCCCCGAGACGCTCGCGGGCCCGGGGCTTGCGATCGACCGGTTCACGCCGCCTCGTTCCCGGTCGCTCCCGCCGGGCCAGGACCGGCATCTATCCTTGAGCGAACAGGATTGCCTGCGCCGGCTGTTCCGCCTGGCCGGGCTCGACCTTGACGATTATCGCCCTGAGACGATCAAGCGGCGCATCCCGGCGTGCCTGCGGGCGGTTCGGGTCGAGCACACGAATGAAATCGGTCCTGTGGTCCAGCGGCACCCGCAACTGCTCGATGTCGCCCTCAGCGCGCTGGTGATCGGCGTCACCAGCTTCTTCCGCGACCCGGCCACATTTACAGCGCTGAACGAGCGGGTCCTTCCGGAGTTGCTGGCCCATAATGCTGGCCCGCGCGTCTGGAGCGCCGGGTGCTCCGACGGTGCGGAACTCTACTCGCTGGCCATGGTACTGGCTCACCGCGGCGCCCTTCAGCGGTCGTCGCTGCTCGGGACCGATTGCCGAGTCGACGCCATCGTCCGAGCGAAAGAGGGTTGCTTCGACCCGGCCGCCGTGAAGAATGTGCCGGCGGAGTTTCTGGGCCGGTATCTGAGCTTTAACGGTGCCCGCTGGCGGGTGCACCCCTACCTCCGCACTGCTGCGCACTGGCGGAGTGGGAATGTGCTGACTACGCCCGCGCCGGGGCCATGGGACCTGATCCTCTGCCGCAATCTGGCGATCTATATGCAGCCGGCGGCAGTCGAACGGCTGTGGGGCCAACTGGAGCAAAGCCTGCGTCCCGGCGGGTTCGTCGTGCTGGGCAAGGCCGAGCGTCCGAATGGGACCAGAGAATTGGTTCAGATTGTCCCGAGCATTTACCGGCGCGACGGAGGGTTGAATCGTCACAGTGGTCCGGCATCGGCGGCACTGGATCGTCCGCCGCGTTACGTCGTGCCGTCTTGAGGTGTCACATGGATGCGACTACATCTCGGTCGCCTGGCGAAGAATCGTGGGAGCGGCTTCAGAAGGTAGGCGCCGAGGCATTCGCGCGGGGCGACTACAATGAGGCGGAAAAGCAGTGGCTGGCCGCGGCCCAGGAGGCGGAAAAGGCGCTGGGCCCACGTGATCCGCGGCTGGCCCACACCCTTCATACGCTGGCCCAGGCGTACACGCGAGCGGCCCGGTACGAAACAGCAGAAGTGCTGCACCGCCGGGCCTTGGAAATCCGTCAACTATCGGTGGGGGAGGGAAGCGCAGAGGCGGCCTCTTCGTTGGCCGCGCTGGCAGGCTGCGCCTGGCGGCGCGGGGACTTGCCAGCCGCCGAGCCGATGCTCCGCCGGGCCATGGAGATCCGTCGCCAGCTCGGCGATGCGACCGTCGAGTTTGCGGAACTGTTGGGCGATTTGGCCATCCTGTTGGCGACCCGCGGCGATTTCGCCGCCGCCGAGCCCCTGTTCCGCCACGCGCTGGCGATTGAGGAGAAAGCCTGCGGCCCCGCCAGTGTCAAGGTAGCCAGTACACTGAACAACCTCGGCCATTATTGCCTGACATTTGGCAGACTTGTCGATGCCTTGGCCCTGCTGGAGCGCGCCAATTCCATACAGGAGGCGCTGCTGGCGCCGGAGCATCCGGCCCGCGCGGGCACCCTGGTCAACCTGGCCCAGGCACTGGCGCGGCAGGGCCGCAACGCCGAGGCCCGCACCGCCCTGGAGCAGGCACTGCGCATTCGAGAGCAGACGGTCGGGCCTAATCACGTCGACCTGATTGCCCTGTTGAGCGGCCTGGCCAAGCTCAACGGGGCGTTGGGGGATGCGCAGGCCGCCGACCGGTTGCTGGGGCGGGCCCTGCCAATCGCTCAGCAGCGACTGGGGCCCTCGCATGTCACTGTCGGCGAGCTGCTCCTTCTTCAAGCCGAGGCGGCACTGGCGATAGGCGCCAACGCCCGCGCGGAGCGCCTGCTGGACCGGGCGCTGCCGATCCTCGAGGCCGGTTTCGGTCCAGAACATCGTTTGCTGGTCTGTGCCCGCGGACAGCTAGCCCGGGCGCTGGTGGCGCAGGATCGCCTAGAGGAGGCTGAGCCGCTCCTGGATGAATTGGTGAGACTGCTGGAGCGGCGTGGCGACCTGACGACCGCTGGTGAAATTGCCTCGTTGCTGGAGGACTACGCGAGGGTCGTTGAGGTCCTCGGCCGTGACCGGGAAGCCGCCGACCTGCGGGCACGCGCCCGGGCGGCGCGTCGTCGTGATGGGCCGCCCTCCGGCGCCTGCGGGACGGGGGGCGGCGGGAGTTGATCGGGCAGGCACGGACGCGTCTGCATGGAGCCATAGTCAATGTCTGTCTGGACGACCCTTGCCGGTCCCAAGTCTGCGCCGCGATGGGCCGGCGCCGCTGCCGCGGTCGCGATCGTCGCTCTGATGGCTTTCCTGCGGCTGGTCGTGGCCGGGCACTTTCCGCTGCCGATCGGATATGGCGTCCCGATCGTGCTCATGGCTTTCTTTCGCAGTCGCCGATTGCTCTGGCTCACCACCCTCGCCTTTGCCATCCTCAGCATCATCAAGTTCTTTCTCCTGATGCCCGAGGTGCCCAGAGCGGTGCACATCTCGCCGCGGGAGTACGAGTGGGTCGAAGGGGGCATGGTCCTGCTGGACCTGCTGCTGGTGTCCGGCCTGATCGACCTGTGGATCGTCACGCGCCGGTGGCTGGAGGGCCGAAACACCGAACTGGAGGCGGCCAACACGGACCTGGCCGCGCGCGAAGAGGAGATCGCCCGCCAGAACGAGGAGCTTCAGTCGCAGGCGGAAGAGCTGGAAAGACAGAGCGAGGAACTTCGCGTGAGCAACGAGGAGTTGGCCCATCGTGAGCGGACGCTGGAGATCCTGCTGTCGCTGTCCCGGGCGTTGAGCACGGACATGTTGCCCGGCGACATCATGGCCCGCATCTGCCAGACGTTGGGGCTGCTGATTGGCGGCCCGCACGCCGCCGCCGCGATCTTAGAGCAGCAGGACAGGCAGGTCGTGGTGAAGTGCCACGACGGGTTCGGGCCGCGGGGGCTGGTCGAGCAATCCATTCCGGCCGAGCAGTCCTTCGCCGCGCTGGTGCTTGGCAAGGGTCGGACCGGGTATATCGAGGACATCACTCTGCGCCCGGACCTGCGAGCCCCGCAGCCCACGGAGGGAGAGCCGATCGTGGCGATCCTGGCGACTCCGCTTCGGGTCCACGGGCAGCCGGTCGGCAGCCTCGAGGTCTACAGCCGCCGCAGGACGACCTGGAATCAGGAGCAGATCGCGCTGGTCGAGTCGCTGGCGGCCCAGGCGTCAGTGAGTCTGGAGGTGGCCCAACTCTTCGGGGCCGTCAGTCACGAGAAGAACCGGTTCGAGACGGTGCTGCGTACGGTGCCCGTCGGCGTCGTCGTCTGCAACGCCCAGTGCACCGACATTCGCGTGAACCCGGCGGGCGCCGCCATGCTTAACGTCCCGTTGGACCAGAACCTCGCCGCGAACCCGCGCCAGTGGCCATGGGAGGCATTCATCGACGGCAAGCCATTGGGTTCCGATGAATCCCCGCTCCTGCGCGCCGCGCGGGAAGGGATCGAAACGCACGCGCTGGAAATCGAATTGCGGGCCGGCGGGGGTCGGCGCGTCGTCCTGCTTACTTACGCCCGCCCGATTCGCGATGCCGATGGTCAGATCCAGGGCGCCCTGGGCACGTTCGCCGACATTACGTCGCTCAAGGAACTCCAACTCGAGCTGGACACCCGCCGGCGGGAAGCGGAGGAGGCGTCGCTGCGCAAAACCCGGTTCCTGGCGGCGGTGAGCCACGACATCCGAACCCCAGCCAACGCCATCAGCCTGCTGGCCGAGTTGATTCGCCGCACCGCCAGCAACCCGGCTATGGCCGCCGAGGTGCCGGAGTTGGCGCAGGAACTGCACCAGAGCGCCGTCTCGCTGGTCAACCTGCTCGGCGACGTGCTGGACGTCGCCCGCTTCGACTCCGACCGAATCGAGCTTCACGAAACGGAATTCCAGCTTTCGCCGCTGTTGCACGAAGAATACCGCCAGCTCCTGCCGCTGGCCCGGCAGAAGGGATTGTCGCTTCAGTTCAATCCACCGGCCGATGCGATCGTCCTCCGGGCCGACCGGATCAAGCTCGCCCGCGTCATCGGCAACCTGGTCGGCAACGCCATCAAGTTCACCGAAACGGGCGGCGTCCGCGTGGACTGTGACCGCAACGGCGACGGGTCCGTCCAGATCTCCGTCACCGACACGGGCCTTGGCATCGCCCCCGAGCACCTGCGCCACATCTTTGACGAGTTCTTCCAACTGCGTAACCCCGAACGGGACCGGAGCAAAGGCAGCGGGCTGGGGTTGACGATCTGCAAGCGGCTGGTGAACGCGATGGGAGGCCGCCTGGATGTGCAGAGCATGCCGGGCAGGGGGAGCACCTTCATGCTCACGCTTCCCGGGTTTGCGGTCATCGGCTCGGGCGCCGATCAGGGCTCGCTGCCGTCAACCTCATCCGATGGCGCGTCGTAGAAGAGCCTCGCGACGTGATCGGCCAGCTTCTGATAGATCTGTTCGCGGACGCCGGCCTCGTCGACGCCCGTATCGGTACGGAGGTAGGGAGTCTCCACCTTCACCTGACGGCCTGCTGACGACTCCCGCGGCCAGAGCGTCTGACCGTTCTCGTCCACGACCTTCACCAGCGCCTCGGCCTCCCCTTTGACCATGTCGCTGCCCGAGGGCGGGCCGACCGAGAACTTCACCAGGTCCACGTAGATCACCTGCCTCGCCCCCAATGACTTGGCCACTGCCGGGATATCCATCCGCGCAAACGCCTCACCCTTGCTCGCCTTCAACTCCATCAACTGCTGGGGCGGGACGACCGGCGCGACTTTATGTTCGGTGAATTCGTTGCTGATGTCGCGATTGAGCCGCTCGGCATGAACTTCGACCAAGTCGGGGTTCTGGTAATTCTCGACCATGACCAGCGTCGGCTGCTGAGCCGGCTTGTACGCGGCCGGAGTGGTCGGCGGCGGCGACAGCTTGGACGCCACCACACCCGCCACCACGCACCCCGCCACCGACGCCCCCACCAGCATGCCGCCCAAAACTCGCAACATCTGATACATGGCACTCTCCATCCAGTCTCAAATCCGAAATCTCCAATCGCAAATCGGCAATCGGCAATCGGCAATTGCCAACCCTTCACTCCCTCGGCTGGACATGCGGAACGAACTCGTTGACCACTTCGGTGGTGAACGCGCCCAGCGTTCTCTCATACGTGTCCGCGTCTCCCAGCCCCGGCGACCCCTCTTCCGGGCCCTTGGGCGGCCAGACAACGCGCACGCTTGGGTCCTCGAACACCTGCTTCGCCTTGCCATTGGCGATTTCGATCACCTTGACGTTGGCGGTCAGCGACCCGCGGTACAACTCCAGCGACTCTTCCGGCCGGGTGGAGAACTGCTGGACCTCGATATAGATTAGCCGGTCCACGGTCAGCCGGGGTGCAACGTCTGTGACCGCCTCCACGTCACTCTCCGGATGGTCCTGCTGATACCGCACGACGGACTCGGCCGCCACCAGTCTCGTGCCTTCCAGTTCCTTGGGGTGGTCCTTCTTCTGCGCCAACTCCTGGAGTCGAGACTGAATCCCGCGGCTCAGATCGAGTTGAAGCGTTGGCCAGTCATAAGACATGGCCCGGTCCGTCCAGACCATCACCGCGACCTTTTGCTTCGCCAGGCTTTTGTAGCGCGCGTCGACCGTCGGATCGGGCATCGCGTGCCCGATCAATCCGAACACCGCGCACCCGCAAGCGAGCGCCGCGAACAAGAGCGAGGTCGAGTATCGGACCCAGAATCCGCGGCTTGATATTCTCATGGTGCGAGTCCTTGTTGGGGAAGCCGTCGGGAAATTCGAATGACGAAATTCGAATGACGAATCAAATCCGAAATTCGAATGACGAATGAAGAAACGATGGCGCTCCAGCCCGAAGCCGGTGCTCTGGTTTCATTCGAATTTCGTCATTCGAATTTGATTCGTCATTCGTCTTTCGAGTTTCGGGCCTAACTTTACCATCCATCTCTGCCGGTCAAGTGGATGCAAATCTTCCACCCCCAGGCGGCGATGGCGAACATCAGCAGCGGCACGAAATAGTATCGGCCGGGCAACACGTTGAGCAGCCGGTAAATTGGCCGGCCCGTTGCGGCGGCATACAGGCCAGCCCAGAAGCAGCACACGGCCAATACCGCCAGCACCGTTCCCATCGGCTGGACGTACAGGCTGGCCGTCAGGTTGCCGCGGACGAACCAGGTCCAACTCGTCGTCATGCCGCAGCTTGGGCAGGGCAGTCCCGTGCGGGCCATGAACTGGCACTGCGACAAACCGATCTCGGTGTGCGTGCCCGTTCCGGTCGGATTGGGGGTCAGCGTCGCGGCCAGGGTCAGTGGCGCCAGGCAAGTCAGTGAAACGACCAGCGCCGCCAATCTTCCCCGCAGCGCGAGCGACTGCGGTTGCTCGCCATTGGCGATGTTGGCATAGATGATCGGGGCCGCCGCGTCCACCGGCCGCTACTCTACTCAGCGATGGCTGGCCCGGCAAATCGCTCCGCCTATTCCTTCAGCGGCCGCGCTGGCGCGACGGCCCGACAACCCCCATTTCCACCGCATTCAGCAGGTGGCCTGCCTTTTGCGTGGGAGCGGCAGCGGGCTCTTGGGCCGCACAGAAATCGAGCAGCGCGAACAATTCCGCGTCCAGAAGCGCGAATCCTTGCCGGAGATATTGACAACACAGGATGGGGAACTTTAACTTGTCGTCTGCCAGGTGGACGATGCTCTTGCCGTACGGATGCGGCGGGGTGTGTTGGCCTCCTGTCGGGCCGTGCCGTTCGGGGTCCGCTCGGTATTCCCTGGGAATAATTGCTGGTTCCGCACCGGCTGGCGAAGAGGCTGTGTCACAACCCAATGGCCCCGCCGCCGGGCGTGCTGTCCGGGGTGCCGCCTTGGGGGACAGTCTGGAACCTTGACCGCGGATCGCCGTTCGGTGGCGATCGGGTGAAAGAGCAGTCTGCGATGCGCGTGTTCATGCTCGGTTGGGAGTTCCCGCCCTTCATCAGCGGCGGTCTCGGGACCGCCTGCTACGGGCTGACCAAGGCGATGAGCGGAATCGGCACGGACATCATGTTCGTGCTGCCGCGTCCAGTGTCGACGCCTTTCAGCACGCACGTGCGGCTGGTGAGCCCCAAGGCGGGCTCGCCTCTAGCCTCGCCCAGTACCGAGTTCCGCCTCGACGAATTTGAGCACGTCACGTTCCGCACCGTCAACGCGCAGCTCAACCCCTACATTACGCCGGCTGACTACCAGAAGCAGCAACAGGATGCCGCCGAGCGGGACAAGCAGCGGACTGCCCTGGAGCAAGCCGGGGTCGACCCGTCCAAGTCGGCCCTTCAACCCCAGGGCTTCGTCGGCAACCCCAACGCCGCCGGCTCCCCTTACGGCGGCGACCTGCTGGCCGAGATCCAGCGCTATGCCCTCCTGGCCACCGAGATCGCCCGACAAGAGGGCTTCGACGTCGTCCACGCCCATGATTGGATGACCTTCCCCGCCGGCCTGGCGGTGGCCGCCCTCAAGGGCGTGCCGCTGATCGTGCACGTGCACTCGACCGAGTTCGACCGTAGCGGCGTGCACGTGGACCAGCGCATCTACGACATCGAACGCCGCGGCATGCACGGCGCCCTCAAGATCATCGCCGTCAGCCACCTGACCAAGAACCAGATCACTCACCAGTACGGAATCGACCCCGCCAAGGTCGAGGTCGTCTACAACGCCATCGAGCCCGGCGCCAACGGCTTCAACGAGGAGAAATACTCGATCCATAAGGACGAGAAGATCGTCCTGTTCCTCGGCCGCATCACCATGCAGAAAGGCCCGGAGTATTTCCTGGCCGCCGCCCGGAAGGTGCTGGAGGTGATGGAGAACGTGAAGTTCGTGATGGCCGGCAGCGGCGACATGATCCGGCGGACCATCGAGATGGCCGCCTCCATGGGGATCGGCCACAAGGTCCTGTTCACCGGCTTCCTCCGCGGACCCGACGTCGAAAAAGTCTTCAAGATGGCCGACTTGTATGTGATGCCATCCGTCAGCGAGCCCTTCGGCATCGCCCCGCTCGAGGCCATGAGCCACGACGTGCCCGTCATCATTTCCAAGCAGTCGGGCGTTTCCGAGGTCCTCACCCACGCCTTGAAGGTGGACTTCTGGGACATCAATGAGATGGCCAACAAGATCATCGCGGTGCTCAAGCACCCCCCGCTGGCCAGCACCCTGCGCGAGCACGGGTCATTCGAGGTCCGCCGCCTGAGCTGGAGCGACGCCGCCCGACAGTGCGTCCAGGTCTACGAGCAAGCCCGCGGCATCATGAATGGCAAGCCTTAGCGACGACCAGCGCCATCGCGAAGCCGTCGTAGCCTTTGCTGCCGACGGTCTGGATGACGGTGGCACTGAGGCGCGGGTCGGCGGCGAGAAGCTCGTTGAACTGGCGCACGCCCTGCACATGAGGATCGGCGCTGCTGGTGTCGACAACCGCGCCCTTGCGCACGACGTTGTCGGCGACGATCACGGCGCCGGCCCGCGAGAGCCGCAGCGCCCACCCGAGATAATCGGGATAGCCCGGCTTGTCGGCGTCGATGAAGATCAAGTCAAACGGCCCGCGTCCCTCGGCCTCAAGACGCGGCAGTGTGTCCAGCGCTCGCCCGACGACCAGGTCAACCACTTCGGCCAGACCCGCGCGGGCGATGTTGCCGCGGGCGACTTCGGCGTGCCGCTCATCGGCCTCCAGCGTGATCAGGCGGCCGCCGGGGGGCAGGGCCCGCGCGAGCCAGATTGTGCTATACCCGCCCAGCGTGCCGATCTCCAGAATAGTGCGCGCCCCCCGAATCCGCGCCAGAAGATGTAGCAGCTTGCCCTGGCTGGGCGAGACATTGATCGGCGGCAGCCCGGCCGCGGCGCTGGCCGTGAGCGTCTGCATCAGTGCGGGGTCGCTCGGCACGAACAGATCGGTGATGTAGCGGTCGACCGCGGTCCATTGGTCCTGAGTCATAGGGCCAATCGTATTCCCAATTGCCGTTGCAGCACACCTACACCGTTCTAATCCACCCCGCCGATGCCGACGAAACCGGCTACTGGGCCGAAGTGCCCGCACTGCCCGGCTGCTTCACGCAGGGCCAGCGCCTCGACGAAGTGTTGGCGAACGTCGAAGACGCCATCCGCGGTTATCTCCGCATGTGCCTGCGGCACGGCGACCCAATCCGAACGGAGAAGCCGCCAAGAGCCAAGACGCTTGAAGGCTTGGTGCGGATAGAGTGCCCAGCGGCATGAGCCGGCTGCCGACCATCACGCCCAAGGAGATGATCCGGCACCGTCCACGCCCGCCCAATCTTCAGCCGTTCAAATGGGGCCGATCGAGTCCATTGGACAATTTCTCAGAACGGGCTTGGCCGGCCCCTCACCTCACTCGGCGGCGGCCCAACAGGCCGAGGGAGCTCAAGCCCAGCAGCGCCAACCCCGATGGCTCGGGGACCACCATCCATTCAATGGCGTGAGCGCGCGCTGCCGAGTCGTTGGCGCTTCCGAACACGTTGCCGGCGCTGTCGATGGCGGTTGCAAATGACCCATGTCCAGTGAACGTGGCAGGCAAGAATGACTGAAGGTCTACGGCGCTGGCGGGCGTACCACGCCACACCACCGTGCGAGCCCCGCCGCCACTGTAAGGGAATAAAGCCCCAACCTGTTGGATGCCGTTCGTGGCATAGGCCGCGGATCCGCCCGAGCCGATATCGCTACCCAATCTGTCAGGGTGAAGGTCAACTTTACTGGCGGCGGTACTGTTCCACAGCAGGGCGTGTGTCCAAGTCCCAATGGTTGCGCCCACTTGCTGGCTGCCAAAAACGTACGCTGCACCCGTGTCTGCCCCGCCCGACAGGTCCACTGCGCTCGCCGCCGTACCGCTCCAAAGAAGCGCATGGTGGAGCGGCTGCGTTCCCGTTACTCCAAATCCAACCTGGTGATCGCCTGAAATACCACTTGCCTGTGATTCGAAAAATCCGCTGGGGTTAAGGTCTATGGCACTGGCAGCCGTGCCGCTCCAGAGCAGCGCATGGCGGGGTGAAACGAGCGATGGAGTTCCAAAGCCCACCTGCTGGGCCCCGGATGCGCCGCTTGCTGTGGAATTCAGGAAACCGCTCGGATTCAGGTCGACCACGCTGTCCGCGGTGCCGCTCCATACGAGCGCGTGCCTTACACTGGCGTCGGCACTGGGTACGCCGTATCCCGCCTGCTGAACGCCGCTCGTGCCAATCGCCTGCGATTGGAGGTATCCAATGGGATGGAGGTCAACGAAGCTGGCTGCGGTGCCGTTCCAGAGTGCAGCGCGGCTCAAATTGCTGCCCGTCAAATAGACGGAGCCCGCCTGCTGCGTCCCCGATGCGCCCGAGAAGCCGGCGCCTTCGTAGCCATGAGGAGTCAAGTCCACGACGGTGTACGTACCGGCGGATGCCGCAGCCGCGGTCGCGAGCATGGCGGCATACAGTGAAAATGAGAACGCCAATCGACAGCATCGTTGAGACATCGCGACTCTCATTTCTTTGAATTCAATTGCTTCCGCAGCGGCAGATGGCGGCGTCGGAGCAGCATCCCGACGCAATTCAGCCCCAGCAGCGATAGCGCTGACGGCTCGGGGATGCTGCCGGGTTGGATCGCGATGAATGAAGGGAAATTCAGGTCGGAAGAGAAGGCGAATTCCGAGCCGACGCCGTCTGGCGTGAACTGCCCGATCACACCGCCTTCTGACGCGTAGAGAGTGCCGGTGCTGTCAACGGCCAGACCTGCGCCAGAACCCAGGCCAGGGCCATGAGCATAAGCGAATAAAGAATTTGCCCCATCGGGCGTGTACTTCTCGATCCAGCCGCCGCGGTACCAGGAGCTGTTCGCGACATAGAGATTGCCCGCCCGGTCGAAGGCCAGGCCGCCGGTCTGACCTAGGACGTCGGGGGTTGGGCCGAACAAACTTGGCACAGTGCCTTCGTCGTAGGGCCGGCCGTTGAAGTCGATCCCCGCGAAGATCGAGGCGATGCCGCCCGGCGTGAATCTCGCGATACCCGCGTTGTAGTCTGACTCGAAGAGGTTGCCGGCACGGTCAAAAGCCAGTGCTGATGGGCTCAGCCAGTAGGGGGGGCCATTCGCGGGGTTCAGGCTACTGGCGAAGACCGAGCCGACGCCGCCGGGTGTGAACTTCTCGATAATGCCGGAGCGGTCGTTGTCATTGGTTCCGACATAGAGGTTGCCGGAGCCGTCGAAGGCCAGGCAACAGGGCGTGTTGGAGCCGGTATTTGCAAAAACCGACGCCACGCCGTCCGGCGTGAACTTCTCGATCGTGCGGGTGCCGCCGTTTGCCGCGTAGAGGTTACCCGCGCCGTCAAAGGCCAGGCCCAGTGGGTCGCTGAGGCCTGTATTGGAAAAGACCGAGTGCATGCCGTTCGGCGTGAACTTCTCGATCGTGTCGTTGTCGCCTGACGCATAAATAATGTCGGCACGGCTGGCCGATGCAGCGAACAGAGTTGCCAGTACGCCGAGACTCAGATGCACGGCCGCGCGTATTCCGCAAGACGAAACCTGTAAGGGTTGAGACTCGCTGCGAGGCGGTTGGCAAGCCGTGACAGCGCGCATTCCGGGCCGAGGGCGCCGAGCCAGCAGGCCGAAACAACCCAGTCCCAGAAGCGAGAGCACCGACGGCTCGGGGACGGATGTCGGGGTCAGCAGGAAGGCGTGGGTCTGCCCGCCGATCGTGCCGGTGCCGGCGACCTGGCCGGAGTCGTTGATTCCTGCCGCATCCGTGAGCAGCCACCCGCTGTGAGCAGGAATGAGGCTATTGAGGTCTTGCATGGGACCCGTGACGTCGGAAAAGAAGGCATGTTGGCGGCTGTCGAGAACCGAAGCAGCCCCGACAACCTGCCCGGAATTGTTGATGCCGAACGCTTCGCTGAAAGTGCCACCGAGCGTTCCGAGGTCGCTGGCAGCGGCGATGGGGCCGTTGGGGGCGGTGCGGAAGGCGTGGTTCGCGGCATCGCCCGTGATCAATGACACCCCAACGGCCTGACCGGCATCGTTGATGCCTGAGCCATGGCTGCTGCTACCCCCGAGGGTACCCAGATCACTGGCTGCCACGATGAGACCATCGGGGGCCGTTCGGAATGCATGCGCGTGCATGAGGGTATCTACAATGTTGTACGAATACCCGACGGCCTGGCCGCTGGCGTTAACACCGTAGGCATAGCTATAGGTCCCGGTGGTGCTCGCGGCGCTCAGGTCACTGGCCGGCGTGATCGCGCCATTCGGGCTCGTGCGAAAGGCATGTTGTGCCGCGTTGCCGGTCGTGTTCGAGAATCCCACGGCTTGGCCGCTTGCGTTAATACCGTACGCATAGCTGATCGCCCCGCCGAGGTTGCCCAAGTCATTAGTCGCAGTGATTTTGCCATTTGCGTCCGTGCGGAAAGCGTACCCGCCGGCCTGCCCTTGCCCGACCACCTGCCCTTTGTCGTTGATTCCAAAGGCTTGGCTCGTATTACCGATTAAGGTGCCCAGATCGCTGCCTGCGGTGAGCGGACTGTTTGCGTCCGTCCGAAAGGCATGCACCGCGGCGTTGCCGGAGATGGTAGAAACTCCGACGACCTGTCCACTGGCATTGATGCCAGAGGCTGAGCTCATCCCCCCGCCGAGGGTCCCCAAGTCAAGGATCGTGTACTCAGTGGCGGACGCCGTGACGGGCGCTAGCACGGCGAGGGCGAGGATGAGCATCCCGACCGAGGCCGCGGTGGCCGGACGAGAATGGCCGGCGAACCAAGCTGCTTGGCGGCGAGCGGGGCATCGTAGGTGTCTTCGCATGTTCCTTGTCCTCAATTTCAGTTCACTTTCCCCAAAACCTGTCGCACGTATTCACTGTCCGGCGCGGGATCGCCGTCGCCGAGCTGAGGCCCATGGGGGCGAGCAGAGTTGCGCCCGCCCACTGGCGATCCGGATTGGTGATCTGAAACAGTCGAGGGGACCGGCGACGAAGCCAGGCCGGACGAGAGGAGAAGAAAACGCGGCGCTCAGGAAGGAATCAGATGCGTCTCGAAAGATACCGAGCTTCTCACGCCCGATCTTCCGAATGGCGCGACGCTATCGTGACATCACGGCAGAGACTTGTCAATCGGCCTGCGCGTCTGCGTCGGCCGCATGATGACGGTGACCGCGCTTCACTCTGGAAGCGTCTCCCCTGCGAGTGCCCTTCGGGAGTCATCTAACGATGTCACAACTGGTCCCGCCGGCGGCGGGGATGTACATGTTCAGGACGTAATCCTTGACCATCCGGTGGGCGCTGAAGCGCCACCCGAGCGTACGAATCGCCCGCTTCATCCGCGCGATCCACTCACGCGGCAGGCCGTCGCGGTCGCGCTTATAGAACAATGGCACGACTTGCTGGCGGAGGGTCGAGAAAAGGGCGTCGGAGTCCCGGCGGTCGTGAAGGTCGGTGGACGTGTGGACTTCTCCGCCGCCGATGGCAAAACCATTGGCGCCGTCGTAGGCTTCGGCCCACCAGCCGTCCAAGACAGACAGGTTGAGCCCGCCGTTCAGCACGACCTTCTGACCGCTGGTGCCGGAGGCCTCAAGCGGCCGCCGGGGGTTGTTGAGCCAGACGTCGACTCCGTGGACCAAATGCCGGCCGACGTTGATGTCGTAGTCCTCGACGAAGACGATCTTGCCGAAAAACCGCGGGTCGCGCGTAAGCTGCGCGATCTGTTGAAGGACCCGCTTGCCCGGTTCATCCCGCGGGTGGGCCTTGCCGGCGAAGACGAACTGGATCGGCGTCTGGGGGTGGTTGACCAATGCCGCTATCTGGTCCAGATCACGCAAGACCAGGTCGGCCCGCTTGTAGGTGGCGAATCGCCTGGCAAATCCGATCGTGAGCGCGTCGAGGCTGAGGACCCGGCGGAGTTGGGCGACGACTTCGGGGCTTTCGCCGCGTCGCTCGGCCTGCCCGGCGGCGCGCCGGC
>Ga0073928_10002564_pt1 | contig 30876 bp, 31 predicted proteins | sample PaiPotPPA55metaG_FD_76969 | JGI IMG/M metagenome (GOLD analysis project Ga0073928, IMG submission 76969) | Iron sulfur acid spring bacterial and archeal communities from Banff, Canada, to study Microbial Dark Matter (Phase II) - Paint Pots PPA... ...
GGAATGGGGAACCCATGGCAATGGACAAGCTTGCGCAGCGGGTCGTTCGGCCAGCGATCGAAGCGATTGGGCTACCGTGGTATGGGTGGCACGGGTTCCGGCGAGGCATTGCTTCGAACCTGTATGCATTGGGCGCTGACGACAAGGTCGTGCAGCGCATCTTGCGCCATGCCAAACCGCACGTAACCAAGGAGCGCTACATCAAAGTATTCGATCCGGCGGTCACGGAAGCGATGCGCAGGATGCAAGCGACCTTGGAAGAATTGCGTCGTGGCCAGGAAATGGCCAGTAGCTTTTTGCCGTTCGATGGTAAACTACTGAAACCAAACGCCGGAGAGGTGGCCGAGAGGCTGAAGGCGGCGGTTTGCTAAACCGTTGTAGGGGCTAAAACTCCTACCGGGGGTTCGAATCCCCCCCTCTCCGCCAGAATTTTAATCCCATAAACTCGAGTAGAAATTCGTTGAGCGTGGCGAAAGCCTCTCACGCTATCTTCAGCGCACGCGTAGCACAATTTTCCCCAGCACGTGTCCTCGCTCAATGCGCCGGTGCGCGTCGCCTGCGCGTTCCAGCGGAAACTCCGCCGCGATCGGCACTTGCAGCTTTGTCTTTTTGATTGCTTTGTTGAGGCGTTCAAATTCGCGAACGCCTGCTACTGCGTCATACGAAATAATCTTCATGCCTCGCGGCTTTTTCGGCGCGGGCTCGACACCGTTCGGATACGCCAGCCGCCCGCCTTGCCGAAGCACATCCAGGCAGTTCTCGACCGATTCGCCGCTGGCCAGAACGAGCACAGCATCCATGCCCTTCGGCGCGAACCGGAACGCAGCTTCAACGAAGTCCCCTTTGCGGCCATCCGCCGCATCGTCGGCACCGAGCCGCTTCACTAGCGCCACACCGTCACTGCCCGATGCAACTCCGAACACCTTCGCGCCGCGCTCCTTGGCAAATTGCACGGCCAGCGTACCCACTCCGCCCGACGCTCCGTGAATCATCACGTTCTCGCCCATTTGTACATCCAAGTGCTCGCCGATGCCCTGTAGCGCGGTGAGGCCCGTGACGGGCACCGCGCCGGCGTGCTTCAAATCCAGCAGCGGATCCGGGATGGGCGCCACGTTGTCCTCGTGCATGGCAACATACTCCGCGTAGAATCCACCCTTCGGATTATTCCAGCTATATGCGTACACTCGCTCGCCTTCTTCGAACCGCCGCACCCGCGACCCGAGCTGCGCGATCGTGCCGAAGCCGTCCGTACCCAGCACAAGCGGAAACCGAACGCGCCCGCCCGGATTCCAACCGTCGCGAATGTCCGCGTCCCACCCGCCAACTCCCGCCGTGTGTACGGCGCAAAACCTCCTTCACGCCAGGCTCAGGCAGTTCGTGCGGAGTGAGCACTTCCGGCCCGCCATAACGATCGATTGCCGCGGCCCGCATCGTCCCTGGCACGGGCTCCTGATGTGATTTTTTGTGGTTACGTACCATGGTTTGTGTCATTTGCGTATTTCCTAACTGCCCTTTGGCTTCATCTTTAATTTGGGGCGGCAGTTAGATGAACTGACACTTCTCTTCGGATCGCAGCGAAGACACGTTTTTCTGGATTACTATCGCCCAAGCAGACCCGATGACGCCTCCTCTCGAAACGCCCCGACTCCTATTGCGTCCGCTCCAACTCGCAGACGCCGAACAAATTCAGGTACTCTTTCCCCAGTGGGAAATCGTTCGCTATCTGGCCACGCAGGTGCCCTGGCCCTATCCGCCCGACGGCGCCTACACTTTCATCCGCGACATAGCCCTTCCCGCGGTAGAACGCGGCGAAGCATGGCACTGGACTCTGCGTCTGAAATCAAATCCAGCCCAAATCATCGGCAGCATCGATCTCCACAAAAAAGAAAACGAAAATCGCGGCCTCTGGCTCGGCCCTCCCTGGCAGGGCCAAGGCCTAATGACCGAAGCCTGCGAAGTCGTCACCGAGTTCTGGTTTAACACTCTCAATTTCCCTGTCCTCCGCGCTCCCAAAGCCGTCGGCAACGCCGCCTCCCGCCGCATCTCCGAAAAGCAAGGCATGCGCCTGGTCGCCACCGAAGACCGCGACTACGTCTCCGGCCGCTTCCCTTCCGAAATCTGGGAAATCACCGCCCAGGAATGGCGGGACCGCAAGCGCTAGTCCTCTTTTCCCGTAAAGATTCCTGACGCTTCCCTCGTTTTGCTTTCATCTAATGTTCGCGTATCATTAAGGATTGCTCGCGACCTAGCGACGCGGCTGTAGTGGTCGGGCTCCGCCCCGGCCTGCCGTGCAGACCGGACGCGACAGAATGGAGCCTCATGAAACCCGGTATTCACCCCGACTATCATCAAGTGACGGTGCATTGCGCCTGCGGCAGCACCTTTCAGACTCGCTCGACCATGAAGGGCGAGATGCTGCGCGTCGAAATCTGCTCGAGTTGCCATCCTTTCTTCACCGGCAAGCAGAAGCTAGTGGACACCGCCGGCCGCGTCGAGCGCTTCCAAAAGAAATACGCGGACGCCGCTGCCAAATCCAACGCCGCCAAGAAGTAAAAACGCTCCTGCAGGGGCGCAACTCGCCCGCGCACACTGCGCCCCTGCTACCCAGCCGTCAAACTCAACCACACATCGTTCCTCTTCTCTGTGTCCTCCGCGTCCTCGTGTGTTAAATTCTCTGCATAGTGGCCGCGCAATCCCGCATGTTTGAAAATCCGCTCCCCGGCGAGCTAGTCGAGACCGCTCCTCCCCGCGTCACCCTGCGCAACGCTTGGGCCCATCCTTTCGATTCCGCCATCGCCGCGGCGCGCACCTGCTACGCCCCACGCCTGATCGGCCCCGAAGAAATTACCGACAAGCAGCGCCTCAACATCGGCGCCGCCACCTTTTACAGCGGCCATCACACCGTCTATCAACACGCGCATTTCGAATTCGGCCTGGAAAATATTTCCCGCCAATTCGTCTGGTCTTTCCTCCACGCGCATCCCTTCTATAATTCCGAGCAGCAGAGCCAGCGCTACGTCCGGCTCGACCGCGTGCAAGCCTACATCCCTCCGGAATCGCTTTTCTTTGACGCCGCCACCCGCACGATCTACGAACACGCCATCGCGCGCGCCTGGCAGCATTACCGTGAGCTCTCAGCCCTCCTCGTCACCGACGCCCGCGAAATCCTCAGCGACATCTGGCACGTCAGCCCGATGTCTCATCCCAAGCGCATCCAGAAAATCGAGCGCTCCGCCGAAAAGCGCTCCATCGAAATCGCTCGCTACGTTCTCCCGCTCGCTGCCTTCACGACTATGGTGCACACCGTTTCTGGCATCGTGCTCCATCGCCTCTGGCGCATGAGCGCCGCGTCCGACACGCCCAGCGAAGCCCGCGCCGTGATCGGCGAAATGGTTGCGCAGGTTCGCGCTATCGATCCGCAATTTTTCGATCGCTTCGGCACCGAGCCGCTAGAGGAAATGCCCGAGTGGGCTGACCGCTCTGCCGCGCAGAACGGTAACGCCGCAATCCCTGCCGGCGAAGCATTCGCCAGCGAGTTCGACGCTAAGCTACAAGGAAAAACCTCCAAGCTAGTCGACTATTCTCCCAACGCGCCGCGCGTAATGGCCGAAGCCTATCGCGCCGTAGTCGGCCAGGCCGAATCACAATGCAGCGATGCCGAAGCCATCGACCGTCTGCTGAATCCCGCGCGCAACCTCTATCGACTCGAGACTCTCAACGTCGGCGTCCACGCGCCCACCATGCGCGCCCTCCAGCACGCCAACTACACCTTCGCGAAAAAAATCAGCCACACCGCCGACAGTCAGGACCAGCGTCATCGCATGGTTCCCGGCTCGAGGCCGCTCCTCACCCTCGCCGACACGCGCGAACCCGACTACATCACGCCCATGCTCCTTCAAAACAATCCCCTTGCCCGCGAACTCTACGACCGCGCCATGCAGGAAGCCTGGAGCGCGAAAAATCAGCTCCTTGACCGTGGCGTCCCCGCCGAAATCGCTCTCTACGTTCTCCCCAACGCCAAATCCATCCGCCTGGTTGAATCCGGCTCGCTTCTCCATCTCCTCCACAAATGGACCATGCGCACCTGCTTCAACGCACAGGAAGAAATCTACCGTGCGTCGCTCGACGAAGTAGCCCAGCTCCGCGAAGTTCATCCGCAACTCGCACGCTACATCGGCCCGCCGTGCCACGTACGCGCCGGCATCACCACGCCCATCTGTACCGAAGGCTCACACTTCTGCGGCGTAAAAGTCTGGCTCGACTTTCCCAACATCCCCCGCCGCATTTAATTTGGAGTGCGGCGGTCTTGCCGCCGCTTTTCAGGCTGAAGCCCAAAGGAAAGCGTTTCAGGTCAACCGCGGACCGAGCTGCGAAGATTTACCGCAAGGCCGTCAAATCAAAATCCACAACCACCTCCAGCCCCTCCGGCGGGCTCACCTGCACCGTAGCCGCATCGGAACTAAACGCGCCAGCCGGAAACTCAAACCGAAGCATCGCGCCCGTCAACTCGCAACCGTCGTCAGCGCACCGATAATTCGGCTCGCCGCTAAAATGCACAGGCTTCACGATCTTGTCGCGCACCGTGACCTGCACCTGTATGTCTTCCCAGAAATCAGGCGGGCGAAACGCAAACCCGATCGGCGATCCCGAACGTTCGCTGGTGGGCCGTGCGATCAGCGGACCATAAGAACTGGTCAGCAGCACTTCAATGTTCATCGCGACGGTCTCTTCTTTTCCGCGATACTCTGCCTCCGCTTGCTGCGCGCTGTAACCCATGGTTTGTTGGCTGGACACCGAAACAACCCGCGCATACGGTGTCAGCAACTCGACGGAAGCGATGTACGGCCCAGTTTTAGGCACTGCCAAGGGCTGTTTGTACTTGGCAAGAAAGCGCGCCGTCGATTCGTCGCGCCGCTGTCCAAGGAAATACGCGTCACGAATAGCTTCATCCGAAAGCGGAGAGTTAAACGCAAACGATTCAGGGGAAACAACAAGAAGCGCAAGCAACACTGCAAGGAAGGCACGGGAAGACTTGGCCATGGGTAAGCTCCCTCGATACTAATTAGACGGCCACTGCGCTCCTCAAGTTGCTCCGCTCGTAAGCGCGACAGCCCACTCCTACGATCTCCATCGCAACGTAACCGGCCCAGCCATCGGATGCTCCATAGCCGTCCCCGTCCGCCGCGACTCCAGTAAATTCGCCTTTAGCCCGAAATACCACTTCGCCGGCCGGTCCGCATCATCGATCAGCATCAGCTTCGGGTCGTGCTTCAATCCCTCCGCCTGCTTGATCATAGTCTCTTGATCCTGCCGCAAGAATGTTTTCCCAAACATGCGAAACAAAAACACCGGTAAGAAAGGCAGATTCCACGCCGCCACAAAATCAATCCGGCACAAATCCCGCCGCACCGGCGTCACCGTAGCCCGGCTGGAAAACCACATCTTCCCGCTATGAATCTCCTCCAGCCGCATATTCGGCAAAACAAAATCAATCGTCGTGGTCACGCCCTCACCGGTAATCCGCTTCAGCAACTGATAAGGCGCGCTGTTCGAGCTAGGCGAGTGCGGGCTCATCCGAAAGCCGTAAGGGATCGGCTCAAACTGTTTCTGCTTTTCGTGAATGCTGTGCTTGCTGCGCCAGAACCAAGATTGATGCACAAACGGCCCGTGCGCCGGGTCCATCAATCCGATGATCCCTTGATCGACATGCGAAGGCAGCTCGCAATCTAAATGCGTAATCTTGTATCCCTTGCTGAAAACGGGCAAAGCCGGAGCCGCAGGCATCTTTTCCGGCAGCCTGGTTCCCAGCGAATTCATGTAAACCCAAACGTAGCCATCGCGCTCTTCGCACGGATAATGCCCCGCAAAAATCCGTTCCACCTTCAACTTATCCTGTGACGTTAGCGAAGGAATCTCCACACATCGCGCCGTGCAAGCATCAAATCGCCACGCGTGATAACTGCACTCCACCGTCTGTCCATCAAAATGCCCATAAGAAAGCGGAATCCCCCGGTGCGGACAAGAATCCCGCATGGCAAACGCCCGCCCCTCCGCAGTCCGCCCCAAAACCAGCGGCACCTCCAGCAACATTGCGGTAACTAGTCGCCTCCCCCGAATCTCGCTACCCCGCACCGCCGGATACCAAAAATCCCACAAAAATCCGGCATCCGCTTCCGGCGCCGCCTTTTTAGTCGCCGCTTCATCCCCGTGCAAAATTGTCCGCACCCCTTCAGTCATAATCTGTTCGTCAGGGCACGGCTTCAGCCGTGCCACCCTTTTATCCAATTGGCGCAGTGTTCTGCAAACGCACTACATACCGGCGGCCGTCAAAACTGTATATCGTGCCGCTCGTCGTGCTTGCAGTATTGTTGTAAACACGGATCTCGCGGAAACCTTTCCACTTTCGATCCAGAACTGTTAAGGAGTCCCCGCCCGTGCTTAGAACTAATTCGTGCTGTCCGTGTGCTCCCCGAAATACCCAAAAGTGCGCGGCATGCGGCAAGGTTAGGCCGCCTACTCCCATTACAATTAAGTCGATTTCATCGCGTTCAGTTAGGTGTATCTCCGACGCCAGGAGCCACTCGGCTGGCAGTTCCTCGGGCGAAGCCTTCATGGCGCTTCTCAGGATTTGCAGCACCGCAGTGGGTACCGGCACTGGTCGGTCCCATTTTTTATCTTCTGCGCCGAACTCTGACTGCTCTCGTGCGCTTGAGTCCTTATGAGTTTGGGCTTGTCCAAATGTAGCGAAGAATGCGCCGACAACGACGAGTGCTACCAGCCGATGCAAAGTCACCTCCACCAAGTGCCATGCTATAGCAAGTCGTTCGTCAGCGCTAACGACCGCTGACAGTAAGCGAACGCCCGATTAACGCGACAAGCTGTAAAACTGACTCGTTAACTGCAGTCGTTTGCTTGGAGCATTATTTCGCGTTATCCTTGGGACAGAGCTTATCGATGTTTTCTGCCTTCTATTAGCTGCCCCCCCCAATACCTCGCAATTTTTGCGAGCGCTCCCCCTTTTTGCCAATCACAGTCACTATTCACGCCTTCGATTCAAGGCGTCGCGTACAAAGGAATCGCAATGGCCGTTCTCACGTTATCTGACAAATTGGACCAACTCGGCGCGCGCTACGACGAGCTGACCAATCAGCTCTCCACGCAGGAGCTTGTCTCCGATTCTTCGCGCTTCCAAAAGGTCGCCAAGCAGCACGCTGAGCTTGCCGAAATCGTCGCCAAACACCGCGAGTACAAGCAGATCGAAAAGGATCTGGCCGGCGCTCACCAGATGTTTCTCGAAGCCGACGACCAGGAAATGAAGCAGCTTGCCCACGATGAGGAAAAGCATCTCGCCGCGCGCAAAGAAACTGTCGAGCGCGAGCTAAAACTTCTCCTCCTGCCCAAAGATCCCCTCGATGAAAAGAGCGTCATCGTCGAAATTCGCGCCGGCACCGGCGGCGACGAAGCCGGCATCTTCGCCGGCGATCTCTATCGCATGTACTCGCGTTTCGCCGAAACGCAAGGCTGGAAAGTCGAAGTCCTCGAAAGCTCTCCATCTTCGCAAGGCGGAGTAAAGGAAATTGTCGCGGCCATTCAGGGCAACAAAGTTTATTCCAAACTGAAATATGAGAGCGGCGTGCACCGCGTGCAGCGTGTCCCCGCCACCGAGCAGCAAGGCCGCATTCACACTTCCGCCGCAACCGTGGCCGTGCTTCCGGAAGCCGACGACATCGACATCAAAATCGAAGCCAAAGACCTGCGCATCGACACCTTTTGCTCCTCCGGTCCCGGCGGCCAATCCGTGAACACCACGTACTCCGCCGTGCGCATCACGCACATTCCCAGCGGCCTGGTCGTTTCGCAGCAGGACGAAAAATCCCAAATCAAGAATCGCGCCAAAGCCATGCGCGTCCTCCGCGCCCGCCTCTACGAACAGGAAATGGAAAAGCAGCAATCCGCCCTGGCCGCCGAACGACGCGGACAAATCAAATCGGGCGACCGCTCCGAAAAAATACGCACCTACAACTATCCGCAAAATCGCGTAACCGATCACCGCATCGGCCTGACACTGCATCAATTGACCGAAGTAATGGACGGCAAACTCAACGCCATGGTCGACGCCCTAGTCTCCCACTACGAAGCCGAGCGCCTGGAACAAGAACTAGCCGAAGCTTAAAATCGTGAGGCAGCCATTTCCGGCTGTCCTCTGTGATAGCGCTGGCATCTTGTTTATCCTGAGCTTCGAAGGGCCGGCGCGCGTGCGAAGAGGCACTCTTGTCTGCACCGTTTTGCGAAACAACAATGGATGTTCGTGCCACATTAAAAAACGGCATTGCGAAACTGCGCGAAGCAAATGTGCCGTCGTTCACCTTAGCCGCGGAGTTGCTCCTGCTTCACGTCCTGGGCCGCAATCGCACTTGGCTCTACGCCCATCCCGAAGAAATCATCTCCGACGTCGAACTTCAGCGCTTTTTCGACCTAATCAATCGCCGAGCCGCAGGCGAGCCCACCCAGCACCTAACCGGCAAGCAGGAATTCTGGGGCCTGGAATTCGAAGTCACCCCCAATGTCCTGATTCCCCGCCCCGAAACCGAACACGTAATCGAAGTCGCCCTGGACCGCCTGGCCCTCCGCGAACTCCGCGCAGGCCGGCCCCAAAAATCCGCCGGCGAGGGCCTGCAAATCGCCGACATAGGCACCGGCTCCGGCTGCATGGCCATAGCGTTAGCAAAAGAACTACCCGCCGCCAGTTTCATCGCCACCGACATCTCCCCATCAGCATTAGCGGTAGCGCAGCGAAACGCCCAACGCCACGTGGTCGCCGACCGCATCCATTTCATCGAAGCAAATCTCCTATCCCCCGTAGGGGCGCAATATATTGCGCCCCAGCCCGCCAAGATTCCAAACAGCGCACCACCAGCCCTTCACCAGTCACCAGTCACCAGTCACCAGTCACTGCTCTTCGACCTAATCGCCAGCAACCCTCCCTACATCGGCCGCCGCGAGGCCCCGTCCCTCCCACGCGAAGTCCGCGACCACGAACCGCACGCTGCCCTCTTCGGCGGCGAAGAAGGCTATGAACTTTACGCCGACCTAATCACCCAATCCGCCCGACACCTAAAGCCCGGCGGCATCCTAGTCCTGGAGCTAGGCCACAACAGCCTCCCAGCAGTACAGCCTCTCCTCGACACGCCCGACTGGTGCAACGTCGGCGTGACCAACGACCTGGCCGGCATCCCCCGCGTCCTCGCCGCCGAAAAGCTTTGAAATATTCCAAGTCAGCGCTCATAATCGAGACGGAACTAATTAATCAGTTCGTTTCGGACTCACAAGGGTCTTATATGAAAGCTCGCAAAGCCGCCCCAATCTTGAGAATCGTTCCAGCTCTAACAGCACGTACGCAGCTTGGACAAATTCTTAAGCGCGTCCGACAAAACAAAGAGCGTTTCGTCGTAGACAAGCGCGGGGAACCCCAAGCGGTCATCATGAGCGTCGAAGAGTACCTGATGAATTTCGGCAAGCCCCCGCGCGTTTTGCAACAGATTCGGCTGGCAGCTAAGAAAAAGGGACCAGTATCCATGCGCGCCATCAATCTCGAGATCAAGCGTTATCGTCGCGAACGCCGCAACAAGAATGCTTAAAGCGGTCTTGGATACGAATGTCGTTCTGTCTGCTCATCTGAACGTGTACGGCCCTTCTCAGGTTATTTTTGACTTAGTATTCTCAAGATTTTTTCGTTGTTTCATTTCAAATTCACTCCTCGAAGAGTATGAGGAAGTCTTGAGCAGGCCTCATTTCGGCGTTGATGCGCATAAGATTGCGAGATCAATGCGTCTCCTGCGAAAAGCCGCGATCCTCGTCGTTCCTAGTAAGAGACTTAGCGTCACTCTCGACCCTGACGACAATAAAGTACTCGAGTGCGCCCTGGAAGCCAGGGCCGATTACGTTGTGACCGGCAACGTTCGCGATTACCCCGAACAATTTCAAGACATCCGAATTATTCCTCCCCGCCTGTTCATGACTCTCCTCGTGGCCGGCCCGACAGCTACCTAAGGCGACGATAGCATCGGGCTAGCGAACTAAAAGCGAACAGCGTAGGCTAGGGGCATGCCGGAACTGGCTCGCTTCCGCGCTAAGCATGGCCCTGTCGATGAGCAGACGCTGCCGAGCGTCGCGTCGATTTTGCATGTCGACATGGACGCGTTTTTCGTCTCGGTGGAATTGCTTGAGCGTCCCGAATTGCGCGGCAAACCCGTCATCGTGGGTGGCGGACCGAATCAGCGCGGCGTGGTCACCGCGGCCAGCTACGAAGCGCGAAAGTTCGGCGTGCATTCCGCGATGCCTCTTCGCACCGCTGGGCGGCTTTGTCCGCACGCCGTCTATCTTGATGGCCACCACGCCAAATATTCGGAGTGGAGCGATCGCGTCGCCACCATCCTCGCGAAATTTTCTCCCATTGTCGAAATGGTTTCGATTGACGAGGCTTATCTCGATCTTTCCGGCACTGAACGTTTGCACGGGCCGCCACTCGCCGCAACGGATAAACTGCTTCGCACAATTACGCGCGACACAGGACTTCCCTGCTCCGGCGGCTTGGCGACGACTCGCCTGGTTGCGAAAGTCGCTTCGGATCAGGCCAAACCGCGCGGCTTGCTCTGGGTTGCGCCCGGTAGCGAACCGCGTTTTCTCGCGCCGCTATCGGTGCGCAAGATTCCCGGCATCGGTGAAGTCACCGAACGCGCTCTGCGCGCCCTCAGCATCGAAACCGTAGAACACCTCGCGGCGCAACCGCTGGAAAAGCTGGAAAAAGTTTTCGGCCAGTGGGGCACCGCGCTATACCGGAAAGCCCGTGGCGGCGATTCCTACGAATTCATAATCGACGCCGAACCGAAATCAATTTCGCACAATCACACGTTCGGAGAAGACACCGACGACACGGTCGCGCTCTCCGCGATGCTCAGTCATCTTTCGCAAAAGGCCTGCAAGCGTCTGCGCGAGGCGGGCCTAGCCACGCGCACGCTCACTCTCACTATTCGTTACACCGGGTTCGACACATACACGCGCTCGAAGACGCTCAGCGAGCCAACGCAACTCGATGCCGATATTTTCGACGTATTCCAAAAACTGTTTCGCGAGCACCGCAACCATCGCCGCAAAATCCGCCTGCTTGGTGTAAGCCTGGGCGGCCTGACGCATGGCGCGGAACAACTCGATCTGCTCTCTGCCGAACGCCGCGCGAAACTCGAAAAGTTGACGCGCGCCACCGACAATCTGCGCGATCGCTTCGGCTTCGATTCCGTGCAATTCGGCGGCTCGCTCCGCTCCGGCGATTCCGAGCGCAGTGAAGAGTCCGAGTGATGGTCCAAATCATGGCCGGAATTTATCGTTGACGGACATCTTTTTAAGAATGACCTATACTCTCTTTTGATGAGCACGCCACCTCTTGCGTCTTCCGCGCCTCCAGTTCGGCGGCGCGAGCATTTCGGCACGCACGCGCGCAATTTCTGGCAGCGCGTCAGCGAAGGGCGCCAGATCGAAGATCTGTGGTCGCAATTTGCGTCGGATGCGCGCGCGAGTTACGGTTTTTACGGAAGCGACATCGATTGGGACGAAATCAAGAAACTTCCGCGCTGGCGTCGTCCGCTCCATGTTGCAAAAGAATTTTTCTGGGCCTTGCTGCTCAAGCTCACGCCCGCGCGGCGTGTCCTGCTGCTTGCCTCGCTAGTGATGTTGATTTTGTCCGGCTCAAATCAGCAGATGAAATTTGAATTTGCCGCCGCTTTCGGATTTCTTCTCCTTCTCTCGCTGGAACTAGCCGACAAAGTCACGATGAAGCGCGATCTGGAAATCGCTCGCGAAATTCAGACCTGGCTGGTGCCGTCGTTTCCGCCGGAAGTTCCCGGCGCGGAAATTGCGTTTGCGTCGCGTCCCCAAAATTCCGTGGCGGGCGATTACTACGACGCATTTTTCGCAACCACCGCGGGGGCGGATGGCGGGAAACTTATGCTCGTGATCGCCGACGTGGCCGGCAAAAGCATTCCTGCGGCATTGCTGATGGCCACGTTGCAAGCGAGCCTGCGCACCATCGCGGGAGAAGGCGCATCGCTTGCGGATTTGGTGATCCGCTTAAATCGCTACGCTTGCGCGCACAGCCTGGATGGCCGCCGCTTCACGACCGCGGTGATTGCGGAGTATGAACCTGCAACGCGGCGGCTCAACTATGTGAACGCAGGACACAATGCGCCGATTTTGCGGCGCGCCAACGGCGACATGGAAAAACTCGACATTGGCGGCGTGCCGCTGGGAATCGTCTCCGCGGCCGCGTACGAAACTTCCACAAAAGATTTGAATGCGGGCGACGCGCTGATTTTCTTCACCGACGGCGTTGTGGAAGCATTCGACGAAAGTGGCGCCGAATTCGGCAACGAGCGCTGGCTGGCTGCGATTCGCGGGCTGCCGGAAGTTACGGCGCAAGAGTCGCTGCAATTACTGATGACTCGCGTCGACGCCTTCGTTGGTGTTACGCGGCAATCTGACGACATTACTTGCATGATTTTTCGTGCTAAGCGACCAGCATAATTTCCCACTGCATCTAACTTGAAACTTTTCGCTGCAAACAACCTGTAGGAGCGTCCGAGGGCGCTGGCCTGCTGCAAATCGCGATTAGGCTGGCGGTTTCGAGGGCGTCGCGGCAGGCGGCGGCGTTGCCGGCGCACCCGGCTGAGGCGGCGAGGGTGGCTTGGCGAATTCCGCGTCGTTCAGTTCGGGGTTCAATTCGATTTTCTCGATTCTGATTTTTTGGGCGATCTCCGTGGCGGAGCTGCCGGAATCGATTGCGAAAGCGAATTTCATTCCGCCGACGTCGCGATAATCGCTGAAGAACGATTGGACGGGAAGTTCCTTGCCCTCATATTTGCGCTGGCCCTCCCATTTGAGCAAATGAAATGAATCGGCGTCGAAGAGATAAGAGCGGACGTCGCCGTTTTTGGTGGTGAGTTTCACGCGCCAGACGTCTTTGTCGTTGACCTTGTCTTTGCCCACGAGCTCGACCTGATTGCCTTTGCTCTTGTAGTCGACCAGGGGGCCGTCGAAATCGGATTCCTCGTTAATATTTTTCAGCTCGTCTTCGCTCATGGCCTCGGGATTCGTTTTGCCGGCGAAGGGATTATTGGCCCAGCCCTGGGACTGGCCGTCATAGACGCGCACCATGGTCTGATTTTGGATGGTGAGCTGCATGTGCATTTTGAAGGGGCGTTTGAGTTCCACGACAAACGGACCGGAGACCTCGCCGAAGGAAATTTTTCCGGAGACGCGCTCGGAATGGATGGCACGCAGTTTATCGAGACCGCCGCGGGCTGCGGTCACCTTGGCGAGAATTTCGTCGGCGGTCTGAGCGGAGGCCGCGACCGGAGCTAAGGAAAGAAGAGCGATGCAAAGTGTTCGGAGTCTCATGGAATTGATGGTAGCAGCGGGGATGGATATGGCAAAACGAAGAAGAAATGGGCACCCCCCTCCCCCCGGTTTTTGCATAAGTGTTCATTCTAAAGAGACTTAAAGTCCTTTGTTTTAACACACTTTTGCAAGTGTTCATTCTAAAGGTAGTTAGCGGGATGCCATAGCATCGGCTATTTTCGGGGAGTGCATGCTGTGCGCCGCGGCTCGGAACGCCATGTTCACGGCTCAGGGTAGCAGGTGGGGTACGCGGGGACAACTGATCGGAAGGACGGTTGAGGTACTGGTGGCCGAAATTTCGGGGCTGCGGATTCCGCTTCGCGGTGAAGGCGAGAACCCAGCGACTCGTCTTTGAACCAATTCCAAGCCATACCGTGCGTACTAAGAACGAATGAATCGCAAAATCAAGCTAATCCACACGGCCAACCCGACCACGATGAGAAATGCGAGCCATCTCCAATCGCTGAATTGTTGTAGTACGCCCTGCTTAGAAAGGCTACGCCGTTTGAGAAAAATATAGGTACTGCTGACGGTAAAGAATGCAACCGCCGCAATTATCGCAACGGTGCGGCCTGATACACCGCGATATTGTAAATAGATGAGGCTCAACATGAGGAAGAGCACCGTGCTCGTGAGGAGCCGGGTCAACTTATCCAACTTCACAGCATCCTCATTGGCGGACGAAGGTGAATTCGCCGGAGGGGTCGCGCTCCTTTAGGGATTTCACTTGGCCGTTTTCGAGGACGAATTCGTAGACGACGTCTGCAAATTGCGGGGTGCGGAACTGCAAGCCCTTTACCGGGATCAGCTTCGTCGGAGGGCCACCGGGAAAGGCTAACGCGAGGCCGGCGCCAGGGGTGTAGGTAACTTGGAACCTCACGTTGCTGGGAGTGAGGTACGTGCCGGCCAATTTTTCAAGGAGCTTGGGGTCGAGCGTTTCCGGTTTGCGCGTGAAGACGACTTCGGCCTGATCGAGGGAGATCACGGCGTTTTCGACGTCACCTTGTGGATTGGTGCGGAAATTGACGGAAAATTTTCCGTACTGCTCGTCATCGGGCGTATCGAAGCGGTCGTAGTGGAAATGGCTCAAGGGGAAGTGAAAGTCGTGGAAGTCGAACTGAAGGGCGTCGCTCTTCTGGCTGATTTTTACGATGCCGTACGCCGGGCTTTCGTACTCGGCCGCATAGTCGGCGAGCGCGTGGGAAGGCTTGGTGTTGGGCACACGATCGCCGCCGGCCTTGGCGCGGGCTTCGGTGCCGGCTTTCTTGTTGGCCAGGCGCATCTTCAGTTGCCGCTCACTCCAGGGCGTTTGGTCCATACCTAACAGGCGCTCGTAGACGTTGTAGCTGACGATGTTGTAGAGCGGAGCGCTGTGGTCGCTGATGACCAGGACGATGACGCCGATTTTATCGTTGGGCATGAAGGAGACCTGGGAGTGAAACCCGGGGAGATCGCCGCCGTGAAAGGTGAGCAAGTGGCCGCGATAGGAGACGGTCTCGCGTCCCATACCGTAGGCCGGATTCAGCAGCTCCCAGAAGCCGAGGGCTTCGCCGAGCGTGTTGGGCAGGCCGATGGCGGGCTGCAGGGTATCCTTCAGGACTTTGGCGGGGAGGACCTGCTTGCCGTTGTATTTGCCATCGTTCATTAGGGCGATTAACCAGTGAGAGAGCTCGTCGATATTGGAGATGATGGCGCCGGCGGGGGCGACGCCTTCGGTGTCTTCGTAGTAGGGGATCTTGTAGAGCTCGAAGGAGTCGCGTTTTTCGCGGAAGGGCACGCCGTGGTCGATGTGTTTGTTCATGTCGTCGATGCCGTACGTGGTGGTTTTCATATCGAGGGGCGTAAAGATTTTTTCGCGGACGAATTGCTCCCAGCGCTGGCCGGATTTCAGTTCCATGATTTCGCCGACGGCGGAGAACATAAGGTTGTTGTATAGGAAGGCCTGGCGCATGGGCTCTTGCGGCTCGAGATATTTCAGGCGCTCGAACAATTCTTTGCGGGTGAACGGTGATTTGAACCAGATGAGATCATGGCGGGTGACTCCGGTGCGGTGGGAGAGCATGTCGCGCAGGGTTACGTTGTTGTTGAGCTGATCGTTGTAAAACTGGATGGTGGGAACGGACTCGCGTATGGGCTTGTCCCAGGTGAGTTTGCCTTCCTCGACTAGCATGCCGGCGGCGACAGCGGTGAAGAGCTTGGAGTTGGAGGCGATCTGCTGGAGGGTGGTGGGCGTGAAGGGCAGCTTTTTTTCGTAGTCGCGGTAGCCGTAACCTTTGGCGAAAACCAGCTTGTCGTTGACGACGATGCCGACACCGATGCCCGGCGTATTCCAATCCTTTAGAACTTGCGCCATGTAGGAATCGAAGCCGTCGAGTTTTTTCGTGATGTCGGGTTCTTGGGCGCGCGCAGGGAGCGCGACAATCAATAAAGCGAGCGAGACGGCGAAGCGGCAAATCGAGTTGGCGGCGCGAACAGGCTGAAACCTATTGTCGAAAAACATTGAGCCGGAACCTCCTTTTGGAGTGGTGCGCCGCATTGTACTGCCTTGTTGTGTATTCGCAAGGAAGTGTTGCGGAGGGGCGGGCGGTAAACGTACGCGGTAGATGGTTACGGCGAGGAGCAACAGCTTCCTTAGAGTCGACGACGTACACCCGCTCGGCACGAGTGACTGACGATCCGCTTAGGGCTTGTGTTTCAGGGTTCGGAAGGTGATGGAGTAACGCGTTTCTGCGATCGGCCGGATGGAGTGTTGCCAGTCGGTTCTTGCAGTTCCCGCTAGGACATAGAGTGATCTTTGGGGAAGTGCTATGGCGGCGGTTTCGCGTTTGGCTGCGGTTCCCTTTGTGCTTTCAGTTTCTTTGCGGAAACGCATGGTGCAATTTGCTGAGAGGGAAATGCCGGCGATGATGCCGAAGGGTGGGGCGTCGCGGTGCCAGCCGATTCCTGCTCCGGGCGGATATTCCGTTACGAGGACTTCGGAAAAGGCGTGCGGGTCGACTCCGGCTAGTTGCGCGGCGCGGAGACGGATGGCGCTGAACTCATCGGGAATTTCCGAGGTGGGGCTGAGTTGGTGCGATGTGAAGGCGTAGCGGAGGCCGAAATGGGCGACGCGGCGTTTTGCAACTACTCCGTGCATGCGGACTTCGCCGAAGGGTAGAGCGCGGATGACGTGGATCAGCTCGTTCTCCTCGGCAATGGTGAGGAAATCGGGCTCGAAGATTAGCCCTTCGGGTGCTTCCGGGCCACGCTCGAATAGGGTGCGTTGAGTCACCTTTATGGGATGAGGTAAGAGGGACGTTCGCTTCGCGCATTTTGCGGGGTGAAAGCGAATCAAAAGCGCCCGCCACGGTCGGCGGCCGCTACGTGTGCTCGTCTTAAAAAGCTTCTTCCGGATCGACTGTCCACTGAGTTGACTCGTGGGGAGTGCGTGAATGAGACTGAGTTTGCGGGCAGAATTTGCGGTACCCGCGGGATGCGGGGTACGGCTATGGCTCTTGCAAGAAATAGTGGCGAGGCTAAGTCATCTTATGTGGGTGATGCGCGGGTGCGGATTGGGCATGTGCATTTGAAGGTGGCGGACATTGCGCGGGCGGTGGGATTTTATTGCGGCGTTTTGGGATTTGAAGTGACGCAGCGGTTTGGGGAGAGCGCGGCATTTCTCTCCGCGGGCGGGTATCACCATCATCTGGCGGTGAACACTTGGGAAAGTCTGGGCGGCTCGCCGCCGCCACCGGGAACTACGGGGCTGTATCACACAGCGATTGTTTATCCGACGCGGGTGAAGCTGGCACAGGCGTTGCGCCGGGTGCTCGACGCGGGGATTGCGCTGGATGGCGGGGCGGACCATGGAGTGAGCGAGTCCATTTACTTGCGCGACCCGGACGAGAACGGCGTGGAATTATATTGCGATAAGCCGAAGGAATTGTGGCCGCGAACGGCAAACGGTGAGTTGGCGATGTACACGCGGCCGCTGGACTTGCATAAACTTTTGAGCGAGATCAGAGATGAGCTGCCACTGCCACCTGGGCCGAAGGATTTGTAGAAATAAATTCAAAGGCAAGACCCACGTGTAAACCCCACACGCGGGGCACCCAAATTCAAATGCAAAGAAATGTTACGGAGTGGATTGGGTGGGGTGGGCCTTGGTGTTGAATGGTGTGAACTCGAAGCGGACTACCCATTCGGAGGCTACGGCGTGGCCGTCGACCTTGGCGGGGGCAAAGTCCCAGCGATGCGCGGCGTGCAAGGCTTGGTCGGCGAAATAGCGGCTGGGGCCGGGGGAGAAGAGCTCAGCGGAGGCGACGTTGCCGGCAGTATCGACGTGGAGCTTGACCGCAACGTGGACGGTGCCGCGGATGGTGGCTCGCGCTCTCGACGAAACTTCGGGCATGACTTGAGAGAGCACTTCGCCCTGGGTGACGGGTTTAGCGGCAGACTCGACGCGCGGCGGATTGGCAACGTTGGTGAGCGCGGGGGGAGCGGGGGGGCTCAGGGAACGCTTGTCACTGGTTTTTTCCAGCGAGGACTGCGAAGGAACTTGTGCACCGTGCTGCGAAGACTTTGGCGCTGGAGTGAGCGCTGGGGGAGCGGGCTTTTGCGCGGACTTAGAGGCGTTCTTGTTGTGCGCGGCGACGGAAATCGGCTTTGCGGCGGGCGGCTGCGAGGATGAGGATTCCACGGCAGCGGCCTGCTCGACGGGAGCGCGGTGATGGAGAAGGCGCGGGACGAGGAAAATTGCCGCGAGCACGAGGGCCGCGACGACAGAGAGCGGAAGATAGTTGAAATTGGGCAGCACGGGCAGCAAGGGAGGCCGCTTAAGCTGAGGCTGAGCGAGTTCGTAGCGCGGCCGGTTGGCGGTGCCTCGGACGGCGACGGTTTGCGTATGGACCTGTGGCTTTGAGACTGGGGGAGGGAGCGGAGCCGGGCGCGCGGGTTCTGTTTTTACGGCGGCCACAGAGACAGATGCGGGCGCCTGGGGCGCGCCGCTTGGGATAATTGCCGGGAGCGCGGCTGCGGAGACGGGCACAGGAGACGGCGCGTTTGCGGGCTTCGCGGCGGAGGAGGAAGGAGCGACCGAACCGGGATTCAAGCGCGCGGAGATTTCGGCGACGGTCCAGCGGCGCTGAGGGTCGCGGTGCAAGCAGTGGCGCGCGATGTCGAGGAAAAGCGCGGGCAATGTATCCGGCACGACAGGCTCTTGCGCAGCGGAACCGGCGGAAGCGGGGAGTTGCTGGGTGAGAGCTTCCACGAGAGTGATGCCGAGCGACCAGATATCGCCGGCGGGAGAGATGATTCCTTTCGCGATTTCGGGGGGATCGTAGGGGCTCGGATGACGGAGGCTGGTGGCCGGGGGGCTTTGCTGCGTTTCGGCAGCAGAGAGATGCGACTGGTCGGCGTGGTCGGCTACGGAGGAAAGGCCTTCGCTCGAGAGCTTTAGCTGGTCGTCGATGGCGAGAATGTTGGACGGGCGAATGTGCCCATGGACGAGAGCTTCGCGATGGAGGTACGCGAGAACGTCGAGAGTAGGAGCTAGAACGTCGCGCCCTTCGGCAGGAGTGAGCGGGCGCTGGGGAAGGAATTGAGAGAGATTTTCCTCGGCATATTCCATCACGACGTAGAGCAAATCAAAATCGCCAAGGCGGCAGCGGCCGGACTCAAAGATGCGCAGCAGGTTGGGATGGGAAAGCGTGGCGGCATGCTTCCAGCGAAATAACTGGAGTTCGGCGTCGGGTTCTTCAACCTGGACGAACTTGATGGCGGCTTTTTCCGGTGGAGCGCCGCGTTCGGTCAAAAAGACGGAGCTGTGCTCAGAGCCGCCGAGATAGCGGTGAAGCGGGAATTTGGCGTCGACAACTTGGCCTTCCCACTGTTTCCAGGATTCGGACATGACGACCCCCTCGTCCGGCGCAAGATCGCAAGATTAAGACTCATTGTACTCTCAGATCGGCGGAGAATGGCTCTGTACGGGGGTACAGGTTTGCGGTTGGTCAAAAGTCGTAAGAAGGTCTCAGGAGCGGAGGCTTGCGGGGCCGCTGACAAAGGGGCTGCCGCACTCGTAGAAGCGAAGGAGGCGGTGGGCGGCGCGGGTGATGCCGATGCGGGGGCTCTTGGCGAGGATCAAGGCGCGAGGGGCAGCGGCGGTGGCGGGGCGGCGCTGGATCGTTATGGCGCCTAGCCAGAGAGGGCCGGGGGCGCAGAGGTCGATGCCGTCGAGGGAGCGGTCGATGCACAAGGCGGAAGCTAGGCGTCCGGGACCGCGGGTTAGGTCGAGTAGGCGGGTGGTTTTGCGGTGTTGCTCCATTTGGGGGATGCCATCGAGGGGTTCTAGCGCGCGGATGAGGACGCCACCGCCGATTCCGGGGATTTCGGCGCTGACATTGAGCATGAAATGATTGCCATAGCTGAAATAGACGTAGGCATGGCCGCGGCGAAGGAACATGGAGCGATTGCGGGGGGTTGGTCCGCGAAAGTGGTGAGCTGCAGGATCGCGCTGCGGATACGCCTCGGTTTCGACAATGCGACCACTTAGGCGGATGCCGGGGAGTTCGCGGACGACAATTTTGCCGATGAGAAAGCGGGCGAGGGCGACTGTGTCCGCAGGGAGTTCGGCACGGCGCAGGCGGCGGATGGAAGCGGGGGCTTCGCGAGGGGTCAGGGCTGGCAAGTCGCGGCAGTCCTCCGAGGCGCTACGTAAGTCTAATCTTACGCCCGATCTGGCGGTTCGCGCCCGCCAAGCATCAAACCTAAACGGAAAGCAAATGGAACCCAACAGGCGACGGTTTGTGAGGAAGCGAACGGATCAGCTGCTGTACGCGGAGTTTGGGCCGGACAACGGCAGCATTTTATTGAATTTGAGCGAGGAGGGATGCAGCTTTCAGTCGATGGCGCCTGTGCGCGAACAGCAACTGCGCTTCTGGGTGTCCGTAGGCGACGGGCGGAAACTGGAAGGCGATGGGCAGATGGTGTGGTCGGACACGGCGAAGAAAACCGGCGGCCTACGCTTTGTGAATCCATCGAAGGAGTTGCAGGAACAGATTCGCGATTGGCTGGAGGAGACGCTGGTCACAGCGGACGGTAAACTTGATCCCGGTGCGCTGGAATCCCAGGCGAAGCGTCGGCGGAAGAAATTGCGTGAGGAGGCAAGAGCGGCGGCGGAGCTTGCGTGGCAAGAGGGCGAGATGAAGGCTGGTGAGATGAAACCGGCTTGGGAAAGCGAAATAGGAACTACAAAATCGGGCATCACGGAACGCGCGACCAGGAATATGACTTCTCGCGTTAAAGCGGCTGACGACTTGACGTTTCAGGGTAACGAAAGCCCTACAGGAACTTGGCGGAGTGTGGGCGCGATTGGGTTGTCGGCGATACTGTTTATGACGCTGATTGGCTATCGGAGGGAACTGGGACATTTGGTGATGTCGTTCGGGTCTAGCATTGCCGGCGAGGAACCGCAGACTGGCGTGGAGGCTCCCGCCGAGGCGCGTCCAGTCCCCGAAAATGTGACCTCGAGTGTAACGTCGGAGGTAAGCTCCCCCGCCAAGCCGGCGGCGATGTCCGATGGGGATACGACGAAGGAAAGCGGCGCGGAGGTCGTGCCGATAAGTAATGAGCAGGTCACGCCAGTGGCCGATGTTTCGAACGGAGCTGCGAAGCGCAGTCCGACGCAAAAAGCCGGAGCGGGCGAGGACGTGCCTTCGTTGTGGACGTCGGTAGAAAATGGAGATATGCACGCGGAGGTGGCGCTGGCGAGCCGGTACGTTCGCGGGGACGGAGTGCCACAGAGTTGCGCGCAGGCGCGGGTGCTGCTGGAGGCGGCGGTGAAACGCGGCAGCACTGAAGCGAAACAAAAGCTGGACGAGCTGCCACAGGCGGGCTGCCCGTAACAGTCGAGAAACACGCGAAGTCCCTATCTGGCAGGTTCCTTGACATGGCAGGCGAGCGACTGAATAATGAAGATAGCATGAGCGTGCGCGCGGGAGGCGCTGAAGACATGTTCCTTGACGTCAAGGATCTCGCCGTCCGCAAGCTCCCGATACGGAAGAGCTACGCTCCGGGCAGCATCGATTACCAGACGGCGGAGATCAAGCAGACTGAGCCACTGGAAGTGAATGCGACCGCGGAGCTTTTGGACGGGCAGATACGCATCGCGGGTGAGATTGAGACCAAAGTAGAATTGGTGTGCGCGCGCTGCCTGGAGCCTGTCATCGAGGACGTCAGCCGTTCATTTGACCTCTTCTACAGTCCTCTGCCGAAAGGCGTCAAACCAGAAGAGGCGCGGCTGAAAGAAGATGACGCGGAGATTGGGTTTTTTGAAGGAGAGGGACTTTTCCTGGCGGACGTGTTGCGCGAACAAGTGTTGCTGGCGTTGCCGATGAAAGTGATTTGCCGCAGCGACTGCCGCGGGCTGTGCGCGAGTTGTGGCGCGAACCTCAATCATGAAGAGTGCCGCTGTGAGACCCACGCGACGGATCCCCGTTTGGCTCCACTCGCGCGCCTCAAGCAGGATTGGCTGAAAAAACAATAGTTTTCCAGGGCGAAAGCCTTATACAATCCGCCCACACGGGCAGGAACGAGGAGTACTGCTATGCCTAACCCAAAACGACGGCATTCGAAGAGGCGCACGAGCACGCGGCGGGCACATGACTTTTTGACCAAGCCCGCGACGGGGGAATGTCCGCACTGCCATGAAACAAAGCAGCCGCACCAGGTGTGCCCGCACTGCGGCTACTACAAAGGACGCGCGGTACAAGACAAGTCCGCCTGAGGTGGACCAGTCCGCTTAGCCGCGGACAAGTTGCCTAACGGACTCAGCCGCGGCCTTTCCAATGAGTTTTCCGGTACTGCCAGGTCTAGCCTCCATGATCACTATCGCTGTGGACGCCATGGGCGGAGACAATGCGCCCCGCTCTGAGGTTGAAGGGAGTGTACTGGCCGCGCGGGAATATGGCGTGCGGATTTTGTTGGTTGGGCAGCCGAACGTGGTCCGGGCAGAGTTGGCGAAGCACGCTGCGCCCAACCTGCCGATTGAGATTGTGCCGGCGAGCGAAGTTATCACCATGACGGATCACCCGGCGCAGGCGTTTCGCAGGAAGAAAGATAGCTCCGTTCACGTGGCCGCGCGGCTGGTGCGCGAAGCCAAGGCCGATGGGCTGGTAAGCGCGGGAAACACGGGTGCGGTAATGACCGTGGCGCGATTTTTGCTTGGCGCCCTGGAATCGGTTGATCGAGTGGCGCTGGCCGCGCCGTTTCCGAATGCCAAGGGAGGCGTTTCGGTTTTGCTGGATGTGGGCGCCAACGTCGATTCCAAGCCGGAGCATCTGGTGCAATTTGCGGTGATGGGAGAGATTTATTACCGCGCGACGTTCGGTCATCGGCGACCGCGGGTGGGATTGCTCTCCATTGGCGAGGAAGAAATTAAGGGCAACGAGTTGACGCGCGAAGTGTACACGCGATTGAAGCAAAGCCCGGTGCATTTTGTGGGCAACGTGGAGGGCGGCGATCTGTTTTCGGGGGAAGTGGATGTGATCGTCTGCGATGGGTTTGTGGGAAACATCGCGTTGAAAATTTGCGAAGGGCTGGCGTTTCAAATTTTTGGGTTGTTGCGGAAATCGATCAATAGTTCGCTGGCATCGCAGGTGGGATTTTTGTTTTCCAGGGGAGCCTTGAAAGGGCTGAAGAAAAAGATTGACTATGCGGAATCCGGCGGCGCGCCCTTGCTGGGCGTGCGCGGCGTATGCGTGATCGCGCATGGTCGTTCGAACGCGAACGCCATAAAAAACGCGATCCGCGTCGCGGCAGGACTGGCCAAAGCGGGTATCAACGAAAAAATCGAAGAGGAGCTCTCTGTCGCCGGCGTGACCGCCTAGCGGCAGGGTCGAGGTAGAAATGGGAAAAATTGCATTTGTGTTTCCAGGGCAAGCGTCGCAATACCCTGGCATGGGCAAAGAGCTGGCCGAGAAATATCCGGCGGCGCGCGCCGTTTTTGATGAAGCGGACAAGGCTCTGGGGTTTTCAATTTCGCAAATGTGCTTTGCAGGCAGCGAAGAAGACCTTAAGCAGACAGCCAACACACAACCGGCGATTTTGACTTGCTCCGTTGCGGTACATCGCGTGCTTGCTGAAAAGGGCGTTACTTCTGATTTCGTGGCGGGGCACAGCCTGGGGGAGTATTCGGCGTTAGTTGCTGCCGGGGCGCTGAAATTTTCGGATGCGGTGCAGCTTGTGCGCAAGCGCGGGCAGTACATGCAGGAAGCGGTTCCCGCGGGACAGGGGGCGATGGCGGCGATTATGGGATTGTCGCCTGCCGTCGTGATCGATGCCTGCAAGCGCGCGGCGGAGGGCGAAGTGTGCTCTCCCGCCAATCTGAATTCGCCGGAGCAGACGGTGATTTCGGGTCATGCGAGCGCGGTGAAGCGTGGGGTGGAAATTGCTTCGCAATCGGGTGCGAAGCGGGCCGTGATTCTGGCGGTTTCCGCTCCGTTCCATTGCGCGTTGATGATGCCGGCGCAGGAACGGCTGGAGAAGGATTTGCGCAATATCCAGTTATCGAACTTGCAGATGCCGCTGGTCACCAATGTGGACGCGGACACCATTACCACCGGGGACGAGGCGCGGGAAGCGCTGATCCGCCAGGTGACGATGCCGGTGCGCTGGGAAGAGTCGATGCGATTGCTGATCGACGAGGGTGTAGACACTTTTGTTGAGGTAGGTCCCGGGCGCGTGCTGGTGGGCTTGCTGCGGCAGATCGAGCGCAGCGTTGGCACGCTGAATGTGGAAGACGAAAAGAGCTTGTCGACCACGATCGACAAGATCGCGCAAACGCGGGCTGACGCCGCCTAAATGTTCAGCCTAAAAGATAAAGTTGCTCTGGTTACCGGCGCTTCGCAAGGTATTGGCCGAGATACCGCGCTTGCTCTGGCGGAGGCGGGCGCGAAAGTTGCGGTTGCCGCGCGTAACGAAGAGAAATTGTCTGCGCTGGTGGCTGAGATTGCTGCCGCCGGCGGCTGCGGGTTGGCCGTCAAGATGGATGTGGCGGATGCAGAGCAGGTGAAAGCTGGGTTCAAGCAGGTGCTTGAAAAATTCGGACGGCTGGATATTTTGGTGAACAATGCCGCTATTACACGCGATGGTTTGGCAATTCGCATGAAAGCGGATGATTGGGAGGCGGTGCTACGCACGAATCTGACTGGGGCGCATCTGTGCATCCAACAGGCGCTGCCGACCATGATGAAGGCGCGGGCGGGGCGGATCATTAACATCAGCTCCGTGGTGGCGCAATCTGGCAACGCCGGACAGGCTAACTATGTGGCGGCGAAGGCCGGCATCATTGGCCTCACGAAGGCGATCGCCATCGAAATCGCTTCACGCAATATCACCGTGAACGCTGTCGCGCCGGGTTTCGTCGAAACACCGATGACCAATATGCTGCCGGACAAAGTAAAAGAAGAGTTGAAGACGCGCATCCCGCTAGGACGCATGGGCTCGGCGCGCGATGTGGCCGCTGCGATCGTTTTTCTCGCCAGCGATGAAGCCGCGTACATCACTGGTCATGTTCTCAACGTCAACGGCGGCATGCATTTGGGGTAGTCCGTTTAGTGCCTTTGAAAATGAACAGGTGCACTCGTGGATACATCCGAGAAAGTGTTCATCGTGGAATACAATCGCCAGGATCCGGCGGATCTTGCCGACACCGAGCAGGTGAACGCGACGAGCGTGCAGGAAGAAGGGGACTACTTATACTTTTGGAAGGCCGATGGAACGCTCGCGGGGCTTTTTCTTAAGTCAGTCGTTCGGTCCTTTCGCGAGGTTTCCAAGAACGAGCTTACCCGTCCTAATTAGACTGTATTGAAGTGTCGGGGCCCCAAAGTTGACCTAGGTGGACAGGGCAAATAGAATGGGCAGGTTATACTTACGGGGCGGATAGGCGTGTGGGGCGGCGTTCGGCCGGGCAAGCACAAGTTCAAAATCAACAAGCACGAGCGATAGCAAATCGTCGGAGGAAATGAATGGCCAGCGTGGAAGAGCGCGTAAAGCAGATTATTGTCGAGCAGCTCGGCGTGGATGAAGCGGAAGTGACGCCTACGGCATCGTTTGTGGACGACCTGGGGGCGGACTCGCTGGACCAGGTGGAATTAGTGATGGCGTTCGAGGAAGCGTTTGGCATAGAAGTGCCTGACGAGGACGCCGAGAAGATGACGACCGTAAAAGATGCGGTCGAATATATAGATAAACACGCCAAAGGGAAGTAAGACCGCTGGGTAATACCACCTCATTGAGGAGCAGGAATCTTTGACGCGCCGCGTTGTGGTGACGGGTGTTGGACTGGTCTGCGCGCTGGGCATCGGCACGGAGGAGAGCTGGAAGAACCTTCTGGCTGGAGTCAGCGGTGTTGCCTGCATCACCAGCTTTGACACCACCGGCTTCGATTGCCGTATCGCCGGCGAAGTAAAAAACTTCGATCCCTTTCAGTGGATCGAGAAAAAAGAACTGAAAAAAATGGGGCGGTTCATCCAGCTCGCGCTGGCTGGCGCGGATTTTGCCGTGCGCATGGCGAACTGGAAGCAGGAGCAGTCCGACCTTGATGAAGTCGGCGTGTACGTTTCCTCGGGAATCGGCGGGTTCGACATTATCGAGCGCGAACACGGGAAGCTCCTCAATGGCGGGCCTGGCAAGATTTCTCCCTTTTTCATTCCTTCCGCGATCGTGAATCTCGCTTCCGGACACATCTCGATTCGCTATGGCGCGCGCGGTCCGAATTCGGCGACCGCGACGGCTTGCTCGGCTTCGGCGCATGCGATTGGTGATTCCTTCAAAATTATCGAGCGTGGCGCGGCGGAAATGATGATTTGCGGCGGCACAGAAGCGACGATTACGCCGATGGGCATCGGCGGATTCTCGTCGATGAAGGCGCTTTCCACGCGCAATGATGATCCCTCCCACGCGAGCCGGCCGTTTGACGCGCAGCGCGATGGATTCGTGGTCGGCGAAGGCGCGGGAATTCTGATTCTGGAATCGCTGGAGCATGCGCAGAAGCGTGATGCGCCAATACTGGCGGAAATCCTGGGCTACGGAATGTCCGGCGACGCGTACCACATCACGCAGCCAGCCGGGAATGGCGATGGCGCGTTTCGCGTAATGAGGGCGGCGCTGAAGGATGCCAAGCTGGCCCCCGAAGATATCGGTTATGTGAATGCGCACGGCACATCGACCCCGCTGGGAGATTGCCTCGAAACGATAGCCCTGAAGAGAGTTTTCGGCGAGCGCGCGAAGCAGGTTCCGGTGAGTTCGACGAAATCGATGACCGGGCATTTGCTGGGCGGCGCAGGCGGGCTGGAGGCCGGCATCAGCGTGCTGGCCTTGCGCGATCAGATCTTGCCGCCGACCATTAACCAGGAAACGCCGGACCCGGCCTGCGATTTGGACTACGTTCCCAATAAAGCGCGCAAGGCTTCCTTCGAATACGCGCTGTCGAACTCCTTTGGATTTGGCGGCACCAACGCGGCACTGATTTTCAAGCGCTGGTCCGGCAAGTAATCTGTTTTCGTCTCAGCCAAGTGGCACCTCGGGCCGTTTTATCAATCTCAACGAGTAGGGCTCAACGAGTAGGGCTCAACGAGTAGGGCTCAACGAGTAGGGCTCAGCGAGAAACGGCAGCGAATAGGAACAATCCCGTGAACATTATCGTGTGCATCAAGCAGGTTCCCGCGAAGGACGCGCCGCTGTCCATCGCCGGAAACTGGATTCGCGAATCCGACATCGGCTTTGAGATGAGCGAGCCGGACAGCTACGCGCTGGAAGAAGCGTTGCGGCTCAAGGAAAAGCATGGCGGAGAAGTGATTGCTTTGTCGATGGGACCGGAGCGCGTGAAGCAAACGATCAAGGAAGCGCTGGCCAAGGGCGCGGATCGCGGGATTCACATTGCCGACAATAACTTTGCGCAGCTCGATCCGCTGGGCTCCGCAAAGTCGCTGGCGGCGGCTATCCAGCAGCAGAAGCACGATTTGGTGCTGACCGGATTGCAGAGCGATGATCACGGATTTGGGCAGACGGGCGTGCTGCTGGCGGGCGTGCTGGATGTGCCGCACGCGACGATCATCATGGCCATCGAAGTGGACGGGCAGAAAATGAAATTGAAGCGCGAGCTGGAGGCAGGGTGGTTTCAGCACATTGAGTGCCCGTTGCCGGCGGTGCTGACCATTCAGTCCGGCATTAACAAGGTGCGCTACGCAACGTTGAAGGGGATCATGGCCGCGAAGAAGAAAGAAATCACGACGATCGCGCGCGAGTCGCTGGGCGTCTCCGCGGAGCCTACGCAGCGCGTGGAAAAGATTTATGTGCCTACCAAGACGAAGAAGACGGAGTTCTTGACCGGAACGCCTAAAGAAGTGGCGGGCAAATTGGTGGAGAAGCTGAAGTTCGAAGCGCGGGTGATTTGAGATGAAAATTCTGGTGATCGCAGAGCAGCGGCAGGGCAAGTGGAACAATACGAGCTTCGAGACTTTGGCGGCGGCGCAACAAATCGCCAAGGACACTTCGAGCACGATCAGCGGATTGGTGATCGGCAAAGGAGTGGCCGGGCTTGCTGACGAGTTGGCGGCGAAAAATGTCGCCGAGGTGCTGCTGGTCGAACACGATCTGCTCGAGGCGTACACGCCGGACGGATATTGCGCGGCGCTTTCGCAAGTAATCAGCTCGGCAAAGCCGGATCTGGTGCTCTTTCCGCACACGTATCAGGTGCGCGATTTTGCGCCGAAGCTCGCGGCCATGCTCGGTAAGGGCATGATTGGCGATTGCGTGGGCTATCGCAACGAAAGGGGGAAGCTGGTCTTTGTGCGGCAAATGTTTCAGGGCAAAACCGCGGCGGACGTTACCTTTCAAGGTAGCGCGCCGTGGTTCGCTTCATTCCAGGCGGGGGCGTTTCGCTCTGATTTGGTTGCGGCGCATCCCTCCGGCAAAGCGCCGGTGAATTCTGTCAGCGTTGAATTGAAGCCGGAGCAGATTCGCACGAAGCCGCTCGATTTGTTCAAGGAAGCGAAGTCCGCGGTGGATTTGACGCAGGCGCCGCTGATCGTGGCGATTGGCCGCGGGATCAAGGCGCCGGAAAATATTCCGCAGGCGGAAGCGCTGGCGAAGGCGCTGGGCGGCGAAATTGCGGCCTCGCGTCCGATCTGCGACGAAGGCTGGCTGCCGATGGAGCGGCAAATCGGAAGCTCCGGGCAAACCGTGGCGCCAAAGTTATATTTGGCGCTGGGCATCAGCGGCGCGATCCAGCACGTTGTGGGCATGAAGGGGGCGCGGACCGTCGTGGCGATTAACAAGGATCAAAATGCGCCGATTTTTGAGATTGCCGACTATGGCGTGGTGGGCGATATTTTCGAGATCATGCCGGCGCTGACCGAAGCGCTGGAAAATGCGAAATAGCCAGCCAGTTTTGAATTGCCCTTCTGTTCGTCCGGTTTCGCCTTTGTTCGTTACACTACACTGCAAGGTCGCAGGCCTGCCTGTCCACTCTGGTATTGCCACTGGGCGCGTTTTAGTCCAATCTCTTCACGCCTTTCGCCGCCCGTTTCGTCCCCCTTCGGGCTGCGCACGGGGGAGCGTTCATGCCCTTTGTCGAAAACCTGGGTGCGAGAATCCATTGGGACGAAGAAGGAAACGGCGCGCCCCTGCTGTTGATCATGGGATTGGGGTGGCCATCGCAAGCATGGCACCGCCTGCGGCCGGTGCTAAGCGAAAAATATCGCACGATCGCGCTGGACAACCGTGGAGTGGGCCGGAGCGAAGCGCCTGCCGGGCCGTATTCGATTGCGCAGATGGCCGCCGACGCCGCGGCGGTGCTGAATGCGGCACGCGTCAATGCGGCGCATATCTTTGGCGTATCTATGGGCGGGATGATCGCGCAGGAATTCGCGCTGCAATATCCGAACAAAGTGCGCTCGCTGATTTTGGGCTGCACGGCAGCGGGCGGCCCTGAGGCGGTGCGCGCCGAAGACGAAGCGCTGCGGGTTCTCATGACGCGGGGCCAGGATCCCGATCAATTTGCGAGGGCCATCAATCCTTTTATCTACGATGCAGACACGTCGCCGCAGTTGGTGGAAGAGGATACGGCCACGCGCCGAAAATGGTATGCCTCCGGAGAGGCGTACTTCGCGCAATTGCAGGCGGTCATTGGCTGGGAGGCGTACAGCCGGCTGGCGCAGATCGCCGCTCCGACATTGGTAATCCATGGGGAAAATGACCGGTTGGTGCCGGCGGAAAACGGCAAACGGATCGCGGCGCGGATTGCGGGGGCGAAATTGGTGATCGTGCCAGATGCTAGCCACGTTTTCACCACCGATCAGCCTGCTGCGGCACAGGCCGCTATTTTGGACTTTCTTGACGCGCAGGCTACGCGCAAGCGAGAGAGGCCCGCTCCTGTTCCGGGGGACACGTTGGTTTGAGAAAGGCCCAATCTTTCATTTCTATTGTTCGGTCCAGTTCCGGTCCATTACTCCGCCTTATGGTTAAAGGCTTGGTATTTCGGGCTCGTGAGGACGCATGGATGCATTTGTGAAACAGTGGCGCGAAGACACGCCGGGTTGCGCCAACCAAATTCACTTTAATAATGCGGGAGCGGGACTAATGCCGCGGGGGGTGCTGGACGCGATGGTTGCGCACCTTAATCGCGAGGCCAATTTTGGCGCGTACGAGAGCGCGGACGATGCGGAGGCTGCCGTTGCCGACGCGTACGCGAACGTGGCGAAGTTACTGGGAACGCGGCCGGGCAATATTGCGGTGGTGGAAAATTCGACAGTGGCATTTTTTCAGGCGCTGTCGGCCTTCGATTTCAAGGCCGGCGACGTGATTGTCACCACTCGCAACGACTACATCTCGAATCAGCTTGCGTATCTTTCGCTGGCGCGGCGCCAGGGCGTGGACGTGCGGCGCGCCGCGGACCTGGCGAGCGGAGGCGCCGACCCGCAATCGGTACGGGAATTATTGCGCGATCCGCGTGTGCGCTTGCTGGCGGTCACCTGGGTGCCGACCAATTCCGGGCTGATGCAGCCGGTCGAGACCCTGGGCGAGGTTGCCGAAGCGGCGCGAGTGCCCTATTTAGTGGATGGCTGCCAGGCCGTCGGGCAAATTCCGGTTGATGTCGCGAGGTTGCGCTGCGATTTCTTTTCGGGCACGGCGCGAAAATTCTTGCGCGGGCCGCGGGGAATCGGATTCTTGTACGTCTCGGACCGCGCATTGAAGCGCGGCGATTTTCCGCTTTACATCGACATGCGCGGGGCGGACTGGGTGTCCGCGGACGACTTTGCGCCGGTGCCGGACGCGCGGCGATTTGAGAATTGGGAATTTGCGTACAGCCTGGTGCTCGGGTTGGGGGAAGCAGCGCGTTACGCGCTTGGCGTCAGCGTGGAGCGCGGCGGCGGGCGCGCTCGAGACCTA
>Ga0073928_10002565_pt1 | contig 30873 bp, 30 predicted proteins | sample PaiPotPPA55metaG_FD_76969 | JGI IMG/M metagenome (GOLD analysis project Ga0073928, IMG submission 76969) | Iron sulfur acid spring bacterial and archeal communities from Banff, Canada, to study Microbial Dark Matter (Phase II) - Paint Pots PPA... ...
ACGGCATGTTCGTCTCGACCGCGCTCGACTATGGCAACGGCCGCAGCGACAGCAACCGCGCGGACCTGCCCGGCTCGAACTACCTGAAGGGCATGGGCCGCATTCCCGGCTCGCTGATGATGTCGTTCCAGGTCGGCGCCACCGTGTTCGGCGATACCACCATCAGCGTGACGCTCGACCAGCCGCTCACCCACACCACGCGCGGCGTCAGCGGGCACCTCGACATCACCACGCCTGTCCTGCACACCGCCACCAACGACATCAGCATCACAGGCAGCCTGCACGCCGGCAGCGGCCGCTATACGCAGACGTTCTTCGGCGTCACCGAAGCGCAGTCCGCGAGCAGCGGCTTCCGGCCCTACTCGGTCAAGGCAGGTTTCGACCAAGCGACGGTCTCGGCCGCATGGACCTATTCCTTTACGCCGAAATGGTCGCTGCGCACATCGGGCGGCCTGACACGGATTCTCGGTTCGTCCGCCGACAGCCCGATCGTGCAAAAGAAAAACGCTTATTTCGCAACGACAGCAGTGACCTATCGATATTAGGCGTGGCGTCATCAGGTATCAGGCGCGGCTAAGCGCGGCAACCATCCGCTGCCCGCCGCTGTTAGCCGCGCTGAGCCGCGCTTAGTCACTACTTATTTTGCTTCTGAACGGAGAACGCTATGTTTGCATGGCAAACCCCTCTGTCCACCGCCTGGCAAGACAGCCTCACGTCGTCCACGCGCATGCATGTGGTGGGCATCGACCGGCTGGTGCTGACCGGCGCCACCGGTTTTATCGGCGGCACGGTGCTGGTGACGCTCATGAATGCCGGACTGATCGAACGCCTCGTGTGCCTCGTGCGCGCGGCGAACAAGGCCGAGGCGCTGACCCGCCTGCGCGTATCCGCCATCCGTTGCGGCCTGCCCCACGTCCGCGCGCAACGGCTGACCGAGGCGAACGTGATCGTGGGCGACCTGGGCGGCGATTTCACGGAAGCCGATCTCGCCCGCCTGACGGAGGCGTCCCATGTGATCAACTGCGCAGCCATGGCGTCGTTCTCCACGAACCCGCAAGTACTCGAAATCAACGTGCGCGACACGTTGCGTTTTGCGTCGCACTTTGCCGGCAGCAAAACGCTGCGGCGTTTCCTGCACGTCAGCACGGCCATGGCATGCGGCACGCAGTGCAGTCCGGTCGTGCCGGAGTCCACGTTCGCCTATACCGGGAACGAGAGCGAAACGAACCATCTCGTGCCCTATACGCAAAGCAAACGCGACATTGAGCGGCTCCTGCGCGTCTACTACCCGTCGTTGCCGGTGGTCGTGGTGCGGCCATCGATTGTCGTCGGGCATACGGTGCTGGGCACGTTACCCTCGGCGAGCATCTTCTGGGTGTTTCGCGTGGTGCATGGCGCGCGGCGTTTCAGCGCAAAAGCAATGACCCGGCTGGATGTGGTTTCAGTCGACGATTGCGCCCGCGCACTGGCCTTGCTCGCCGTCAAGCCGAAACTGGCCTTCGATACGTACCACGTGTCGGCCGGATCGGAGGCGCCGACCATCGGGCAGATTATCGGCGCGATGGACGAGGCCACGGGCATATCGGGGAAACGCTACTCCATCTGTGCACCGCGGGATTTCCGCAGGATCGCGTGCGAGGTGGTCGGGCGTCAGGACTCAGGCGTGGCCCGACTGATTGAACATGCGCTGGGTCTCTACGCGGGGTTCGCCAACCTGGACTACCAGTTCGATAACAGCCGCCTGCGTGAAGAGATCGGCTTCGAGCCCTTGCCGTTTGTCGACTACGTGAGCGAATGCGTGCGGACGTCGCGCGGGGTGGGGATCGTCGAGCAGATGCGCTGGGATTTTAAGTAAAAACCGCAAGTAAAAAACCGCACGCGCCTTCTTCGCCGCACAACGAACCGGGGCGTCCTGACAGGACGCCCCGGTTCGTTTTTATCGCCATTCGCCGCGCGGCGCGTTCCTGATCAACCCTTGTTTCCGGCCAGTGCGCCCGCACTGTTGGCCCCGCCGAACAACGCAGTCAGGTAGCTCGTATTGCTGGCCATATGCGCCATCAGTGTGTTGAGTGCGGTGAACTGCGCGTTGTAGCTGTTCGTCAGTTGCGTGGCGAATGCATCCAGCTTCGTGCCCTGGACCTTGATGTTGTCGAGGTCCTTGTTGAGCGACGTTGTCCTCGTATCGAGCAGGCCGTCTTTCTTGAGAAAGGTCGTGAGCGTTTTGTTCATCTCCGCACCGAGGCCGGAGGTGGGGTTGAACAACGCGTTGACCGTGCCGGGCTTGTTGGTCAGCGCCGAGTTCAGCGCGGTGTCGTCGATCTTCAGCGTACCGTCCTGCTGCAGCGTGATACCAATGGTTCCCAGGTTCGCCATTGCCTTGGTCGAGCCCGACGCCGTCGGCACGCCCTTGCTGATCACGGTCGCAAGCGCGTTCCTGACCGTGTTCATCATCGAGTCGCCGAGCAACGGACCGCCTTGCGAGCCCTTGGGTTGCGACTTGTCGAAAGACGTCAGCGACGCAGCCATGTTGACGAAGTTGTTATACGCGGTGACGAAGGCCTTGATCGACGTCGTCTGGGTGCTTGTGTCGGAGGTGACGGTCAGCGTCTGGGTCGTTCCCACTGACTCCGAGGTCAGGTTGATCGACAAGCCCGCAATAGCCGACGTCACGCTGTTGCTAGGACTGCTGACCTCCGTGCCCGCCACGGTCAGCAATGCGTCCTTGCCGGCCGCGGTTTGCTTCCAGTTCGCCGATGTCCCGATGGTCGTGTACGGCGCCACGGTCTTGGCCGGGTCCGAGGGATCGGCGGTCGACGTGGTCGAGCTGACGTTGAGCTTCGATAACCCGGTGTTGTTGCCGGTGCCGCTCGGCGTAACCTCCACCGAGATACCGTTCGCCACGCCCGTGGTGGACGAGTGCAGCACGAGATGCGCGCCGTCCGTGCCGGTGATCACCGTCGCGCTCACGCCGGGATTGCCGGAGGCGGAATTGATCGCGGCCGCAATGCCGCTCAGCGTGTTGTTCGACGAATCGATCTTGATCGAAAGGTCCGAGCCGCCTACCGAGAGTTTCAGCGTGCCGGCGCCGAGTGCTTCCTTGGCGCCGAACGCGCCCGAGGTGATACTTTGCGATGTCGCGATGTTGGTGACCTGGATCGCATAGCTGCCCGTCGTGGCGCCCTTGCCTGCAATAGCCGTCACGCCCTTGCCGTCGGCCTTGGCGGTGACAGCGGCCAGTGCGGTGCCGTCGGACAGCGACGCCAGCGAGCTTTGCAGCAGTGACATGACCGATTTCAACGAACCGACAGCCGTTAGTTGGGAGGTGCTGGTCTTCTGTTTTGCCGTGTTGGTTGCGTTCAATCCGGCAACCCGTGCGTTGACGATAGCCGCGACCAGCGCGGGGACGTCGGTATTCTTGCCGGTCGAGCCGTTGATTAGAGATTGTCCCGCGGACTTGATTGCGTCAGACATAGAAACTGGAACTCCCTTGGTGAGCGCCGGGGTTGGGCTGTTCGACATCCAGCCGTCATACACGCGATGACACTTTCGTCACAAGAGCCAGGAAAAAGCCGTTTAAGTGGTTGTTAAGAGGCTTTAATCCGGGGCTATGAATCGGGCTATAACCCGAGCTATAAATCAGGCTCCGATGCACTCATTCGCGTGAGGCATCGCCGCATTGTTGAACGGCTCCGTATGTTACCTAATGTTACTAATGATTACATATATATTACGAAAAGCCCACTAAATACTTTAGAAAAGTTTTCATTTGTTTGTAAGAGGATTTCCGATTTCGATGGCTTGAGGGAATGTCGAATCTGGGCAGATTGATGATGGATAAGGGGAAGCCGCGCGCTCACCCGCTTATCCGGTGACGGACGTATCGCAGCATCGCCACCGGTTTCAGCCCGCATAAATAAATTTCAAATCTTGCGACGGATTTCTTGAGGGCACGCGTTTAAGCACTCGACAGACACCTGCATCGAGCGTCTTTTCCACCTCCAAGGAACCGTTATGAAAGCACTAAAAGAACGGGCTTCGCCCACGTTCGCGGTGAAGGCCGTTTTGGCCGTCATCACCGCACTGGCTGCATTGACCAGCGTGTCCGCATTCGCTCAGGAAGTGATCATCGCCCCGTCGGCGCCGCCGCCGATGCGCACGGAAGTCGTTCCCGCAGCGCGCCCCGGCTATGTGTGGGACGGCGGTCACTGGCGCTGGGCCGGCCGCGGCTACGAATGGATACCAGGCCACTGGCGGCCGGTACAGGTCGGCGCACATTGGGTGCCGGGCCACTGGGTGCAACGAGGACCCAACTGGCGCTGGATCGAGGGTCACTGGGCTCGCTAGACCGGGCACAAGCGCTTTCATCGCGGGTGACTCTCGGGTTACCCGCATGTCACCCTCTTCAGGCTAAGGCAGGCACTCATGCTTAAAACCCTAGTCGCCATTGCATTGGCGGCCGCGGCGCTTTCCGCGTGCGTCGTTTATCCCGCGCGGCCGGCTTACTATCGACCCGCGGTCGTCGTGTACTGAGCAGTCCCCACGCTGGCGCACCGGGTCGCAGGCCAACCCGGCGCAGGCTGTTGAACATGTGCTGCGAGATCAAACACATTGAACCAAGAAGACCCGGACGCGGAGTTGCTAGCCCGTATCGATGGCAGGGAACCCGGAGCGGTTCGCGAGATGGTTGCGCGCAAACTGCCGCGGCTGCTCGCGCTCGCGACCCGGATGCTGGGAGACCGTGACGAGGCGAGCGACGTGGCACAGGAAGCGTTCGTACGGATCTGGAAGCAGGCGTCGCGCTGGCAGCGCGGCCAGGCTCGCTTTGACACCTGGCTGCACCGCGTCGCGCTCAACCTGTGTTATGACCGCTTGCGCCGCCGTCAGGATGTCATCTCCGACGACGACGCGCCGGAACCCGTCGACCAGGCGCCGCTGCCGGAAGATCAACTCGACGAGTCCGCGCGCAGCGAGCGCATTGCCGCCGCGCTTGCCGCGCTGCCGGCACGCCAGCGCGAGGCACTGGTCTTGCAGTACTACCAGGAACTGCCGAACGTCGAGGCCGCGGCTTTGATGGGTATCTCCGTCGAGGCGCTGGAAAGCCTGCTCGCGCGCGCACGCCGCACGCTGCGCAGCCGTCTTGCCGGCGAGCGCGGCGAGCATGTCTTTGGAAAGGAACGCCGATGACCCCCGAACGTTTTCGCCGCCTCACCGAGTCCTATGGCGCCATGCCGGAACACTGGCCCGCCGCCGAGCGCGCCGAAGCCAAAGCGCTGCTCGCTCAACGTGACCCGGCCGTACTGGCTGCACTGGCCGAGGCCCGGTCGCTCGATCTCGTGCTGTCGAGGCATAACGTCGCCGCGCCCGAATCGGATCTGGTCCGGCGCATCCTGGCCTCGGCGCCGCTGGCGTCGCCACGTCAGAAACCCGCCTGGAAACGGCCGCAATGGTGGCTCTCGGGCGCCGGTCTCGTGGGCGTGGGCGTGGCGGGAATTGCCGCGGGCGTGCTGGCCATATCGTTGACCGGGTCTTTCTACTACACGTCGGCGAATCCGCCGAGCCTCTTCGATCAAACCGGTGAAAGCACCGTATTCAGCAGCTCGACGGCCGACTGGAGCGACCAATGACCATGCCGACAACCCGGCTCAAGACACTGCTGATCGTGTCGCTCGTACTCAACATCTTCCTGCTCGGGGCGATCGCGGGCGGGACGTATCGATGGGTGGCGAAGCAGAAGGCCGAAGTGCTCGCGCAGCAACGCGGCCTGCGTTTCGCCGCGGCTGAACTACCGCAGGAACGCCAGGACCAGTTGCGCGAGGCGCTGCGGCAGACACGCCGTGAGAGCCTGCCGCTGATCATTGGTGCGCGCTCAGGCCGGCTCGATATCGTGCAGGCGCTTGCTGCGCCGCAATTCGATCGCGCCGCGCTCGACGCGGCGCTTGCCCGCACGCGCGAGGCCGATGTTGCGGTGCGTGCGCGGGTCGAAGCAACGGTGGCTGACTTCGCCGGCACGCTGACGCCCGATGAACGGCTCAAGCTCGTCGATGCGCTGGAGCGCCACGGCCCGCTGCATGTCGGGCCGCCGCCCAAAAAATAAATTTGGGGCACACCGACGGATTCACGCGGCCCCACCGTTAAAGCTACATAGCAATTCGATTCGTGGGAACAGCCATGGCTGACGTGACACCCGGTACCTCCGTTACATCCGTGACCCCCGCCGCGATCGCGCTGAATCGCTTCGGACTGGGCGCCCGCGCAGGTGAGGCGGCGCCGTCCGATCCGAAGGGCTGGCTCAAGAATCAACTCTCGGGCGCAAGCTATCAGGCAATGCCGCAAGCGTTAGGAGACCAACCTGCCAGCACCGCGCTCGCCGCCGAATTCGCCGATCGCCAGAACGCGATCCGCAACGCCGGCGCCGACGACAAACAAGCGGTGCGCAAGTCCTATAACGAGAAACTCCGCGATATCTATCGCTCAGCCGTCAACGCGCGGTTCGTAAGCGCGCTGCAAACGCCCACGCCGTTTGTGGAGCGGCTGGTGGCTTTCTGGTCGAACCATTTCGCGGTTTCCGTAGAAAAGCCGCCGGTGGCCATGCTTGCCGGATCATTCGAGGCGGAGGCCATCCGCCCTCATGTACTGGGCCGTTTCGAAGACATGCTGGTCGCGGTCGAACGTCATCCGGCCATGCAGATTTTCCTCGATCAGGCCCGCTCGGTCGGCCCCGACAGCCCGGCGGCTGAACGCGCCGCAGCAAAGCATCCTGAGCGCAAGCCCGGCCTGAACGAGAACCTGGCGCGCGAGATCATGGAGTTGCATACGCTTGGCGTGCGCAGCGGCTACGACCAAAACGACGTCACCGAATTCGCCCGTGCGTTGACGGGTTGGAGCATCGGCGCAATGGGCGGTGGCATGAACGCGGGCGCTCGGCAAAATCAGGCCATCCCGCCCGGGCAATTCGTGTTTCGCCAGCCGCTGCACGAGCCTGGAACACGCACGATCATGAACCGGCAATACGATCAGCCCGGCCAGCAGCAAGCACTTGCCGTACTGCACGATCTGGCTGTCTCGCCCGCGACCGCGCAGCACATTGCGGGCAAGCTCGCCCGGCATTTTGTCGCCGATACCCCGCCGCCCGCGCTGGTCGATCGCCTGGCCGGCGTGTTCAGCGCGACGAACGGTGACTTGCCCAGCGTGTACCAGGTGTTGATCGATTCACGTGAAGCATGGTCGCCGGTGGATGCCAAGTTCAAGACGCCGTGGGACTGGACGGTGTCGTCGCTACGAGGGCTGGGTCTCAATGATCTCGGCAACATGCAGATCGCGCCCTTGCTGACACAGCTCGGCCAGCCCGTGTGGCGGCCGGGGTCTCCGGCGGGCTATGACGACATAGCCGCGAGCTGGGCCGCACCCGACGCGCTCGTGCGCCGGGTGGAGCTGGCGCAGCGTTTTGCATCGCGCATCGGCGATACGCTCGACGCGCGCACACTCGGTGACCAGTTGCTCGCGGGTTCGCTGAGCGATGCTACGGCATCCGAACTATCGCGTGCGGAAAGCGCACCGACCGCGCTCGCGCTGCTGCTTGTTTCCCCCGATTTCCAAAGGAGATGACACGATGACCACGCGTCGGAATTTCTTGTTGTGTGCCGGTGCTGGCGTCGGGGCAATGCTGATCGGTTCCCGCATGGCGTTCGCCTCGGTGGAGTCGGACCAGCGGTTTGTCTTTGTGATCCAGCGTGGCGCCGCCGATGGACTCAACATCGTGGTGCCCTACGCCGATCCCGCCTACGCAAACCTGCGCGGGGCGCTGGCTATCGATCCGTCGACCGCAACGAAGCTTGACGGGACGTTCGCACTGCACCCCTCGCTTGTCGAGACGGCGAAGATGTACGCCGCGCAGCAGGCGCTGTTCGTGCATGCGGTTGCATCGCCGTATCGCGATCGCTCTCACTTCGACGGCCAGAACGTGCTCGAAACCGGCGGTACATCGCCCTACCAGATCAAGGATGGCTGGCTGAACCGGCTGGTGTCCATGTTGCCCACCTCCAAGGCTAACGCAATAGCGCTCGCGCCCACCGTGCCGCTGGCGCTGCGCGGCCGTGCCGAGGTGACGTCGTACGCACCGTCCGGGCTGCCGCAGGCACCCGACGATCTGCTTGTTCGCGTCTCGCAACTCTATTCCGGCGACCCGCAGCTTCATGCGCTCTGGAGTTCAGCGATGGACGCTCGCGGGCTCGCCGCCGATGCCGGCGCGCGTCAGGACCCGGCGAGCATCGGCAAGCTTGCCGCAAGCTTCCTTGGCCGCAGCGACGGCCCGCGCATTGCGATGATCGAGACCGGTGGGTGGGACACGCACAGCGCGCAGAACCCGCGGTTGGGTGCGCAACTGAAGGCGCTCGACACGATGATGGCGTCCATGCGCGATGGTCTCGGCGAACATTGGGCGAAAACGACCGTCCTGGTGGCGACCGAGTTCGGGCGCATGGCGGCGGCAAATGGCACGGGCGGCACGGATCACGGCACTGCGTCAGCCGCGATGCTGCTGGGAGGAGCGGTGAAAGGCGGCCGGATCCTGGCGGACTGGCCGGGGCTCGCGCCGTCCGCGTTGTATCAGGGACGGGATTTGCGGCCCACGCTCGGGCTGGACAGCCTGATTGCGGCCGCAGCCGCGGAAACCTTCGGTCTTGATCCGGCTCAGGTCAGGGCGACGCTCTTTACGCAAAAGACCGCCAGCCCGATGTCCGGCAGGTTGCTGCGGACGTAACGGCGCAACGGCCGGCAAGCAGTCACGTATTTGACTTCATCAGGGAAGGGATAAATATGAAACATATATCAAGTATCGTACTCCTTAGCATCATGCTCACCGCGTGTGTCGTGGAACCCGCCCGTCCGCCGCGCCCCGAGCCGCTTGTTGAAGTTGTCCCGGCGCAACCGGCGCCGGGTTACCGCTGGGTGAAAGGGCACTACAAATGGGAGGGTAACCAGTGGGTGTGGGTACGCGGGCATTGGGCAGCTTACTGATTTGGCCTGGGACGGTTGTTGCGCAAGCTTGAACGCGCACAGCCGCCCCTACCCGGCAAATCGCGGCTCCGGCAAGCCCTCTACGCCCAGCCCGGTGATCGCGAACAACCCGCCCTTGTCGCGCTCCTTCTGCGGGATGCCCCACATCGGCCGGCCCATGGTCGTGACGAACAAGATGTCCAGGTCGGGACCGCCGAACATCACGCTCGTCAGGTTCCGCACAGGAAATTCCACCACGCGGTCGAGCTTGCCGTCCGGCGCGAATCGCAGTATCCGTCCACCAAACACGAGCGCCGACCAGAGATAACCTTCGGCATCGACCGTCGCGCCGTCGAACGTACCGGCCAGATCTCGCGCCGATGCAAACACCCGCCGGTTCGCCACCGCGCCTGTCTCGATGTCGTAGTCGTACGCGTACATCTGCCTGTCGTAGGAATCGGTGAAATAGAACGTGCGGTTATCCGGGCTCCAGCAGGGACCGTTCGAACAACTGATGCCGCCGTCCAGACGCGTCACGGAGCCATTCGTATCCAGCCGATACAGCGCGCCGCTGCGGTTCGAACGCTGGCCGCGATCGGCGTCGTAACGGTCGAAGTCATACGCCATCGTGCCCGCGATAAACCGCCCTCGCCGGTCCACCTTGCCGTCGTTGAAACGCGTCTCGGGGTCGTCGCTTTCCGGGTCGGCAATGAACTTGACCGTCTGCGTCTCGAAGTCGTAGAAATGCAGGCCGTTCGCCAGCGAGACCACCGCGCCGCCGCGCTCGCGCAGCGCCATTGAGCCAATGTGGCGTGGCACGAAATAACGCCGTATGTCGCTGCCATCGGCGCGGCAACTGCTGATCTCGGCAGCCGTGCTGTCAATCCAGTAGAGGCGCTGCTCCTTCACATCCCACAGCGGCCCTTCGCCAAGATGATTGTTGGCATCGACAATCAAACGGGTTTCAATCATGGTTGTCTCCGGTTATCAATTGTTGTCGTCATCGGACTTCAATGTCGCGCGGCGATGCGCCAGCAAGGCCATCAGCCGCCGGTCACGCCAGCGGCTGCGGCTTTCTATTTCGTCGAGCGGCAACACCTCGCGGCGCTCGGCATCGAGCCTCGCGATGCTGTCGGGTGACCAGTCGAACGGCACGCTGTCCTTCGCGAAGGAGCGGTACATCGCGCCATAACGCGCCGCATAATCCGTCACGCCGCCGGGTGCGTTCAGGTCGATGGTTTCGAACGGGCCCATGAACGACCAACGCAGACCGAGGCCGTCGCGCATCACGGTGTCGAGATCGGCTGCGCTTGCATACCCCCGTGCATAGAGGCTCAATGCTTCGTCGAGAAGCACGCCTTGCAGGCGGTTCAGCAGGAAACCCGAGATCTCGCGTGCAACGGTCACCGGCTCCTGATCGGCCTCCTCGTACAGTGCTCGCGCACGGGCCAGCGTATCCGGCGACGTCCACGGCGCACCGCATAACTCGACCAGCGGCACAAGCGAAGGCGGATTCACCGGGTGCGCCACAAGGCACCGTGCGCGGCCCGCCAGGGCTTCGGTGAACGTGGAGGCAGGCAGGCCGGAGGTCGAACTGGCCAGCAGCGTGTCGGGGCGGGTCAACTTGTCCAGTTCCGCGAACAAAGCGCGCTTGACCTCCACGATCTCCGCAATGTTCTCCTGCACCAGATCGACATTGTTCACCGCGTCTGCGAGCGTTTCGCATGTGCTGACACGCGAACCGATCCGCTCTTCCGGTTCGTCGATCAGTCCGTATCCGGCGAGATCCGACACACTGCGGCGAATGGACGGAATCGCGCCGTCGAGCATCGTGCGGTCGGCATCATGAAGCCTGACCTCGAACCCCGCACGCGCGAATACGATCGCCCACGCGCGGCCTATCCGTCCCGATCCAATCACTGCAATGCGTCTGCTCATTGTGTGGCTCCATAGGCGATCAAGCTTTTTTATCGCGCAACGTAATCACGGCGGCCAATACGACCAGGCCGTTGATGATGTCGCGCACGGCCGGCGGCACGGTGGTGCCGGCAAGTAGCGTACCCAGCGCGGTCAGCAGCAACGCGCCGCCGAACACGCCGAGATAATGCCCCCGGCCGCCGGTGATCAACGCACCACCCACGACCACCACTGCGATGGACGGCAGCAGATATGGGTCTCCCATGCCGAGGAAAGCCTGGCTGCTGAAGCCGGCAAGCAACAGGCCCACCACGGCGGAGCATAAACCCGAGAGGCAATACACCGCGATCAGGGTGGCGCCTACCCGCACGCCCGACAGCTTCGCCGCGACCGGCGAATTGCCGACGGCATAGATGCGTCGCCCAAAGGCCGTGCGATGCAGCAACAGCAACGCCAATGCAAGGAACAGCGGTACACACCACGCCGCGAGCGACAGGGGACCCACACGCCCATTCGTGAAATCGCTGATCGCCGTCGGCGCCCAGCCTTGCGGCGAGCCGTTGCAATAGATAAGCGTGATGCCCTGCAACAAGCCGTTGGCGGCGAGCGTGACCACGATGGGCGGCAAGCCCAGCACCACCACGCCCACTCCATTGAACACGCCAACAGCCAAGCCCGCGCACAGCACCAGCGGCACGGCCCACGCCGCGGCTTCGTTGACGCCATGCGTCAGCCCCGTCAACAATACGCCCGACAGCGTGATGAGCCAGGGCACGGACAGATCGAGCCCGCCGGTCAGGATCACGGCGCCTTGCCCCAGCCCTAACACCGCCAGGAACAAGGTCAGCGTCAGCAAGCTCGTATAGAAGTTGGCGCTCACGAGGACACCCGGGCCGTAGACCACGCCCGTGATTGCAATCACCGCGAAGAACAGCAGATACGCCGGCACGACGTACTTCACCCATTCCCGATTGCGTTCGATCCAGTCGCCCAGAAGGTGGCCCTTTAGCTCCGTGTTTTCCATGGGGCGGAAGTTCTCTACTTCAAACTTCACGCGCCGCGCGCCCTGGTCGTTGCGTGCGCGCGTTCCGGTGCGCCACGCGGTGAACCATCGTCCGGCGTAGCGCGCGCAATGATGCGCCGCCGACTGCTTGCCTACCGACGACCCGAGCACCGCCAGGATCAGGATCACGGCTTCGGCAATGGTCGTAAAGAAAGCGGATACGTTGAGCACCAGCAGGATATTGACCGTGATCATCAGGGTCATCGCGGCGAACACCGTGCCCACACAACCGCCCCGGCCGCCGCCTAACCACGTGCCGCCCAGCACGACCGCCGTGAACATGGAGAGCAGCAACGGCCGGCCCACCAGCGGATCAGCGGAACCGGTCTGTGCGGATACATACAAGCCCGCTGCCGCGTAGAACATGCCGGCAAGCGCGTAGGTAGCGATTCGATAACCCCTGACAGGCATGCCGTTCGCGTACGCGCCGTCGGGATCGCTGCCAAGCGCATACAGCCCTACGCCAAAGCGTGTGCGCTTGACGAAAGTCCACACAAGCAGCGCGACAACCAGCACGGCCGCTGACATGGGGACTTTGTCGGGCACGAGATCGGAGGTGATGAACGCGCCGAACTGATCGCCGATGCTGCCGCCCGGTTTGTTCTGGATCAGCAGCGTCAAGCCCTGCACCATGAACATGGTGGCGAGCGTGACCACGATCGACTGGAGCCGGAACCACGCAATCAACGCGCCGTTGATGAGTCCAATGCCCCCGCCAATCGCAAGAATCAACGCGACGCCACCCCATTGCTCGATCGGCGTGCCCTGCACGAAACGCACCGCGAGTACGTTGGACAACGACACCACGGCGGATGCCGACAGGTCGAAACCGCCGCTCAACACCACGATGGTTTGCCCGATCGCGGCGAGCGCTAGCGTCGCGCTGCTGGAGATGACGGAGCCGACGTCGTACAGTCCGACCGGCGTGGCGGACAGCGACACCCACGCGATCATCATCGCGAGCAGCGCGCCGATCGCGATGATCAAGCCACGGTAGTGATCCACGCGTGCCCGCAAACCAACGTGCGCACCGGGCCGCACGACCTCGCTTTCGGGCGACGCAATTGCAATTTTCATGATGGTCCTCTGATTGCCTGAGCGAGCTCCAAGAGCTCGTCAACTTGATAGCATCTTGCGCATCACGTTCTCTTCGGTGAGCGCCTCGCCGGCCAGCTCGGCGACATTGCGCCCGCGATACACCACCGACACCCGGTCGCATACATTGACCAGTTCCGGTACGTCGGTGGAATAGAACAGCACGGAACCACCCGCCGCCGCGAACGCGCGCATCAGCACGAAGATCTGGTGCTTGGTCCCCACGTCAATGCCGCGAGTGGGGTCGAACATCAGCCACACCCGGCTTTGCGTCAGCAGCCATTTCGCCATGGCGATCTTTTGCTGATTGCCGCCCGAGAAAGAAAGGCACGGCTTGTAGACTGCCCGCGGATTGACTTCCATTTGTGCGAGCGCCCGCTTGATCGCGGCCTGCTCGCGTTTCCTGTCGATCAGGCCGAAGCGCGAGAAGCGCGTGATGATTGGCAACGAGACGTTCTCCCCACCCGGCAGACGCAGGAACAAACCCTCGGTCTTACGGTCTTCCGGCAGGAAACTCGTTGATATCCCGACCTTCAGCGAATCAGCGGTCGAGGTCAGCGTGACCGGCTTGCCATCGATCAGGATCTGGCCTGCGTCGATAAACTCGGCACCGAACAATGCTTCGAAGATCTCACGCTGCCCCATGCCCTGCAGCGCCGCGATGCCGTGCACTTCACCCGCCTTGAGCGTCAGGTCGAAGTCGGTGACCACGCCGTCCACCTTGATGCCGCGTGCTTCCATCGCCGGGGTTTGAAGCGTTGCCGGCGTGGCGACCTTCGGCGGATATTTGGCGTCCATTGCACGGCCGATCACAAGACGAATGACTTCGTCGTCCGAGATCGAATCGGTATCGAAAGCGCCTACGTCACGGCCGTTTCTATACACGGTGAGGCTATCGCAGAACTCACGTACCTCCTGCATCCGGTGCGTGATGAACACGAAGGTCACGCCCCGCGCCTTCAACTCCTCGATCCGTCGCGCCAACCACGCTACGTCGCGCCCGGAAAGCGCCGATGTAGGTTCATCTAGCAGCAGCACTTCAGGCTGGCGGACCAGCGCCTTCGCAATCTCGATCTTCTGGCGCACCGGCAACGCGAGATCGCGGATATAGGCGCCCGGGCGTATATCGCCCAGTTCAAGGCGTTCCAGCCATTGCGCCGCCTGCTTCTGTGATTCCCGCTTCCTGATGCGGCCGAACCAGCCGGTCGGTTCATACGCCATCAGCAGGTTCTGCGCGACAGTCAAGTCCCGCACCAGCGTCATCTCCTGGAACGCTGTCTGCACGCCCGCTCGATGCGCGTCCTTCGGACCGCGCATGCTCACGTTGCGGCCCATGATGGAGATGCTGCCCGCGTCCGGCTGCATGAGGCCGGACAACAGCTTGACGGTGGTCGACTTGCCCGCGCCGTTCTCGCCGAGCAGCGCATGAACGGCGCCGCGCTTGACGCGGAACGACGCGTTGTCGAGCGCGACAGTAGCGCCGAACCGCTTGGTGACCTTTGATAGATCAAGCGCCCATTCGTTGCTGCTGCCCGTGATACCGGCGTCTGCCCCTGCGTCTGTCCCTGCACTCGACATGGCGTACTCCTCTACCTTTAGTCCGGCTTGCCGGTCAGCGCCGCGTTGAAGCCGACCTCACTGGTCTCTGCCGAATAGATATCCGCAAACCAGCCCGGCGGCACCTTGTCCGGCATGAACGCGGTGCATCCGCCCTTCAGTTCATCGATGGAACCGGTCGTGCACAGCTTCGATTGCGATGTCTCTACCAGCGGCAGCTTGAGCGTCACATGTGCCGGGAAGTCCTTGCCGTCGAGCTTGTCCACGGCCAGCTTCAGCGCGAGCGCACCGGAGTACGGCGGCGAGCCATACGAGATGGACCGGTAGCCGATCGAGCGATAGCCGCCGTCGCCCTTCACGGTGCCGGGCGGCAACATCTGCACGCGGTGACCGTTCGACGATTCACCCGCGCAAGGCTTGATCTTGTCGTCCGCTATGCCGGCTTCGAGCTGCATGGACGCCGCCGTGAAGCAGCCCACCTGCATCCACAGGCCGTCGATCTTGTCCCAGCTATTAGTGGCCAGGATCTTCGACAACTCCGTCTTGGCCGTCGCCTGGCTCCACATGCCCGTGCCTTCCGCCACGATCTTGATCCCCGGATACTTGGCGAACACGGCCTTCGCGGCCTCGGTGCGCGCGCGATCCACCGAGGTGCCGGGTACGCCGTTGATCAGCACGATGTTGCCCTTGCCGTTAATGGTCTTCGCGAGCCATTCGGCGGTGACGGTACCCGCTTGCTTCTGGTCGATCGTCACGTTATGGGCGCACGGCTCGGTCACCTCGCCGTCATAGGCCGCGACCACCACGCCCTTCGAACAGGCGTTCTTGATGGCGCGATTCAATGCGGTCGGCGAGATGGGATAGATCACGATTGCCTTGGCGCCGGCCTGGACCATCGAGTTGATCTGCTGGATCTGTTTCTGCGCGTCGGTGCCGGCGACCTGTACTTCCAGGTCGACCTTGTCCTTGAGTCCCGGCGTAGCGGCCATGGCCTTGACCATGTTGGCAGCTTCTGTTTGCCAGTCGTTGCCGACATAACTCATCGACAGGAAAATCTTGTATTTGCCCGCCGCCGAGGCCTGTCCCGAGACGGCCAGCGTCGCGAGAAGCGCGGCGCCCAGCGCGAGCCGAGCCCCCCGACGGATGGTGTTCGTCAGTGCGTTCATGTCTTCCTCCGATCCTGCGTATGGTTATTTGATTGGCTTCGTTCAAACGCTCGTAGTACTAATCTTCAACGTGCTTCAGTCGTGCACTGGCGGGCAATTGAATGCCCGCTGAACCGGCCACGACATTCGGGTCGTGACCGGGAATCACGAAGTCCGCGATCTGCCGGACACGCCTGAGCGAAGCCAGTTCGGCAGCGGTCTCATGGACAATGCCGACCGGCACCAGATCCACAATGTTCTCCATGCAGCTTGCGCAGTCGCCGGCAATCAGGACTACGCCGTCGGCTGTATCGACCGCAACCGATTGATGCCCGGGCGTATGTCCCGGTGTTGGCACCACCCGCACGCCGGGCGCTATGTCGGCTACGCCATGCACGAATTGCCAGCGAAAATAGGCAAGCGGTTCCCGGCCGATCAGAAACTCCTGATAAAACGTGGACTGCGTAGGCAAGGGCCGGCCGGCGTATTCCCACTCGCTTGCCTGGACCACAAAACGCGCGTTCCTGAAGAGCGTGTTGCCGCCGGAATGGTCGTAGTGCAAGTGGGTGTTGATGACAATGTCCACGTCGTCCGCATTCCAGCCCACATACTCTTTCAGCGCACGTTCAAGCCGCTCCTCCGGTGCCTGCTCACAAGGGCAGACAAAGCTCGACACCCAGCCCGGATCGTGAATCCCCGTATCCACCACAATCTTCTTGTCGCCGCCTACGATCGCCGTGGACCACACCGGGACCTTGATCTGCTGGCCGTAGTAGCGGCCATAGACTTGCGATGATCGGTCAACGGTCAGCCAGCCTGTAGGCATCGCGACGACTTTGAGTTTCGACACAGCCACGATGGTCTCCATCGTCAAGAGTTGAAGGACGTGCGTCCGAGGCAGCGGTATTAAAAGTTCGTGTTGGCCGCGCCCTTGAGCCCGAGCAAAGCGCGCGCTTCGTCCGGGGTCGCAATATCGAGCGAAAGACCTTCTATTACCTGGCGAATCTTCACGACCTGAGCAGCACTCGACTCAGCCAGCTTGCCCGCTTCGATCCACAGTGAATCCTCCAGCCCGACCCGCGCGTTCGATCCCTGCGCCACGCCAAGCGTCGCGAGCGGAATCTGGTTGCGCCCGGCGCCAAGGATCGACCAGACATAGTCGCTTCCGAACAGGCGGTCGGCGGTACGGCGCATGTGCATCAGGTCCTCCGGATGCGGCCCGATGCCTCCAAGCAGCCCGAACACGCTTTGCACGAAGAACGGCGGTTTCGCGAGTCCGCGGTCAACGAAATGCGCCAGGTTGTACAAGTGCGAGATGTCATAACACTCGTACTCGAAACGCGTACCGTTCGCGCCGCATGACGTGAGGATGTATTCAATGTCCTTGAACGTGTTCTTGAAGATCAGGTCGCGGCTGTTCGCCAGATGTTGGCGCTCCCAGTCGTGCTTCAACTCCTTGAAGCGGTCGAGCATGGGATAAAGGCCGAAATTCATGGAGCCCATGTTCAGCGACGCCACTTCCGGCTTGAAATGGTGAGCGGGTTTTAGCCGCTCCTCCACCGTCATGTGCGGACTGCCGCCAGTCGTGATGTTGATCACCGCATCGGTTTCGGCCTTGATGCGCGGCAGGAATTGCTGGAACACGGCGGGGTCTTGCGTGGGCCGGCCGTCGTTGGGATCACGTGCATGGAGGTGCAGGATTGCCGCGCCTTCTCGGGCGGCGGCAAGCGCCGCGTCGCCTATCTCCTGCGGCGTGACCGGCAGATACGGCGACATCGACGGAGTATGGATCGCACCCGTGGGCGCACAGGTGATGATAACTTTACGCTTCGTTGCCATGCTTCAAGCCCTCGTCGGAAAAGAAAAGCGTTCAGAGCACTTCCACATTGCCGCACACCGAGATCGCCTGCCCCGAGATGCCGCTGCCTCCCGGCGAGCACAGGAACAGCGCGGTCGCCGCGACTTCTTCCGGCGTGGTCATGCGGCGCAGAGAAATTTTCGAGAGATACTCTTTCTCCATCTGCTCGTAGGAAAGACCCAACTGTTCCGCGCGTGCGGCAATCACCCGTTCAATCCGCGGCCCTTTCACAATCCCCGGCTGGATCGCATTGACGCGAATGTTGTCCGGTCCCAGTTCAATGGCGAGGCTCTTCGTCAGGCCAACAACCGCCCATTTGGTGGCTGAATACGGCGTGCGGTACGCGTATCCAAGCCGCCCCGCCACCGATGACAACGCAATGATCGTCCCGCCTTCGCGTGCCTGGCGCAACAGCGGCACCGCGCGATGTGCGAAGTAGAACTGAGCATTGAGATTCACATCAATGGTCTGTTCCCAGTCACGCGCATCCATCTCGTCAATGCCACCCGTCGGGCCGGCAATGCCCGCGTTGTTGATCAACACGTCGAGGCCGCCAAGCTGCTCGTTCACATCGACGAACACGCGGTCGACCGCCGCGCGGTCCGACACGTCCGCGAGCGTCGAGGTGATCGCGTTCATCTCGGCGCTTTGCTCGGCTTCGTTGAGCGCGTCGATGGCTTGCTGACTCGAGTCGCAGACATGCACGCGCGACCCGGCGTCCACGAAAGCGCGCGCGATGACCAGACCTATACCCGACGCGCCCCCCGTGACCAGCACACGCAATCCCGCGCGCGGTTTCAACATCTGCAGAACGGCCATGCTTGTCTCCATCGTTTTTTTGGTGCGGCTGGTGCGGCTTACAGGATCCGGGTCAAGCTCAGGCCCTGGCCGCTTCCCTGCTCTGCAAGCGTTCGCGCAAGTCCGCAGCAGCGCCGCCGATGTCCTCCTCAATGCCCGCACGCGCGCCTTCACCGTCGCCCTTCCAGAGGGCATCGACAATCTTCCGGTGCGCCGCCATGGACAACCTCATATGCGGGATATCCGGCGCCACGAGGTTCAGGAACGGACCAATACGCATCCAGAGATTCTGGATCGTGGCAAGCGTCAGGTCGCTTGCACCATGCGTGTAGATTGCTATGTGGAATTCGAAATTGCTGCGCAGATACGCGGGTACGTCGCCGGCTTCCACGTGGGCATCCATGGTGTCGAACACAGCTTGCAGCGCGTTCAAATGGTCCTTCGTCATCCGCGAGGCCGCCCGTTTCGCGACGCAGCCTTCAAGCGCGATTCGCACGTCGCGCAGCTCTTCGAGCAGGTCCAGCGTCATGGGCGGCACCATCAGCGCGCGGCCCGGCCCGTCGATCAACGCACCCTCGGCCTGCAGCCGCGTGAGCGCGGCGCGCACCGGCATGGTCGATGAACCCACTGCTTCGGCCACCCCGCGCAAACTCAGCGCCTGCCCGGGCGCAAAACGCCCCGTCATGATCGCCTCGCGCAACTGGGCGTAGACGCGGCCCGCCATGGTCTCGCGCGCCACCAGCTCGAGCGGCAGCGCATCCGCGCTTGTTTCACGTGTCATCAATTAAACAGCTCCTTACGATATGTGTGACCTGTGATCACACAATAGGAAGAAGTTTGGTGCCCTCGCGGTTCTTAGTCAACCTTCAAGTACTAGGGGAAAACGCGACTGTCTGAAGGGAGTCCGGGCGAGACGGTCGCGGACATGACCGACGCACCGGGCTACGCCGGACAACACCAATCCCAGGTTCCTGGCGACAGCTCCTGACGGCCCGGATCGGTTCGCTCAAAATAGTCCCGAGATCAAGCGGTATCGCACTCGGCTCATGTATTGGCGATAAGTGTCGTCTTTCGATAGCAGGCGCTCTTCTCGCGTAATGCGTACGACCTGGATTGTCCATTGCACGAGAACGATCAGGATGTTCCGCGGGCCGAAGTTTGCAAGCAGAAAGCCAATGTCGGTCACGAAATAGCCTAGATACATTGGGTGACGGACGACGCGATAGGGTCCGAAAACCACGACGCCACGATTAGCCGGCAACAGGCCAAATGAACGCCGCAGGGACCATTTTGCGTACACCTGGATGACAACGCCCGCTACCTGCACAACTGCGGCGCACAGTTCGGGAACTAGCCGGGTGCCTGGTTCGATCCGGAACGCCACAAAGTAATAGGTCGCAAATAGGGTAACTATCAGACTGAGCGGATTCCAGTCTCGCTCGCGCGGTACGCGCGAAAAAATTGCGAGGCCTACCGTCAGAAATTCCGCAAAGGCGAAAAATAGAAGGGTGATACGAGAAGTGTCCTTCAGGTATTGATGGACCGTCCCGACCAGGAATAGGTAGAGCACCACGGCCGTAATGGTTCGCAGGGCGCATTCCGTGGCGAATTGCGTGCGCGTCAACCGGACCCGGTCAGCCGCGTGTGACGACGCTTGCGCACCTCCCGTGCGGGTGCTCGAACTGATGGGCCTGGCCGCCCGATGCACTCGGCTTTCGCCGCTGTGCGTTGCCTGATCTGAAACGTGCATGATCCCCACCTTGTGTAGTAACCGGATTGTGTCAAAGGTGTTATCCGGATATTTGTTTTATAGTCCTAACCTTCAGATCGAAACGATTTCTCGAATCGTGTCTTGATACACCCATCTACTGTGCCAGGCTGGCTGCCGTGACCGCACCGTAATACGTACCCGCACCACCCCCGCCGCTGGCACTTGGTGCTTTATAGCCGGCAATGAAGTGGCCGCTGATGTATGGGTTACTTCCGTTCTGGGAGCCGTCGATATGAAATGGCGCAAACCCGACAATTGGAACAGCGCTCCCTGTATTCAGGGAAGAGACAACCGGCAGCAACACATCAACGGGAAACGGCACGCTTTTGTAAATTGAATTCTTGACTCCTGACTGAATCCAGGTTGTGTCGCCAATACTCAACGGGGTCGGGTTTCCATTGGCGATCAGATTGTCGATTGATGGGACGTCCTGGACGTTTAACTGAAATGACGTCCATTGCCCTCCCCATATTCCCGCTGAGCAGCCGGCGTACTGGTACGACGTACCTATCTTGAATTCGTAGGGCAGGCCGGTTGTGGGGTCATTCAGCGGCTGCCCGGTCGCGGAATTCCAATAGGCCGAGAACAGACATTGGGAGATGGCTGTCGGAAACAGCGTGCCCTTCGCGGTATATCCTGGCGCCGAGATGACTGCCACGGCCGTGGCGCTAATGGGCAGGGTAGTAATACCGATCATGGGGGCTAACAGAAGCGCCAGCGGGCCCCCATTCTGACCTGCTGATCGGCTGATCGTCACCTTCACCGCAGGTTTATCGTAGACTCCCGGCGCGGGGACCGGCAGTAACTGCAAGCCGGCGGGGCTTCCCGTTACATTCCAGTAGCCGCTTTGAACCTGGCCGGTGCTGAGCTTTGTACCCTCCGTCGCGTTCAGGCCGATGGCGGACGTAGCCTTGGCTTCAGCTTGAGTCCAGTTCGGTACCGCGTAATTCGGGCCAAGCGCTCCGGCACCTGCGAGGGCCGCTACATCCGCGGCATTCTGCAGTTCGTTGCGCACTACCCACGCCCGCCCGAGGTCAATCGCCAGAGCGGCAAAACCAAGCAGCACCACGAGAAAAAGTGCGACCAGGACGGCCACGGCGCCACGCTGGCGAGTGGGCGCCGGAATACGGTTTCTTTTCGATCTCATTTCTATACCCCTTCGCGATTTCGGCTGCGTCCGGAGGCAGCTGCCTATTCGTAGTCCATGGTGGTCACGGCGGAAAATTGTATTGCCCCGACTAGCGGGTTGATTATTTTCCCGAGTGCAAGCCCGGTATAGGTGTAGCTGAGCGTCACCTTCAGTGGATTGCCGGTTGTGGTGCCTGCGGATTGGTCCACAGCCACCGCCATCGTGGCGGGCGAACCAAAGGTGATCAGGTAGTTCGACGCATAGTTTTGTGCAACGGTGGTTATTTGGGCTACTGTCAATTGAGGCACCTTGTAAACCACACCGGCCCGTGCCGCCTCGCGACTCGCATTAGTGATGACCGCCTTGTCGTAAAGCGCGACGCTGAACTCCACTATTCCGAACACGAGTAGCAACAGCAGAGGCAGGACGAGCGCGAACTCCACCACGGCCGAACCTGCCTGACGGTGCAGGCCGTGCCGGCCCGGCGCGCGCGACCTGGGTGCAAGGTGTGATGCGGCACAGTTCTTTTGCCGCTGCCTCGTATTCGTCGGCTGGGCACGCTCACCCCGGCGTGGCGTTTTTTGATCGGCTGGCGACCACGACGCGGCATGCCCCGTGAACTGACTCGTTTTCTGGCTCATTTTCTGGCTCATTTCTAACCCCTTTGGGCTATACTTGATCGAGCTATCGGATTGGTGAGCGCCGTGCCCCGATCCTTGCAAAGCTGTCCTTGTAGTGCCCGGCGCATGCTTCTCTTTCCTGCTTCATCAAACTGCGGCACATCCCGATTTTCCTGCCAGATTTTCCGCATTGAGCGGACCCTCCCGCCGGGCCCGACAAGCAAACTGGACAGGGCCAAAACTCATCCCCCCGAGCCGGACAGCGTCGGCAACAGCACGCGATAGATGTTGATGAACGCGGGGCCAAGCACCACCGTGAGCAGCGCCGGGAAAATGAAGAAAATCAGCGGAAACAGCAGTTTCAGCGCGATCTTCGCAGCGCGCTCCTCGGCGCGCATCCTGCGGCGCGTGCGCAACGTGTCGGACATGACCCCCAGCGACGCGCCAATGCTCGTACCGAACCGTTCCGCCTGGATCAGCATCGATGCGAACATATCGATGTCCTCGACACCGGTCCGCAGCGCGAGGTTGCGCAGCGCTTTTTCTTTCGTGAAACCGGAGCGCATTTCAAGCAACATGAGTTGCAATTCACTGGCGACCGCCGGACTGCTGACCGCGATCTCATTAGCGACCCGCATCAGCGCGGCGTCCATGCCCAGGCCCGCTTCAATACACACGGTCAACAGGTCGAGCGCATCCGGAAAGCCCTCGAAGATCTCGCGCTGGCGGCGCGCGCGGCAGCGCGTCAGCACGACATTCGGCGCGTAGTAACCGATCGCCGCAAGCAGCACCAGGATCATGTACAGCACATACTGGTCGTCCGCGAGGGTCGAGCGCAGCAGCCACACCAGCCCGAGCAGCGGCAGTATCAGCGCGAGCACCGTCTTCGCCGCGAAATAGAGCGCAGTGGCCTCCGGCGTTCGCCAGCCGGCGTTCATCAGGCGCAGCCGCAGCGGCGAGTTTTCCCAGCCTTCCTTGGGAATGGAGAGTTGCGAAATCGGAAGTGAGATGTCCGCAATCCTTTCGACCCACCCGCCGCCAACCGGCGAGGAGGATTCCAGCGAAACGGACACTCCGCCCGCCTGTTCGATGCGACGTTGCATATCACGCGGCGCCAGCGACCACATGAGCGTGACCACGGCACCGAATACCACTACAAACAGGCCGGCAAGCAGCAGCACATGCGTTGAATTGAGTGTTTCCATTACGGTTCTCCAGTTCTGCTTGTACGCAGCAGCCCGTCATCACACGCGGATCTGCACGATGCTTCGCATCCACAGGATTCCGAATACCATCGAGACAAGACTCACCTCCAGGACTTTCAGCCCGGCCGGGTCCAGCCATAACACCGCGAGGAAGCTCGGGTTCATCACCTGCATCGCTCCGGCGGCGACGAACGGCAACAACCCGAGGATCCACGCGGACAGACGCCCTTCGGCGGACAGCACCCGCACCTTGTCGAACAAGCGCAGGCGCTCGCGGACCAGCGACGCAATGCCGTCCAGTATCTCGGCGAGGTTGCCGCCGGTTTCCCGCTGGATCAGCACTGCAATCACGAAATAGCGCAGGTCGTGCACCGGGACGCGCGTGGCAAGGTTCATCAGGGTGTCGTTCAGCGTGACGCCGTAGTTGATTTCATCGAACACGATGCGGAATTCACCGCCCATCGGCTCGGCAAACTCGCTGCCGAGCATGCCGATCGCGCTGGAGAACGAATGCCCCGCCCGCAGCGCGCGACTGATCATGTCGGCCGCTTCGGGCAACTGGCGCTCGAGGACGCGCAGGCGTTTGCGGCGCAGGCGCAGGACCCGCAGCGTCGGGACAGCGAACGCCACGACGCTGGCCAGCACGACCAGAGGCACCGGTAGCGGCGCGAAACTTGCCGCCACCGCTACGATCATGGCGGCGAGCACGCTGTGCACGGCCAGACGGCCCACTGTGAGGCTCAATCCAGACTGCAGAATGATCCGGTCGAGCATCTGCACGCGCGGAACGCGCATGATCAGCGCGTCCAGCGGCTTCGACCCGCTGAGCAAGCGTTCTTTCAGGATTGTCAGTCGCTCCCCCCGCACCTGCGCGCCTGCCGACAGAGCCTGGATGCGCTGCTCGAGACGGCGTGCAGCAGGGCCATGGCGGCTGTTCCACCATTGGTACAAACCTTCAATCCCCAGTACCACGGCGACGAACAGCAAGATGACGAAGGCGTAGAAGATCGGATTCATGGATGCCTCACAAGACAGAGTCGTGAGCGCCGCGTACTGCCAGCGCTGCCGGTTACGCGGTGTCGAAGTGCCGGGCGGGATCGTAAAGCTGGTCGGGCAGCGTGATGCCGAACGCTTGCAGCCGATCCGTGAACTTGGGCCGCACGCCGGTTGCGCAAAAATACCCGCGCACCGCACCGCTCTGGTCGACACCGGTTCGCTTGAACGTGAAGATCTCCTGCATGTTGACGATATCGCCTTCCATGCCCGTCAGTTCCTGGATGCTGACGATCTTCCGGCGGCCGTCGGTCAACCGGGCCACCTGGACCACCACCGAGATCGCCGACGAGATCTGCTGCCGCAGGTTCTTGGGCGGCAGTACAAGCCCGGCGAGGCTGATCATGTTTTCGAGGCGGGTCAGCGCGTCGCGCGGCGTGTTCGCGTGAATCGTCGCGAGCGATCCTTCGTGGCCGGTGTTCATCGCATTCAACATATCCAGTGCTTCCGCTCCGCGCACTTCGCCGAGGATGATGCGATCGGGGCGCATCCGCAGCGCGTTGCGTACCAGCGTGCGCTGCGTGATCTCACCGCGCCCCTCGACATTCGGCGGCCGTGTTTCCAGGCGCAGCACATGCTGCTGACGCAACTGCAGCTCTGCCGCATCCTCGATGGTCACGATGCGCTCGTCTTCCGGGATGAATCCCGACAGGATGTTCAACAGCGTCGTCTTGCCGCTGCCGGTTCCGCCCGAGACGAGGATGTTTACCTTGGCGCGCGCGAGCGCGTCGAGCAGCTCGGCCATAGGCGGCGTCAGGCTTTGCGACGCGACCAGGTCCGACACCTGCAGCGGGCTGACGGCGAAGCGCCGGATCGACATCAGTGGCCCGTCGACGGCCGACGGCGGGATGATCGCGTTGACCCGCGATCCATCCGGCAGGCGTGCGTCGACCATCGGGCTCGACTCGTCAATGCGCCGTCCAACGCGCGAGACGATCTTCTCGATCACCTTCATCAGGTGCGCGTCGTCGTAGAAGGTCACGTCGGTCAGCTCGAGGCGCCCCATGCGCTCGACGTACGTCGTGCGGTAGGTGTTGACGAGAATGTCGGAGATGGTGGGGTCGCGCAGCAGCACCTCGAGCGGGCCGAAACCGAACATTTCGTCATGGATGTCAATCGCGAGCTGCTTGCGCTCCAGATCGTTGACCGGTGCCTTTTCCTCTTCAAGAATGCGCCCGATCAGCGTACTGACCTCCTGGCGGACCTGTTCGGCCGGCAGACGCGACAGCCGTTCCAGCTCGACGCGATCGAGCACGATCTCGTGCACCCGGTGCTTCAGCTTCTGGTATGCGACGCGGGCCAGGCCGAGCGATGCCCGGTTGCCGGCACGACGCTCCGGTAGCGCGGGGATCATCTGGGATGACATCTGTTCACGTATTGACATGAGATTCTCCTGGTCCAACGTTACGAGACCTTGGGCTGCCGCGGTGCGCCGGTGCGCCCGAACAGCTTCGCAAGCAGCGATTCATCGCGCTTGCCCAGGGTGCCGACGCCCGACGAATGGTTCACGATGTCTTGCGCAAGCGTTCGCAGGCTGCGTGCCAGCGGACTGTTGCGAGCGGTCTTGGACACAGGCTCACCGCGATTGACCGCGTCATACGCCGCCTGTGGATCATCGGGAATGAGATGGGACGGGCGCTTTCCGAGCACCTGCTCGAGCGTGCTGTTGACCCGCTCGTCCTGCCGGCGGTGCCGGTTGACCAGCACGCGGAGCCGGTCAAGCGGGTACGCAAGGGATACAAGGATTTCCTGCAGGCGGCGCGCCGCCCGCACGTAGGGCATGCTCGCCTGAAGCACCATGTGAATCTCGGCGCTGCGGTCGAGTGCAATGATCGAGAGCGCATTGATGCTCTGCCCCAGATCGAACAGCACAACGTCGTAGCGTGGCGCTGCGACCCCGAGAATCCACTCGAGTTGTTCCTCGTGAATGTCGAGCGCCTTGAGCGGATCCCCAGCGCCCGCGAGCACATGAAAACCGGGGCTCACGTGCGTGAGGGATGCCTCGAGAAACGCGGCGTCCATGCGGCCGATCTGCGCACACATCTGAGGCAACGTCGACGGCGGCGTCTGGTCGCTGACGAGGAATGCCGCATCGCCGAACTGTTGGTTCAGGTCAACGAGCAACACACGCTTGTCGTGCAACGTGGAGATCGCATGGCCGACGTTCGCCGCGATAAAACTGGTCCCTGCGCCGCCCTTGCACGAAATGAAGGACACGAAATGCGTTTCGTGCCGCTGATCCATCACACGCTGCGCAATCGCGCGCTTCAGCGCGTCGCCGAGCGCACGCGGATCGAGCGGCCAGTTCAGCACGTCGCGAAAACCTGCGCGCATTGCTGCAATCAGCACGTCCGGCGACGCTTCGGGCAACAGCAGGATGCAGGTCAGCCGCGGATAGCGGTGAATCAGCATGTCGACGGCGGGTAGCTCGGCGCGCTCGAGCGACGACGCGTCGATGATGAGCACATCGAAAACGTCGAGGCTGTCGCCGCGCTCGAGCAACGTCGAGGGCGCCCCCTGCATCCGTGTGGTGGTGTAGCTACCGAAGTCCGTGACAAGGCGGACGATCTCGGACATCCGGCCAGAGTGCTCCGAGCTGATGAGGATATTGATCATGATGTTGTCACCCACTGGCCACTTTCGTTGTATTTTCTGCCGCCGCTCAAGCTGGTCAGGCTCTCGCGCGGCAATGTGGTGGTAAAAGTCAGCATCGGCAGAGCCAGCGGCACGCACGGAATCATCGTCGGCTCAATGTGTCTACTGGCCGCTCGACGGGACGGGCATGCCACCGCCGCCGCCGCTGCTACCGCTGCCGCCTACGCCGATTACGAATGGGTTGCTGGTCGACGTGGGCTGCTGGAACGACGCGTTGTAGTTCGACATTGCCGCAACCGCAGCCTTGCCGTCGATCCCGCTGGTAGACGGATGATGGATCGCCGCATCGGGATCGATGATCTGCGCCTGGCTGATGGCCTTGACGGACTCGCCAAAGTGACTATCAAAGATGGGCGTCGTCGACATGCAACCGCTCAGCGCTGCACAGGCCGGTGCAGTCAGTACTGCCCAGCGTAAGAATGAAATGGGGCGGATGGTCATGATGTTCTCCTGATGAATCTTCAGTTTTTGGCCGGAACGGACGACGAGCGCATCTCTTCGTACTGCTGACGCTGGCCTGCTGCGATCTGGGCAGCAGCCGCTTCGACGCGTGCGGCACGCTCATCGGCGGGTGCGCCCGGCGCACTGGCCTGTGGTTCCGGTAGCGGCGTTGTCACCGTGACCGGCACTGGTGCTGCCCCGCTGATCGTCCGCTCGCCGCGGACGGTGGCGGATTCCCGCGGCGCTTGCGTGGGCTCGCTGGTCGGAGCCGAAGCCGGTGCCGGTGCCGGAGCCGGTGCCGGAGCCTTTTGAGAGGCCGCGGACGCGTCAGGCGTTTGAGCCGGCTGTGCGGGCTTCGCGGACTTCGCGTTGGGGGCGGCTCCACGACCTTCCATGTTTCCCATCAGATAGAGGTCCGCCTCGCTCGGCGTCTTGAAGTTGTCGGTGGGCAGCGCGTAGTTCGACACCGTTTGTAGCGGCTTGACGAGATGCGGCGTGATGATGAACACGAGCTCGGTCAGGTCCTGCTGGAACGACGTGCTTCGGAACAGCGCACCGAGCATCGGTACTTCGCCGACACCCGGCAGTGCTTTCAGCGCGCCGCTGGCGTTGCTCTTGATCAGGCCACCGATAGCGAAGCTCTCGCCGTCGTTCATCTGGACCGTGGTCGATGCGCGGCGCGTCGTGATCAGCGGCAGGATCGTGAGATTGTTGGTATTGGTCGCGCCCACCGTAACACCCGTCGAGGACAGTTCCGATACTTCGGGTGCGACCTTCAGATTGATACGCCCTCCTGCGAGCACGGTCGGCGTGAACTTCAGGCCGACACCGAATTCCTCTTCCTGCAGAATGATCGTGGCGACGCCGTTGTTGTTGCTCTGCGGAATCGGAATGAAGACCTTGCCACCGGCGAGGAACGTCGCCTCCTGGCCGCTCAACGTGACGAGATTCGGTTCCGCCAGAATCTTCACGAGGCTGTCCCCGTGTTGTGCGTCGACTGCGATATTGAACGGCCGGTTGTTCGCCTTGTTGACGTCGATGAAGCTCGATACCCCGGAGAGCAGGCTACTGATGAGTGAACCGCTCCACGAGCCGAAGCCACCCTGGATGTTCAGTGCCGCTCCCATCTGGTTGAGCAAGGTTTTCGAGACTTCGGCAACCTTGACCTCCAGCATCACTTGCTGCGGTGAATCAACGCTCATCATGTTCAAAACGCTTGCGATCTTGCCGTTGCCGTTGCCATTGCCACTGCCGGGCGCTGCGCTGCGCGCATAGGCCTTGGCGATCTCCTGTGCCTGTCCCGCCGCCTGCGCGCTGGACACATGCCCGGCCAGCACCAGGTCGCCGGCGACAGTCGCGACACGAATGTTCGGTTCGTCGGGCATCAGTTGGGACAACGATGTCTGCAGCCCGCCGGAGTCGGCATTCACGACGACATTGATCACTTCGCATGCACCGCTCTTGCCTTGCACGATCATGTTCGTGGATCCGACAGCAAGCCCGACGACGTAGAGCGTTTGCGGCGACACCATGGTCGCCTGTGCGACCTGCGGATTGCCGAGCGTGCGATTGCGCACCGGCTCGGCAGTGTGCATCAGCGTCGACTTGCCGACCGGCACGATCACCGTGCTTTCTTCGGACTGCGTGCGGGTGCAGGCCGGGCCGCGCGCGACGGCGCCCTGCATCGTCCCGGCTGGCTGTGCCGGAGCCTGAGCCGAATTCATGCTGATGGTCATTTGCAGCGGGCCATGGCCTTGCGGAAGCGGCGCCATGGCGCTCTCTACAGCTTCCTGTGCCAGCACGCCCTGGGCGGCCAGTAGCGACACGCATACCGTCGTGGTCGCCAGTACGCTGTGCAGTCCACCGCGGCTCGTCGTCTTTATCTGATTCGGTTTCATTTGGTTATCTCCCCGTTGCTCGCTGCAAGTGAACTGACGCGTTCTCTGGATGCCGCCGTAGCGGACGTCCTTTGGCGCGGTACTCCCCCGGATCGCATGGTCGCGAAGCATTTGTTAAAAGCATTCCTGACTGCCCTGCACGCCCGACAGCACGCCGATACAGTCGCGTCTGGCCGTTGGGCGGGCGGTGTATTTCACGCGTGCCGGGACTACCGGGATTACGGGTGCCGGAATGGCGGCGACGGGCCTCCCGAGCAGCGTGATCTTGGTAGCGCCGCCAGTGGGCAGCGCGCGATCGTCGATCTGATTGCGCAGCACCAGCGACAAGCTGCCGACGCTGCGCGCCAGGTCAAGCTTTTCCGCCTGATCCGGCGTGACTTCAAGCGTCACCGCATTGACAACCTTGGGTTGGGTGTCGTCCCGGCTCACCTGCTGGGCGACTGCGAGCACGAGGATCTTTTCGAGGACGATCTTCGAGATGCTTTGCTGTGCGTCGCCCTTGACCTCCGGCTCCTGCGTGTTGACGATCACATCGACATAGTTGCCCGGCAGCGCGAAGCCCGCGACACCGACCACGTCGTTCACGCGCACCGTGATCGCCCGCTTGCCTTCGCCGATTACCGCCGACAGTCCACCCTTCGTGCCCTGTGGCGCGAGCTTGGCCTCGATCACGGGCTCGCCGGGTTCGAGGCTCGTGCGCACCACGCGGCCTTCCAGCTCCTTCGTGTCCCTGAATGCGCCCGGCGGAATGCTCCCGGTGGGCCAGTTCACCATCCGAACCATGTTCGGCCCGAGCGGCTGGCCGAGGCTCACTTCGGCGGCAGCCACGGCCACCGGTGTGACAGCCGACGACGACGTTTGCAACAGCCACCGTGACGCGAATCCCACGGCGGCGAGCCCTGCCAGCAGAGCCATACCCAACATCACAACAGCGCGGCTAGTCTTCATGGTGATACTCCTTCGTGAGTTCGTGTGACACGTTTCCGGTCAAGCGCCGGCTTACCGTCTGGCGGGTGGTAGCTATGCTGCTGTCGCCAGCAGTACGACAACCGTTCCTGCCGCAATCGCGACACCGTACGGCATCGATCCCACCGACTCGATCGAAGCGGGTTGCGCGCCGCGCGCGACGTTACCGCCGCCGCGCAATGCGGGATGGGTAAGGATAAAAACGTTGACCAACAGCTTCTTCAGTTGACGGCGTCGTGCGGTCACTGCCAGCACCCACACGCCACCGAACAGACAGGTCGCCAGTGCCACGTAAAAAACCAGCAGCGGCCCTGTCCATGCGCCGACCATCGCGAGCAGCTTGACGTCGCCCGCGGCCATGCCGCGCAGTAAATACAAGGGCAGGAAGAGACCGAATCCTGCAACCGCGCCGACCAGCCACGCCGCGGCGCCTGCCGGAATCCCGCGCAGCCAGCACTGGGCGAACAGCGCGCCGAGCAGTCCAGCCGCGACCAGGGCATTCGGAATGCGCCGGCACTGGATGTCGGTGCTTGCGGCAGCGATCACCAGTGCGATCACGCACGGCGTGATTGGTGCTGGTGCATACGCGAAATTGAACATGACAGGGCCTCTTCGAAATGGGCAGCGGGCTCGGGCAGCGAAAAGCGGTGACGCGACGGAAGAATCTCCAGGCGCGGTTCATCCGTCGACGTCCCTTTCAGGCAGCCG
>Ga0073928_10002566_pt1 | contig 30864 bp, 26 predicted proteins | sample PaiPotPPA55metaG_FD_76969 | JGI IMG/M metagenome (GOLD analysis project Ga0073928, IMG submission 76969) | Iron sulfur acid spring bacterial and archeal communities from Banff, Canada, to study Microbial Dark Matter (Phase II) - Paint Pots PPA... ...
GCGAACAGGACGGCCGAGGTTTCATCGCCATGGAGTTCATTGACGGCGAAACGCTGCGCAGTCACATCCATGAGAAGGCGCTTCCTCTCGAAGAAATGCTGAAACTTGGGATACAGATAGCGGAAGCTTTGGATGCGGCGCACGCCGAAGGAATAATTCACCGCGACATCAAACCCGCGAATATTTTCGTGACGAAGCGTGGACAGGCGAAGGTGCTCGACTTTGGTCTCGCAAAGCTTGTTCCCAAAGGGGTTGGGAAAGCGGACGCAGATTTCGAGGGCGAAGTGCCGGATCCAACTTCGATTGTGGGAGTCATAAGCGGCACTCCCTCCTACATGTCACCCGAGCAGGTCCGCGGAGACACTCTGGACCCGCGCACGGATATCTTCTCGCTCGGTCTGTTGTTGTATGAAATGGCGACAGGGCGCCAGGCGTTTAGCGGCGGCACGGGCGGCATGATTATCGAGGCCGTTCTGACGCGATCCCCTGTTCCCGCGCGAACTATCAATCCCGATATCCCGCCGAGGCTTGAAGAAATCATCAACAAGGCACTCCACAAGGATAGAGACCAACGCTATCAGCACGCGGCTGACATACGCACTGATCTGCAACGATTGGAGCGAGGCACCGATTCCGGCTGGAGAACTGCGGATGAAGACGCAGAATCCGTCCTGATAACGACCACGAGTTGTTTACACTCGACCAGGAAGCAGAGGGCACGGAATTCGACGGCGCAAACAGCTACCCTCCGCCCAGAGCGGGTCTCGAAGGTCATTGACTCGCTTGCAGTTTTGCCTTTCGAAAACGCTAGTCGCGACCCGGAGCACGAATACCTCAGTGACGGAATTGCGGGCAGTCTTATCAATATTCTGGCGACCGTCCCAAAACTGCGAGTGATGGCCCAGAGCACGGTATTTCGCTATAAGGGCCGGCGCCATAGAACAACTTCGGCGAACTGTCGAATTGGACCCAAACTACCCCGTCACGTACTGGATTCTGGGCCTGTTACTCAGGAAAATCGGTAGCTATGAACTGGCCATTGCCGAGGGTGAGAAGGGGGTGAAGCTGTCTGGCGGCAGTTCTCTGATGAACGCGGCGTTGGCGCAAACCTTCGCCACCGCGGGTAGGAGAAAGAAAGCAATCCAGATCCTCGATGATCTGACAAATCTAACGAAGCAAAAGTATGTTGCACCTTACTTCTTTGCCGGAATCCACATCGGATTGGAAGAAGACGACCTCGCGATTGAATACTTGGAGAAATCCTACGAAGAGCACTCCCACTGGCTTATCTATCTTCACATAGATCCGAGCATGGACGGCTTGCGGTCCAACCCACGTTTTCAGGACCTGTCGCGGCGTGTCGGACTTCCCTTACGGCACGCGATCCCTACCTGAAGGCGGCAACGCAGAGTCTGCCAGACCGCAGTGGCTATGGCGATTGCGTGAGTCTTCTCCGAGAGCTGGATGCGGCAAATCCGCACGTCCAGTTCGATGAGCGGGGTGTGGAAACGGAAGCATGGCGAAGCTAGTGAGGCACCGACTGACGGAAGGGTCGGCAACAGATAGGCTCCGCCTCAACCACCGCGCCGCACCTCGACTCCAAGTTATCGCGAAAATGTCGTCGCGTAACAACGAACTTGCAGTCGCAAAGCAGCGTTAACATTCTTCGACGCCATCAAGCTAGCCACAGCAATCTCACCTCTCAGAAAATCTGTCCTTCCATAGCTTTAGGACCTTCCGATTCACTTCAATCGTGCTACCCTCTCTCCACTTTCGGTTTCCCTTTTTCATGAACTCAACTCATCCGCGCCTCTTCTACGGCTGGTGGATCGTCGCCGTCACCGCTGTGTGCCTTCTTTTCAGCGAACCTACCGTCGCTGTCTATTCCTTCAGCGTCTTCCTCAAAGCCGTCTCTCAGGATTTTCACGCTGGTCGCGGTGCGGTCTCGTTCGCGTTTACTATCCACAATTTGTGCCAGGCCACGATCAGCCCTTTTGTTGGCCGCTTGATCGATCGCTTCGGAATTCGCCGCGTCGTGCTTCCTTCTGCTCTTCTCGTTGGCCTCGTTATTATTTCCGCAAAGTGGATCGGCTCCAGCCTCTTGCAGTATTACCTCTTCTATCTCGCTATGGGCTGCATCGGCCCAGGTACTGGCGTCGTTCCGTACAGCGCGGTCATCTCTCGTTGGTTTGACCGCCATCGTGGCCTCGCTCTCGGCCTGATGAGTTTCGGCAGCGGGATTGCCGCCATGCTTTATCCACCCATCGCCCAGCGACTCATCGGACTGTACGGCTGGCGTTCCGCCTACGCCATCTTCGGCACCGCCATTCTCGGGATTCCATTTCTCGTCTTATGGCTTTTTCTCAAGGAAGACCCCCGCCAGATGGGCCTCTTTTCGGATGGCATTGTGCCCTCCGATCCGCAAGCGACCACAGACCGTAAGCTCCCCGGTCTCGTCTGGTCGCAAATCTGGACCACTGGCACCTTCTGGCTTCTCGTCTGTACTTTTTTTCTTGCTGGGGCCAGCGCCCATGCTTGCGTGCTTCATCTTGCTGCCATGCTTAGCGACCGTGGCGCTTCCGCGCAAGCCGCCGCCAACGCCACCTCCATCGTCGGCGTAGCCATGCTCTTTGGACGTACTGGCTCCGGCTACTTCCTCGACCGCTTTTTCGCCCCTCGCGTTTGTGCTGTGCTTTTCGGCCAATCCGCTCTCGGCGTCGCCCTTCTGGCATCCGGCGCCTCTGGCCCACTTGGCATTCTCGCTGGCTTCATGGTTGGTCTCAGCTTCGGTGGCGAAGTCGAAGTTATCGCCTTTCTCGTCAGCCGCTACTTCGGACTGCGTTCCTTTGGCCTCGCCTACGGCGTCGGCTTCTCAAGCTTCGTCCTCGCCGGGGCCGCGGGCACGTACATCATGGGTGCGGGCTTCGACCGCGCACACTCTTACACTTCCCCGCTCATCTTCTTTTTCTTCCTGATGCTTGCCGCGGCCTTCCTCTTCACCCGTTTGGGCCCATACCGTTTCGCCGCTGGCTGCGTTTCCGAATCCCCGGCGCTTTCCCCAATTCCGGAGGCTGCCTCATGACCGTAAACGCTCCCACTCCCAGTCCCACCGCGCAGCTTCTCCAATATCGCAGCCAGCTCATCCTCCACCAGGCGATCGCCGCCGTCGCAAAGTTCGGCGTTGCCGATCTTCTCGAACGTGGCATCCACGCCACCTCAGCCCTCGCGCAAGAGCTTGGTCTCAACGAAGACGCCCTCTACCGCACTCTCCGCGCCCTCGCGGCTCAAGGCATTTTTGAAGAAACCTCTCCCCGCTCGTTCCGTAACACTCCGCTCTCCAATCCTCTTCGCTCGGATGCCCCGCGCTCTCTTCATCTTCAGTGGCTCCGAATTCTGTGCCCGGCCATTCCAGGAATTTGCTTACAGCCTTCAGACCGGCATCGCCTCCCGCCACATGCTCTCCGGCATGGACTCCTTTTAATATCTCCCGCAGAATCCCGAACTCGCCAAAATTTTCGACGACGCCATGACCGCCTTCACTAATCTCATCGGCCCCTCCGTTGCTGCCTCATATGATTTGTCCTCTTGGGAGAGCCTCACGGACGTCGGCGGCGGCAACGGCATTCTCCTCTCGCACATTCTCAAAGCCCACAAGAGTCTTCGCGGCGTCCTGGCCGACGTCCCGCATGTTCTCGAACGCGCCCGCCAGCGCGGCTATCTCTCGGGCGACCTCGCGTCGCGCGCCAGCATGCAATCCTGCAATTTCTTCGAAACCATTCCCACTGGCACGCGCGCCTATCTCATGAAAAGCATCATCCACGATTGGGATGACGATCAGTCCCTGCAAATCCTCGCAAACTGCCGGCGCGCCGTTCCCGCCGATGGCGCCCTACTGCTTGTCGAACTCGGCCTCGCCGAACCCAATCAGCCCTCAGGCGGCAAAATCATCGACCTCTTCATGCTCGTTCTCACCGGCGGCCGGGAACGCACTCCCGACGAATACCGCTCTCTCCTCGCTCGCGCCGGCTTCCGCCTCAATCGCGTAGTCCCCACCGGCTCCGACTTTGTCATCCTCGAAGCTCTACCTGTGTAACTCGAACGTCCGGCGGCTTTGCCTGCTTGAACGCATCCAGCAGAGTGGCTGACGCGGACCGAAAGAAGCGGGAACGTTTGAACCGCCGCATCGGACCGGCAAGAATCTATCCGCAAGCTTTATTTTTGACTCTTCAGACTGTGGAATTTCGATTCAGTTTCGCCACATCCAGACGCACAACGGAGATTACTACCGAGTAGCCAGGCAGCCTTGCGGCCGCCCGGCCCTCTCAGAACTGGGCGTGAAGGTTTCCCTTCACCCAGCTCAAGCCCTTCGAACGCCTCTTTAGAGGAGACGCGGTTTCGAAATGGAAAGACGCTGACGATGGAACCCGGTCATGGCACTCGGGATGAAGTAAAACGCAGTTCGTAGCACCAGTGGAACCGCCCTTCACACGGGGGACGCAGTAATGAAGGCGCCAACCGGTGATCCTGGTGATTTCCGCACCCACGAAAGCATCGAGAAGCTCAGCCCGGTTCAGGGATCGGCTCAATTGATTCGCCAAATTCAGGATGCCACGCAGCGTACCTACGCTATCCAGCGGAGCGATCAAAGAAGGAATCGACCACCCCATCGGTAACGCCGCGGAAGGTGAATTGTGGGCAAGCGAAAAGAACGATTGATGAGGTGGATTTCAATGGGGACTTTGGGCAGAGTGCCAGACGAGCGGTCTTTGGGCGGCCTATTCACATCGAGGGTTTTGGGCAAGTGGCGCACGCCCGCCTCAGTGTCTGGTGCAAACCGGCCCCGGGTCACCGCTGAACGTTTTGTTGCCAGAAAACCAGCCGTTCACCGCAATCGAAGGCGCTCCTGAACTCGTCGCGCCCGGGGCGAGCCGCCGTTCGCGTTTCTGTCCCGCACCCCAGCAGATCGCAATACGCGTGGGAACGCCCTTTCGGGAGCAGCGTGTTTGCGGTGCCCGTCTTTGCGTGCCTTGTTGTTGATCCGTGGCAATCAGTACAGGTTTCTTCTGGCCATTAAGGAAAAGGAGGCCAGCTGTCCCAATTCTGGCCTTGTCGCCAGTAGTTCGCGAAATCCACGGCTCCTATTCTTGGGACCAAGGGATGAGCATTGGCGGACGATGCGCCGCTACCCCGGTTCAAGCCCCGGTCCTGAACCGAAATACGAAGGATTTCTCGCGCATGGACAAAACACGATTGGCCTGTCGATTTCTTGGATTGCTTCTTGCCGCTTCAGGCTTCCTGGCTATTCCGGTACAGGCGGGTGTCGGGGTCAACCCCACTTCGCTGAGTTTCGGATCGGTTACCGTTAATACGACTAGCCAGGCAGCTACCGTTGTGCTGACAAACGGCGGCGGCTCCGTCTCGATCCAGCAGATTTCAAGCAGCCTCCCGGAGTTTGTTGTCATCAGTCCAGCGATGCCCATCAACCTGGGTACTCATGGCAGCGTATCGATCCAAGTGGTATTCCGGCCGGACGCCGCGCGCACCTTCAGCGGTACCATCGTTTTGCAGACTAGCCGAAAGAACTCCGCAACGATTTCCATTTCCGGTACGGGAACAACTGCAGCGCCAGCTTCCTCATCATATTTGTTGTCGCCCAGCACGAGCAGCCTCAACCTCAAGACGCTCGTGGGAGGCTCCACTTCTCAGACGTTGGCGCTAACGAATACCGGCACAGGTGCCGTCAACATTTCCAGCATCAACATTTCGCAAGCCACCACGAGTGGCGGATTCAGCGTCAGCGGGTTTACCGGGGCACTGACCCTTGCTTCAAGCCAAAGTCTTCCGCTCACAGTTAGTTTTGCACCGACGGCGCCGGGAATCGCGTCAGGAAGCCTCAACGTCGTCAGCAGCGCAACCAATTCGCCGACAGTGATCGCGCTCTCCGGCAGTGGCCTACAGCCGATGATCTCTGTGGTTCCTGCTAGCGTGAGCTTCGGCAAAGTCACCGTGGATGTCACCAACACGCAGACCCTAACGATCAGCAACCCGGGAACAGCTAGCCTCAGCATAGGCCAGGCATCGCTGGCGGGGACCGGCTTCAGCCTCTCCGGCGGGATGGCAACACCGGTTTCGGTTCCGCCCGGAGGGTCCACTTCCGTCACGGTCGGCTTCACGCCAACCTCCGCGAGCAGCTATTCCGGCAATCTCACCTTGGCGGCCAACGCGCCCAATTCACCAGTCGTTGTCCCACTGGCAGGCGCGGGCGTTTCGACAGTACTCCAACTTACGCCTAGCCCCACTTCCGTAAGTTTCGGGAGCGTCACCACGCAGACGAGCGCGACGCAAAATGTGACTCTAACGAACACTGGTAATAGCAGCGTGTCCGTTTCGCAGATCGCTGCGAGCGGCACGGGATTTAAGGCCAGCGGTTTCGCGCTACCTGTCACCCTGACCGCCGGGCAGTCCACCTCATTCAACGTAGCTTTTGCTCCCGCGACTACCGGAAGTCTTTCGGGGGGCGTGACGGTTACCAGCAATGCCGCCAATTCTCCCCTTGTCATCCCGCTCACTGGCGCGGGCGCCGCTCCAGCGAGCCACTCAGTGACTCTGATTTGGACACCGAGCTCCTCGTCGTTCGAAGGCTTCAACGTTTATCGTGGAACGATCTCCGGCGGGCCGTACACGAAGGTCAACGCTGCCTTGACTTCCACGACGTCCTACGCTGACGGTAGTGTAGCTTCGGGGCAAACCTACTATTACGTCACGACTGAAGTGGGTTCGACGGGGATGGAAAGTTCCTACTCCAACGAAGCCAGTGCCGTCATTCCTTAAATCTATTTGCAACCCGCGTGCTTATCTTTGTCGCGCAGAAGTTGGCCATGTCAGCGTCAAAGATGGTCGTGGAGGTTCTTCGCGTGGTGTCGTCACCGGCGGGCTGACGCGGAATCGCGAAAACGCCTCGCCGAGGTTCTGGATGAACGATGCTGACGCGTACAACGATTTCGACGTCGAGGTATAAATTTCGGCATCGACGCGTGTGGTCCCCGTAAACTCGACCCGTGCGTCAGACCCCGTGGTGCTGGCTAGTTTTTCCACTTCATCCGTGACCTTTTCCGGGGTCAACACTTTCATTTCGACGTTCAGCCCAGTAGGTTTTTGATCGGTTTTCGCGTGAGCGAGGCCCTGACCGTCCGGCGCGACTTCGTCCAGTTGGAATTCGCGCGCGACCTCTTGAACGGTCTTTGCCGAGATAGGACGTTGCTGTTCGACGTAGGCATTGATGAGCGAGTGCTCACAAAGGAGATTCACCACGCGAGGAATGCCCGTTGAGTATTGGTGGATGATTCCAATCGCTTGCGGGCTGAAAATTGGCTCCCCGTCGCCGCCCGCGATCCTCAAGCGCTGGATAATATAGTCGTTGGTTTGTTTTTCGGTAAGAGGGGTCGTCTTGCAGCGCAGCATGATTCGCTGGCGAAGCTGCCGCAATTGCGGCGACTTCAATTTATCTTCCAACTCGGGCTGGCCCGACAAAACGATCTGCAACAACTTTTCGGTGGAGGTCTCGAGGTTGGTCAGGAGCCGAATCTCTTCCAGAACGGGATACGTTAGGTTCTGGGCCTCGTCCACGATCAATACGGTGGTTTCGCCGGCGCGGAAGCGATCCAGCAGCCATCGATTGAGACTCATCAACTGTTGGCTCTTGCTGGTCGATTCGCAAGTGATATTGAACTCGGCCAGGATGAAATCGAACAGCTGGCTGGTGTTCATCCGGGAGTTGAAAAGGAATGCAGTGCGCGCTTTCTGTTCGTGCAGCCAATCGAGCAAGCGGTTTACTAGGGTGGTCTTGCCGGTGCCGACTTCACCCGTGAGCGTGATGAAGCCTTTGCGGTTCTGCACGCCATACTTCAACGCACTCAGAGCTTCCTCGATCTCTTTGGTGAGATAGAGAAAGCGCGGGTCGGGATTGACGTTGAACGGATTGTCTTTCAGCCCAAAAAAGCCCTTGTACATGGTCCCCGGCTTTCGTCAACAACGCCGCGTAGCCGTTCGAACAAAACTCGTCTCGCAGGGCACTAAGGATGCTACAGCACTACCCCAATACCAGTCTACTGTATCCATCGCCCCGACTCGATGGTATCCTGCAGATAAGCTGCGTGGTTGGTCGAAACCTTTGGCCCTGCGGCCAAAGGCCGTCCCGCTCCGCGCACCTCGGCTTCCTCAAGAGCAGCTTGGTACTGTTCTCCCCAACTATACTCCTCCGCATCGTTTCGCTGGGGGACAAAGTTTCGCTCGGAATGCGTACCGATCTGGAAAAACCGCCGATGCAACCCTCTTACTTGCAACTGTTTACCTGCAACTGTGCAAATAACAATGAACAGATGCTCCGTCCGAATGCTTTTCGAGTAGCCACCCCAGCGCGGGGATTCAAGACGCGAAAGTTCCCCGAACGAACCATAACATACACGACCGGAAGTGCAATCGGGGGGATGCTGTACCACGTCAGTGCGTCTTGCGAGCGTGCCTCGGGAATGTTCAGGATGACTACTCGGGTCAATCTCTTGGAGGTCAAAGGCGTCAATAAAGGGAACCTCCTCTGCGCGGGGATCTGTGCTACGGTCAGGAATCCAATAAACTCACCCGAGTGGCGAATGTCGCACCAACACAGAGTCCTACTACCCGGGTAAGCTGATCACAGTAAGGCGTTGCAATCAAATCAAGTCAGGACCAAAAAAAGGCGGGCAGAGAATCTGCCCGCCTTCGGTGTGCTCTGGTTGATCGCCAGCGTGAAACGAATTGTTAGTTGCCCGAGCTGGAAGTTGTCGCTGCGGGCTGTGCGTTTGCCTTCGGGATGCTCACATAGCCGCTGACGGCGTTCTTGCCAACTTTGTTGATGACCATCTCTTCCGGGAATCGCGCGCCCGAGGTGTAGAAGAAGATGGGCTCGTTCATCGCGCGGTTCTTCTTTTCAAACTTCTTATCTTCCACGGTCATGGCCACGCTGAAGCGGTTGTTCTTCTCGTTGACGCCCTTGAGTTCGACGGTCACATTGCCGACCTTGACCGGTTTGTTCTTGCCGTCGACCTTGAACTCGACGTAATCGCGCTCGCCGAGGCGGCGGAGCTGGTCGATTTCGTCGTGGTTGCGCGCGATCAGAGTGCCCATCTCGCTGCGCGCCATCTTCAGGTCTTCCTTGGTGGAGTTGAGATCGGTCTGAACGCCGCCAACTCTGGTGTCCACGGTCTTGACGTCATCGGTCGTGGCCTTGGTCGCGAGCTCGGTGTGAACGGACGTGTCCAGCGCGGTCAGTTTCTGCGTCGTCGCGTCGTTCAGCTTGGCCGCTTCTTCGCGGGAGTTCTTGAGTTGGCCCTGGGTGATCTTGAGTTTCTTGGTTACAACGGTGAGGTCGCCTTGCAGATCCGCATTGGCCTTTTCGTCCTGCGCCAGACGGTCTTTCAAGGACGACACATCCTGCTGCACGGCCTGCTCCGATGTCTTAATTTGCGCGGTCATCGTTTGCTGTGTGCTGTCCAGCTTTGAAGACGCGTTCCAGCCGAACCACAGGCCACCTATCGCGATAAGTCCCAATACGATCATCGCGGGAAGCTGCCAAGACGGTGATTCTCGTTCTATGATTTCTGACATGTTGAGTATTCTCCTCACCCCTGATTGGGCGAAATCTTATTTTCCTTCTAACCAGCCCGTAATGAAGAAGGAGCATGCATTGCACCAAAGCGCTGGGGGCGGGCGGGTGAAAAAAACACGTTTAAGTTGCTGGCAGGATTGATTTTACAGAGGGTGTCAAAACAGACTGCGTGACCGAGGCAGTACTAGTCCTGGGAAAGTTTACTCGGTCTTCCAGTTTTCCACCGAAATTTGCTTGGATTCCACCTTACGCAACCTCAACTCCCAATTCCCGCAAGCTCTCCAGTAGACCTTCGCGCGACTGGTAATGAATGCCGGCCATGCCTAGACTTCGGGCAGCCTCCACGTATGCGGAAATATCATCTATATACACCGCCTCGCTGGATTGGACTTTGGAGCCGCGCAACGCCTCTAGATACACGATCGGGCTGGGCTTGCTGGCTCCTACCGTGCACGAATAGATGCGCACGGGAAAGAACCGGAAGAAGTCGTATTTGGCCTCCATGTGGGCGACATGAATCGGATCGGTATTGGAGAGCAAGGCTAGCCGATACGTTTTCGACAATTTCTCAAATAGAGACACCTCCTGCATGGGCTGCGGGTCGAGGACGCGGTTCCAGACTTCCGTGAACTGTTCAAAGCTCAGCGTAGAGCCGAGCCGTCTGGACAGGTGAAGGTGCCAATCGCGGGGCGTCATGCGCCCTTCCTGCCAATCGGGCCAGCGGGGATCGTTTTCAATGGCGCCCCAAATCTCTTCGGGCGAAAGTGATAGCCCGGCCGCCAAACCGCTCATCGCTCGCTGGACATCGATGCGAATCAAAACGCGCCCGATGTCGAATACAATCGCACGCAGCTTCCGCGCCATCGCCTTATCCCTTTCCCTGCGCCGGTGTACCCTTGCGCGACCGCAGGATGCTGATCACCGCCGGCAGGATGGATAACACGATCACCACAAGGATCACGTAGTGAATACGTTGGCTGATATTGGGCACGTTGCGCCCGAGGAAATAGCCCCCCAGAATCGTAGCGCTCACCCAGCCGATGCCCCCCAGGATGTCGAACATCACGTAGCGCGCGTAAGTCATGTTCGCCGCGCCCGCCACCGGAGGGCAGAACGTTCGGACAATGGGCACGAAGCGCGCCAGGATTACCGCCCGGCCTCCATATTTTTCGTAGAAGTCGTGGGCGCGCTGCAGGTGGCTCCGCCGGAACAACAGTGAATCTTCACGTCGGTACAGCGCGGGTCCGGCGCTGCGGCCGATCCAGTAGCCAATCTGATCGCCGACGATGGCACACGCCATCACCGGCAATAACAGCCAACGCAGTGGCACCACGTCCGCGGCGGCGAAAATGCCCGCGCTGATCAGCAGGGAATCACCCGGAAGGAAGAAGCCGACGAAAAATCCAGTTTCAATGAAGACGATGCCACAGACCAGGGGCGCGCCGCCCCAGCGGATTAGTTCCCTGAGTCCATCGGGGTTGTAGAGAGAGCGGAGCAGGTGAAGGAAAGATTCGAGCACTCGTCGTTTTTCCTTAGGGAAGTAGCCATTCCTTGCGATACGGGTGCGAGCGCAAGAGCGCGCGAGCGAACCAGGACAAAAGCACCGCAGCCAATACGGTAGCAGAAAAGCGCAAAATCATCGCCGCATTCGTACCAGAGAAGTCCTAGGGAGGTAACCGTGGTATTCCATCCATTAAGGCGGATCATCGTGTGGCCTCCGCTACCATGAGCACGCTTTGCAAATCCGCTTCCAGGCCAAGGCTGCCGGCTTCGGCGCGCTCGAGATATTTCTGAATCCGTGGCAGAGCGCGCCGCGTGACCGCTGCGCCCGCTTCGATGGCCTCGTCGGCACGGTCGAAGGCGTCCCAGGCGAACGACTGAACATCCGGCCGCAATACCAGATCGGCGTAGCGCTCCCAGACCTCGAGCTGATGCTTCTGTGCGGCGCTCACTGCCCGCGTTACCACCTGAAATATATTGGATGGCGATCCACGGTCGGCGTCCTGGATCCCCACCGAAACGCCCAACACAAATTCGGCCCCCATTTCGCGGGCCGCCCGGGTCGGAACCGGAGCGACGAGCCCGCCGTCGGCTAGGCAGCGTGTGCCGATCTTAACCGGCTCGAACAAGCCAGGAAACGCGCAGCTTGCCCGGATGGCGTCAACCAGATTGCCGTGGGTGATCACGACTGGCTCACCGGTGTTCAGGTCTGTGGCGACAACTGCCATCGGTGTGCGTAGATCGTCAAATTGCTTTGCATCGAAGACACGTTCCACGAGGTCCCCCAACCGATGGTTGCTCGCCAGCCCCAACCGTGAGACTTGCCAGCTTCCGATATCGCGAAACTTTAGGGTTCGGCAGGTGGCAATGATCCGGGCGAGCGGCGCACCACTGGCATAGGCTGCGCCCAGAATGCTGCCAACGCTGGTGCCCGCGATGCACGCGATAGGAATATGATTCTGTTCGAGAACCTGCAGCACGCCCAGGTGCGCGAATCCGCGCGCGAACCCACCCCCTAGGGCGAGCCCGATACCCGGTCGGCAGGCCGGGACTCCCTCACTACACAGCCCGACTTGGAGTTCTTGCTTCACCGAATAAGGATGCCAATTCAGGTTGCGCGGACCAATGGTCCAGGCGTCCCGGAAAAACAGTACGTTTGTACCCCGCGAAATTTACGCGCCGTTTCCTTGCCCAACTGTCAAACAGTACGTTCTTACTACTCCAGTACCCCCGCTGTACCATTGGCGCCTTCAGACCTGTGCGCGATTCTGCTCCTGTCAGAACGAAGTACCTGAGGGAGCTGAGATGGACAGCGCATACGCAGCATGGGTTGGACTTCCGGTGGTCCTGCGAGTGGCTCTTGGAGACATCAATGTGCCGCTGCGGGGGAAGATGCTGAAGGATGGCGGGGATACGGTAAGGATGCGGATCGACGGCTGGGACATCGACATTTACAAGACCATGATTCTGGCGGTGGAAGAAGACGCGATGGTGCTGCTCCCGGCTTGAGGAGACACATATGAACAATCAAGTCCCTAAGTATGTGACCCAAGGACGTGCCGCTCTTTTGCTCGGTATTCCAGAAGATGACTTGCGGCGAATTTCCAGCGAATCGGGACTAGGACATACCGAGAGCGCTGGTGAAGAGAAAGAGACGTTTTTCACCTACGACGAGCTCAGGCAGATTTGCCTGCTCTCTACACAAGTCGTGCACTAACAAATTTATCGAGTTTCCTCCGGCCCCCCTCAAGCTGTAACCCCCCACCCCCGGAGCGCCTCCCCCCAGGCGCTCCGGGGGTTTCCTTTTTGAAGCACACTCACTAGACTTGGCGCCGGCTGAATTCCCGGGGGACTCGCGAATGCCTTCTGAACGGTTTTCGTTCGGCAAGATTGGAAGCGCGATAGCGCTGGGTGTGATTTTGCTCTTTGTGTTGGCGAAAGCCAGTGGCGGGAGTTCCGGCGCCGAGAACGAGAGCTACGATCTGGTGATCGCGAATGGCCGGGTGATGGATCCGGAATCGGGCCTGGACGGCGTGCGCGGCGTTGGCATTCGCGGAGGCAAGGTTGTCGCCATATCGCAAAAGCCGCTCACAGGGAAGGCCACCATCGACGCGAAGGGCCTTGTCGTAGCACCAGGGTTCATTGATCTCCACGAGCACGGGCAGGAACCCCGCAACTATCAGTTTCAGGCGCACGATGGCGTGACGACTTCGTTGGAGCTCGAGGTAGGCACGGACGACGTAGATCGGTGGTATGCCGCGAGGGAAGGGAAGGCGCTGATCAATTTCGGCGTCAGCATCGGCCACATCCCCGTGCGCATCAAAGTGCTGCACGACCCTGGGACTTGGCTCCCCACGGGAGACGCCGCGCACCGCCCAGCCACTCCGGAAGAACTCGCGGAGATGATCGCGACGATGGAGCGTGGATTTCGCCAGGGCGCGCTCGCCGAAGGCATGGGCGTCAACTATACGGCGGCCGCGACACACGCGGAAATCGTCGAAATGTTTCGCGTGGCGGCCAAGTATCACGCTTCGGTGCACGTGCACCTGCGCTATGCGGGGATAAAGGAGCCGACCACCGGACTTGCGGCGCTGGAAGAGGTCGTCGCCGCTGCTGCCAGCACCGGAGCGCCGCTTCACGTCGTGCACGTCACCAGTATGGGACTGAAGTACACGCCCGACTTGATCGCCATGGTTGAGGGCGCGCAACGCCACGGACTCGACGTGACCACCGAGTGCTATCCCTACACCGCGGGAAGCACCGCGCTGCAATCGGCGATTTTCGATCCGGGCTGGCAGGAAGCCCAGGGCATCACCTACAAAGATCTTCAGTGGGCCGAGACTGGCGAGCGGTTGACAGCGGAAACGTTTGAGAAATATCGCAAGCAGGGTGGGATCGTCGTGATTCATTCGATTCCGGAGGAGGCAGCGCGGACTGCGGTCGCGAATCCGATCGTGATGATAGCCAGTGACGGCATGATGATCACCGGCGCCAGGGTGCATCCCCGAGGGCAGGGCACATTTTCGCGGGTGCTGGGCCACTACGTGCGCCAGGAAAAAGCCCTGGACCTGATGACCGCGCTGCGCAAAATGACGCTCATGCCCGCGCAACGCCTGGAAAAACGCGCGCCTGCGTTTCAGAACAAGGGCCGCATTCGCGTAGGCGGTGACGCGGATATCACCATATTCGACGCCGATCGCGTGATCGACAAAGCCACGTATGACGACCCGTTACAATATTCCGAGGGCATTCAATTTGTGCTTGTAAACGGCGTGCCGGTCGTGAAAGATGGGCAACTCGTTGAAGGCCTGTTCCCGGGACGCGCTGCTCGCGCTCCGATTTCTCAGTGACCACCGCGACCGAAAAATCCGCAGCTCGCTACGCCGTTACCGCTGGATTTCTCGGCTGGACTCTGGACGCCTTCGATTTTTTCATCCTCACCTTTATCTTCGCGCCTATCGCCAAAGAGTTCGGCACGTCGATCTCGGCGATCGCGCTCACCGTTACCGCCAGCCTGTCAACCCGTTGGATTGGCGCTATTTTGTTCGGTCTTTTGGCGGACCGTTATGGCCGGCGCGTTCCGCTGATCGTCAATATCTTGTATTACTCGCTGATCGAAGTTCTTTCGGGCCTGGCGCCGAACTACACCACGTTCCTCGTTCTGCGCCTGCTATACGGCATCGGCATGGGTGGCGAGTGGGGCGTGGGCGCGTCGTTGACGATGGAGTCCGTGCCGGTGAAATGGCGCGGGATCCTTTCGGGCTTGCTGCAAGAGGGCTACGCGCTAGGATTTTTGCTGGCTGCGGGCGCGTACCGTTTTGTCTTTCCGCACTGGGGCTGGCGGCCCATGTTTTTTGTCGGCGGACTGCCGGCGCTGCTCACGCTCTTCATTCGTGCAAAAGTAACGGAAACCGAGGCCTGGAAACGATCGCGCACCGACTGGGCTACCTATCGTCGCGCCATCTTTAGTAATTGGCCGCGCTTTGCCTATCTCGTCCTGCTCATGGCGATGGTCAATTTCATCTCCCACGGCACGCAGGATATGTACCCCACCTATCTGCAGCAGCAGAAAGGTTTCGGCCCGCATCGAACCTCGGATTTCACCGCGTTCTCGATGGTCGGCGCGATCCTTGGTGGGCTGACCTTCGGGCATTTGTCCGATCTCTACGGGCGGCGCCGCGCCATGGTCACGGCGATCCTGCTCGGCGTCCTGATGATTCCACTGTGGATGTTCGCTCCAAACGTGCCACTCATCCTCGTGGGCGGCTTCCTGATGCAGTTCATGGTGCAGGGAGCGTGGGGTGTCATCCCGGCCCACATCAACGAACTCTCGCCCGATCAATTGCGTGGATTTTTCCCCGGCTTGGCGTACCAGTTCGGAGTGCTCCTCGCGGCGGGCAGTCCCTACATACAAGCGCGCCTGGCGGTTCACATGACCTACGCGCTAGCCATGGGGTCATTCGCACTCGTGGTATTTCTCGTGGGCTCTCTGGTCATTGGACTAGGTCCCGAAGCGCGCGGAGCAACATTCGGCCGCGGCGCCTCCGCCAACGAAATTGTCCCGGAGCGCGGTGGGTAGAGCAACGCCGCAAAGCTGTGCTAAGATTTTAAAACTGTGCGCCCGTAGCTCAGCTGGATAGAGCGTCTGGCTACGAACCAGAAGGTCGGGAGTTCGAATCCCCCCGGGCGCACCACTTTAACCCGCACAATTTGTTGAACCTAAGCGGCAACCTCCAGAGGCTTTTGTTCCGTCTTTTTAGGTCTCATAGGTATCACCAGCTCTGGAACGACAAAACCGGTCACTCGCGTTTGTAAATGTCTGTCCAGGGCTCGATAAAGTTAAGCGCGGATTGTGGAGAGTCCACGGTGAAGCGAATGGTTAGCGTCTTCAGGTCGCGCGACAGCTCCCATTTCTGTTTGGTGTGAATTTGGACGAGCGGGTCGTTGACGTCTGGACGCGTCGTAACTACGGATTCCAAAATAAGGTAATTTTTCTTGGACTGCGCCTTGCAAGTTCCCTTCACTCCGGCGGGGCTTACATATATGCCCTCCTTACCGTCGAAAGGATAGACATTCGTATACGGATGCCCGTCTATCGTTTGCGTGACTTCAATGGAAGCATCGGTCTGAACCACGCGGAGTTTCTTAATCGTTCCTTTCTCGAATCTTGGGCCTTCAGTGCCAGTGAGCGTGTACGAACCGGAAAAACTGAACCTGTCCGCAGCGGAAATAGTTGCCGCCAAACAGAGGGTACCGTAGAGAAGCAAGCGGACTGCACGTTTCATGGCTGAGGACGATTATCTCATCTCATGAAACGCTGGCAACTCCGGCGCGAATCGCTCGGTTGCCGACGATCCGCACTAACCTTTGAGCAGGGCCATAAGGCGCGCAGGTGCACCATGTCTTACCCTCCCGCGGACTCCCACCCCGTCTCCATTTCAACTGGCAAAAGAAATGCGCAATTGGTAGCATCTCGGCCATGCGCAACCTATTTTTTGCGTTACTGTGTTTTTTAGTAACGCTGCCGCCAGCATCAGCTGCGGACTTCCCGACGAAAAAGTACTTGGATCTCGCCTCGATCAAAATCATGGTCGCTGCGGCCGAGGCCGAAGCTAAAAAGCGAAACGTCGAAGTGACCATCTGCGTTGTCGACGACAGCGGCAACCTGCTTTTCCTCGAAAAGGGGGACGGCGCATCATTCGGCACGATTCAATTCGCGCAGAAGAAGGCGCGGCACGCCGCAGCTTATGGCGCTCCGTCGAAGGATGCGGCCGACAACGTGAAGAAGGGAAACGTTGAGGCCCTGGCGTTCCCGGACTATTTCCCGAACCAAGGCGGCCTTCCGATCAAGGTGGACGGCAAAACGATCGGCGGCATGGCCGCCAGCGGCGCCAAATCCGAAATCGACGAAGCGATCGTACAGGCCGGCCTCGACGCTCTCTTCAAGAAGTGACTTGGGCAACCGTTGCGGCATGACGCTTTGAATGCGTCCCTCCTTCGGAGGCTCAACGATTGTCGTGGGTAACCGCTGTTCCTATCGGCGGTCGCATGTGCAATCGGCGTAGAACCCGAGTCCTTACCGGCTTACTAACTTGTTAGCTGCACCTGTAAGCTCGTATTGCATTTATTCAGCGGGAAACCATAATTGAGTTATTCTGGTGGCTTAGACCGCCAGCCCAATGCAATGCCCTCTGTGTCAAACCGATAACCCGCCCAGCGCGGACCACTGCACGAAGTGCAGCACGCCACTGCCGCTGGCCGACATGACCATTTCCCCGACCGCGATGGGCACCGCCGTCAGCACCCAAGCGTGGTCCGTGGCGGTTTCGCCGCGGCCCTCGAGCGAAGCTGCGGCGAAAGGGCAGCTTGAGCCCGGAACTCTTCTCGCGGAACGCTTCGAGATTCTTCAACTGCTTGGTCAAGGCGGCATGGGCGCCGTCTATAAAGCCCGCGATACCGAATTGGAGCGCCTCGTCGCCCTAAAACTCATACGCCCCGAGCTCGCTAGCCACCCCGAAATTCTGCGCCGCTTCAAACAAGAGCTGATCCTGGCCCGCGAAGTCACGCATCGCAACGTGATCCGCATTTTCGATCTGGGGCAGGCCCAGGGAATCAAATTCATCACCATGGAGTACGTGGAGGGACGCGACCTCAAAGGCCTGATCCATGAAAAAGGGAAGTTCACCGCGGAGGAAGCCGTTCCCATCGTGCTCCAAATCGCCGCCGCGCTCGAAGCCGCGCACACTGCGGGGGTCGTTCACCGGGACTTAAAGCCGCAGAATGTGATGTCCGACAAGGACGGCCGGGTCTACGTGATGGATTTCGGCATCGCCCGTTCGCTGGAGCATCAGGGCATGACACAGACCGGCGCGCTCATGGGCACTCCGGAGTACATGTCACCCGAGCAAGCCAAAGGCGAAAAGGTCGACGCCCGCTCGGATCTCTTCGCGCTCGGCATCATCTTCTACGAAATGCTCACAGGCATCTCGCCATTCAAAGCCGAAACTGCGATGGCCATGATGTTCAAGCGCACCCAGGAGCGCGCCACTCCTCTGTCGCAGCTGAATCTAGGTGTGCCGCCGATCATCAGCGATATCGTTTCCAAATGTTTGGAGATCAAGACCGACGAGCGCTACCAATCCGCCCGCGAAGTCATCAACGACCTCGAAGCCTGGAAGGGCGGCGTTCCGCACAGCACGATCGTGCCGACTTCCCGCCGCATCCGCTACGCTCCGTCCTATCAGAAATGGCTGGTAGTCGGAGGCGCCGCGATCGTCCTGGCCGGTGGCGTCTACGTGTTTCGCGACAAGCTCTCGCTGCATTCTTCTCCGGGAACCGCCGCCGTCGTCCAGCCAATTTCTCTGGCCATCCTGCCCTTTCACAACTCTTCTACGGACGAGTCACTCGATTGGATTGGCGCGACTCTGTCCGATATGCTGAGCACGGATGTGGGTCAATCCACTCGTCTGCGCACAGTTTCTTCGGATCGCCTCCACCAGGTATTGAAGGATCTTCGCATTCCCGCTAACTCCAATTTCGGTCCTGATGCCCTGCGTCACCTTGCGGAGTTCTCCAACGCAGACATACTCATTTCCGGCCAGTATGCCAAGTTTGGCGACCAGATTCGCATTGACGCGGTCCTCGAGGATCTCCGCCACGACCGCCGCGTTCCTCTGAAGATCGAGGCCGCCGGCGAAAAGGACATTCCCGCAACCGTCGACCGGCTCGCCGAGCTCATTCGTGCCAACCTCGCGGTCTCCTCGGACGTGCTTAAAGAGTTGAAAGCCAGCTCTTTCCAGCCTACCTCGCAATCCGTGCCGGCGCTCCGCGCCTACAACCAAGGCTTGCAGTTGCTGCGAGACGGCAAGAATCTCGACGCCATCAAGGCCTTGCAGGATGCCGTCAAAGAAGACCCTCAGTTCGCTCTTGCCTACTCGCGGTTAGCCGCAACCGACTCGGAACTAGGCTATGATGCCGACGCCGAACGGTATTCTCGCAAAGCCCTCGATCTCGCCCAGCAGCTTCCTCAAGCCGAAAGATATCTGATCGAAGCCAACCATGCCCGCGTCTTGAAGGACAACAAGAAAGCTATCGTCGCTTACGAGAACCTCGCCAAGACTTTCCCGGATAATACGGACGTGGAGTACGCGCTGGGCAGCCTTTACATGGAGAAAGGCGATTACGATAGCGCTCGAAACCAGTTTTCGAGAATCCTGAAAGCGGATCCGAAAAATATCAAGGCCTTGTGGCAGATGGGGGTTGTCGAATTTATGAAAGACAATCCCCAGGCTGCACTCGAGCCCTTGAACCAAGGGCTCAGCCTTGCCATCCAGGTAGACAATCAGGAACAGAAAGCCTTACTGCTTCAGGCCTTGGGAATCTCCTATCGCCTGATGAATAAACCGGAAGAAGCAATGCGCAATTACCAACAGTCGATGGAAATCAATCGACGGCTCGGATTGAAGCGCAATATCGCCAACAATCTCTCGGAAATGGCGCAGGTGCAGAACACGCTTGGCAAACCGGATGCTGCGCTAGCCAGCTACAACCAGGCGCTGCAAATCCTGGAAGACATCGGAATGAAGAAGGAGTTCGGAGACACGCTGATCAATAGGGGCGTCCTTTATGAGGCTCGTGGCAACTATGAAAAAGCGCTACAGGATTACAAGCAGTCGCTGCAGATCCAGCGGGACACCGGCGATGAAAACTATCAGGCGTTGTGTCTCAATAACATTGGCGGCGTCTATCTCGCCAAGAGCGACATGGACAACGCCTTAACCTACCTTCAGCAGGCTCTACAGTTACGAGAGAAACTCAAGGTCGACGGCGATGTCGCCGAAACAGTGGCGAGGTTAGGCGACGTGTTCACCGCTACCGGGCGTTACGATGAAGCGTTGGCATCTTCCATGCGCGCTCTGGATCTGTGGAGGAAAGGTGGCGACGCCCGGGGTGCGGCTGCCGCATCTCACCAAATCGGGTTGGTATTTCAGCGCCAGGGCAGATTCGGCGCCGCGGTGAGCGCCATGCAAGACGCCGTCAAAGGCTACCGCACCGTCGGTGATCGCAGCAGCGAAATGGTTGGATTCATTAACGACTTTGCAGATGTCCTGGCTCAATCAGGACGCGCCGATGAGTCCGGGAAGCTGTTGGAAGAAGCCCAAGCGATGGGTCGAGACCTGAAGAACGATAGCCTTCATGCCAGCATTCTTAACACGCAAGGAGATGTGCAGTTCTATCGCGGCGACTTCAAAGGGGCCGGAGGTTTCTATGATCAGGCTGTGCGCGCAGCTTCGCGTGCAACAGATCGCGAGCAGATACTGATTTCAAAATTGAACCTTGCCAAGGTCGCGATTGCTGGTGGGCGCGCACAATCTGCAGTCGGCGATTTACGGACCCTCAGCGAGCAGGCCGGCACTCTGAATATGAGGTATCTTGCTCTGGAATCGTCGGTCGACATGGCGGAAGCCATAGTGGAAACGAAGGATTATCCTCATGCGATGCAAGGCCTGCAAGTGGACTTGGGCAAGAGCGAGAAACTAGGCACGCGGTATCAAACAACTCGCATTCACTACCTGCTCGGTGACGCGCTCCGCCTCAGTGGAAACAGCGCCGATGCTGCCGGGCACTACCGCCAGGCTCTCAATTTGCTCGACGAAATGAAGAAGGAACCCGGCGCCGAGCGCCTCCTAGATCGTTCCGACCTGCACGCAATGTATGAGCAAGCTGCCCACTGGTCCGGTGTTGGAAAGGGCTAGCAGACTAAAGCCCGCCGCGACGAGATTTTTATGAAAAAAAGAGGCAGAGGCTTTCGCCTCTGCCTCTTCTTGGTCGAACGTAGTTACTTGGTTTGGAAGTACGCGATGTGCGTCGTCCCGTCCCCTGGGTTGACGGAGAGCTGTACGCAGGCCCCTGACGGAAGGTTCGCTTTCCAGTTGAATTGGTAATTGCCGCCACCCAGGTCCTGCAACCCGGAATTGCCACTGGCAACCACGCTAACTGAATTGTCCACCGTATCGTTTATGCAGACCATGCTGTTTGCTGCGGCGAGGACTACAGTACCCGTGGGCGCAAGCGTCAGGCCGGCAACCCCGACGCCGTTTCCCCCCAGGACCTGCCACTTGACGGGTACCGTTTGCCCCGCCTTAATCGTGTTGATGACCGGCTGAGCGCCAGTCCCGGGATTGCTCACTGGCGCAAAAAATCCGAGAAATTGGTAGATGGCTGAATAGTTCGCCTTGGCAGTGAAGGAGTTTCCCGCGACATCCGTCGCGGTCACCGAATACGTCTGTGGACCGATTACATTCGTGGGAACGGTGAACGTTTCCATGAGCGCGAGCGGGCCCGTGGCTCCCCCGAGCGACAAATTCTTCCCGCAAGAGGCCAGGCCCGACGCTACGCCACCATGGAGAGGGTCGCTGCAAGTATAGCTCGCGGTGATGGTCTGCCCGGGAGCTTGTGATGTTGGGGACAGCGTAAGACCGGTGACCGTCGGGTTCGTCAAATCCACATTGAATGGTGTTGTCTTGAACTTTGCCCAGTTGTTAGCGCCGTTTGGTGCGTAGACGAGTTCTTCCATGTCATCGCAGTCGGTCGAGAAGAAATGCAGTTCATACGCGCCTTCTCCTCCGACCATGACGCTACCGCTGGTATTGAAGCCGGGCGGATTTACACCAGGTGTTCCCCAGTTCAAGGAAGTCATTGAGCTACCGCACGGAGCGCTCATATTCCCGCTGGGTGGAGTTGGATTCAGAACCGTTTGGTCGCCGGCTATCGGGAACGTCGGATCGGGCGCGGCACCTGGTGCCTCAAAGCCAAATGTGACGCTCTGGCCCGGAGCAGCGACCCAGTTATTCGGATTTGGACTGGGGACGCTTGGCGGGTTGCTTGTAAACGAGACAGGAACGGTCGTGCTATTGCTCCACAATGCGATCGTGGGCATGGTGGTCCATTCGCGTTCACAGCAGCCCGCAATAAATCCAGAGTTGCTCCCCTTTGTAGTGCCCCCGCCGGTGCAGCAGTCTGTGAATGGTACGCCGATACTCTTCGGACACAATTGACCCGCTTCCGGGCCCTCCAAGGTGCAACCGTTTGTAGGCGACCAATTATCACTGCCCATGGCCAACGTTGGTGCGGACCCTGGCAGTATGATTGGGTTATGAGTGGCGTCAAGAGATGGTCCACCGATTACGTCGATTATATGCTTGAAGAGGAGGTTTCTCGCGGTCGACTGCGGACAGGTGTCACCCGCAAAGTTTGTTCCATCAGTCGTACATTGGATCGTTAATTTGGGGCACGCGGCATTTCCGAGCCCATCTAACTGTCCGTTAGAAGTGAAGCATTGCGTCTCAGCAAGAGCCGTGCCCTTCACCATCGTCTGGTAGTCCGATTGAGTTACCGCATCGTCGCTAACCCTGGGGACTGTATTGGGCAAGATGGTCAATGTGCTCGCATTGAACGCCGGATTGTAGTCAAAATCGAATTCCACATGCTTATTGGCAGTGTTGTTGAACACGAACTGTTGTGCCAAGGTCGCAGGTGTATTCGACGAAATCGTGCTACCGGTCTGTTGGCTCTGGGTCGCAGTGAAGTTCCAACTCAGGATGTCTTGGTTCTCGAAGCCGCCACCCGTTGCCGCCGTGAATCCGACAAAAGCGGTATCGTTCGAGTCGAGACCAAGGGTGGCGATGTCAAAGGCAACAGTCAGTATCTGGTTATTGTCCAATGCGACTGTCAGATTTTTGCATCCGTCGCATGGCGGCGTGTAAGTGATTACTGCGGTGTGCGCGGTTCCATCCGCCAGGATCGAGGTCGTCGGGTTTGCAGCGGAAATGCCACATACTGTATGAATGGCGGAATTTGGGTTCGCGCCACAGCTTAAAATCCCTACCTCATTATCGGAGCTGAAAGAATTGGAAGCGCAGGTATCGCTGTTGGTGGGGTTACAGAAAATATCGAATTCGATTGCTAGGCTGTGCGTCAGGCCCTGAAAACCAATGCCACCACCGGAAGCCGACGGATCGACCGCCAGAGCTCCACTCTTTCCGTTTGGGAAAGATCCGTTCTGAATCACAAAGGCGATGCCGTCGGCGGCACCTATGCCAACCGCCCCATTTGTCCCAGTAGTAAACCGAAACGTAAACGTGGTCGAGAACCCCTGCTTGAGCGACAAGGAATTCGCGTACCAGGTGGTACCATCCTGACTACCTGCCGCCGGAGTTAGCCGCAACACGTTGTTGCTCGTCACCACGGCGTCCCCATTGGGTTGTAATCCGGTAGTCGAGCTGAAATCGGGAAAGGAAATTGTCTGCTGGGCCTTGGCCGACTGTGTCGAGAAGGCCAAACAGCAGATCAATACCATCAGCGCCATTAAGCGCACTCGTGTTTCAAACGCCTTCATAAGCTGCCTCCTCGAGGCACATCTATATCCAATGTTCAAATAGTGTTGAGTTGCGGGCCTTAGGTATCTACGTGCCGTTTCGCGGGCGCAGGAGACTTGCGCCAAGCACCGACCGACGCACGATTGCGACGAATTGTCGTGCCTATCTTCCGCGTTGTCAAGAAAAAAGCCGTCCTAGCAGTACTGAGTAACTCGCGCCAAGTCGCTCCGACCTCGCTTCGCGGTGCTTCCGTGGCTCCACTCGATCTGACTGCCTTCGCAAACCAGCACAGCATTCGAGAGGCCACAGTTTCCATCTCCCAGGCTCGACCCAGCCGTCATCCGGAACCCGTTAACAACGCGGGGGTTTACGGAACATCACGTTCGCTGCCTTCTTATCTTTTCACCGCACCCGAAGCAATAAAAACCTGTTAAATCTCGGCAAAAATCTATCTCTTCGGATACCCACCGCATCCATCCGGATAGCCCTCACCCTTTCATCGAATCCCAACGAGATGCTGCTATACTTGGAGGGTTATGCTGTCCATCAACAATATCTCCATGCGTTTCGGTCCCCGCGTCCTTTTCGAGGACGTCACCACCACCTTCATGGCGGGCCGTCGTTACGCGATCACCGGCCCCAACGGCGCCGGCAAGTCCACCCTGATGAAGATCCTCACCGGCGAGCTCGAGCCCACCAAGGGTTCCGTCACCCGCCCGAAGAAACTAGGCATCCTTCGCCAGGATCAGTTCGCCTTCGACGAATTCCGCGTCATCGACGCTGTCATCATGGGCAACTCCGCCCTCTGGAAGGCCCTGCAGGAACGCGACGCCCTCTACGCCAAACCCCACGAAGATCTCACCGACGCCGACGGCATGCGCCTGGGCGAACTCGAAGGCGTCGTCGGCGAAGAAGGCGGCTACACAGCCGAATCCGACGCCGGCGCCCTCCTCGACGGCCTGGGCATCGAAATCGATCTCCACGAGCGCAAAATGAGCGAGCTCCAGGGCGGCCAAAAAGTCCGCGTCCTGCTAGCCCAAGCCCTCTTCGGCAACCCCACCGCGCTCCTCCTCGACGAGCCCACGAACAACCTCGACCTGGATTCCGTCCACTGGCTCCAAAAATATCTGACCGACTACGAAGGCGTCCTGATCGTAATCTCCCACGATCGCCATTTCTTAAACTCCGTCTGCACCCATACCGCCGACATCGACTACGAAACAGTCATCATGTACGTAGGCGGCTACGACGAAATGGTCGTCGCGAAAACGCAAATTCGCTCCCGCATCGAGTCCGAAAACGCTCAGCGCGAAAAGAAAATCGCCCAGCTGAACGATTTCATCGCCCGCTTCTCCGCGGGCACGCGCAGCGCCCAAGCCACCTCGCGCAAAAAAGAAGTCGAGCGCCTGGCCACGTCCGAACTAGCCCGCTCCAACATTCAACGCCCCTACATTAAGTTTGAAATGAAACGCAACTCCGGCCGCCACCCGCTGGAAATAAAAAGCGTAGAAAAATCCTACGACACGCTAAAGGTAATCCCGAAGTTCACCGCCAGCGTAACCCGCGGCGAAAAAATCGCGCTGATGGGGCGCAACGGCACCGGCAAGACCACGCTCCTGAAATCTCTGATCCGCAACGCCACCGGCTTCATCGACGACTCCGACAAGCAATTTCCCATCAACGGTGGTCAAGTCGTCTGGGGCCACGAAGTAACCGTAGGCTACTTCGCACAAGACCACACCGATTCCTTCACCAAAGACAACACCACTTCGATCGACTGGCTGTGGCAATTCGATCCCAGCGCCAACCAGCAGGAACTCCGCGGCCTGATGGGTCAAATGCTCTTCAGCGGCGATGACGCCCTGAAGCCCACACGCGCCCTCTCCGGCGGTGAAACCGCCCGCCTGATCTTCTGCCGCCTGATGCTGCAAAAACCAAATTTCCTGGTCCTGGACGAACCCACCAACCACCTAGACCTGGAATCCATCAACGCGCTAAACATCGCGCTCCAGCGCTACGACGGCACCGTCCTCCTCGTCACCCACGACCACGACGTAATCGACGAGGTCGCCACCCGCATCTGGCATTTCCGCAACGGCAAAATCGACGACTTCAAAGGCCCTTACGAAGAATTCATCGCCTACGCCGAAGAAAAAGCCTCCTAACACCCTCCGGCAACCAGCGCACTCTGTTGGAGCAAGCAGCGAAATCGGGTGCCGCACCCTTGGGTTTTAAGGGTGCGGGTTTTTCCTTAGTTCTTCCGTGTTCATGAATCAGTGCCCCGAAGCCGCCCCTCCAATCCGGAACGACCGAATAAAAAACACCAGCGGCACGCCAATCAACACAAACCACCCCAACGCCGTAAAGCAATCCTGAAACGCCAAAAACGAAGCCTGCCGCAGCAGCAATCGCGTCGCCTGAGCCTGCGCATGCACCACAGCGTCCGCCCCAGAGAACCCATGACTGGCAAAGTACCCTGTCAACGATCCGATCAAATTCCGGTAAGCCGAATCAAACGGCGTAGCGTGCGCCACCAGCACCGATTGGTGATACTGCGTCCGCCGCGCCAGCATAGTCGTCACAAACGCAATCCCAAAACTCCCTCCCTGATTCCGAAACAAATTCGTCAGACTCGATGCCTTATTATTTTTCTCTTTCGGCAAATAGGAATAAGCAAGCTGGCTAACCGGCACGAACAAAGGCGCAATCCCCAGCCCCTGAATCATCCGCGCCAAAGCCTCGTGCCCATAATTCGTCCGTAAGTCAAAGCTGGCGAAGTACCACATTGCCATCGCAAAAATAAAATATCCTGTTCCAAGCAACGCCTTCACTCCCACTTTCGGTAAAATCCTCACGATCACCGGCGCCAGCGCCACAATCACCATCGCCCCCGGACCCAGGACCAAGCCCGCGTCCGTTGCCGAATAGCCATACAAGCCCTGCAGCATCTGCGGAATCAACACCGTCGAACCATACAAAGTGAATCCGAAAATAAAATAAAACACGTTCGCCAAAGCAAAATTCCGATTCTGCAACAACCGTATCTCGACCACCGGATCCTTGTGGCGCCACTCCCAAACGATCGCAAACAGCAGCGACACAAATGCAATCGCCGAAAAAATCACAATGAACCGGCTCTCAAACCAATCGTCCGTCTGCCCGCGGTCCAGCACCACCTCAATACACGCAAACGCCATCGCCACCGATAAAATCCCCAACCCATCGATCTTCAGCTTCCCGCCCTTCCGCGCCGCCTCAATCTCCCGCGTAAACGCCGGCGGATCCGACACCAGCCGGTTCGTCAGCAACAGCGAAATAATCCCAATCGGAATATTGATAAAGAACACCCACCGCCAATTCCAATGATCGGTTATCCATCCACCAAGCGGCGGTCCAATCACCGGCGCCGTAACAATTGCCATGCTATACAAAGCAAACGCCGCGGCTCGCTTCTTGGCCGGAAACGTATCCACCAAAATCGCCTGCTCCACAGGAGCCAGCCCACCGCCGCCGATCCCCTGCATAACCCGAAACAAAATCAGCAATCCCAAGCTGGGTGCCAACCCGCAGAGCAGGGAACTGATCGTAAACAACACCACGCACAACATGTAATACCGCTTCCGCCCAAACACCCGGCTCAACCACGCGGAAAGCGGCAGCACCACCGCGTTCGACACCAGATAACTGGTCAGCACCCAGGTACTTTCCTCGACGCTGACCGCCAACCCACCAGCAATGTGCGGCAAAGCCACATTCGCAATCGCCGTATCCAGCAACTCCATAAACGTAGCCAAAGTCACGGTCACCGCGATAAACCAGGGATTAATCTCCCCCGTCCGCGCGCCAGCCTTCGCGCCAAGGAAAGCAGTCTGCCCCAAGCCATCCGCCGTATTGGCTATGCTGCCCATCGTCTGGTTGGATGCAGAAGAGACCGAACGGTCTCATAAAAGGTGTGCTATAATATCGAAAGAGACCGAGCGGTCGCATCACCGCCGGACTGGATGGCTATCTATGAAAAGTGAAAGAAAAACCCGTAGCAACGCGCTAGGCCAGAAAGGCCGCCAAACCCGCCAGGAAATCGTTCGCCGCGCCGCCCCGCTATTCAACCGCCAGGGCTTCGCTGGCACATCCATGTCCGACCTGATGCAAGCCACTGGCCTGCAAAAGGGCGGCCTCTACCGCCACTTCCCCAGCAAACAATCCCTAGCCCAAGAAGCTTTCGATTACACCTGGGAGAAAGCAGTAAGCGAACGCCTGGACGGCGTAGATAAAGTCCCCGGCTCTATCCCGCGCCTAAAGGCCATGATCGACAATTTCGTGGAAAAGCGAGCCCACCTCGTCCCCGGCGGCTGCCCGCTCCTGAACACCGCCATCGAATCCGACGACGGCAACCCCACCCTACGCGCTCGCGCACGCAAAGCCCTGGCGGCCTGGACCAGTCGCCTATCCACAATCGTCAGCGAAGGCATCAAAAGCGGCGAGATCGCACCATCCGTCAACCCCGCCGAACTAGCCGACACCGTCGTAGCCACCCTCGAAGGCGCCCTAATGATCAGCCGCCTCCGCCAATCCGAAGCTTCCCTCCACACCGCAAGAAAACACCTGTCAGCTACGCTAGACACTCTGACGCCGCATCGGTAAGGCCGGCTCGAGCAGTTGGCCGGGTGCGCACGCTTCGCTTTTCAAGGGTGAGGGTTTTGACTTTCCGCCCCCAAACTTGACTCTTGGACCCGCCGAGACTATACGTAGACGGGTAGAGGAAACGTCCCGAGCTCAAGCCGGAACGGATCAGCGCATGAATAAACGCCTCGTCGCCGTCTCCCTAGCCCTGTTCGGAGCAGCCGTCTTTGTTTCATCCGCACAGGCCCAGCGACACGCCGCATTTTCATCCGCTCCCGAAAGTCGAGCGGGAAGGGGCGTCTCAGGCAACAGCAGAGCCAACTTCGGCCGCGCCCGCCACAGGCGTCGAAATTTCTCTGGTTCGGCATTCGACTGGCCCTTCTACCCCGACTACGATTCCGATCCAGAGTTCTTTGAAGAGCCTCCGCCCCCGTTAACCGTGCAGACGACTCAGCCATCAGCCGCCCTGCCCAACCCGGCCGAGTCGCTCGTCCTCGAGTTGCAAGGTGATCACTGGGTGCGACTTACAAACTACGGTCAGTCGCAGACGGGACAAATCCTCCAGCCCGAGTCCCAGCAAGCCTCCAGTCAGACATCCGCCTCCCGCCAAATTCAAGCTTCTGAGCCCACCACCGAGCTTCCGCCCGCCATCCTGGTATTTCGCGACGGACACCAGGAAGAAATAGGAAAGTATGTGATTGCAGGCACGACCCTCTACACCAGTGCGGACTATTGGAACAGTGGCTCGTGGACCCGAAAGATTCAAATTGCCGCACTGGACATTCCCGCAACCCTGAAAGTGAATCGGGAACGGGGCGCGAAGTTCAGTCTTCCGTCCGGCCCTCACGAAGTAATGATCCGCCCGTAAATTTCGCGATCCATCGTCGCGTAGCTCCCCGACTCGAGTCGCAGAAGGGCTCGCACTCAGGGACTAACTTGACGTCCCCGCGCAACCCCTATACGCTCCCCGCACCGAAGTTTTCGGACCCGTCTTTAGGCCCATCGGAAAATCATCTAGAAAACATTCAGAGGAGAGAGAATAAATGAAGCAAGCGTGCATGATCTTGGCTGTTGTAGTTCTCTGTCTAGGCGTACCCGGATTGATCCTCGCTCAGGACAATCCCGCCATTGGCACCTGGAAGCTCAATGTCGAAAAATCAAAATACACCGGCATGAAAGGACCGACCAGCTTGACCCGTACCGTAGCGGCGGACGGCGATAGCGTGAAGTACAGCTTTGAAGGCACCGGCGCGGACGGAAAAGCAACGGCCTACGGTTTCACCGTGAAGTATGACGGCAAAGACAATCCGACGACCGGCACGGGCATGCCCTACGGTGCGGACCACATCGCCATCAAGCGCGTCAGCACCAATAAGTTCTCCGCCACGCTAAAGAAGGACGGCAAGATCGTCGGCACCAGCATCAGCACGATCTCCCAAGACGGAAAGACCACCACACTCGTAGGAAAAGGCACGCTAGACGGCAAAGCCGTAAGCAGCACCCAGGTCTACGACAAGCAGTAAACCGCAACCAACAGTAGCAAGCCGCTCACATCCCGCCTTGTAGGGGCGCGGCTTGCTCGGGGCCTGCTCGGGGCTTGCTCCGCCCCGGGTGGCCCATCCTTTGCGATTTTGTCTCAAGCAAAGGGTGGGTCTTTCCTTCGCAACTCTCAAGTAGCCCAGGCACTCTTGCATGTGTCCCGGCAACCACCCTGAAAGAGTCGCCTGCCCCCTCCCGGCAATCCACCCTAAAGGAATCGCGGATGGCCAGTATGCCGGCAAGACGCCGGCGCAATGAAGAGCCAGCGCACCCTCTCACCGCGGCCGCGTAGTAAGCCCAGCCTGTTTCCAAAGCTTCTCCCAATGCCAGACGCCGGGAGTCTTGTCGAGCAGCCGGTACCCAAGTTGATGCGCCAGCATCAAAATCTGCCCCCGATGGTGGGCCTCGTGCGAGAACATGTACGCAAACATGGTTCCTCCAGCGGGCCAGGTCTGGGTCCAACTCCCGCGAGAGAACCTGGCGACGCGGCGATCCGGAGCGGCCGAGAGAGCGTCAGTCAACATGCGCAGGCACTGCGGGGCGCTTCTCCGGTGCGCAGCGGCAGCCTGCTTCATGGTGCAGCGGTCGGGATCGAGCGCCGGCGGACACTTCAGGTGCGGCGCGGAATTCTTCAGCCACACCAGCCGGCTGTTGTGCAGATGCGCGAAGATGGCCGCGATGGTCCGGCCGCCTCCTTTGTGACCCGGCAGCTGCGCGCGCCACGCACGCGGGTCCAGCTCCGAGAGGATGAGCTGGTTCATCGAGTCGTTGCTCGCGTAGGTTTCGAGCAGCGAGTCGCGAATTTCGGCCAGCGCCGCGTGCGCCGCGAAGGATTCGCGCGATTGACGTATCATGGAAGCTCCAGCGCGCTATTGTAAAGCCCCGCCGCGCAACGGCAACCACAACTCTCTTCTGTCCACACTTTGCACAGTCGTTCACAGATTTGCACAGAGCTTGCGTGCGAATTTGATTGACGCCGTTTACCAACAAGAATATCTTCACGCCAGATTGAACCGGAAAAGAACTTTACGGCTCAGTTAGAGCGCACAGCAGCTTCACAGCGGCTGCGCGGCGAGATTGAACTGCGAAGCTCGAAGCCTTTACGGCTCGGTCTGGAGTGCGCAACCCCCTAACGGCGGTCGTGCAATCAGATCGGGTCGGGAAGGTCAGAAACTTTACGGCTCA